>Ga0316628_100003999_pt1 | contig 11482 bp, 9 predicted proteins | sample OWC_Aug_M2_C1_D5_FD_207648 | JGI IMG/M metagenome (GOLD analysis project Ga0316628, IMG submission 207648) | Wetland soil microbial communities from Old Woman Creek delta, Ohio, United States - OWC_Aug_M2_C1_D5_C | ecosystem: Environmental > Terrestrial > Soil > Wetlands | place: USA: Ohio... | reverse complement strand
AGTTTCTTGTTATGGGTAAGGAATCGATTCCCCTTGATGGCAAACCGGAAACCAGGAGGGGTGCAGTCCCGCCATTTTTCAAAGGTCGATTTTTTCTGAAGACCATAGAAGGTGGCATTTATCTCGAGGGCGGGGAACTTCCGGGCGTAGAACTCAAGCCAGTTCTTTTTCGGTACGCCTTGGTAGAAACCGTCTTTCCAGCCCTGGTAATTCCAACCACTGGTGCCGATATAGGCATTGCCTGCCATATGTGCCCCCTGGCTTAACAGCACTTGTTTTTCTTTTCCGAGCAGGGTGTTATCTTTTCAAGCAGACGAAAGGTCAACAGGCTGCTGACCTCCGTTCTCGTTACCGATTATTTTCACTCCGTTCGGCAGTCTGACGCTGTCCGCAACCCGGCGGACATCGGTCAGACATCAGCGGTCCTTGGGATTTTTGGCTGCGCACTGGCAGGCGCCTGCCTTTTTCTCGGACAGGATTCTCTCCATAATCGTTGATCTGCCATAGGCAAGAACATCCTCGCGGATATCGGTGGCCGTGTAGTTGAAGCAGTAGCAGATTTGTTCTTCCGTCATGGTTTTTCCTCTTCCAGAAGCCCTTACGGCAGGGTCAAGATAAAATCACGGATTTCATCCCGTCCCCGCCGGTAATGGACCAGGGCCTCTTCCTCGTTTTTTGCGTTGGCTGCCAGCTTCGGCGGGTCGTCGAACCCCGGTGAATCTTTGTTTTTTTACCTTAATGCCATCCTTTCCCCAAGATTGCCCGAAATATTTTCGTACCTAAACCGTTTTATTCTTGACACCATATTTTTCTTCATGATAGCCATGACTAAAGGCTGTTTCTGGTTAGGAGACGTAAACTGAGGGCATATATTTTCCTTCTTGCTTTAGCCACCCAGAAAGCAATTTCTTATTACAACTTTTTTCATGGCTTGATTGCCAGATTTCGAATGGCAAGAACGGGTTGCAGTATCTGGTATGTTATTACTTGTTCATAGTTATTAATTCTACTTTGTCACATTATCCAGCCCCTTGACCGCCCTGGAAGGGCGGCTGGATATTAGCCGGGGGCAGCCGCAAGGCGGCAGCCCCCGGAAAGATGACGCGATGATTTCATAGCGCCCTGACAGGGCGCGGGAAATACGGATCAAGTCGGCAAATGACCCAGGCAGGCGGCAATTATTTCCGCCTGCAGACACCGGAAAATACATAGATAAGGAGGGGTGCCATGACCAAAACGATTAACTGGATGTTGGATTTCAAGGAGACATTGGGGCTGGCCAGGACCAAGAACAAGGCGGTACTGCTCGATTTTTTCAAACAGCATTCAATCGGCTACCAGCAGATGGGTGCAGTAATGAACAAAAGTCACGTCGATACAACAAAAGAAAATGGAAGCCCATAACAGCAAATCCCACAAATGATAAAGGAGAAATGACATGAGACGACACAAGTTTTTGATGTTCATGATTTTGCTATTGGCAACCGCTGTCCTTGCCTGGACATATGGCCCGGCTCTTGCGGCAAACAATAATCCGAACAAGCCAAATAAGCCCATACTCACCAAGTCCGGCAAGAAGGCCGCGACCGCGAAGGCTGCCGCAGCCATCCTCCAGGCCCCAATGGCTGCCATGCCTGCCGGGCCGACGGACCAGACGAAGGTCCCGCACTATTTCGGACCCTTCCCGAACTGGGCGAATAGCCCGTTCACCCTGCCCGATGTCGCCGTGACAATCACGGGCAACGGCACGGGCGCGACGGCCACGGCCACGGTCGGGGCGAACGGCGCTGTGACCGGCTTCAACATTACGAACCCGGGCAGCGGCTACTCGGCCGCGACAGTCACTATCTCTCCCATCACTGGCATTGGCGCGGGCGCCACGGCGGACGCAGTGGTCAGCGCGTCGGGTGTGGTCACCGCCATCAACGTTGATTTAGGCGGCGCGGGCTACACAGCGCCCGTCGTGGGCATCTCGGGCGGCGAGGGAACCGGAGCCGCGGCCACCGCGTACGGCGGCGTTGATGTGGTCACGCTCACCAACCCCGGCACCGGCTACACGTTCCCGACGGTGGACTTCGACCTGCCGGATGGACCGGACGGGGTGAAGGCCATGGCGCATGCGGTACTCGACACGAACGGCGCCGTCACGGCCATTGTTGTGGATCAGCCGGGCTCCGGCTACTCGTTCGCGCCGAACGTCGTGATCCGTGACGGCACGATCTTCGACCCGATCCTCCCCGCAAACAAAGGCGCCACGGCCACGGCGACGCTATATATCCAGACTGTCGTTCTGGACACCTTCGGCGCCGGCTACACGTCCGCTCCGACGGTAGACATCACTGACCCGACCGGCAGTGGCGCGACGGCCACGGCCGTCACCGACGCCGGTGCGGTCACCGCGATCAACCTGACCGCCCCCGGCTCCGGATACGTCACTGCGGGCGGCATCAAGAAGTTTCAGGACGGGCTGCCGCTGCTGTGCAACCCCTCGGTCGCGGGCAGCTGCGATGCTGCCATGAACAACCTGGGGCAGTATATCCCGCTCGCCGTGCCCGATACCACGACCTTCACTACAGCCAACGGGTTCGCCGACGATGCGGATTATTATGTGATTGCGCTTGTCCAGCACCGGGAGCAGATGAACTCCAGCCTGCCTGCACAGGGAACGCTGCTGCGCGAGTATGTGCAGCTTGAGACGCCGGCGAACGCGAACGCCCCCTGGAACAAGAAAATTGCGCTGCAGACGGACCTCCTCGACGGCACCTCCACTTCAACCCTGATGCCCGACGGCTCGCCAGCTATCGCAGTGGATAATCCCCACTTCCTGGGGCCGCTCATCATGGCGCAGAAGGATAGGCCGGTCAGGATCGTGTTCTACAACCTCCTGCCCGCCGGCAGCGGCGGGGACCTCTTCATACCCGCGGATTCCACGATCATGGGCTCGGGCCCGGGCCCGATGCCCATGGCGGCCCCTAACGATCTAGGCACCGTCATGGACGAGGTGCGCAACCCCATGTGCACCGAGTACCCGAAGTCAGACATGTGCTTCAAGGACGACCGGGCAACGATTCACCTGCACGGCGGTATCTCCCCGTGGATCAGTGACGGGACCCCGCATCAGTGGATCACGCCGGCCAACGAAATGACCCCTTGGCCTGAAGGGGTCAGCTTGGGGAACGTCCCGGACATGGCAACGGCCGAATCAATAGCCCTCGACGTGCCCGACTGCTCGGCCAAAACCGACGGCTGCATGACGTTCTACTACACCAACCAGCAGAGCGCGCGGCTGTTGTTCTACCACGACCACTCCTGGGGCATCACCCGCCTGAACGTATACGCGGGCGAGGCCGCTGGTTATGTGATCACCGACCCGACCGAGCAGAAGCTGTTCGGCCCGACCGGCACGTTCTCCGACCTCGGCGAGGGGATTCCGCTCGTCATCCAGGATCGGACCTTCGTGCCTGAAGCTCTGCAGCTCACCGAGCAGGACCCGACCTGGGACTCAACCCGGTGGGGCGGCTACGGCAACCTCTGGTACCACCACGTTTACATGCCGGCCCAGAATCCGGGCGACCCTTCGGGCATGAGCGCCTTCGGGCGCTGGATGTACGGGCCGTGGTTCTGGCCGCCGGCGACGCCACCATACGGACCCATCGCCAACCCGTACTACACCGGGACCTGCAATCCGGCCGACCCCAACACCTGGGATTGGCAAACCGACCCGTTCTGCGAGCCGGAGTTGATTCCGGGCACGCCGAACATCTCCGTCGGCATGGAGCAGTTCAACGACACGCCTATCGTCAATGGGACCGCTTATCCGAAAACCACAGTGCAACCGAAGGCCTACCGCTTCCGCATTCTGAACGCGGCCAACGACCGCTTCTGGAACCTGCAGTGGTACGTGGCTGACTCCACGGGGACCGAGGTCGCGCTCAATCCAGTCGAGCTGGCGGCCGCCCAACTTGACCCGAACATCGTCCCGACGCCGGACACCAATGTCAGCCCGGCCGGCCCGAGCTGGATCCAGATCGGCACCGAGGGCGGGTTCCTCCCGGCCCCGGTGGTGGTCCCCAACCAGCCGATCACCTGGATCATCGACCCGACCCGGTTTGACGTCGGCAACGTGGATCAGCACTCGCTGTTGTTGGCGCCCGCCGAGCGGGCCGACGTCATCGTCGACTTCTCGGCAGTCCCCCCCGGCACGACCCTGATCCTTTACAACGACGCACCCGCAGCCTTCCCGGCCCGGGTCGCCAGCTACGACTACTACACGGGCGCACCGGATCTGTCCCCAGTCGGCGCACCGACCATCCTGCCGGGCTACGGTCCCAACACCCGCACGATCATGCAGGTGACGGTTGATGGCACGCCGGCCCAGCCGTTCAACCTTACCGCGCTTCGCAATACGTTCTTGCACAAAGCAGACGGTTCGGGCGTATTCGAATCCGGCCAGCACCCGATCATCGTCGGGCAGGCGCCTTATAACTCTGCCTACGGCACGAGCTTTGCCGCAAGCAGCTATTGCAACGGCGGCAGCACCAGCACCCGCTGTGACGGGTACGCCCGGATCGCGGACCAGGGCGGCACCCTGTTCGGATTCAACACCCTCCTGGCTCCAACCTCCAAGCTGGAGATCCCGATCCAGCCCAAGGCGATCCACGACGAGATGAACGCGTCGGCATTCGACGAGTTCGGGCGGATGACGGCGAATATCGGCCTCGAGGTCGTCCCGGCCACGCCGGGCCTGCAGAACATCGTCCTCTACCCGTTTGTGAACCCGCCGACGGAGCTCATCGATGCCACCAACCTGCCGAAGAATGGTGACCTCGATATGACCCCGATCGCCTGGGCGGACGGGACGCAGATCTGGAAGATCACCCACAACGGCGTGGACACCCACCCGCTCCACTGGCACCTGTATGACGTGCAGTTGCTCAACCGGGTGACGTGGGACAACATCATCCTCCCGCCGGATGCCACGGAGCTCGGCTGGAAGGACACGATTAGGATCAGCCCGCTCGAGGACACGATCGTGGCCTTGAGACCGATCATCCCCACCCTCCCATGGGAACTGCCCAACAGCATCCGGCCGCTGCACCCGATGATGCCGCTTGGGTCGACGATGGGCTTTAACCCCGTCGATGCGGACGGCAACCCGACCGCGCCGATCGTCAATCAGCTCGTCAACTTTGGCGAGGAGTACATGTGGCACTGCCACATCCTGAGCCACGAGGAGATGGACATGATGCGGCCGGTGTCGGTGGCGCTCCCGCCTAACGCGCCTGACGGGCTGGCATGGACGACCAGCGGGAACGGCAACAACACGACTCTGACGCTGACCTGGAACGACAACTCGCTCAATGAGACAGGGTTTGCGGTCCAGAGGATGAACGGGACGGGAACCTGGGTCGACCTGGCGACGGTCCCCTCGCCGCTTGATCAGACAAATACCAAGGGGCCACGCACCTATGCCGACACCACGTTCCGGTGGAACACGACTGCGTACGCCTACCGGGTCGTCGCGCGGAACACCATCGGCTACGGTGGTGAGTTCATGAGCCTCTCGGCGGAGTCGGCCTCGGCGGCCGTGGCCCCGATCAAGAGTCCCACCAACCTGACGGCGACGCTGCAGGCCGGCCCGCAGGTCAGTCTGACCTTCACCGATAACGCCGCCAACGAGACCGGCTTCATCGTGCAGCGGTCCACTGACGGCGTAACCTTCATTCAGATCGGCACGGCTCCGGCGCGCAACAACACCGGCGCTGTAACCTTCGTCGACACCACGGTGACGGCAGGGGCAGTGAATGCCACCTATACCTACCGGGTGGCGGCAGTGAATGCCGCCGGCACCTCGGCCTTCGCTGTTTCTGCTCCGGTGTTAATACCGGCCATGCCCGCAGTTCCGACCAACTTCACGGCAGCCAACGGTCCGAATGGGACCGGCAACAACCGGACCGTGATCCTGAACTGGGTGCACAGCGGCGTAAACGAGACCGGCTTCACGATCCAGCGTGCGACCAACGCAGCGTTCACGGCTGGCCTCAACACAGCCACGGTCGCCGCCAGCGCAAGGACGCTCACACAGACCGGCCTGAGCCGGAACACGCAGTACTGGTATCGGATCAGGGCGAACAACGGCGCCATCGTTTCATCCACCTGGGTGAACGCGACTCCGTCCCCGATTTTGACAAATCCGTAAACACACCACGCCCTCTCCGGTGCCGGCCATTGGCCGGCACCGGAGCTATTTTCAGTGCATTTAATTGACGAAATGATGAACATTTGATGGCTAATCTCAATTACTAAAGGAGGATTTCATGAAGATATCGGTCCCTATAATGATCGGCCTGGCCCTGACTTTTAGCACGTCTCTTCCGGGACGCCCGTCGAATGCCCTGGCCGAGGATGATATCTTGAAGGTCACCCTCGGCAAAGCAATCTTCTTCGATGCGAACCTGTCAGCAAACAGCACCCAGTCATGCGCCGCTTGCCATGCTCCAGAGGTCGGCTTCACCGGTCCGGATGCCGCCGTGAACGCGGTCGGCGCCGTGTACGAGGGAGCCATTCCCCACCGCTACGGGAATCGGAAACCGCCAACTTCCGCCTATGCGGGCGACAGCGAGGTCCTGTACTTCGATGAAGAGAAAGGCACGTGGTTTGGGGGAATGTTCTGGGATGGCCGCGCCACCGGCTGGACCCTGGGCGATCCACTCGCTGAACAGGCTCAGGGCCCCTTCCTGAACCCACTGGAGCAGGCCATCGCCAACGCCCAAGTCCTGTGCGTCAAGGTCAAGAACTCGGACTATGCCGGTCTCTTCAAGGAGGTGTGGGACGCCGTCTCTCTCGACTGCTCCAAAGATGTGGCAGGGGTGTACGAGAAAATCGGCCGTTCCGTGGCGGCCTATGAGAGGAGCGCGGAGGTCAACTCCTTTACCTCGAAGTTCGACCAGTTCTGGGATAATGCCACATCTGCCGGCAAGGACGTGACGAAAATCAAATGCGGCACCGGAGGCATGGGTGGTGGCGGTATGGGCGGCGCCATGGGTTGCCCCGGTGGCGGCTCGGACCCCAATCGCTGGACTGCTTTCCGCACTTATGGGCTCACCGACGCCGAGCTCCAGGGGCTAGCCGTCTTCAACGACCCCAACCGCGCGAACTGCGCATCCTGCCACACGCTCAAGCCCGGCTCCCATGGGTATCCGCTCTTCACCGACTTTGGCTACGACAACCTCGGTATCCCGAAGAACCCGGACAACCCGTTTTACGACATGCCCAAGGTATGGAACCCGGATGGGAAGAACTGGGTGGACTACGGCCTGGGTGGATTTCTGAAGAGCGCCGGGTATGCGGCGGGGGACTACGAGCCGGAATTGGGCAAGCACAAAGTGCCGACGCTCCGAAACGTGGATCTGCGGCCTTCGGAGGACTTTGTGAAGGCGTATGGCCACAACGGCTACTTCAAGTCCCTGCAAGACATCGTCTTCTTCTACCACTGGCGCGCCATGATGGACGGCGGCTGCATGGGTGGTGGCGGCATGGGTGGCTGCGAAGGCATGGCTGATATGTTCCCGCCGCCGGAAGTGGACCAGAACCTCGCCACGCTGAATATGTTCCCACGGCCGCAGGTAGATAACATCGTGGCCTTCCTCAAGACTCTATCGGACGGCTATTTTCAGAGACCATAAGGCAAGTAAAATATTTTTTTGGGGGGAGGGAGAAATCCCTCCCATTTTTTTGCATGGAGATGAATTGACTATTATCGAGGAGGGGAGCTACCGACCCAAATTCCAGGATGATGTAGTATGCCCCACGCATCCATGGGAAGTCCTGGGGCATTGTGGGGTACAGGGAAAAGCACGCTGATGGGCGATACAATACAGGGTCTGGGTCTCGGGCCGGTATTCGGGCCTGGTTATTTCGGGCTTGTAAGGGACTCGGAAATTGTTAATATACCGTTTACCAATTCTCGAAACGTCTGTCATTCCGGCATGCTTTTAGCCGGAATCCAGGTGATCCGCTGGATGCCAGCTAGAAACATGCTGGCATGACAGAAATCATAAACGGTAAATTTGTAATTTCCATCTCCCTAAGTATTAAGTAACATTGCGTCAGACTTCTGGCTTTACTGCCTCAACCGTTGCTGAAACGACATAATCCTCGATCCTGCTTCCTGGCGCCCAGTCACGGATAAACGTTCTGCTCTCACCTTTCGGCATGATCCGGATGTTTCTAAAACCAGTGCGCCGCAACATTTCCTCGATCTCCTGGATTGACGATGCGCCGGTGATACATCCGGTGTACAGCGCCATATCTTTCATCAAGGCCTCGGGCATCTCAGCGGTTTTGACGATATCGGAGATCGCCAGCCTTCCACCCGGCTTTAAAACGCGGAAGGCCTCGCTAAACACCCTTTCCTTCTCGGGAGTGAGGTTGATCACGCAATTTGAAATGATCACATCCACAATGCCATCGGCAACAGGCAGATTTTCCAGCTCTCCCAGCCGAAATTCGACGTTCCCGCATCCCGCTTTCTCCGCATTCCGGCGGGACTTGGAGATCATCTCCGGAGTCATGTCAACACCGATGACATATCCCGCATCCCCGACCGCCCGCGCCGCCAGGAAAGAGTCGAATCCGCCGCCGGAGCCCAAGTCGAGCACTGTTTCGCCCGGCTGCAAGGAGGCGATGGCCTGCGGATTGCCGCACCCAAGCCCCATGTTCGCCCCTTCCGGCACGGCGGTCACCTCCGCGGTGGAATATCCCAGTCGAAACGACATATCCGCTGCTGATGCGTTATTCGGTGTTCCGCAACAGGATGAGGGTAAGCAACCGCAACCGGCCTGACCTGATGCGGCGATTTTCCCATAGTTCTCCCGAACCATGCCGCGAATCTCGTCATGCTTTCGTTTGTCCATTTGTTCCTCCGTCATGTTTTTTCCTCTTCCAGAAGCCCTTGCGGCAAGGTCAGGATAAAACCACGGATTTCGTCCCGCACCCGCCGGTAATGAACCAGGGCCTCCTCCTCGTTTTTTGCCTTGGCGGCCAGCTTCGGCGGGTCGTCAAACCCCCGGTGAATCTTTTTTCCGGGGAAAAAGGGACAGGTCTCGCGAGCATTGTCGCAGAGGGTGACAACGTAATCAAATTGCTGTACCGGCAACTCGTCGATCACCTTGGATTTCTGTCGGGAGATATCCGCCCCGGCCTCGGCCATGACCTTGATTGCCAGGGGATTAAGCCCATGTTTTTCGATGCCGGCCGAATATGCCTCGAGGGTGTCGCCCTTCAAACAGTGCGCCCAGCCTTCGGCCATCTGGCTGCGGCAGGAGTTGCCGGTACAGAGAAAGAGGATTTTGATTTTCTTTTTTTTCATTATCTTTTTCATTGTTGATGCACTAGCTGAAAGTTATCAAAATGGCTGAGCGCCTCTTACCGGAAGGGTAACTTTTCAACTGGATAGTTATTGAGTATGGAACCTTCTATCGCCTTAAGTGTTTGAGCCGTCGGCGGCAGGGTCTTCCATGACATGAATCCCCACTTCATGTCATAGGCCTTATAACCAAGCATGCGCAGCACGGTTAGGGCCTTGTTCTGTTCATGACCCGTATCGCAATGAACGATAATGTCCTTGTCTTTGGAAAGTGTGGCAAGGTTTTCAGGTTTGGCGATTTCCTTTAACCCGAGATGGATAGCGCCTGGTAAATGTTCCTGATCGTATTTTTTATCCTTCGGCAGGCGTATATCAACAATAACAAAATTGTTGTCTCCTGTTTGAATCCTTTTTAATACATCCTCTGCCATAATATGGTAGCCGTCGGCCGGCATATTGCTCAAATACTCATTGGCAACCTTCTGTACCGTCTTGTACTCCTCCTCAGTCAACGCAAGGGCAGTTCCATTTAATATAAAGATTGCTGTTACCAGTACTGCTAACATTCTTTTCATTTTTTTCTCCTTTTTTGACCTTATCTCGGCATATCTTTGTTGACCACGACACCTCTATTACCGAAGACGTTAACCGTATCATTCGGGCTGAACTGAAAATCCTTGACGGGTTTAATATCGAGAAGCTCCGACGGTGGCGCGCTGAGCAGTATTACATTATCGTTTAAAAATCAAACCGGAACCTGCCGAGATATCCGGCGAGTTTCGCGCGCTGTTCCCCGTCAAGCTCCGGACAGTGCTCCACCCCCCTACCGCCCTCGGCTGCCTGGGCAGCGAAGACCATGCAGCCGGCCAGGCCACATTTGCCACAGTTGCTCTTTGGCAACAGCTTCAGGATCTCGAAGACCTGGGGTTGCGGGGCGGCCTTGTAGAGAGGGGTAATCTCTTCCCGCCTCTCCCAGGCAGAGTTGATCTCCCGCTGCAGCCAGGCGAGGATTCGGTCCGCCTCCTCCGCATCAGCCAGGGCGTTCACCGCGATTTTTCGGGCTTGGACCGTAATGAGCTTGCCCTGCACCTTAAAGGATACGGTGGTAGGCTCCGCGATGAATACCACCCCTCCCAACACCGCGTTGAGGTAAGGAAGGGCACAGCCCACATCCTGGTCGAGATGGGCGATGCAGTGGATGGTCTGTGCCTCGGGTCGGCAGTCGGGCCGAGAGAATTCCCGGGTGTAACTCGTGAGCAGCATGGCGGTTCCCTCCTCAGAAAGGCGTTGAAAATCTTTCAGCGTTCACCTTGACCGGAAAGCTCTTTGACCAGCTCGCCTACCACGGCTTTCGCATCTCCGAAGAGCATCAGTGTGTTGTCCTGGTAATAGAGTGAGTTCTCAATCCCCGCAAAGCCTGGTTTCATAGAGCGTTTGATTGATATGACCGTCTTGGCCTTATCCGCGTCGAGAATGGGCATGCCGTAAATTGGGCTGGTCTTGTCGTTGCGGGCTGCCGGATTCACCACGTCGTTGGCGCCGATGACTAGGGCCACGTCCGCATGCGGGAACTCGGGATTGATTTCATCCATCTCGGCCAGCCGGTCATACGGGATCTCCGCTTCGGCCAAGAGTACGTTCATGTGTCCCGGCATTCTGCCCGCTACCGGGTGGATGGCGAACTTCACGGTCACGCCCAACCTGGAGAGCTGCTCATAAAGATCATAGACCGTATGCTGGGCCTGGGCGACAGCCATGCCATAGCCCGGGACAACGATGACCTGAGTCGCGGCTTCAAGGATCTGCGCTGCCTCTTCAGGAGAGACGCTCTTCACGGTCCGTTCTTCGGCCTGCATAGCAGATGCCCGCATCCTGCCGAATGCTCCGAAAAGAACATTGGAAAAGGAACGATTCATGGCCCGGCACATGACGATCGACAGAATCAACCCGGATGAACCATCCAAGGCGCCGGCGGCGATAAGGAGCTTGTTCTCAAGCACAAACCCCATTGCCACCGCCGACAGGCCGGCATAGGAATTGAGCAACGCGATTACCGTCGGCATGTCGGCTCCGCCAATCGGCAGGATGAAGAGAACCCCGAGGAGCAGTGAAAGG
>Ga0316628_100003998_pt1 | contig 11482 bp, 7 predicted proteins | sample OWC_Aug_M2_C1_D5_FD_207648 | JGI IMG/M metagenome (GOLD analysis project Ga0316628, IMG submission 207648) | Wetland soil microbial communities from Old Woman Creek delta, Ohio, United States - OWC_Aug_M2_C1_D5_C | ecosystem: Environmental > Terrestrial > Soil > Wetlands | place: USA: Ohio... | reverse complement strand
AGGGCAGGGGTTACACAGGGCTGACCCGCAGCCAACGCTTGCCTGCAGCCGCGCGGAGCCGGCCTCGCGCCTGGCTGATCGTGCTGTTCTCACTTATCGCCGGTCTGGCGTTCACAGGTTGCCCCCCTCCGGTAGTTCGCGTCGAAGTCTCACCCGAGAATGTCATACGGGCAAACCAGGTTGCCCTCGAAGCGGATCTGGCTTTCGCTCGCAAGGACTTCTACGCCGCACTCATCAAATATCTGGAGGCGGGCCGCCTGAACCCGAACAGTCATTACATCCAGAACAAGATCGGGATCGTCTATTCCCAGCTCAAGTACTACTCCGACGCCTCGACGGCCTTCCAGCGCTCGATCGGCTTGAGTCCCAAATATGAATATGCGTACAACAACCAGGGCACGGTCTACTTCGCAATCGACAACAAGAAACAGGCGGAGCGGTATTTCAAGAAAGCGATCGGCCTCAATCCGAATGTCGCATCATTCCATATCAATCTTGGGACACTTTATTTCGAGAGAAAGAAATTCGACAAAGGCATGGCCGAGTGGAGGAGAGGGCTGGAGATCGACCCGGGGATCATGAGCAAGAGCGAGGGAATCAGCCTGGCTGCCGCGGGCAAGCGAGTCAATACGGGTGAGAAGAGCTACTTCATAGCCCGGTTGTACGCATCCCAGGGGGACGTCGATCATGCAGTCGAGAGCCTCAAGCAGGCTCTCGCCGCCGGCTTCACCAACATCGAGGCCATACGAACCGAGCGCGATTTCGACCCGATCCGCCAGGATGAGAAGTTTCTCGTCTTTATGAAGACCGCCGAGGTAATCAGCAAGCCCTGATCTGCCCGCACCCTTCCAGTCGGGGTGCCTCCCCTTTTGTGTGTCGTTGTCTCTTCGTGTCTTGGTGACTTGGCGGTGGCTTTTATGATAGTACGGTGACGATTCCCGAGTTGCCCTAACACTCTTCCGTCAGCATCGGAGGATCATCATGAACTTAAAGTCATTGTTCCCTGCCCTGTTTCTGCTCGCCGCCGCACCCCTTGGAGGGCAGATACCCGGCGTTGCCGTCACCTCCTCACAGGTGAAGTCCCAGTTCGCAAATCCGCCGCGGCAGTACAGCAGCGCTCCGCTCTGGGTCTGGAACGACATGTTGACCGATTCCCAGGTAACCGGCACGCTGCGCGACCTGGCGCGACAGGACATCAAGCAGGCGTTCGTGCATCCGCGCCCCGGGCTGATGACGCCTTACCTGTCGGACGAGTGGTTCCGTCTCTGGAAAGTGGCACTGCGCGAGGCGGAGCGATTGGACATGAATCTCTGGATCTATGACGAGAATTCCTACCCGTCCGGATTTGCCGGCGGCTTCGTGCCCGACGCGATGCCCGAATCGCGCGGGCGCGGGCTCGGAATGGTCGGGCAAAAAACCGCCCCGGAGTGGGCCGACAACATCGTCGCCGTCTACCGGCTCACGGATTCCGGATACGAAAACATCACGGGGAAAATCCGCTCGGGCGAAAAGCTCGGCGAGGATCGCTATCTCGTCGTCACTACGATGCTTGCTCGGCCTTCGCCCTGGTACGGCGGGAAATTCTACGTCGACCTCCTTCGGCCGGGGGTCACCGAGAAGTTCCTCTCGATCACGATGGATGCCTATCGCCGCGAAATCGGCGACCAGTTCGGGAAGCGCGTCCCCGGGGTGTTTACCGATGAGCCTCAGCTGAGGCCTGCCGGCGGCCTGCCGTGGACGGAGGACCTGCCCCAGGTCTTTGAAAAGCGCTGGGGGTATCGCATCACCGACCATCTCGCCGCGCTGCGGGAACCACTGGGCGACTGGAGGCGCATCCGCCACAACTACCTGCAGGTCCTGCTCGACCTCTTCATCGAACGCTGGGGCAAGCCTTACTACGAGTATTGCCGGAATAACCACCTGGAGTTCACCGGACACTACTGGGAGCACGAGTGGCCTAATTGCCTCAGCGTTCCCGACAACATGGCGATGTCCGCCTGGCAGCAGCGGCCGGGGATCGATATCCTGATGAACCAGTACAAAGAGGACGTGCACGCGCAGTTCGGCAACGTGCGCGCGGTGAAGGAGCTGTCCAGCGTTGCGAACCAGCTGGGGCGCGAGCGCACGCTTTGCGAAGCCTACGGCGCCGGGGGATGGGACCTGCGCTTCGAGGACATGAAGCGCATCGGCGACTGGCTCTACGTCCTTGGTGTCAATACGCTCGATCAGCATCTCTCCTATGTCAGCCTGCGCGGTGCCCGCAAGCGCGATCACCCGCAGTCTTTCTCGGCCGTCGAACCCTGGTGGAACGCCTACCACGAGAGCGCGTCCTATTTTTCGCGCCTGTCGCTTGCGCTCTCTCGCGGAGAGCAGATCAACAAGGTGCTGCTGCTGGAGCCGACGACCACGGCCTGGATGTACAACGCCGCGGGCAAAACTCCGCCGGAGCTGGATAAGATCGGCGCGGCCTTCCAGAAAATGGTGACGGATCTCGAACAGGCGCAGGTAGAGTTCGACATCGGCTGCGAGGACATCATGGCGCGCTTCGGATCCGTTGCCGGCGAGTCCTTGCGCATCGGCAGGCGCAGCTACCGGACGGTGGTACTGCCCCCGCTCACCGAGAATCTCAACGGAAAAACAATGGAACTGCTGGAAGGCTTTGCCGGGGCGGGGGGCGACATCCTGGCCTGCGGCTTGCCTCCGGAGAGGGTCGACGGCTACAAAGTCGAGCGCGGAGCGGCGCTCGCCCGGACCGGATCATGGAAGCGGGTAGAGCCCGATGCCGTGGCGGCAATCCTGCTTGCAGAGGAAAAAGACGGGTTCGCGGTCCGGCGAAGCGCGGGAGACAAGGGCGTCCTTTTTCATCATCGGCGCCGGCTCGACGACGGCCAGCTCCTGTTTCTGGTCAACACGAGCAGCGATGCGCCGTCCTCGGGCGTCGTGGAAACCGTCGCCGAGGGAGTCGAGCGCTGGAATCCGGAGAGCGGCGGGATCGCCGCCTTTCCCTTCGAACGCGGCGACCGTTCCACCCGCATGACCTTCGAACTCCCGCCTTCCGGCTCTCTTCTGCTGTTTCTCTCCAGTGATCACCGCGACCCGGCGCCCGCGTCGGACGGACGCCGCGCTCCGGTGACGGCTCAGGGGTCAACGGAGATCCGCCGCGTCGGCCCGAACGTGCTCGTGCTCGACTATGTCGACGTCAGCGCGGGAGGCGACGCAACCAGGGATTCCTACTTCTATCAGGCTTCTCAATTCGCATTCAAGAAAAACGGGATGGAGCGGAATCCCTGGGACAGCGCGGTGCAGTTTCGCGACGATCTGATCACGAAGACCTTCCCTGCCGGCAGCGGCTTCGAGGCGACGTACCGGTTCACGATCAACCAGCGGGTTCCCTCGCCGTTGTTCCTCGTCGTAGAACGGCCCGATCTCTACACCATCACCTGCAATGGAATGCCCGTAGCCGCGCGGAAAGATTCGTGGTGGCTGGACGGGTCCTTCGGGAAGTTGGACATCACCGCGGCCGCACGTCCCGGGGAGAATCTGGTCGTGCTCAAGGCATCGCCCTTCACCATTTATCACGAGCTCGAGCCTGCATACGTGCTGGGGGATTTCACACTCGAGCCGCTGGAGAAAGGCTTCGCCATCGCCCCTGCCCGGCCCCTGAAGCTCGGGACCTGGAACGGGCAGGGACTCCCGTTTTACAGCGAGGGTGTCTTGTACTCTCAGGTTTTCCAGCGGCCCGGCCCTTCCGGCAAGTACCATGTCGCCCTGCCGTCCTGGTACGGCAGCGTGGCGAAAGTCACGGTCAACGGCCGGGAAGCGGGATTCATTGACGCCCCACCGTGGGAGCTGGATGTCACCCGCTTTATGAAACCCGGTCCCAACCGGATCGACGTTCTGGTCATGGGGACGCTCAAAAACACGCTGGGGCCGCATCACGGAAATCCCGCGCTGGGCACGGCATGGCCGGCGATGTTCCAGAAAGGCCCTTCTCCGGGCCCGCCTCGAGGCGCTCAGTATTCCACGGTCGGCTACGGCCTGCTGCAGCCCATCGCGCTGACCCGCACCACCCGGCGCTGAACACCTCCTGGTGCCTTTGTGTCCTGGTGGTGGTTTTTGAAATGCGATGAAAGAAACAATGACCTCCAGGGAACGCGTTCTCGCGGCCCTCAATCACGAAGAACCGGACCGCGTCCCGATGGACCTGGGCGGTTTTCAAACCGGGATCCACCTCGACGCCTATCGGGCCCTCATCGATCATCTGGGGATCAGGGAGGAGCTCCGCACGCTTGATCCTGTCCAGCAGCTCGCGGTCCCGTCGGAGAAGGTCCTGCGGCGTTTTCACATCGACGTCCGCTACATCACCGCCCGCGCGCCGGCAGGATTTGACGGTGGGATCAGGCGGAACGTGCGCGACGGCCGCCTCTGGCACGATCTGCAGGACGAGTTCGGCGTGGTCTGGTCCATGCCCGACGATCAGGGGCTGTACATGGATATTTCGCGGCACCCGCTCGCCCGGGCCGGTATAAGCGACCTGGAGAAATATCCGTTCCCCGACGGCAGCGATTGCTCGCGTTTCACGGGACTCAAGGACAGGGCCCTTCTGATGCGCGGTGAGGAGTCGTTTGCCCTGTCCAGCGGGATCTGCGGCGTGACTTACGAAATCTGCTGGTATCTGCGCGGCCTCGAGCGCTGGTTCATGGACATGGTCGAGAATTCGGAATTCTGCGAAGCGCTGATCGATCGCGTCTGCCATTACTGGGTGGACTGGCTCACGGGATTTCTGGCGGAAGTCGGCGACCTTCTCGACATCATCATGATTGGGGACGACCTCAGCGGGCAGGACGGCCCGCTCTTCTCCCCCGCGTTTTACAGAAGAGTCGTAAAACCGCGCCAGCGCCGTGTGGTCGACACGATCAAGAGCCACTCCGCCGCGAAAATCTGGTATCACACCTGCGGGAGCTGTCTGGAGTTCATTCCCGACCTGCTCGACAACGGCATCGACATCCTGAACCCGGTGCAGATCAGCGCGCGCAACATGAATCCGGAAGCCCTCAAGAAGCGATTCGGAAAGAACCTGGTGTTCTGGGGCGGAGGAATCGACGCGCAGCACCTGCTCCCCTTCGAATCACCGGAGCGCGTCCGGCGGGAGGTGCGGACCAACGTCCGCGCGCTCATGCCGGGAGGCGGCTACGTCTTCTGCAACTGCCACAACATCCAGGCCGGCGTCCCGCCGGAAAATATCGTGGCCCTCTACGACTCCGCCTACGAATCCGGCTTTTACTGAAAATTCAAGGCCACCACCAGGTCCCCAGGACACCAGGGCGTCGGGTGCCTTGGTGTCTTTATGGTTGTTTGGAATATTTCGTGAACTCAGTTGTAATCTCGTTCGTAGATTGATTCACGAAGGAGAAACCGGATGGCGCTCGCCGCAGTTTCGCTTGCTCCAACAACGGACAGGTTCGCGGACGATCTGCGCGATTTCATCAATAAATACGCGGGATTGTGGGAGAGCGCGGGATCGAGGCTTCCCCTGCCGGCCAAACACTACGAAACAAAGCAACAGCGGGAAAACGAACGTCATCTGGATCTCCTGATCGACCTCGTGGAAAGCCGCCTGAAAGGGTTCCCCGACTCCCTCGAGGAACAGAGCGTGTGGCGCGAGAACATCGTGTCCGCCGCGCGGCGACTGTGCGTTATGCAAATCGGTCTGCCGGAACCCTACCTCGACATTCTGCTGTCCAGGGAGTACACCGAGGTCACGCGAAACTTCGTCCGCCAGGCGCGGGATTTCGATCCCCAGATCGCACTGGTTGACCTCGGCCAGGCCATGCGCAACGTCTGGGTCACGAACTATCTGCAGATTTTCAAAGGCCGGCAGCCTTCGCTCAACACTGCCGTGTTCGCCTACAGCATGCTTTATCCCTACACCGACAACCACCTCGACCGGCCCGATGTTTCTCCCGAGTCGAAGGCCGCATTCAACCGGCGCTTCGGCTTGCGTCTCGGCGGTGCAGGTCTTCTTCCACTGGAGCCGCACGAGCGGCAGATTTATCGCCTGGTTGAGCTCATCGAGCGCCGCTATCCCAGGCGCGAGTTTCCCGAGGTTTATCAGAGTCTGCTGGCGATACACCACGGCCAGGTCCGCAGCCTCGAGCAGCAGGGCGCCGGCTGCGCCCTGGATTCGGGACGGATCCTGCTCATCAGCATCGAGAAGGGCGGCACCTCCGTTCTGACGGACGGCTACCTCATCGACGGCCGTTTGAGCCGGGCGGAAGCCGACTTCTTTTTCGGCTTCGGTGTCCTCCTCCAGCTCCAGGATGACCTTCAGGATCTCCAGTCGGATCGCTCCTCGCAGCGCTGGAGCATCTTTTCCCGCGCGGAGTCCGGCGCCCGGCTCGAGGCGCTGACTTGCCGCCTCTATCACTTCATGAAACTGGTTCTGGAAGCGGACAGCGGCTTTTCGGACTCCCGCTACGCCACTCTGAGGGAGCTGGTTGCGAGCAACTGCTTTATTCTGATGCTCCAGTCGATCGCACAAAACTCCTCGTACTACGGCCGCGCCTTTGTCGACCACATGGAGTCCTTCTCCCCTTTGAGATTCGCCTACATGCGGAAACTGCTCCACCGGCTGGAACGGAAGCACGCCGGGGTAATGAAGTCCTACCGCCGCCGCAGGCATCCCGTCTCGGTTTTCGATCTCATCGGCTGAGCACGAACCCGTCGTCTCGCCTTCGTGGTTTGTGTGGTCTTCGTGGTTCGCATTGATCCGGCAAGCGGCGGACGTTGAATCCACCGGGATATCCAAGTAGAATCGCTCATCGCATCGAAACAGATGCGCCCCCGACCTCTCAACGTCATTTCGAGGAGACGAGTATGGCATTGATTCAATTCACCCGAAATCACACCGACCATTCCACGGACAAGGGGTACCAGTTCGAGTTTTTCTGCGATCGCTGCGGCAACGGCTTTATGAGCGAGTTCAAGGCGTCCGCGGTGGGAATGGCTTCGAGCGCCCTGCGTGCAGCCGGAAACATATTTGGGGGGATTCTGGGCTCCGCCGGCCACGGCGCCTACGAGATCGAGCGCGCCATTCAGGGCCCCGGCCACGACAAGGCCTTCCGGGATGCCATCGAAGAGGTCAAGCCCAACTTCCGCCAGTGTCCAAAGTGCGCCAAGTGGGCCTGTACCAACTCCTGCTGGAACCAGAAGAGGAGCCTGTGTTACGACTGCGCCCCCGACGTGGAAACCGAGCTGGCCGCCGCACAGGCCCAGGCCACGGTCGAGCAGATGAAGCAGAAGGTCTCGGAGATGGATATGACCAAAGACCTCGACATGACGAGCGAGGCTGCCGCGCTCTGCCCGAGCTGCGGGGCCCGCACCCAGGGAGCCAAATTCTGCCCCGAGTGCGGCAAGCCTTTGCGGCCCAAAAACGAGTGCTCGCGCTGCGGGACCAAGGTCGAAGCCGGGACCAAGTTCTGTCCCGAGTGCGGGAACAAGATGGTCTGACAGACTCGTGAAAAATCTCGTGACCGTATTGTGCCTGTAGGGGGATGGCGCCGTGCCCCAGCCTCCTGCATTGTCGCTCGATCTTCGGAGACCCGGTAGTCATGACCTCTTATTCAGGCAAGTTCAGATATCTCGAGGCTGCCGGCACTTCGCTTCAGGAGGGGAGCTGCCGGTTGACTTTCGAAGAGGAGACGCTGACGCTGACGCCCTCGGGTGGAGCCGGGCTGGCCTGTGACCTCGCCGACATCGACAGCTTCTCGCCTGGGGAATATGAGCTTTCGCTCAAGCTCTACACGGGAAAGACCATCCTCCTATACCACTTCGCGAAGGACTTCCAGAACCTCTGCCGCTGCTTTCTTGAAGCGTGGCGCGAGCGCGTCCTCAAGTGCCTCCTTCTCGAGGATCTGGAGGAGGTGGCGCGCTTCGACGGCTCGGCCCAGCTGGACGAGGCCGGCGGGTCATTCTCGGGCCGTGCGGAGATCCGGCTCTACCGGAGCAATCTCGCCATCCTGCCGGAGAACGCAGGCGCCTCCTCCTGGCGCCTCGCCGACATCGACAGCGTCGATTTCGACGAGGCTACCTACACGCTTGGGTTGCGCGCCGGTGCGGATCGGCTGATACTGACACGGCTGGCGAAGCGCACGCGCGAATTCATCGACAAGCTCCGGGAGGGAATGACGAGCATCTCGGAGAAGGGCGCGTCCAGGATTCACGGCCTTTTTCCCTTCCTCACGCCGGACCAGACCCGGCGCGTCGCGGAGTTGATGAGGGAAGGACGTGCCGTCCATGTTTCGAAGCTGACCTCGATCCATTCGAAGATCCCGGAGGCCCTGCTCAGGAACGCGGTCGATGCGAAGTTGAAGCCGTACTTCGACCGGCTCGTGGCGATGGCCGGCGGAAGCGGATATTTTACGGGATACAAGTTTATCCGGCCGGGGCCGGAAGATGAGGAATTCGAGGCCCCGGGAGACGAAGTGGCGGCCGATTCGGCAGAGGCCGACGCCGCGGACGGCGGGCCGTCCGATGCCGCATTCCAGGAACAGGAGGAAGAGGCCGCAGAGGAGAAGGAGGAAACCAATCCGGCGCTCCACTTCTTCTACTTTCCGCTGAGCGCCTCCCGTTCCGGCGCACCGGCGGGTGTCGTCGCCTGGGAGGCGGGCACGCGTGGCGGTCGCGCGACGTACTTCTTCCGCCTTGAGTCGTCGGGCTCGATCGAGGACGCAGTCGGCGCTTTGAACCGCGCCATCGTCCTCCTCAACTTCCGGCGCGAGCCGATATATCTTCCCGACGATTCCCTGGAGACCCAGCCGCGATTCCACCGCTACGCGATTGCGAGTCGAAAGATCCCGGCCTTGCGACGATTGCGTTCCGCTTTCCTTGGCCGGGCAATTCACACCACTCCGGAAGCCTGGGCGAAACAGGTTCAAAACGTCATCTCGCGTGCCTGACCATTGACCCTTGGTGTCCTGGTGACTTGGTGGTTATGACCGGCAAAGAGAGGATAACTGCTGCCCTGAATCACACGCAGCCCGATCGTGTGCCCATCGATTTCGGGAGCACGACGGTCACGGGAATTCACATCAGCTGCATCGCGGCGCTGCGCCGCCACTACGGCCTCGAAAGGCACCCGGTCAAGGCTATCGATCCCGGCCAGATGCTGGGCGAGGTGGAAGAAGACCTGAAGCGAGTATTGGGCATCGACCTGGAGGGTGTCTTCAGGCGGGCGACTCGTTTCGGATTTCCCCTCCAGGACTGGAAACCCTGGCGCATGCCGGACGGCCTTGAGATCCTTGTCCCGGGCGGCTTCAACACGACCACGGACGAAAACGGCGACACGCTCATCCATCCGCAGGGAGACACGAGCGCGCCTCCCAGCGCCAGGATGCCGCGGGATGGTTTTTTTTTCGATGCGATCATCCGCCAGGAACCGATAGACGACTCGCGCCTCGACCCCAAGGACAACCTCGAAGAGTATGGGTTGATTTCGGAAGAGGAGCTTTCCTATTTGGAAGCGGAGGCGCGGCGTGCGGCGGCCACAGGCCGGGCCGTCGCTGCCGGCTTCGGCGGAACTAGTTTCGGCGATATCGGCCATATTCCCGGAGTTTCGCTGAAGCGGCCCAGGGGAATCCGGGACGTCACGGAATGGTATATCTCCACTCGGACGCGCAGGGAGTACATTCATCAGGTCTTCGCCGGCCAGTGTGAGATTGCTCTCAAGAATCTCTCGGCGATTGCGCGGCGAGTCGGGAATCTGGTCGACGCCGCCATGATCTGCGGAACGGATTTCGGCACCCAGAGTTCGTCATTCTGCTCGGTTGGGACCTTCCGCGAGTTGTGGATGCCGTACTACCTGCAGGTCAACCGATGGATCCATCGGAACACAAGCTGGAAGACACTCAAGCATTCCTGCGGGGCGGTCGAGAAATTCATTCCGTCATTCATCGAGGCGGAATTTGACATTCTCAATCCGGTGCAGACATCCGCGGTGGGCATGGAGCCGGAACATCTGAAGAGGACGTACGGCAACCAATTGGTGTTTTGGGGCGGCGGCGTGGATACGCAGCATGTCCTCCCGTTCGGGAAGCCGGCGGACGTGCGTGAACAGGTCCTGCGACGTTGCGAAGTTTTTTCGAAGCAGGGTGGCTTCGTCTTCACGACGATTCACAACGTCCAGGCGGGGACTCCAGTCAAAAACATCGTCGCGATGATCGACGCTGTCCGGGAATTCAACGGCTCGGTGTCTTAGTGACTTTGGTGGTTACTTTTGATACCGCTGGCGAATGGCCGGTATCAGGTATTCCGAGAATGCCCGCTCGAAATCATAACGTGGATTGAAACCCCAGTCCCGCCGGGCCGCGCCGTCGTCGACGTCCGCGGGCCAGGTATCCACGATGCGCTGGCGTTTCCGGTCGACGTTGAAAGTAATCTCCGCGGCGGGGAAAAAGCGCAGGACGATATCGCGAATCTCCTGGGCGGAGGGATTGAAGGCTCCGACGTTGTAGGCGGTCCGCGAAAGCGCCGTGCGCGGGGCTTCCGCGAGTTTGAGGAGCGCTTCGATTGCATCCGGCATGGCCATGAAGGGAATGCGCGCTTCCGGGCCGACGAAGCACGCGTATGGTGCCCTGCGTGCGGCGGCGTGGATCATTTCGGGCGCGTAATCGGAGGTCCCGCCCGAGGGGACGGTGATCGCCGAGATCAGGCCCGGGAAGCGCACGCCGCGAAAGTCGACCTTGCCCGCGGCGGCCTCCGCCGCAAGCTGTTTGTAGTTCCTCGCGTAATACCTGCCGAGCATTTCGCAGTAGAGTTTGTTGCAGCCGTACATGGTGTTGGGGATGTTCCACTCGTCTTCATTGACTTTTCCGACGCGGGCTTTGGTCTCGAGGTCGGGCAGGCCGTATGCTGCGATGGACGACGGATAGACGAAGACGACCGATCGTCCGTGGGACTCGCCTTCTTTCTGGGCGAACTCGAGCATGTTGAGGGTGCCCTCGACGTTGACGTGGTGCGCCGTGGTGGGGGTGAACTCCGCGCGCGTCGACAGGAGTGCGGCGAGGTGGAAGATCAGGTCGACTTCGAATTCGGAGAGGATGCGCTCGAGCAGGCCGGTGTCGAGGATGGATCCTGTGAACACGCGGAAGGCCTGGGATGCCAGGTCGCGTTCGAGCGGGGTGACATCCAGAGTTATGACCGGCCTGCCGACGCCGCTGAGCCTCGAGATGAGCGTGTGGCCGATTTCGCCGGCGGCGCCGGTGATGAGAACGACGGGTTTGCGTGTCATTGCGTGCTCTCCATTCCAGGGTTACGAAACGCCTCCGCGGAGGAAGCCAGCAGGATACGCCACCGACCCCGCGCTCGCCAAGCGCGGAGTCGAGGTCGCCGGCCGGTGGGTAGCGTCGCCTGCCGCGAGGTCGAGTCAGTCGAATTTGAACTTGAATTGTCCAGGGGAAGACCGCAAAATCTAACCCTGCCAAAA
>Ga0316628_100003997_pt1 | contig 11482 bp, 10 predicted proteins | sample OWC_Aug_M2_C1_D5_FD_207648 | JGI IMG/M metagenome (GOLD analysis project Ga0316628, IMG submission 207648) | Wetland soil microbial communities from Old Woman Creek delta, Ohio, United States - OWC_Aug_M2_C1_D5_C | ecosystem: Environmental > Terrestrial > Soil > Wetlands | place: USA: Ohio... | reverse complement strand
ATCTTACAGGCCTTCTCAAAAAGATGGAGGCCGTCGAAGACGGCGGTGCCGACCTCGACGGCCAGAACTCCGGGCAAAGCGAGCTTCTGTAGCTCGCGAATCGCATGGACGCCAACCCCATCGTCCCGGAGAAGAAGATTGCCCAGGCCGACGATGAGAATGGAACCTCGCCTCAGGCTCCGCCTCCGGGGAATGTTCGCGACTTTCTCGTTGATAGCCATGTGCCCTGATACTTCGCCGCTCCTGAGCTCGGATTTTCTACCTTCCTCTATAGTGGCCCAGGGCGTATACCTTCCTCCCCTCCGCAGGCCTCATGACATGGACCGCGCAGGACAGACAGGGATCAAAGGAATGGATTACCCGTACCACCTCGGTCGGCTGGGCGATGTCCTGCACCGGCGTTCCGATCAGGGCCATCTCGATGGGTCCGCGCTTGCCGGCGCCATCCCGTGGGGAAGCGTTCCAGCAGGTTGGCGTCACCACCTGGTATTTGCCTATTTTGGAGTTGACGATCTTGAGCCAGTGGCCGAGGGCGCCGCGGGGGGCTTCGGTCAAACCGAAGGAAGTGGCCGACGCAGGGGGCGAGCATTCGGCGTATACGGCCCCTCCTGCCGTAAGCTGTCCCACCCAGGAGCGCATGGCCTGAGCGAGCTTCAACGCCTCTTGGGCCCGAGCCATATGCCGATCCATGACCGAGATCCCTTTTCGATAATCCCCATTGACCCACATCCGGGCGAGCGGGCCTACTTCCATAGGATATCCGCCATATCGCGGTGCCTTCAGCCAGGAGTAGGCACCGGTCTTTGGATATTGCGGGACTGTGAGGCCGGAGGATGGTTTCAGGTTGTGGGTGTTGTCCGAATACCAGGAGTAGGTCACCTGTTCCGTGATCCTGGTGGCGTCCACCGGTCCCACGGTCGTCGACCCGTTCACTACGAGACCGCGTTTCAATAGCTTGACATTGCCAGCGTTATCCTGATCGAATACTCCATAGGCGAGCAGATGGCCGCGGCCCCGGCCGATGGAGAAGTAATCCTTGTAAAGAAATCCCAACAGCTCCACGTCGGAGATATAAATATCCTGGATGAAGGGAATCAGCTCATTCAGGTATGCCTGGAACTTCTTAATGCGGCCCGCCCGGGGCGTGGTGGTGAAGCCTCCCGGGATGTAGGCGGGGGGATCGGGCATCCGGCCTCCGAAAAGAGCCCCCATCTCGTGGGCCTTGCGGGTCATCTCCAGAGCCTTCACGTAATGCTGCACCAGCGTGCTGGTCGTGGCGGCATCAAATCGCTTGTCGGCCTTCCAGCTTGGTTGCCAAGGCGGCATCGCCGGGCCGTCGATGAAATCCGGGAGGGTGAGATGGTAGAAGTGTAGGATGTGGGATTGGATGAAGTTCGCCCCGAGCACCAAGTTACGCATGATTCTGGCATTCGCCGGGGGCGTCACTTTGAAGGCGCTATCCAATGCCATTACTGCCGCCATCCCGTGCGGCACGGGACAGACCCCGCATATCCTCTGGGTGAGGTGCTGGGCGTCTTCAGGTGGCCGATTCATCAGGATATTCTCGAAGCCCCGGAACAAGGTTCCGGCGGCATGGGCCTCCACTACCTTCTGAACGCCTTTGACGGCGTCCACCTGAACTTCGATCTCCAGATGACCCTCAATTCTCGTGACCGGGTCGATCACCGCGGTAATTGCCACTTGCAATCCTCCTGGCGAAGCTCGTGTGAGAGAACCAATCGCCCCCCACCGGTTTTCCCTAATGGCACTGCTGGCATTGGTTCTTGTGTGACTTGATAAAGGCCGCCCCGTGCGGCCCGGTGCCACCCGCCCCACCGGTGCGACCCGCCCCACCGGTGCCCCCCGCCCCAGCAGTCTTCCCGGAATGGCACTGCTGGCATTTATTCAAGTGCGATTGGATAAAGGCTGGGCTGTGGGGCCCGGTGCCAACCGCCCCACCGGTGCTACCCGCCTCAGCAGTCGTCCCGGAATGGCACTGCTGGCATTGATTCAAGTTCGACTGGATAAAGTCCGGGCGGTGCGGACCGGCGGGCCCTCCGACGTAACTGAAGAGCTGGGTGCCGGGGAAGGTGGGCGAGGTGCAGCCCAGGCAGCGAGCATTGGCGTCGATACACCAGTTCTGGCGGTTGTTCCAGAGGGTGGACGGACAGCTGCTATTGGTTACCGGCCCCTGGCAGCCCAGATAGATCTGACAGGCGTTATCCACCCCTGGGATGATGGCGCGGTCGCTGTCCCGCCTGGGGCAATTCTGGTGCATATTGCTGCCATACAGCGCGGTGGGCCTACCGTTTGCATCCAAGTTGATGGTGCTCCCCAGGACGAGCTGTACCACGGCCCAGGCAATCCAATCGGGGTGCGGGGGGCATCCTGCAATATTGATCGTATTCTTGCCCGTGACGGCCTTGACCCCCTTGACCCCGGTAGGATTGGGAGGAGCGGCCGGGATTCCCCCCCAGGCAGCACAGGTCCCAATGCAAAGGATCGCAGCCGCTCGGGAGGCGAGATCAACGACCGCTTGCTGGAAGGTAACACGCTGCCCATTAAAGCTCCAGGCCCGGCAAGCGTTTCCTCCGAATTTCGTGGGCACGCCCCCTTCGATAGCGAGGACATAGCCGCCCGCATTATACGCCTTCTGCGCCTGAGCAACGGCTGAATCACCCGCGAGGGCCATGAGGTTCGGATGGTAGGTGAGGTTGATGGAACTGATCAACACGTCGGCAGCGGTTTGGGGCCTAGTCGTGGAGATGAAATTCAAAAAGGACTCCGAGCACCCCGTGCAGCCACTCCCCTGGAGCCAGATGACCGTGGGCCCATTGGGATTGGCCAGTGCCTTCTTGAGGAGCTTGAGGTCACCGACGGTCAGCCCGATTGCGGCTGCAGAGGTCCCGCACAACTTGAGGAACTCGCGCCGACTTATGTTCATTTCTCGTTCTCCTTCCTCCGTTCGCGATCAGCGTCATCGTGTAATGTGATGGAAGCGGCAGGTATAAGGCAGCAGGATAGACAGGAAGCGGTCAAAGTCCGGGCCAGATAATCGATAGGTGATCCCACCGCGTTCATGTGCTTTCTTCTTTTCACAGTGCGAAGAGAGGCTGAGGTTGCCTTCCGGTCTTGGTGCGGCAAATGTCCGATGGTTTTTTCGCCCCCCTCTTGTTTGAGCATGGAGATGCGGGGTAGGGAACCGGGGGAAGGAAAGCCAGGAAGGAAACGGGAACGGAGGGGACGGCACCCCCCGGCCCGAAGACCGAGAGGAGGGGGATCATCCCGTCGCCGCCTCGAGTTCCTGGGAGGGTGATTCCTCTCTCCAGCAGGTGACGATTTGTGCTGCCGCGCGAACAAGTTCGGGGAGGGTGGCCTGGAGCGGCGGGGAGAGCTCCAGGCCGAAGGCGATCGTTTGGGGCTCCATTCCGAGCACGGATATCCGTGGGGCCTTCCCTGGCGGAAGGAATCGAAGGGCTGCCAGGAGGCCGAGCTCGTGAAGGGAAGCCTTCGGACCCTGGTCGGCCACATCGGCGACGCCGAGAGAGTAGATCGTTCCTGGCGCTCCTCCGGCCTCCATGGCGTCGATGGCCAGAACCCGGTCTGCGTTCTCGAGGAGATGCAAGGCATCGAAGACGGCCGTGCCCACCTCGACGGATAAAACCCCGGGCAAGTCAAGCTTCTGTAACTCGTGCACTGCGTGTACCCCCACCCCATCATCCTGAAGCAAGGGATTGCCCAGGCCGACGATGAGGATTCGCGGAGGTCCAGAACTCGGCTTCCGGGCGGCAGTGGCTGATCTCTTTCTCGTGGGCATGAGCGCTTTCGTGCTCCCTTGGGAAAGAAGTTCAAAAAACGGTGGGCCACGGGCCGTTTGATGCCACTCGGCCCGTGGCCCACCCACCAGACCACGGTCCGGAGGAGGACTCTGGTCGTGCTTTCCTGCCGAATCTGGATGCTGGTGCAAAAAAGTTCCGCATCATCGTTCCAGGTGTTTCCTACCTCTCACCGTAATGGCCGAGGGCGTACACCTTCCTCCCTTCCCCTGGCCGCATGACATGGACAGCGCAGGAGAGGCAAGGGTCGAAGGAGTGAATGACCCTCAGAACCTCAATCGGCTGGTCGGTGTTCTGCACGGTAGTCCCGATCAACGCTTGCTCAATGGGCCCACGCCTGCCGGCGCCATCCCGGGGGGAGGCGTTCCAGCAGGTCGGAGTAACAACCTGGTAGCGGGATATTTTGCTGTTAGAAATCGCCAGCCAGTGTCCGAGGGCGCCCCGAGGCGCTTCGGTCAGCCCGTAAGAGGTGGCCGCAGCCGGGACGGAACATTTGGCATAGACGGGCTGCCCTGTCTGGAGCTGTCCCACCCAGGCCTGCATGGCCTGAGCGATCTTCAAGGCCTCCTGGGCACGGGCCAGATGCCGATCCATGACCGAGATCCCGTTTCGATAGTCGCCGTTGACCCACATCCGGGCGAGTGGGCCTGCCTCCATAGGATATCCGCCGAGTCGGGGCGCCTTCAGCCAGGAATAGGCGCCCGTCTTGGGATATTGAGGGACGGTGGACCCGGAGGCGGGTCTGAGGTTGTTGGTACTATCCGAATACCAGGAGTAGGTGACCTGTTCGATAATCTTGCCGACATTCACCTCTTGGACCGAGGTGGAGCCATTCACCACGAGGCCGCGTTTCAGCAGCTTCACAGTACCACCTGCGTCCTGATCGAAAGCTCCGAAGGCAAGCAGATGGCCTCGGCCTCTACCAATGGAGGAGTAATCGCTGTAGGCGTATGCCAGCTGCTGCACATCGTTGATGTAAACGTTCTTGATGAACGGGATCAGCTCTGCCATATAGGTCTTGAACTTGGTGATCCGATCCGCTCTCGGCGTGGTAGTAAAGCCGCCCGGGATGTAGGCGGGCGGATCGGGCATCCGACCTCCGAAAAGGGCCCCCGCCTCATGGGCCTTGCGCGTCATTTCCAGGGCCTTCACGTAATGCTGCACCAGCGTGCTCGTGGTGCCGGGATCGATGCGCTTATCGACGTTCCAGCTTGGTTGCCAGGGGGGCATCGCCGGACCGTCGATGAAGTCGGGAAGGGCCAGGTGATAGAAATGGAGGATGTGGGACTGAACGAAGTTGGCCCCGAGCACCAGATTACGCATGATCCTGGCATTTGCCGGGGGTGTCACTTTGAAGGCGCTATCCAATGCCATTACTGCTGCCATCCCGTGTGGCACGGGACAGACGCCGCAGATCCGCTGAGTGATGTGCTGGGCATCCTCAGGAGGCCGATTGACCAGGACGGTTTCGAAGCCACGAAAAAGGGTTCCGGTGGCGTGCGCCTCTACTACCTTTTTGGTGGCGGGGTTCACCTGCACGTCGATCTTGAGGTGACCCTCCAACCTGGTAACCGGGTCGATCATGATTGTAGTTGTTGCCATTTACAGCCCTCCTCGCGAAACTTGGGTGAGAAAATTAGTCGCCACCAATGGTATTCCCGTGATGACAGCTCTGACAGTTACCTACATTCTGCTGCATGAAGGACTGGCTGTGCTCGTCGTTGCCGCCCCCGACATAATTGAAGAGTTTGGTGCCGGGGAAGGTGGGCGAGGTGCAGCCCAGGCAACGGGCGTTGGCGCTGACGCACCAGTTCTGGCCGTTGTTCCAAAGGGTGGAGGGACAGCTGGCATTGGTTACCGGCCCCTGGCAGCCCATGTATATCAAACAGGCTTGATCGACCCCATAGGTGATGGCGCGCGCATTGCTCCGCCGCTGGCAGTTGTCATGAACGTTGCTGCCATACAGCGCCGTGGGTCGCCCGTTGGAGTCCAGCGCGATGTTGTTTCCGGCCAGGAGCTGGGCCACGGCCCATACAATCCAGTCGGGATGCGGGGGGCATCCTGCGATGTTGATGGTATTCTTGCCGGTAAGTGCCTTGACCCCCTTGACCCCGGTGGGATTGGGAGGCGCAGCCGGGATCCCTCCCCAGGCCGCACAGGTCCCGATGCAGAGGATCTTAGCCGCTTTGGCGGAAAGGTCTGTGACAGCCTGCTTGAAGGTCACGTCCTGTCCATTGAAGCTCCATGCCCAGCACGCGTTCCCATTGAACTTCGTGGGAATTCCACCTTCCACCGCGAGGATGTAGCCCCCTTTGCTGTAGGCCGCTTGAGCCTGGGCCACGGCAGAATCGCCAGCCAGGGCCATCAGGTTCGGGTGATAGGTGAGATTGATCGAGTTGATCAGCACGTCGGCGGCGGTCTTCGGGTCGGAGGTGGAAATGCGGTTCAGAAATGACTCCGTACATCCGGTGCATCCGCTTCCTTGGAGCCAAATGACGGTAGGAGCGCTGGGATTGGCCAGCGCCCTTTGCAGGCGCCTCAGATCGGTGGCGGTCAGTCCAATCGCTGCTGCGGAGGCCCCGCACAACTTGAGAAAGTCACGGCGACTAATGTTCATTCTTCATCCTCCTTTTTCGTCAATTGTCCTTTGTGGTCTCCTTCTGATTTCATCGCAGCGTATGGCCGCTGAGGGCCTTCTGGAAAGCAAGCGGCTTGTAGAAACTGAGGTTCTTCCTTCTCCTCCTTCCAGAATCCGTTCAGCCCGCTGGCGACACCCAAAACGGCGGGAAGGGCACGGGATAGATTCCGGAGGCTCTGCTGCAGCATCTCTCGACGGGTCACTCTCACTCCTCCTCTCGTTGGCATTTTTCTTAGACCGTTCAAAAGCTTTTCTTAGATTCAGCTCAAGCATTTGCCAATTTAAACCCAAAGGATAGGCTGTGCTTCTTGGTCGTTGGGGGTGTTTTTCTGAAAAGGGATGCCAATGGCAAGTTCGAGTCTCGGATCCCGCCGCGTGCACCAAGAAAAATCACCCTATGAAGGCATTCTCCTTCAGTCGAGAGCAAGAGTGCCTTGGCATTCACCAGCTTTATCCGGAATTTTCCGTTGGTTCCCATATGAAGGATTTTTCCTCCATCTTTGAGATTCTGAACAGACCGAAAGGCTCGTTCAGGCTAGATTAGGGTTGGGAGTGAAGGCAAATGAATCTCAAAGAGAAGGGGTTTCTCAAACCTGCGATTTTTCATGGACTGCATCGGATAAGAGTTTAGAGAGCAGACCCCTCAATTCGGCAGTCGAGAAGGGCTTTTGCAGAAGAACCACCTGATATCTCTCCATCTCATCTTCCAACAGTGCATGAAATCGACCCAGGTCCGCGCTCATATAGATCGTCTTTACCTTTGGATCATGTGCCCGAATTTCCCCAATCAGTTCCAATCCATTCTTCCCGGGCATCTGGATATCGGTGATGACCAGATGGGGTTGAAAAAGGATATATGCCTGATACCCGTTGCTGCTGTCTCTGGCCAGCCTTACCTCGTAGCCATCGAACTCCAACAATGCTGCTATGACCGAGGCCAAATCCTCGTTGTCATCCACGATCAATACTTTCCTCTTTCGGTTTCGTCCAATTTCCTCGGGTTTCATAGTAGCCGTTCCTCTCATACCCCGACTTCGTATAAGCAAGAGGCATACCATAATCGGCAGAGCGTTATTCTACGCTGGGTTTGATAGATGATCTCGTCAGGAATCGGTCGCTAACAGAGACCTTTTGAAGGGATTTTCCTTCAGAGTAAGGAAAAAGAAAAGAGGGTGGTATTCGGGGAGCTTCAATTAATCGGGGTTCTTGAAATCTGAGGTCTTCAAGCCATGCTTTTTCAGAAGGTCGTAGAAATCTGCGCGGTATTTTCCGGCCAGCTTTGCTGCCTTGCTGACGTTGCCTGCGCAGAGCTGCAAGAGATGGGCGAGATACTCCCTTTCGAAAGCATCCCTGGCTTCTTTGAGAGGCCTCAAGGGTTCGGGAGGCTCGATGGACTTCGTTTGCAGGACGACATCTTCCGTGATGACATCCTGTTGCGTCATGGCAACCGCATATTCGATCGTATTCTCTAACTCCCGGACGTTTCCCGGCCAATCGTAGAGCATGAGCCTCTTCATGGCTATCGGCGTCAGTCCTTTTAGTTCCTTTTTCATCTCGGTGGCGTATTTCTTGAGAAAATACTCTACCAGAAAAGGGATATCCTCCTTCCTTTCCCGGAGGGAGGGGAGAACTATGGGGATGACATGAATCCGGTAAAAGAGGTCCTCTCGAAATAGACCTTGCCGGACTTGGTCCTCCAGATCCTTCTGACTGGCCACGATCACGCGGACATCCACCTCCATCGGTTTTTCACTCCCTACGGGATAGAACTGATGCTCCTGAAGGACCCGGAGGAGTTTCGCTTGAATCGAGAGAGACATGTCCCCAATTTCGTCCAGGAAGATGCTTCCTTCGTGCGCCTGGGTGAATAATCCCCGAGTGCTGCGAACAGCCCCGGTGAACGCCCCCTTTTCATGGCCAAAAAGCAGACTCTCGAGCAGGTTCTCCGGGATGGCCGCGCAGTTTATAGCCACAAAGGACTTATTGCCTCTCCCGCTGGCCAGGTGGATCGCCTTTGCAATGAGTTCTTTACCCGTTCCGCTCTCTCCTTGGATGTAAATCGTGGAATCGGTTTTGGCGATCCGGGATACCACCTCCAGCACTTTTTGCATCTTTTCGCCTCTGGCTACGATGTCGGCGAAGTTTTCCTTTTCCCCCAGGAGCGTTTTCAGTCTGGAGATTTCCGAGGTGAGACCCCGATTCTCTAATGCCTTCTCGATTTGCAGGAAAAGCTCCTGGGACTCGAAGGGTTTGGTCAGGTAACTGTAAGCCCCCCTCTTCACAGCTTCAACGGCGCTTCCGATGCTTCCATGAGCGGTGAGGATGAGTACGGGCATCTCCGGGATGATCAAATGGAGGTCTTCCATGAGTGAAATCCCGTCCGTCTGGCCCAGCTTTAGGTCGATGATGGAAAGATCGAAATTCTTCGCCTTTGCCGCCTCTGTCGCCTCCGTCTCGCTGGAGGCTGTCACTACCATGTAGTTCCCTGATTCCAGTCTCATTCGGATCAGCTCGAGGAGGTTCCGATCATCGTCCACTACTAAGATCTGAGCTGGGGATCTTGAGCCCATCCTTTGTTCCCGCCCTCTCTTATTCCCGTTGTCCGTCACAACGCCCGTGTTGCGGGCCGCTTCCCTGGCCAAGGAAGCTCAGGCTGGCAACGAGAAAATGAAGGTGCTTCCTTTTCCGAACTCGCTCTCTGCCCACACCTGGCCACCGTGGGCAGTTATTATATGCCTGACAATGGCCAGGCCCAAACCACTGCCCTTCATGGGAATTGAAGCCTTGGAAGGCACCTGACGGAACTTTTCGAAGATGGTGGCGAGCCTCTCCTGAGGGATGCCGGGCCCCGTGTCCCGCGTGGAGACCTCCAGATTGCCATGGACAAAACGGGAAGAGACCTTTACCTGCCCGCCCTCAGGAGTGAACTTGACCGCATTTCCAATCAGGTTCCGCATCACTTGAAGGATCCTCTCCTTATCCATCCGGATCTCGGGCAGACCATGGGAATTCTCGATCTTCAGGCCGATGCTCTTCGCCATGGCAAGGGGTTCGATCTCCAGCACCGCTTGTTTTATGAGAGGAGCGATCTCTCCCTCGCCAAAATGAAATACCATCATCCCCGCTTCCATCTTGGAAAGGTCCAGGAAGTCATTGACCAGAGAAATTAACCGATTGCTTTCCCCTCCTATGATGGTCAAGATCCTTCTTTGCTTCGCGGTCACCTCGCCTCCTACCCCGTCCAGCAGCAGGTTCGTTCCCTCCTTGATGGAGGTGAGGGGAGTGCGGAGTTCATGGGATACGGTTGAGAAAAAGTCCGCCTTCATCTCGTCCAGATCTTTCAGTTTATTGCACATGGAGTTGAGGGCCCCTGCCAACTCCTCCAACTCCCGGGGAGAGGAAAGTTGGAGGTCAGACTCAAAGATCCCTCGCCCGATCTCTCTGGTTTTTTGCTTCATGACTGAGATAGGATGGGTAATGCTCCGGTTGATGGAAAGAAAGACGAAGATGCCCAGGAGGAGGAGGGCTCCCGTCATCCCCAGAGCCAATCGCCGCGCGTCGGCTCCAGCCTCCCGCATTCTCCTTATTTTGTTTTGCGCATTCTTCTGACTCAAGTACCTCAGCTTTTCGAGTCCCTCCACGATCTCGGCCACCACCTTCTCTTTTTGCTGCTTGAACTCTTCCTGGGAATATCGACCCCCCTCTCTCAGAAATCTCCCCTCTTGATCCACCAAGGTTTGGTAGCGCTGATAGGCTCCTTCCGTGCGGATCAGAGAGTGTTTCATGGCAGAGGAATCTATGATGGAGAATGCCTCTTGGAGGTATCTGTCAAAATCCAGTTTGCGATGGAGGAACTGTTGGGAGAGAGCATCATCCCTCGTCACGACGAATTTCCGCTCATAACGAACCTGGGCCAGGATGGCGTCCTTCATTTTATCAATGAAGTCATTGATGCGATTATTGATGTTCAGAGAGGATTGGCTGGCTTTGTTGAATTGCCCGATCTGGATAAAGGCGTAGACATTGATTCCCATCACCAGAAGAAAGATGGCCAGATAGCCGATTACGATGCGGGAGAATATAGTCAATCTCACCGGAGGCTCCCGTTCGAGGTAGGAAAGTTATTGCTGCCAGCGGGAAAGGTGTCCATCCGTAAGCAATACATCATATTGAGATATGATGCAAGGGTACGGAAACCGATTCTGTTCCGTAAATACTAATTATGTTTCTGTTAAGGTACGTTGTGAGGTAAAGCCCGGGCCTTGCGATGTTGGCAGAAGGGGACCCCGACCCAACAAGGTCCTACGGAGGGACGTTGGAAACGCATGACGAGTAGGATCCCCGCAGCCCTGCTGCGAGGTCAGCGAGCAAGTGTAGACCCGAGGAAAGGGAATTCCTCAACTTGAAGATTCCTCGCAGCTTGGTGTGAAGAGTGTCAAAATCGAATAAAGGGGGAATTGGCTAAGAAGCGGATTGAGGCGGGAGGACAGAAAGTCGGTTGGCGTTCGGAGGAACGCTAACCGACTTTCTCCGCAAGGATACGAATCAGGCTTACCCGGTTATTTCAGATACCACTCCTTCATGCCCTTCACTTTCATGGGGACTTTCCAGATCACATTATCACCTGACTCGGTGATGTAGAGGGTATTTGCGTATGGACCCGTGCCAAAGCAGCAGTTGGTCGTCTCACTGCCAGCTCCGAAGGGCAGCTTGATCTCGCCGATGGTGCCGCCATCGGGGGCGATCACCACCACTTTCCCGCCGCCGTATTGGGCGGCATAGAGGTTGCCCTTCTCATCGCAGCACATCCCGTCGGGCCCCCAACCACCATTGGGCAGACTATTGAAGATGTGGGAGAAGCCGATATTGATGACCCCTGGGGACTCAATCGGGCAGACCCATACCTGGTTCCTCATGCAGTCCGCGATGTAGAGGGTTTTGAAATCCGGGGAAAGGGAGATGCCGTTGGGAAATGCCATGTTGTCGATCAGTCTTTTGACTTCCTTCC
>Ga0316628_100003996_pt1 | contig 11482 bp, 7 predicted proteins | sample OWC_Aug_M2_C1_D5_FD_207648 | JGI IMG/M metagenome (GOLD analysis project Ga0316628, IMG submission 207648) | Wetland soil microbial communities from Old Woman Creek delta, Ohio, United States - OWC_Aug_M2_C1_D5_C | ecosystem: Environmental > Terrestrial > Soil > Wetlands | place: USA: Ohio... | reverse complement strand
GGAGATCGAGCGTAGCGCGGTCGAGCTGGAGCGGAGGCGCCACGAGGCCGAGTTCTACACCGACCTGATGGGGCACGACATCTCCAATCTGAACCAGAGCGCGCTCGCCTCGCTCGAGCTGATGCTCTCCAAGGAGGGCCTCGACGAGCGCTCGCGCCAGCTCGTGGCCGGCTCGCTCGAGCAGGTCAGGGCGTCGGCCGCGCTCGTCGCCAGGGTCAACACCCTCACATCCATCAGGCGCACATCCGCGCGCGCCGAGCTGAAGCCGATGGACCTGGTGGAGACCGTGAGCGCGGGCATCAGGCTCGCCGAGGGCTCCTCGGCGGACAGGACGGTCGCCATCGAGGCCGAGCTGCCAGAGACCGCCCTCGTCGAGGCGGACGAGCTGCTCGACCACATCGTCCAGAACCTGCTCGGGAACGCCGTGAAGTACAGCCCCGGCGAGCACGTCCGCGTCCATGTCGCCGTCCGTCCAGCAAGGCTCGACGGGCTCGACGGCTGGACCCTCGAGGTCGCGGACTGGGGCAAGGGCATCCCCGACGATCGGAAGGCGACCCTCTTCGACGGTCTCGAGGTCGCGTCGGGACCGGCACGCGGCAAGGGCGCTGGCCTCGGCCTCACGATCGTCAAGGCCCTGGTGGAGCGCTACGGCGGGCGCGTCACGGTGGAGGACCGGGTCAAGGGCGACCACTCGAAGGGGACCGTCTTCCTTGTGACCCTCCGCGGCGGCATGCCGGGTTGACCGCGGGGACGGCTCGCGCACGCCACATGGCGGACCGGCCATGACCATGTGGTGCCGATCGTCACGGGTCTGGGATGTCGGAGAGGGGGGAGGTGGGGGCACTGGGATTCGAACCCAGCTCGACGGGTATCCCCTGACGGGGGGAGCGACCCCCCTGGGATCTGCGGTCGCCGCTCCAGTCAGTCATCATCGGCGGCAGGCCATCAGCATACCCATGTAGCGTCATCCACGTAACTGGAGCCCGTAAGGATACCGGACTACCCCATGCCCCCACCAGGAGGCTCTGGGAATTGGGGTCCAGCGAGGGGAAGGTCCCGGACGTTAAAAAATGTGTCGGAGCGCTGGAGCGCTCCACCAAAGGCTCATTACCCGGGGGACCGCTCCATGCTCCGGGGCACCCTCCCCGGGAGGCAGCTTCGCGCAGGTCGTGCTGAGGTACGGCAGGGGACGCCAGACCGCCGAGCTGCCCGAGCGCAACTACGCGGGCGAGATCAAGGTGGCGCGGGACCTCCCCGCGCACCCTGACCCCCGGGGCGAGGTCGAGCGCGCGCTCCGAGAGCCCGTCGCCTCGCCCGCCCTCGGTGGGCTCGCCAAGCCAGGCGCGTGCGTGGCCATCGTGGTCAACGACCACACGAGGCCGACCCCCACGCGGCTGATGCTCGGCCCCGTCCTCGACGAGCTCGCCGAGGCCGGCGTGAGGGACCGGGACGTCTCGATCGTCTTCGGCTGCGGCACGCACCGGGCCGTGCGTGCGGAGGAGGCGGAGGCCATCCTTGGCGCCGAAACCATCTCGAGGTTCGCGACCCAGAGCCACGACGCGCGCGCCAAGGACCTCGTCAAGGTCGGCACGACCCGCAACGGCAACGACGTCTGGATCAACAGGACGGTCGCGGAGGCTGACCTCAGGGTCCTCACGGGGGACATCGAGTTCCACTACTTCGCCGGCTACAGCGGAGGCCGCAAGTCCCTCCTGCCCGCCGTGGCGGGCGCGGACAGCATACAGCGCAACCACGCGCTGATGCTCGACCCCCGGTCGAGGACAGGCCACCTGGTCGACAACCCCCTGCACCTGGAGATGGTGGAGGCCGCGCGCTTCGCCTGCTGCGAGTTCATCGTCAACACCGTCATCAACACCGACCGCCAGGTGGTCCGGGCGTTCGCGGGCGACGTCGAGGCCGCGCACCTCGCGGGCGTGCGGCTCTACGAGAGCGCCTACAAGGTCCGCATCGACCGCCCCGCGGACGTCCTACTGGTCTCCGCGGGCGGCTCCCCCAAGGACATCGACCTCTACCAGGGGTTCAAGGCGGTCGACTCGGCGATGCGCGCGGTGAGGCCCGGAGGGGCCGTCGTCGCGCTCCTGGAGGCCCCCGACGGATACGCCAACAAGGTGTTCGACGAGTGGGCCCACAGGTACCGCACGCTCGAGGAACTCGAGCACCGCGTGCGGACCGCGTTCGTGCTCGGGGGCCACAAGGCCTACTATGTCCGCAAGTACAACAGGCACGCCCGGGTCTTCCTCGTCAGCTCGCTGCCCCGGACCGAGGTCGAGGACGTGCTCGGCCTCACGGCCGCGCGGGACCTGCAGGAGGGGCTCGACATGGCCCTGCGCGCGGTGGGCCCGGACGCCCGCGTCATGCTCATGTCCGAAGGCGACAAGGTCCTGCCCTGCCCCCCCGAGGACGGGGGCGCGGGGGCGCGGGATTGCGCTCCCTAGGATGGGGTCGCCAGGGGATGCGTGGCACCCCCCCTTTAGGGGGGGGTTTTGGATGCAAAGCTTCAAAAGGGAAAACCCGTATTCCCCCCTGTCCCAGGCGTGTCCGGGACGGGCATATGGCCCTCCCCGGGGCACGCATGTGGCACATGTGCGCAAGTCAAGGCACCGAGCCTGAGGTGAGCCCATGAGTGGTGAGAAGCAGATTACGTCAATGCTGCAGGAGAACCGGGTGTTCCCGCCCCCTGCCGATCTGTCGAAGAAGGCCTATATCAAGGACATGAATGAGTACAAGAAGCTCTGGGACCGGTCCGTGAAGGACCCCGAGGGCTTCTGGGCCGACATGGCCGCCAACGTCGAGTGGTACTCCAAGTGGAAGAAGGTCTACCAGTGGAAGTCCCCCGACGTCAAGTGGTACGCGGGCGGCAAGCTCAACGTCAGCTACAACTGCCTCGACCGCCAGGTGAAGGCCGGGAAGAAGGACAAGGTCGCCCTCCTGTGGGTCGGCGAGCCCGGCGACGAGCGCAAGATCACCTACGGCCAGATGCTCGAGCTCGTGGGCAAGTTCGCGAACGTGCTCAAGTCCCACGGCATCAAGAAGGGCGACCGCGTGGCCATCTACCTGCCGATGATCCCCGAGCTGCCGATCGCCATGCTCGCCTGCGCCCGCATCGGCGCCGTGCACAGCATCGTCTTCGGTGGCTTCTCCGCCGAGTCGCTCCGCGACAGGTGCCTGGACTCCACCCCCAAGGTGCTCATCACCTCCGACGGCAGCCACCGCGCCGGCAAGGTCCACGACCTCAAGAAGAACGCCGACGAGGCCGTCGCGGGGCTGGACTTCATGAAGACCGTCATAGTGGTCAAGAGGACCGGGAACCAGGTCTCCATGAAGGAGGGCCGCGACGTCTGGTGGGACGACGTGATGAGGACCGCGAAGGCCGAGTGCGAGCCCGAGAAGATGGACGCGGAGGACCCGCTGTTCGTCCTCTACACCTCCGGCTCGACCGGCAAGCCCAAGGGCCTCCTCCACACCACCGGCGGCTACCTCGTGTTCGTGAACATAACGACGAAGTACATCTTCGACATCAAGGACAACGACTTGTTCTGGTGCACCGCGGACATCGGCTGGGTCACCGGCCACAGCTACATCGTCTACGGCCCGCTGAGCAACGGGTTCACCAGCCTGATGTTCGAGGGCGTCCCGAACTACCCGCACCCGGACAGGTTCTGGGACATCGTCGAGAAGTACAAGGTCAACATCTTCTACACGGCCCCCACCGCCATCCGCGCGATGATGCGCGACGGCGACGAGTGGCCGAAGAAGCACGACCTCTCCTCGCTGAGGGTCCTCGGCTCGGTCGGCGAGCCCATCAACCCCGAGGCCTGGATGTGGTACTACAACCTAGTGGGCGGTGCGCGCTGTCCCATCGTGGACACCTGGTGGCAGACCGAGACGGGCGGCATCCTCATCACGCCGCTACCTGGTGCGGTCGCGCTGAAGCCCGGCTCGGCCACGGTCCCGTTCTTCGGCGTCGACCCCGTCATCCTCAAGGAGGACGGCACCGAGACGCAGGTCAACGAGGGCGGCTACCTGGTCATCCGCTCGCCCTGGCCCGGGATCGCGAGGACCATCTACAAGGACCACGATCGCTACGAGAGCACCTACTTCTCGAAGTTCAAGGGCATGTACCTCACGGGCGATGGCGCCCGAAAGGACGAGGACGGCTACTACTGGCTCATGGGCCGCATCGACGACGTCGTCAACGTCTCGGGCCACAGGATCGGCACGATGGAGGTCGAGAGCGCCATCGTCGCCCACCCCAAGGTCGCCGAGGCCGCCATCGTCCCGATGCCCCACCCCATCAAGGGCCAGGGCCTTTACGCCTACGTGACGCTCAAGAGGGGCGTCGAGCCCTCGGACGCGCTTGCGAAGGAGCTCCGCGACTACGTGACCAAGATGATCGGGCCCATCGCTAAGCCCGACGTCATCCAGTTCACGGACGCGCTGCCCAAGACCCGCAGCGGCAAGATCATGAGGCGCATCCTCAAGGTCATCGCCGAGAACGGGACGGACGTGGGCAACGTGACGACGCTCGCGGACCCGACCGTCGTGGACAAGCTGCGCATGGACCACGACAAGATCGTCGCGAAGAAGTGAGCCCCAGGTCCCTGCGAACGAGAGGGCGCGGGCGGCCGGAACGCCGCCGCCCCGCCCCCTTCCCTTTTTTCCATCTTTTTCCATATCCCCAACACCATCGGCTCTCACCCCGCCCCCCTTGGCCATCGCCCGCCCCGCGCAAACCATATAAGGGCCGATCCTCGTAATCTTGGCTGGCGGTCGGGGAGACGACGACCATGAGCACGGACATCGAGATAGCCCAGCAGGCAAAGCTTCAGCCCATCGTCGACATCGCCAAGGGGCTCGGCATCGGGGAGGAGGAGCTCGAGGCCTACGGGAGGTACAAGGCCAAGGTCTCGCTGGACGTCCTGGACCGCCTACAGGGGGGCAAGGACGGCCGTCTCGTCCTCGTCACGGCGATGACGCCCACGGCCGCGGGCGAGGGCAAGACCACCGTCTCCATCGGTCTCGGTCAGGCCATACACGCGATGGGGCTGCGGGTGTGCAACACGCTCCGAGAGCCCTCCCTGGGGCCCGTGTTCGGCGTCAAGGGAGGCGCCGCGGGCGGCGGCCGCGCGCAGGTCGTGCCGATGGAGGACATCAACCTGCACTTCACGGGAGACATCCACGCGGTAGCGGCCGCGAACAACCTGCTCGCCGCGATGGTGGACAACCACATCCAGAAGGGCAACGAGCTCGGGATCGACCCCAAGCGCGTGACCCTCCGGCGCGTGATGGACATGAACGACCGTGTGCTGCGGGAGATCGTCGTGGGCCTCGGGGGCCCGGCCGACGGGGTCGCGCGGCCGGACGGGTTTCTCATCACCGCGGCCTCGGAGGTCATGGCCATCCTGTGCCTCGCCAGCGACCTGCAGGACCTGCGCCGCCGCTTGGGCGAGGTCGTCGTGGGGTTCACGCGCGACAGGCAGCCCGTAAGGGCCAGGGACCTCAAGGCGCACGGCGCGATGACCGTGCTCCTCAAGGACGCGCTCAAGCCCAACCTGGTCCAGACCCTCGAGGGCTCGCCCGCCCTCGTCCACGGCGGTCCCTTCGGCAACATCGCGCACGGCACGAACAGCCTGGTCGCGACCCGCATGGCCCTCAAGCTCGCCGACTACGTCGTCATCGAGACGGGGTTCGGCGCGGACCTGGGCGCTGAGAAGTTCGTGGACATCGTGTGCCGCCAATCTGGCCTGCGCGTCGACGCCGCGGTGATCGTGGCCACCTGCCGCGCGCTCAAGCTCCACGGCGGGGCGAAGAAGGACCGGGTCGGTGAGCCGGACATCGAGGCCCTCAAGCGTGGCATCCCCAACCTGATGGTGCACGTCGAGAACGTCCGCGCATTCGGCGTGCCCGTCGTGGTGGCGCTCAACGTGTTCACGAACGACGCGCTCGAGGAGCTGAGGGGGGTCGAGCTCGCGCTCGACGTGGCGGGCGTGCGCCACGCGCGCGCGACCGTCCACGAGGACGGGGGCGTGGGCGGGAGGGCGCTCGCCACAGAGGTCCTCGAGGCGCTCAAGGCCGCGCCCCGGCCCCTGGAGCCCGTGTGCGCGCCAGATCGGCCCATCAAGGAGAAGCTAGACGCCATCGCCACCAGGATATATCGTGCCGAGGGGGTCCGCTACGACCGGAAGGCCGAGGCGGACATCAAGCTGCTCGAGAGGCTCGGGTTCGGCGCCCTGCCCGTGTGCGTCGCCAAGACCCAGAGCTCGCTCTCCGACGACCCCAAGCTCAGGGGCGTGCCCAAGGGCTGGCGCCTCACGGTCAACGAGGTGCGTCTCAGCGCGGGCGCCGGCTTCCTCGTGGCTGTCTGCGGCGAGGTCGTGCTCATGCCAGGGCTGCCCTCCGAGCCGGCCGCCGAGGGCATCGACATAGACGCCTCGGGAAGGACCGTGGGCCTGTTCTGAGGCACGCGTGGAGGGGGACACCGATGACCGCCAGGAACATCTCTGGGAAGGAGATCAGCGCGCAGATCTACGAAGAGCTCCGCGGGAGGATCGCCGCGTTCAAGCAGCGCCACGGCCGCGCCCCGCACATCACCGTGGTCATCGTCGGCGAGGACCCCTCCTCGCAGACCTACGTCAGGCTCAAGCACGACAAGGCCCAGGACCTCGGCATCGGCTCGACCGTCCTGCGGCTGCCCGCGGACACGACCGAGGAGGCCCTGCTGGGGGTCGTCGACGGCCTCAACCGCGACCCCGCGGTCAACGGCCTCCTCGTGCAGCTGCCCCTGCCGGACCACATCGACGAGGCGCGGGTGCTGCTCAGCGTCGACCCCGCGAAGGACGTGGACGGGTTCCACCCGATGAACGTGGGCCGGATGGTCATGGGCGACCCTGGCGTCCTGCTGCCCTGCACGCCCCACGGCGTGCTGCAGCTGCTGCTGCGCTCCGGCGTCACCATCGAGGGCGCCCACGTGGTCATCGTGGGCAGGTCCAACATCGTGGGCAAGCCCCTTGCGAACCTGCTCATCCAGAAGCGCGAGGGCGGGAACGCCACCGTCACGGTATGCCACACCCGAACGCGGGACCTGGGCGCCATCACGCGCACCGCCGACATACTCGTCGCGGCCGCGGGCTCGGTGAACATGGTCACCGCAGACATGGTCAAGCCGGGGGCCGTCGTGGTCGACGTCGGCACCAACCGGGTGCCGGACCCGTCGTCGCCGCGGGGCTCGAGGCAGGTCGGGGACGTCGACTTCGAGCGCGTCAGGGAGGTCGCGTCCGCCATAACGCCCTCGCCAGGCGGCGTCGGGCCGATGACGGTGGCCATGCTCATGTGGAACACCGTGGAGGCCGCCTGGAACCAGCTGGGCAGGTGACGCGGCCCGGCGCGCCAGGGGCTCGGGTCGCAAGCATTATAACCCCACAACCAGTTGTGCCGCCGGCGGGCCCTGGGGGCCCTCCGAGACACGCTCCTGGAAGACTCTATGGGAACGGAGGATTGGCTCACATGGCGGAAGAGAAGCTCGGCATGGAGGAACGCCTCAGCGCGCTGGAGGAGAAGGTCGCGAAGCACTCGCACCCGCCCGCGGTGGCGGTCGAGGCGATCGCGAACCCAGCCCCGCTCGGCCTATTCGCCTTCGGGTTGACGACGCTCATGCTCAACCTCGTGAACGCGGATCTCGTCGTCGTCGGCACCAAGGGACTGGTGATCGGCTACGGGATGTTCTTCGGTGGCCTGTGCCAGATGCTCGCCGGCATGTGGGAGTTCAAGAAGAACAACACGTTCGGCGCGACGGCCTTCACCTCCTACGGGGCGTTCTGGATGGGCTACTCCCTGTGGTTCATCCTCGCGAAGACCTCGAAGTTCCCCTCGCCGGACGGCAGCGGGCTGGCGGCCATACTCGCCGTCTGGGGGATGTTCACGTTCCTCATGTTCATCGGCACCCTCAAGCTCAACCGCGCACTGCAGGCGGTATTCCTCTCGCTGGCGATCCTGTTCTTCCTGCTCGCTGCGGGCGACGCGACGGAGAGCAAGACCATCGCGACCATCGCCGGCTATGAGGGGATCGTCTGCGCCTTCACCGCGATCTACGCGGCCTGGGCCCAGGTCATCAACGAGGTATGGGGCAAGACCGTCCTGCCCCTGGGACCCGTGAAGAAGTAGCCTTGTGGCCTCGCCCTCCGCGCTGGCCCGGGCTCACATGAGCCCACTCGGAGGGCGGAGGGGGCCGCGTCCGGGGGCGCGACCCCTGGACTCTCTGCCGTCCTGGCGAGCCCACGCGCCATCCGTGGGCCGTCCCCGGCCGTCAGTGGTAGGCGAACTCGTCCTTGAAGGCCTTGTACTTCTGGAGGTCCAGGGCCTTCTTGGGCTTGACCTTCTGGAGCGCCTCCTCCAGGTGCCTCGCCTCGAGCTTGTACCCCTTGATCTCCTTGTCCTTGAGCTCCTTGCCGCCCGCCCTCCCTATGAGCTCCCGGATGGCGAGCATCACGGCCTCGCTCACGGCGTTGGCGATGTCCGCGCCGGTGTACTCCGACGTCTTGGCCGCGAGCCTCTCGATGTCGACGTCACCGGCCACGGGCTTGTCAGCGAGGTGGATCTTGAAGATGGCCTTGCGGCCCGCCTCGTCGGGGGGCGGTATGAGGATGTGGCGCGAGAACCGTCCCGGGCGCAGCAGCGCCGGGTCGATGAGGTCGGGGCGGTTGGTCGCGGCGATGACGGTGACGTTGTGCAGCTCCTCGAGCCCGTCCATCTCGGTGAGGATCTGCGAGATGACGCGCTCGGTCACCTTCGCGTCCGAGCCCGTCCCCCGCAGCGGGGCGATGGAATCCAGCTCGTCGAAGAAGATGATGCACGGCGCGGCCTGCCGGGCCTTGCGGAAGGTCTCGCGGACCGCGCGCTCGGACTCCCCGACCCACTTGGACAGGAACTCGGGGCCCTTCACGGAGATGAAGTTGGCCTGCGCCTCCCTCGCGACCGCCTTCGCGAGGAGGGTCTTGCCAGTGCCGGAGGGCCCGTAGAGCAGGATGCCCTTGGGCGGCTTGGCGTCCATGTGCTTGTAGAGGTCAGGGTACTTGAGGGGCCACTCCACGACCTCGATGAGCTCCTGCTTCACGGTGTCGAGGTCGCCGATGTCCGACCACCTCACGTTCGGGGTCTCGAGCATGACCTCCCTCATCACCGAGGGGACGAGCTCGCGGAAGGCCTGGTCGAAGTCGGCCTGCCCGATGCTGATGGAGTTGAGGAGCTCTGCGGGCACGTAGTCCTGGTCCAGGTCGATCTTGGGGAGGAGCCGGCGCAGGGCGTTCATGGCCGCCTCCTTGCACAGGGCCGAAAGGTCAGCGCCCACATAGCCGTGGGTCAGGTCCGCCATCCTGTCGAGGTCGACGTCCTTGGCCAGCGGCATCCCTCGAGTGTGAATCAGGAGCACCGCCTTGCGCGCGTCGCGGTTGGGGATGCCGATCTCGATCTCGCGGTCGAACCGGCCAGGCCTGCGCAGCGCGGGGTCGAGCGCGTTGGCGCGGTTGGTCGCGCCGATGACGACGACCTTGCCCCTGGCCTCGAGCCCGTCCATCGTGGCGAGCAGCTGGGCGACGACGCGCCTCTCGAGCTCGCCCTGGACCTCGTCGCGCTTGGGGGCGATGGAGTCGATCTCGTCGATGAATATGATGGAGGGCGCGTTCTCCTCCGCCTCCGTGAAGATCTCGCGGAGGTTCTCCTCGGACTCGCCGTAGTACTTGGACATGATCTCGGGGCCCGAGATGGATATGAAGTGGGCGAACGTCTCCGAGGCGACGGCCTTGGCCAGGAGCGTCTTCCCCGTGCCCGGGGGGCCGTGCAGCAGCACGCCCTTGGGCGCCTCGATGCCGAGCTTGTCGAAGATCTCGGGGTGCCTCAGCGGCAGCTCGATCATCTCGCGCACGCGTGCTATCTCGTCGTCGAGGCCCCCGATGTCCTCGTAGGACACGCGTGGAATCTTGGCGGCCTTCTCGGCCTGCGGCTTCTCCGCGATGTGGATCTCGGTGTCCTGGGTGATGAAGACCGCGGTCTTGGCGGGTACGATGGCGGTGACGACGAGGTCGAACACGCGGCCCATGATGTTGATGGGGAGCGTGTCGCCCCTCGTGATGACACGGCCCATCAGCCGCTGCTTGAGGTACTGCTCGCCGCCCATGATCTTGAGGGGCTCGGTGGGCGCGAAGCTGACCTTGCTCGCGTTGACCGCGACCGCCTTCTCCACGCCGACCTTCTCGTCGATGGCCACGCCCGCGTTGCGGCGCGTCGTGCCGTCGACGCGGACGACGCCGCGGTTCTCGTCCTCGGCGCCCCCCTTGTAGGCCATGGCCACGGTCTTGCGCTTGCCCTCGATCGTGACCACGTCGCCGTTGCTGATGCCCAGGATCTCGGCTATGGCCGGGTCGATGCGGGCGATGCCCTTGTCGACGTCGGACGGCTTCGCCTCGATGACCCTCAGGATCCTCTCGACCCTCTTCATCTAGCTCTCTCCTTCCACTCGAGAAACGGATGGGGTTGGGGTTATTTCCAGCTGCCGGTAAACCGGTTGGGCGCCCCGGGCCGCCACGGAGGGGGGGTGGGGGGGAAAATGGGGAGGCGGCCCGGGGCGTCGCCGGCCGTGATGGTGGATCACTCCACCTTCACTTGGACCTTCTTGGGCTCCTCGGCCTTGGCCTTGGGGACCTTGACCCTCAGCACGCCGTCCCTCATCGAGGCCTCGATGGCGTCGTCCTTGACACCCTCGGGCAGGGCGAAGCTGCGGCTCCAGGCCGATTGCCTCCGCTCGCGGCGGATGTAGTTCTTGCCCTCGTCCTTGGTCTCCTCGGAGACCGAGGATCGGATGCTCAGCCGGCCATCGTGGACCTCGACCTCGACGGCCTCCTTGGGCACGCCGGGCATGTCCGCGGCGATGAGCAGGTGGTCGCCCTCGTCGGTGATGTCGACGCGGGGGACCATCGCGCCGCCCATGGCCACGGGGGGCATGAACGGCACCATCCACCGGTCGCTGAAGAAGTCGTCGAACATTCGGTCGAACTCGTCCCACGGGTACGGCCAGCGGTCTACCGCGGCCGCCGGGCTGTCCTCCTTCGTCGCAAGCTCAGTTCCCTTGTCCTGTCCCTTGTCCAGTTCCTTGTCCTTGCGTCCTAGCATTCCTGGCACCTCCAGATGCTGCGTCCACCACCCCCGCGCACTGTATGCGGACAGTAGTGAACCATTAGTTGTATACTATAATACAACATGTAGTATAAAAGAATTTCGCCTACGTATGTCAGGGTCCCGCTGCCAGAGAGGTCCAGTGGGTGCACACGGAGCGACCATCGTTGCACCCGCTGCGACCCCATCGCTGGGCCGGGCACGCCTCCAGGGGTGGGACGGTCCTCAGCCAAGGATGAGGTCGACGAGAATCTGCTTCTGGGCGTGCATCCTGTTCTCGGCCTGGTCGAAGACGATG
>Ga0316628_100003995_pt1 | contig 11483 bp, 8 predicted proteins | sample OWC_Aug_M2_C1_D5_FD_207648 | JGI IMG/M metagenome (GOLD analysis project Ga0316628, IMG submission 207648) | Wetland soil microbial communities from Old Woman Creek delta, Ohio, United States - OWC_Aug_M2_C1_D5_C | ecosystem: Environmental > Terrestrial > Soil > Wetlands | place: USA: Ohio... | reverse complement strand
GGATCGGCGCCATGGACTTCCTGAGCGTCGGCCAGTCGACGTTCATGGTCGAGATGATCGAAACGGCGGCCATCCTCAACAGCGCGACGCCGCGCAGCCTCATCCTCCTCGACGAAATCGGCCGGGGGACGAGCACCTTCGACGGCCTGAGCATCGCCTGGGCCGTCGCCGAATTCCTCCACGAGCGCGAGGAGGTCCGGGCCAAGACGCTGTTCGCAACCCATTACCACGAGCTGACCGAGCTCGCCCTGACCCATCCCCGCATCCAGAACCACCACGTCGCGGTCATGGAGTGGAAGGAGGAGGTCGTCTTCCTGCGCAAGATCGTGCCCGGGCCGTCGGACCAGAGCTATGGGATCCACGTCGCCAAGCTCGCCGGCATCCCCCGGGCCGTCATCGACCGCGCCCGCGAGATCCTCTTCAACCTCGAGAAGCAGGAGCTTGACGCCGCCGGCCAGCCCCGCCTCGCCTCCCGCTCCGCGCCGCGGGGCGACGCCTCCCAATTCCTGTTGTTCGCCGAGGACCGCGATCTGGCCCTCCTCGAGGAGATCCGCGGCGAGTTCGGCGTTTATGACCTCGGCCAGCTGACCCCGCTCGAGGCCCTCGAGATCCTCTACAAGCTCCAGAGAAAATTGATCGGGGTCAATCCCCTCCGCTAGAAACCCCCGGCGAATCGTCGTGCAGTCAACGTGAAGAACCCGCTCCGGGGACCGGCGAGGAGCTTCGGACCTACACTTTGATATAAAGTGAAAAAACCAGGGACACCCCGTTCTTCTGCCGCTTCACTTTTTATCAAAATGTAGGTTTGACCCGTTTTAGAAGTGATCGGAGTCGTCTTCGATGTCGAGCCCCTCTTCTTCTTCTTCCTCGTCTTCCTCTTCCTCGTAATCCTCTTCCTCGAACGGCGCGGCGCCGTCCTCCTCGAGCTGCTTCTCGATCGCGATCTCGAACTCTTCGCGATCATCGTAGCGGCGGAGGCAGTTCGAGGACGAGTCGCTGTAGTACAACTCCAGGAAGTCGTCCTCGATGACGCAGAAGACGGATTGGGAGTGGCCGGTCTGAAGGTTGCCGACGGTCTCGACGACCTCGGCGGCTTTCTTGATGGCGTCGAGGGTGTTCCAACTTGCGATTTCGATCTCTTCCATGAAATCCGCTCCCAAGAAAAAAATATCTATTTTTGTCGAATTGTCAAGCGAAAAAGGAAAAGCGTAAAATAAAGGCCGAGGAACAAGGAGGAACAGGCATGAGATGGGACGCGCTGACCGTCATGTCGCAGGACGCCGTGCGCCTGGCCCAGACCAAGGCCGAGGAGCTCGGCCATCCCGAGATCGACCCCGAGCATCTTCTCTGGAGTTTCCTGACGCAGGAGGAGAACCTCGTCGTGGCCGTCCTGGCCAAGATCGGGGTTCCTCCCGCGGCCCTGCGCGGGTCCCTGGAGTCCGTCCTGGACCGCAAGCCCAAAGTGCGCGGGGGCGGCCCGGTCGTTCCTTCGCAGCGCCTCTCGTCGATCCTGGAGGAGGCCGCCAAGGAAGCGGCCGCCCTCAAGGACGAATACGTTTCGACCGAACATATCTTCCTAGCCCTCCTCAAGGAAGGGACGTCCGAGGCCGCCCGACTTCTCAGGGAGCAGGGCGTCGAACGGGACGCGGTCCTCCAAGCTCTTCGCAGCCTGCGCGGCTCCCAGCGTGTCACCGATCCGGAGCCGGAGGGCAAATTCCGCGCCCTCGAAAAATACGCCCGCGACCTGACCGCCCTCGCCAAACAAGGCCAGCTCGATCCTGTCATCGGCCGCGAAGACGAGGTCCGGCGCGTCGTCCAGGTCCTGTCCCGGCGCACGAAGAACAACCCGGTCCTGATCGGGGAGGCGGGCGTCGGCAAGACGGCCATCGTCGAAGGGCTGGCCCAGCGGATCGCGAACGGCGACGTCCCCCAGTCCCTCAAGGACAAGCGCGTCCTCGCCCTCGACATCGGCGCCCTGGTCGCCGGCGCCAAGTACCGGGGCGAGTTCGAGGACCGGCTCAAGGCCGTCCTGCGCGAGATCAAGGAGGCGGCCGGGACCGTCATCCTGTTCATCGACGAGCTCCACACCGTCGTCGGGGCGGGGGCGGCCGAAGGGGCCGTCGACGCCTCGAACATGCTCAAGCCCGCGCTGGCTCGCGGCGAGCTGCGCTGCGTCGGGGCGACGACCCTCGACGAATACCGGAAGCATATCGAGAAGGACCCGGCCCTCGAGCGCCGCTTCCAGCAGGTCTATGTCGGCGAGCCCTCGGTCGAGGACACGATCTCCATCCTGCGCGGGATCAAGGAAAAATACGAGATCCACCACGGCGTCAAGATCAAGGACGTCGCCCTGGTCGCGGCCGCGACCCTCTCCAACCGCTACATCGCCAACCGCTTCTTGCCCGACAAGGCCATCGACCTCGTCGACGAAGCCGCCAGCCGGATTCGAATCCAGGTTGACAGCCTACCCGAGGACGTCGATGAGCTCGACCGCCGCATCCTCCAGCTCGAAGTCGAGCGGCAGGCCCTCAAGAAGGAGAAGGACGCGGCCGCCAAGGACCGGCTGGGCAAGATCGAGAAGGAGCTGGCCGACCTTAAGGAGCGCGCCGCCGGCCTCAAGGGCCGCTGGCAGAGGGAAAAGGACCTCATCGGCGAAGTCGGTCGCGTCAAGGAGAGTATCGACCGTCTCAAGGTCGAGCAGGCCAACGCCGAACGGCGGGGCGATCTCGAGCGGGCGGCCGAGATCCGCTACGGGAAGCTCGTCGAGGCCGGCCGGAAGATCGACGAGGCGACGGCGCGGCTGGCCGATCTCCAGAAATCGGGCAAGATGCTCAAGGAGGAAGTAGACGAGGAGGACGTCGCCCAGATCGTCTCGAAGTGGACGGGCATCCCCGTCGCCAAGATGCTCGAGGGCGACGCCGCCCGCCTGATCAAGATGGAGTCCAACCTCGGCCGCCGGATCATCGGGCAGGACGACGCCCTGCGGGCCGTCGCCGACACGATCCGCCGCGCCCGGGCCGGCATCCAGGACCCCGGCCGGCCGATCGGGTCCTTCCTCTTCCTCGGACCGACCGGGGTCGGCAAGACCGAGCTGGCCCGCGCCCTGGCCGAGTTCCTGTTTGACGACGAGAAGGCCATGGTCCGTCTCGATATGTCCGAGTACATGGAGAAACACACCGTGGCCCGGCTGATCGGCGCCCCGCCCGGCTATGTCGGATACGAGGAGGGCGGCCAGCTGACCGAGGCCGTCCGGCGGCGTCCCTATTCGATCGTCCTTCTCGACGAGGTCGAAAAGGCCCACCCGGATGTCTTCAATCTCCTCCTCCAGATCCTGGACGACGGCCGGCTCACCGACGGACAGGGCCGGACGGTCGACTTCCGGAATACGATCGTCATCATGACCTCGAACCTGGGCAGCCAGGTCATCAAAGAGCTGGGGCGGGACCACGCCCGGATGGAGAAGGAGGTCAAGACCATCCTGGAGAGCCACTTCCGGCCCGAGTTCCTCAACCGCGTCGACGAGGTCATCATCTTCCGGGCCCTGTCCAAGGAAACCATCCTCCGCATCGTCAACCTCCAGCTCGGCCTGCTGGCCGCGCGGCTCGCGGATAAGAAGATCGGCATCGAGGCGACCCCGGCCGCCAAGGCCCTGCTGGCCGAGCGCGGTTACGACCCCGTTTACGGCGCCCTGCCCCTCAAGCGGGTTATCCTGCGGGACATCCAGAATCCGCTCGCCCTCAAGATCATCTCCGGCGAGGTCAAGGAAGGAGCGACCGTCCGGATCGACGTCGATACAAGCGGCGCCTTCGTTTTCACGCGGGAATAGAAGACCCGGGTCGTCCGTCTCCGTGCCGAGGCCCCTCCAAGTTGACTTTGTCCCGGGCGGGGATTTATAGTAAGGAGCTTAAGCTTAGACGAAAGGACGGACGCATGGACCTCTTCGAGAAGTGCAAAGGCTTTTATTCGGACCCCCTGGTCGCCCAGAAGTACGGCTATCCCACCAACCCGCGGACGGCTCAGGCTCTGGGCTTTTTCCCCTATTTCATCCCGATCGAGCAGGCCGAGGGGACCGAAGTCGTCATCGACGGCAAGAAGCTCATCATGATCGGCTCGAACAACTATCTCGGCCTGACCAACCATCCTAAGGTCCGGGAGGCGGCTATCGAGGCCATCCGCAAATTCGGGACGAGCTGCACGGGCTCGCGCTTCCTGAACGGCACGCTCCACATGCACATCGAGCTCGAAGAGCGGCTGGCCAAGTTCGTCGGCATGGAGGCGGCCCTTGTCTTCAGCACCGGCTTCCAGGTCAACCTGGGGACCATCCCGGCGATCATGGACAAGGACGACTATATCATCACCGATAAAGAGGTCCACGCCAGCATCATTGACGGCGTCCGGATGGCCAAGAGCCTGAAGTCCGTCGAAACCCGCTATTTCAAGCACAACGACCCCGCCGACCTGGAGAGCATCCTGAGCGGCATCGACCCGAATCCGGCCAAGCTCGTCATCGTCGACGGCGTCTTCAGCATGGGCGGCGACATCAGCCCGCTGCCCGAGATCGTCCCGATCTGCCGGAAGTACGGCGCCCGCCTCATGGTCGACGACGCCCACTCCCTGGGCGTCCTGGGCGGCGGGCGGGGGACCGCCCACCATTTCGGGCTGGACGGACAGGTCGACCTGATCATGGGCACCTTCAGCAAGTCCTTCGCCTCGATCGGCGGGTTCATCGCTGGGACCAAGGAAGCCGTCCACTGGATCCAGGTCTTCGCCCGGCCCTTCATCTTCAGCGCCAGCCTTCCACCGCCCAACGTGGCGACCGTCCTGGCCTGCCTCGACATCATGGAGCAGGAGCCGGAGCGGGCCGAGCGCGTCGTCAAGATCGGCGAGCGGGTGCGGAGCGAGCTCCGGGGCATGGGCTACAACGTCGGGGCCAGCCAGACCCCGATCATCCCCATCGTCATCGGCGACATGATGGACACCATGAAAGCCTGGAAAATCCTGTTCGCGGCGGGGATCTATACCAACGTCGCCCTGCCGCCGGCCGTCCCCCCCAACGAGGCGCTCCTGCGGACGAGTTATATGGCGACCCACACCGACGAGCAGGTCGACCGGGTTCTGGAAAGCTTCAAGCGCCTCAAGGGCCAGATCCATCTGCCGTCCTGAGGGCCGGCGTTCGAGGGAGGATAACATGAAACGAGCCCGCATGACGCTCTGCGTCCTGAGCCTGGTCGCCGTCCTAGCCGGGCCAGCCCTCGCCAACGGCCTGAACCTCAACAGCCTCGGCTCGCGGGCGCTGGCCATGGGCGGCGCCTATGTCGGGCTAGCCGATGACTTCAGCGCCATTTTCTGGAATCCGGCCGGCATCGCCTCGATCCGGAGCCGGACGTTCGGCGCCTTCGGGATTGACATCATCCCCAAAGGGACTTATAAGCTCGACGCCTTCGACGCCGCCGGAAACGTCACCAGGATGGTCGACGCCCGCACCGCGGCCAAGCACTATCTGGCCGGCCTGGCCGCCTACTACATCCCCGTCGGCATGAACGTCACGGCCGGGCTCGGCGTCTATGTGCCGTCTGGGCTGGGGGCCTCCTGGAACGGCGAGGATTTCCGTTCGATCGCGATGGGCGGCGCCTTCGAATGGTCGAGCAAGGTCGGCCTGGTAACGATCTCGCCCGCTCTGGCCTGGCGGATCAACGACCGGATCTCGGTCGGAGCGACCTTCAACGCCAACTACGGCACGTTCAGCCTCAAGACCCACGCCGGGTCCCTGCCCAGCGCCGAAGGCGGTTTAGACCTCGGCCAATACGAGGAGAATCTCAAGGGCTGGGGGTATGGAGCGACCCTGGGTGTCCTGGTCCGGCCCCATCGGCTCTTCAGCCTGGGGGCGACCGTCCGGACGGCGAGCAAGGTCTCTTTCGAGGGCGAGGCGATGATTCCGCTCCTGGCCTACGTCGGTCTCGAAGACACGTCCTCCATCACGCGGGACGTGACCTGGCCGCTCTGGCTCGCCGCCGGGGTCGCCTTCTTCCCCAACGAGGCTTGGACCTTGACCGCCGACGTCCAATACACCCAGTGGTCCACGATGGACGTCATGAGGACCGCCTATGCCGATCCGTACTGGGCGATCCAGATGGCCGAGGACGCCGAGCGGCCCATGCACTGGACGGACGCGACGCAGATCCGCCTGGGGGCCGAATACCGGATCAAGCCGGGGCTGGCCGTCCGGGCCGGCTATTATTGGGACCCGACGCCCGTCCCCGACAAGACCATGAACGTCCTCCTGCCCAGCTACGATTTCAACGTGCTGACGATGGGCGTCGGCTACGCGCTGGACGGCCTGGTCGTCGACCTCGGATTCGAGCTCCTGATGGGGGCCAAGCGGACGGTCGGCTTCCTCAACTGGTACTTCGACCCCGCCTACGCGGCGGCTATGCCCGGGACGTACGGGATGACCCTCCTCGTCCCGAACGTGTCCGTCAGCTATCGGTTCTGACCCTCGGCCCGGGATTCGCCCATGACCGTCCGGAAAGCCGTCATCCCCGCAGCCGGGTTCGGGACCAGGTTCCTCCCCGTCACCAAGGCCCATCCCAAGGAGATGCTTAACGTCATCGACAAGCCCCTCATCCACTATTGCGTCGAGGAGATCCTGGGCGCCGGCATCGGCAAGATCGGGATCGTGACCAGCCGGGGCAAGAGCGCCATCGAGGACTACTTCGACCGCAGCCCCGAGCTCGAGGCGTTCCTCCGGGCCAAGGGCAAGCTCGACCTGCTCGCTGAGATCGTCGGGATCGCCGGGCTGGCCGAGTTCAGCTACATCCGCCAGCAGGAGGCGCTCGGCCTTGGACACGCTATCCTGATGGGGGAGACCTTCGTCGCCGGCGAGCCGTTCGCGGCCCTGACCCCCGACGATATCTACGATTGCCGGCCGTCCTGCGTCAAGCAGCTCGTCGACTGCTTCGCCGAGCGTGGCGGGACGGTCATCGTTCTGGGCCGGATCGACGGCGAGGGGACCAAGAAGTACGGCGTCATCAAGCCCAAGCGGATCACGGACCGCGTCTTCCAGGTCCTCGACCTGGCCGAGAAGCCCGGCCCGGAGCGGGCGTTCTCGGACCTGGGCGTCCTGGGCCGCTATGTCTTCACGCCCGGGATTTTCGACGCCATCAAGCGGACGCCGCCCGACGCCCGGGGCGAGATCCAGATCACGGACGCCATCCGGGTCCTCCTCGACCGCGAGCCCGTCTACGGCCTCGTCTTCGAGGGACGGCGCTTCGATTGCGGCGACAAATGGGGCTTCCTCGAGGCGACCGTCGAGCTCGCCCTCAGGCGCCCCGAGTTCAAGGACGACCTCAACGCGCTCATCGAGCGGCTACGGCGGAGATAGTCCGGCCCCCGCCCGCCCTCGACCCGAAAGGACGCGCCATGCAGAGCCTGTTCGTCAGGAAGGACATCGAGAAGGTCCACGAGGAGACGCGGGACGATATCCACGGATTGCGGCGGGTCCTTGGGCCCTGGCACCTCCTGCTGCTCGGCGTCGGCGCCATCATCGGTGCCGGCATCTTCGTCCTGACCGGACACGCGGCGGCCCAATACGCGGGTCCGGCCATCGTCCTCTCTTTCGTGCTGGCCGGGATCGCCTGCGCCCTGGCCGGCCTGTGCTACGCGGAGTTCGCCTCGATGATTCCGATCTCGGGGAGCGCCTACACCTATGCCTACTACACGCTGGGCGAGTTCGTGGCCTGGATCATCGGCTGGGACCTCATCCTCGAGTACTCGCTGGGGGCGACGGCCGTATCGATCGGCTGGTCGGGCTACGTCACGAGCCTCCTCCGGGACATCGGAATCCACCTGCCCGGCCGCCTCACGTCCGCCCCCTACGCCTTCAATCCCGAGTCCGGCCAGTGGACCGCGACCGGCGCCTTAGCTAACCTCCCGGCCGCCTTCATCGTCCTCCTGATCATGTCGCTCCTAGTCATCGGGATCAAGGAGTCGGCCCGCGTCAACGCGGCCATTGTCGTCGTCAAGGTCATGGTCATCATCGTCTTCATCGTCGTCGGGCTCGCCTTCATCAAGCCCGACCTGTGGAAGCCGTTCATCCCCGCCAACACCGGCTCCTTCGGCTTCTTCGGCTGGACCGGGATCCTGCGCGGCGCCGGCGTCATCTTCTTCGCCTACCTCGGCTTCGACGCCGTCTCGACGACGGCCCAGGAAGCCCGGAACCCCCAGAAGGACATGCCCTTCGGCATCCTGGGCAGCCTCCTCGTTTGCACCGTCCTCTACATCGTCGTTTCGCTGGTCATGACCGGCGTCGTTCCCTTCACGGAGCTCAATGTCGCGGCGCCCGTGGCCGTGGCCATCGACGCCATGAAGCTTCCCTGGCTCCAGGTCCTGGTCAAGATCGGGGCCGTCGCCGGGATCACCTCGGTCATCCTCGTCCAGCTCCTGGGCCAGCCGCGGATTTTCTTCGCCATGGCCAATGACGGGCTGCTGCCGCGGGCCGCCGCCCGGGTCCATCCCAGGTTCCGGACCCCCTACATCACGACGATCGCGACCGGCCTCGTCGTGGCCGTCCTGGCGGCCTTCCTCCCGATCGGGATCGTGGGAGAGCTGGTCAGCATCGGGACGCTGATGGCCTTCATGATCGTCTGCGGGGGCGTCCTCCTCCTGAGATACAAGCGGCCAGACCTCCACCGGCCGTTCCGGACACCCTGGGTCCCGTTTGTTCCGGTTCTGGGGATCCTGTCCTGCGCGTACTTGATGATCAGCTTGCCCAAGGACACCTGGATTCGGCTCCTGGCCTGGCTTGTCCTGGGATTCGCGATCTATTTTGGCTACAGCCGGCGCAAGAGCCGCCTCCGGAATTCCAGAACGAGCTAGCCGCCCTTTCGAGCCGGTTGCGGGCGGGGCGTCGTGCGTTTCCCGCTAATCTGCGCGGCGTGCCTCGACCCCGTTCGAGTCGAACCTCAAGGACGCGACCCGGCCGGCTGCATCGATCCGGAACGAGATCCCGGTCGTCCGCCCCGCGCTCAAGTCGTAGGACGCGAAGGCCGTGTCGGACTGAGGGCGGAACGCGAAGGTCGCGGGCGCGGGGCCGGGCCGGATCCCCACCAGCCCCTCGGCGCCCCACATGAATTGGGTGTAGGCCGTTCCGCGCCCGTAGTTATAGCGGACGACCGTCGTCGCCTCGGCCGGACTCATGGTCGTCCGCGGGCCGCGGCCGGACGTCCGGACGATCGTTCCCAGGACCTTGACCTCCCGGAACGCGCCGAAGGCGTCCGTCCGCTGTTTCGCGACCGCGTCCTCTCGTTTGCGGAGCTCATCGAGGGAGAGGGGCGCCCCAGGGCCCAAGGCCTTGGCGAGGGGGCCGTAATCGCCCTTGTCGCCGGCGTCGACGATCGCCTGAGTCCGGGCGTTGAGCTCGGCGCTGCGCGCCGCCGTGTCCGGGCCGTTCCCCGCGAGAAGATCCATGGCCGCCTGGCCGTCGCCGGAAAGGGCCAGGGCATCGCCCTCGACGGACGCGATGATGCTCGCGCCCGAAGCCAGCCGGTAGGTCCCGGCGTATCGCTCGAGGACGGCGCCGCCGAGCTTGACGACCGCCGGCGGCATTTCCACCTCGCGCCCCTTCGTCAGGCGCACGAGCTCCCGCTCGAGGTCCATGGCCCTCAGGCCGGCGTCGATCGAGGCTACGAAGACGGCCAATCTCGCCGCCGGCTCGCGGTAGTAGACGAAGTAATGGATGCCGTTTCCGCCGACCAGAGTTACCGGCTTGTCCGGAGGGAAAAGCAGCGCCTTCGATTCCGCCGGCAGGATGGCATTCCCCTCAAGCGCCAGGTGGAAGCGATACATATCGCCCATCGTCGCCAAGGTCCCGCCGTTGCCGCGCAGGTTCCAGTAGGGGCCGTCCGGGGCGTGGGGATAGTCGAAGGTCGATCCGCGGTCCTGGCCGGCCGCGTAGCTGCGGGCGATCTGCCCCGGCTTCCAGGCGGGCAGGGCGTAGCCGGTCTGGGTCATCCCGGCGGGCTTGAATATATTTTCGGCGAGATAGCTTTCGTAGGAGCCTCCCGTGACCGCCTCGATGATGGCGGCGAGAAGGCTGTATCCCGGATTCGAGTAATTCTGCTCCGTCCCCGGTTGGGCGATGAGGGGCGTCTCCAAGATGCGCTTGAGGAAGTCCTCCCGGGTCAGAACCTCCTCGTCCGGACCCGAGTAGAGCTTCAATCCGGCCGTATGGTCCAGGAGCTGGGCGATCGTGATGCCGGCCTTGTCGGGCGGCGCGTCCTTGAAATATCGGCCGATCGGATCATCGAGGCCGATCCGGCCCCGAACCGCGAGCTGGAGGATGGCGACCTTGGTGAAATCTTTGGTGTTCGAGCCGATGTCGAACGCCGTTTGGTTGGTGCAGGGAACGACGCCGGCCCGGTCGGCCATCCCGAATCCCTTTTCCATCAGGACCGTCCCGCCGCGGGCGACCATGACCCCCCCCGCGAAGCCGAAGCTCTCGACGCGGGCCGTGAATTCTTCCAGGCGCCGCCGGAGCTCGGCGTCGCCGGTCTCGGCGCCGGGCACGGCGTCCGGCCCGGCGGCCGGGGGCTCGATCCGCTCGATCCTGATCTGGTCGATGAGGTAGGGGGGAAGCGCCTCGAGCCGAAAGTCGAACTCGAACCAGCCTCCCTTGTCGCCTTCGGCTTGGAACGAGATGGCGGTCGGGGAGGAGGGCGCGACCGAACGCACGGTCAGCCGTCCCATGCGGTCCCTCATCTGGCGGTAGAAGCGGAGCCGCTCGGCGTCGGACCGCCTCTGGCGGGCCTCGGCGCCTATGGATTCGGCGAAGAAGCTGGCCATATCGCTTTCGGAGCCGGTGTTGAAGTAGCGGATATATTCGGCGGCGCGGCGGCCGGCGGGCGTCTCGGGGAACCGGACGTCCTGAGCGGCGGCGCCAGGGTGGGCCGTCGCGAGGGTCAGAATCATGAGGCCGATTTTCGTCTTGAGCGGCATGGGACCTCCTCGGGACCGTACCTTCCGTATTCTAGTCAAACTCGGACGGAGAGGGAAGAGTTGCCCAGGCGATCGCCAAAAAATGGAAACAACGGGAACATTAAAAAGCCGGTCGGCGATGTGTATAAGGCTCCCTCCAGGAGACGCCCCCCGACTCAGTAGAAATTTCTGGGGCCGAAATGAATCCTGTCTGATTATCTTTCGTGTCGTTTGAGGGACTCGATCTCCGCGCGGAGCTCGTCGATTTCCATCTGCTTAGCCCTGAGCTCTTCGATCGTCTTCTGCTGTTCCTGAAGAACCTTGGTCAGGACGGCCACGACGTCCATCGGGCTCAAACCCTTCCGGTCTGCCGTCGCAACAATAGTCGGCACGTCCTCCGCGATGAATCCCAGACACTCGTCGGATGTATCGGCCTTGTAGTTGAAACGGACCGGCTCGAGCTGCGACAGCGCGGCCCGGGCGTCATAGGCGGACAGATCCCGGATGTTTGT
>Ga0316628_100003994_pt1 | contig 11483 bp, 9 predicted proteins | sample OWC_Aug_M2_C1_D5_FD_207648 | JGI IMG/M metagenome (GOLD analysis project Ga0316628, IMG submission 207648) | Wetland soil microbial communities from Old Woman Creek delta, Ohio, United States - OWC_Aug_M2_C1_D5_C | ecosystem: Environmental > Terrestrial > Soil > Wetlands | place: USA: Ohio... | reverse complement strand
TCATCCGTCGGCACCCATCGGTCCGTCTCGATGTCGATCTGCCGATGCCGCGACGCTCGCTGGGCGGTCATTTCCTGCGCGGGCTGATGACCGACCTCGCCAATCCCCAGACGGTGTTGTTCTTCGCCAGCATCTTTGCCGTCACGCTGTCGGCCGAGACGCCGCGGTGGGCGAGGCTGCTCTCGTGGCTTGGCATCCTCGGCGCGTCGGTGCTGTGGCGCAGCCTGCTGAGCGTGGCGTTCTCGCGCCGGCGCATTCGCGCCGCCTACGGGCGCAGCCAGCGCACGATCGAACGCATCGCCGGTTCGGTCATCGCAGGCTTCGGCATGAAGCTGGTGCTCGACGGCCTCTGGCGGCGCTAGCGCCTGTCGGGCTGCGGCGCCCGTGGGTCGATCCTCCCGCAAGGCCGCGCCCCCCGCGCCTGTTCATGCAACGGTCATCTCGTTTCGATACCGTTTTCTCCACAAAAGTCTGGCGACGCATAAACACATGTGATTACAATGCCTTATGCGTAGAAGCTGAGACTTGCGCTTAACGTCCGATGGAGAAGCCGTGACCGCAACCATCATCCGCTTCATCGACTTGCTGCTCGTTGCGCTGCTCGCCGGGACGACGTTCGGCATCTGGCTGGGTTTCGATCCGGCGGGCTTGTCGGCGGCGGCCTACGTCGAGCAGCAACAGCACGCGATCCGGGCGCTGAACAGCCTCCTCCCCGCAGCCGGCGCGCTCTGCATCGTCCTGACGCTGGTCCTCGCGATGGCGGCGAAGCGCAGCCCTCGCACGCGCTACCTGCTGCTCGCCTCCACGGCCGGCATGGTCGTCGCCGCGGTCGTCACGCGGTTCGGCAATCAACCGATCAACGCCCAGGTCATCACCTGGGCCGTGCAGGCGCCCCCGGCGAACTGGGCGGAGCTCCGCGACTGGTGGTGGCAGTGGCACACGGTGCGCACGGTCGCGATGGTGGCTGCGCTGGCGATGCTGATCCTCGCCACGATCACCGATCGCGCATCGTCGCGCTGACGGCAGCGCACCCTGCCAGTGGCCCGCACTGCCGATTGCCCGCGCCGCGAAAGACGACCATGGAACATGCGCTCACCACCACTGGGTTCGAGATCGACGGTTACCGGATCACCCGCAACCTCGGCGTGGTGCGCGGCATCACGGTGCGCTCGCGCTCGATCTTCGGCACCATCGGCGGTTCGCTGCAGACGATCGTCGGCGGCAACATCTCGCTGTTCACCAGCCTCTGCGAGAGGACCCGCGCCGAGGCTTTCGACCTGATGCTCGCGCATGCGCAGCAACTCGGCGGCAACGCCGTCATTGGCATCCGCTACGACGCGACCGACGTCATGAACGGCGTCACCGAGGTGCTGTGCTACGGCACCGCGGTCGTCGTCGAGCGGACCGGCTGAATCACCGCGCGCGTGCGGCTTTGGGTCGCGACGGCCCTGGAGCAGGCTGACGTGTGCGGCGACGACCCGAAAGCACAGGTCCTCGCGCCATGGTGCGGCGATGATCTGCATGCCGACCGGCAGGCGGCCCAGCCTGCCCGCCGGTGCGCACACGAAGGGAAGCCCGGCGAAAGAGATCGATTGCGTCAGCATTCCGGTGTTCGCGCGCACCGGCAGCTCGCGGCCGCGCACGACGGAAGTCTCGTCGCCGATGCGCTGCGCTGAGCTTGCGCGGCTCGCCGGGGCAATCTGGGGCAGCGGATAAACTGCGCGGCGGGACGCGACCGCCCATGCCGGTCGCCATCCACTACCCCACCCGATCGTGCCTGACGACCGCATGTTCCTCCGCTCGGCCACCGAGTCCGATGCCCGTTCGCTGCTCGCAATCTATGCTCCCTACGTCGAGCACACGACTGTGTCCTTCGAGACGACGGTTCCCGACGTCGACGAGTTTGCGGGCCGGATCCGCAAGTATGCCGAGGACTGGGCCTGGCTCGTCGCCGAGCGCGACGGCAGGCTTCTCGGTTACGCCTACGGATCCCCGCATCGCGAACGGGCCGCGTACCGGTGGTCGGTCGAGACTTCCGCTTATGTCGACCCGGGTGCTCGACGACAGGGGGTGGGCAGGACGCTCTACCTGGCGCTGTTCGAGGCACTGGCGGGTCGCGGCTATTGCAATGCCTACGCTGGCATCGCCTTGCCCAACGACCCCAGCGTCGCGCTGCATGGCAGCGTCGGCTTCGAGCCCGTCGGCGTGTTCCGCGCCGCGGGGCGCAAGTTCGGCGCCTGGCGCGACATCGCCTGGTACCAGCGCAGGCTGCGCGACGAACCACCGCATGAGTGATCCGATGACGCTTCGAACCCGCCCGCTGGGCCCGACCGACCAAGCCGTGCTCTGGGACCTGCTGCACGTCGCGCTGTGGGATCCGCCGCCCGCTCCGCTGCGACCCAGGGAGGTGCTCGAGCTGCCGCAGGTGCGAATCTATGCCGAGGCCTGGGGGCGCCCCGGCGACGTGGGGGTCGCGGGCGAGCTGCCCGGCGTGGACGGGCCGGTCGGTGCCTGCTGGATGCGCGTCCTTCCCGACGCCCAGGGCCTGGCCTGGGTCGACGAGCGCACGCCGCAACTCGGCATTGCCCTGTTCCCGCCCTTCCAGCACCGCGGGCTGGGACGCCCGCTGCTGCTGGCCGCGCTGGCTGCGGCGAAAGAAGCCGGCCACCCGCAGGTGTCGCTGACCGTCCACCCGCAGAATCCGGCGATTTCGCTCTACGGAAGCTGCGGTTTTCGCAAGGCCGGACTGCGGAACACCTTTCACCTGATGGTCGCCGTGCTCTGAACGTCCCCCGGACTCCCCGGGCCCGGGGTCCGGCGCAGCACGGCGGCGTGCGACGCGCGACGGCAACGTCCCGACGCTGCGTATCCTGTTCATGCCTCGGGCTCGACAAATCGTCGGCCCCGTCGCCCTGCGGCCGCGCTTGCGCCAGGGCGCTTTCGCCAGATGTTGGCCCGCTTTGTGCTAACTGACTGACCGCATGCAGGCGCGCGACTCCGAATCACCGCACCGGACCATCCGAGCCCATCTCGTCGCGCTCGCGCTCGCTGCCGTCATCCCGCTTGCGGCCGCCGCGGGCTATGTCATCGTCGATCGCTATCGGGAATCGCGCCACCAGGCCGAGAACCAGCTACGCAATCTCGCGACGATCACTGCGAACAACATCGACCGTGAGATCGCGGAAAGCGAACGGCTGCTGATGGTCCTCGCGCAGCGGCCACTGGTGTCCGCCCTGGATCCCGCCCGCTGCGATCCGTTCCTGGCCGAGTTCCTGGAGCTGCACCCCGAGTTCGCCAACCTGCTGACCCGTACGCTGCGTGGGGACAGCGTCTGCGCACTCCTTCCCAACACCTCGACCGGCGAGGCCGCAGCCGCCTTCCCCTGGTTCCGGGAGGGTGTCCGCAGGGCCCGCTTCACGGCAGGCGACGCCTTCCTCGGCAGATCCAGCGGTCGCTGGGTTTCAGTCCTGACGCAGCCGCTGCGCGGCGCCGAAGGGGCGATGACCGGCCTGCTCGTCCTGCCGTTGGACCTGCTGAAGCTGCAGGCGCGGATCCTTCCGGCAATTCCCGGCGACGTCGTCGTCTCGGTGATCGATGCCCAGGGCCGGTTCCTGATGCGCTCGGCGGACCCGGAGCAATGGATCGGCAAGCCGGTCGCCAACGTGCAGCTGGCGAGCGCCGCGCGCGCCCGCGGCGACGGAATTTACCAGGTGTCGAGCGTGGACGGGGTCGCCCAGGTCATCGCCTACCATACGAACCCGCGGACCGGGTGGCTCGTCTCGGTGGGAATTCCCGAGGACACGCTGTTTGCACCGGTACGGGACCGGATCATCCGCGCGATCGTGCTGGTCCTGGGAACGCTCGCGTTCGCGCTGCTTCTGGCGCGCCGCTACGGCAATGCCATCGCAAGACCGATCACGAGCCTCGAAGCGGCGGCCGAACGGGTCGCCGACGGCGACCTCGCCGCGCGCGCCTCCATCGAAGGCCCCGCCGAGTTGGCCAAGGTGGCCAACGAGTTCAACCGGATGCTGGACGTGCGGGAACGCGCCGCCGCGGATCTGCGCACCCAAAATCGCAATCTCGGCATGCTGATCGAGTGCAACCAGGCACTCGTCCGGGCCACGCAGGAGCAGAAATTCTTCGATGACATGTGCCGCATCCTCGTCGAGCGCGGCGGCCACGCGCTCGTCTGGATCGGCTATGCCGAGGACGACGAGGCAAAAAGCGTGCGCCCGGCCGCCATGTACGGCGCGACCGGATACCTCGAGGACCTGAAGGTCACCTGGGCCGACAATGCGCTGGGCCAGGGGCCGACCGGGATGAGCATCCGCTCCGGTCAGCCCGCCGTCGTTCGCGACACCCTGACCGACGGTCCCTTCGGCCCCTGGCGGGCAAGGGCCAGCCGCTTCGGCATTCGCAGCGCCATCTCGCTCCCGCTGGGCAGCGAGCAGCCTGCGTTCGGGACCCTCTGCATCTATTCGGCCCACCCGGCCCTGTTCAACGACGACGAGGTCCGGCTGCTGGTCGAGCTGGCCAACGATCTGACCTACGGCATCGAATCGCTGCGCGCCGAGGCGCGCCGCCGCGAGTCGGAACGCGCGCAACACGAAAGCGACGAGCGATTCCGTCAGATCGCGGAGAACATCAGCGAGGTGTTCTGGGTCACCGACCCGGCCAAGGACCGGCTGCTCTACGTGAGCCCGGCGTACGCGGACGTCTGGCAACGCAGCGTCGCCGAGCTCTACCTGCACCCGCACCAATGGCTCGACGCGCTCCACCCGGAGGATCGCGACCGCGTGGCCAGCGTCGCGAAGCGGCAGGCCCTCGAGGGCGGCTACGACGAGGAGTACCGGATCCTGCGCCCGGACGGAGCGCTGCGCTGGGTTCGCGATCGCGCGTTCCCCGTTCGCGACACGAGCGGCAGCGTCTACCGTGTGGTCGGCACCGCACAGGACATCACCGAGCGCAAGCTCGCGGAGATGCGCGTCAAGAACCTCAACCGGATCTACGCGGTCCTCAGCCAGACCAACGCGCTGATCGTGCGCGTGCGCGATCGCAGCGAGCTGTTCCGGGAGGCCTGCCGCATCGCCGTCGACGCCGGCCAGCTCCCGATGGCGTGGATCGGCGTCGTCGACAATGAGGCCCGAAGGATCCAGCCGGTCGCCTGGGATGGCGACATCCGCGATTTCTTCGAGACCGCGCCGCTGACCATGACCGAGATCGGGTGTCCGGGTCCCGGTCTCGCGCGACGCGCGGTCCGCAACATGCAGCCGGTGATCTCCAACGACGCACAGGACGACCCGCAGATCGTCACCCAGCGCGAGTTTCGCGAACGCGGGATCCATTCGGTCTGCGTCATCCCGCTGACCGTGGGCGGAAACGCGGTCGGTGTCCTCGCTCTCTACTCGGCTGAGCGCGGATTCTTCGACGACGACGAGATGAAGCTCCTGCTGGAGCTTGCAGGTGACATCTCGTTTGCGCTCGAGCACATCGAGAAATCCGAGCGGCTCGATTACGTCGCGTATTACGACGTCCTCACCGGCCTGCCGAACCGGACGCTGTTCCACGAACGGCTGACGCAGCGCCTCAAGGGCACGGGACCGGAACGGCCGCGGCTCGCGCTGGCCCTGCTCGACGTCGAGCGATTCAAGGCCGTCAACGACTCCCTCGGACGGCAGGCGGGCGACGAGCTGCTGCGACAGGTCGCGACGCGCCTGACACAATGTGCCGGGGATTCCAGTCGCGTGGGGCGCCTGGGTGCCGACGGCTTCGCCGTTGTCGTCCCGCTGCCCGGTGAGACCGACGTCCTGGCACGCGAGCTGGACGGGCAGCTGCGAGGCTGCTTCAACGAACCGTTTTCCATCGGCGGCGCGACTTCGTTGCGCGTTTCCGCCAGGACCGGCGTCGCGCTGTACCCGGAGGACGGCGCGGACGCCGAGACCCTGCTGCGAAACGCCGAGGCGGCGCTCAAGAACGCCAAGACCACCGGCGACAAGCTCACGTTCTACGCGCGGCACATGACCGAGATCGCCGCCGAAAAGCTTTCGCTCGAGAACAAGCTGCGACTCGCGCTCGAGCGGGACGAGTTCGTGCTGCATTACCAGCCGAAGGTCGACGTCGCGACGCGCAGGATTCTGGGCGTCGAGGCGCTGATGCGCTGGCAGAGTCCCGAGCTGGGGCTCGTCGCCCCGGCGCAGTTCATCCCGCTGCTCGAGGAAACCGGAATGATCCTCGACGTCGGAGCCTGGGCCATCCGCAGGGCGGTCATCGACCACGACCAGTGGCGCAGCGGGGGATTGGATGCCCCGCGCGTCGCCGTGAACGTCTCGCCGATTCAGCTGCGCAAGCCCGATTTCGTCGGCATCGTGCACGCCGCGATCGCACACGGGACGGGGTCCTGCGCGATCGATCTCGAGATCACCGAGAGCCTGATCATGGAGGATGTCGAGGAGAACATCCGGAAGCTCGCCGCGGTCAGGGCCATGGGAATCGGCATTGCGGTCGACGACTTCGGCACCGGCTACTCGTCGCTCAGCTACCTCACCAAGCTCCCCGTGCAGACGCTCAAGATCGACCGCGCGTTCATCAGCGCCATGCTCGACGACCCGAATACGATGCTGCTCGTATCGACGGTGATTTCGCTTGCGCATTCGCTCGGACTCAAGGTCGTCGCCGAAGGCGTCGATGCGGAGCCGCAGGCCGAGATGCTGCGCCGGCTGAAATGCGACGAGATGCAGGGCTACCTGGTCAGCGAAGCGGTGCCGCCCGAGCAGCTGGCCACCCTGCTCGCCGGGGACGTCATCGCCCTGCCCCTCGCCCGGCGCTGATCACCGCGGTCGCCAGGGCGACGCGGCACCGCGCCATGATGGCCGCGACGAGGTTGCGTGCAGGCTGCGTATAATTCGTCGCGCGTCCTCAGGTGCCCGAGCACAGGTTCCGGCGCCCCCCACGCAGCCCGCGAGTTTCCAATGCGACACGACAGACTTCCCGACGTCCGCGCATACCTCGGGACCGTCATGGCAACGAGGCACAGCGATGATCCCCGCGCGTGAGGCCTTGGGGCGCCTGATCGAGGGCAATCGCCGCTTCGCATCGGGCCGCCGAAGCCACGACCGGCCCACGAGCCCCGCGCGCCGCGACGAGCTCGTCGCCGGCCAGGAACCTTTCGCGATCATTCTCGGGTGCTCGGATTCGCGCGTGCCTGCCGAGATCGTCTTCGACCAGGGGCTGGGCGACCTGTTCGTCATCCGCGTTGCCGGCAACGTCGTCGCCGCGTCGCAGGTCGGCAGCGTCGAATTCGCCGCCGCGCGCTACGGCACGCGGCTGGTCGTCGTGCTGGGTCACTCGCAATGCGGCGCCATTCTCGCCACGCTCGAGGAGCTCCAGCAGTCGACCGAGAACCGGTCGCGAAATCTGCGCTCGATCGTCGACCGCGTCCGGCCCTCGGTCGAAACCCTGCTGGCGACCGAGCTGCGGCACGACCCCGTTGCGCTGGTGCAGCAGGCCGTCCGGGCAAACATCCGCGCTTCGGCGGATCACCTGCGGCACGGATCGGAGATCCTCGAGCAGCTGATACAGGACACGGGGCTGATGGTCGTCGGCGCCGAATACTCGCTCGAGACCGGAGTCGTCGAGTTCTTCGACGGCGTTCCCGACGCCGGCTAGCGTCGATCCGCCGCCCGACGCATGGCCGGGCGGACGCGAGCGCCAGCCCACCGATGGAATCAGCCGGCGAGGAGGTTCAGCGCGGCCCTGGGCAAGGCGACGAGCACCTGGTGTCCTGGCGCGAGCGCCAGCTGCCGGCACTGCGCGCGCGTCACGCAGGCGATCAGCGGAAAGCCGCAATCGCAGTCGACCCGTACCAGCGGGCCCCGGTTCGCGAGCCGCAGGATCCTTGCCGGTACGACGATGTCCGCCGCGGACGGCGCCTGCCCCGGCAACAGCACCGAAAGATCCTCCGCACGCACGCTGACCGAAACACGCTGGCCCGCCGCGACTGCACGGTCGTGCAACGGGACCCGGAACTCCGAGCTGCCAAGGGCGAGGATCGCCTCCCCGTCTGCGACAGCGCGAACCTGGCCCTCGACGATGTTCTCGACGCCGATCATGCGCGCGATCCTTGCGGTCCCGGGTGCCGCGAACACGCGCTCGGCGGGACCGCACTGGACGATCGTCCCGCCATCCACGACCGCGACCTGGTCGGCGAAGGCCATCGCCTCCGCGTAATCGTGGGTCACGTACAGCGCGGGCACGCCCGCCTCGCGCAGGAAGTCCGCCAGCTCGTCGCGCAGCGCATCGCGGGTCGCCGCGTCGAGGGCGGAGAACGGCTCGTCGAAGAGGAACACCGCGGGGTCCGTCGCAAGCGCCCGGGCCAGTGCGACACGCTGTTTCTCGCCCCCGCTCAAGTCGGCCGGCCGGCGGTCGGCGATCCGCGCGAGATCGAAGCGCGCGAGCAGCGCAGTGATCCGCCGCTCGCCCTCCAACCGCCCGGCCCGGGCAGTACCGCGCGCCTCGGTGGCAAAACGGACGTTCTGCGCGACGCTGAGGTGCGGAAACAGCGCGAAGTTCTGGAACACGTAACCGACATGTCGCGCTTCGGGAGGCAATGCCGTCACGTCGCGGTCACCGATGCGGACGCGACCCTGAAGCGGGCGATGGAAGCCCGCGATCGTCTCCAGGATCACGCTCTTGCCGGCGCCGTTCGGGCCCAGCAGCACGAGGACCTCGCCGGGAGTGACGGCGAGGGAGAGGTCACGCAGCGCGAAGGCGTCCAGCGCGACCGAGACGCCCTCGACGGCCAGTGCCTGCGCGCTCACCGGCCGAACCCACGATTGCCGCCGCGACCATAGGCGAACTGGCGCAGCAGAACGAACAACAGCAGCACGATCCCGAGGAACAGCACCGCCGCTCCGGTGGCATCGTCGAGGCCGAAGCGCAGGAACAGCTCGTAGACCTTGATCGGCGCAGTCATCGGGTAATAGGCGAGCAGCGCGACGGTCGCGAACTCGCTGATCGCGCGGGCGAAGGTCAGCGTGATGCCCGCCATCACGCCGCGCCAGGCCAGCGGCAGGGCGATGCGCGTGAAAACGCGCCATGGTCCCGCACCCAGGGTGCGCGCGACCTTCTCGAGATGGGGATCGATCGCTTCCTCGAAGCCGATGCGCGACGCATTGACCGCATATGGAAGGCTCACGAACAGCATCCCGACGACGATGCCGGCGAACGTCCCCCAGAAGCGCAACCCGAACCATGCGGCCGCCGGCTCCCCCAGCACGCCCTCGCGCCCGAACGCGAGCAGCAGCGCAATGCCGGCGACGGTATGCGGCACGGTGAGCGGGAGGTCGACCACTGCCTCGACGATGCCCTTTCCTGGAAACGCGCTGCGCGCAAGCACGTACGCGAGCGGCACGCCGGACACCGCGGCGAGCGCCGCGGCGACCAGCGCCGCGCCAAGGCTCAACGCGATCGCCGCGCGGACATCGGGCATCGCCGCCGCGCGCACGAGCCCGGTCACTCCGGGCGCTGCGACCAGCGAGAGCAGCGGCACGACGATGAACGCCAGCACCAGGCTGCCGAGCAGCCAGAAGGCAAGGAAGAGGGCCGGACGCCGCATCGCGACCGCCGGGCTCATCCAGCCCGGGAATGCCGTCGGATCACTGCTCCTTCCAGGGTTGCGTCAGCGCAAGGAGCTGCGCCGGCATCCTGTCGCCGTGCACGACATAGGCGGGAGAGAGCGTCTTGAAGCCGTTCTGCGCGGAGATCTTCCGGCCTTCGGGCCCGAGGATGAACCTGACGAACTCGATCGCGGCCTGCGCGTGGGGTGCGTTCAGCGGGATCGTCAGTGCGTACACGATGGGCTTGGCGGTCAGCGCCCCGTTCCTGGTGTGCACGACCGATTTCGCGTAGTCGGCCGAGTATTTCGGATCGCTGAGATCGATCGCGGCGGGCAGCTTCAGGTATTCGAAGTGGTGCTGCAGGGCGTCGGAGCGATAGATCGCAAGATAGTCGATCTGACCGAGCTGCAGCGCGGAAATGAGGTCGGTCTCGGTGTCGCGGATGTTCGTCTCGGGCGCGTTCTTCAGGATCGCGTCCGCGAGGCCCGGCCGGTGGTAATGCGTCGCTGCGAGGTTGAGCATCTGCAGCGTCTGGTAGCCCGACGGATCGGTGTCGGGATTGGAGCGGCCGATCGCAACGCCCGGGCGCGACAGGATGTCGTGCCAGTTGTCGGCCGTGATCTCCTTCGCGAACCTGCTCTTGGGCGTATAGATGAACGTGATCGCATTGCCGACGAACCCGGCGTACCAGTCGGCATACGCCTGCGCCCCGTTCCCGCCGAACATGTACTTCGGGATCACCGTGTAGTCCGCCACGGCGACGATGTCGGCCTCCTGCTTCAGCACCGTCACCTGCTTGACCATCTTGACGCTGCCGCCGAACTGCGGCTGGATCGTGATGTCGGGATGCGACTTCTCGAATTCGCGCGCCATCTCGGTGAACGGCCTGGCGAGCGTGCCCGCCGCATAGATCGTCAGCTTGACCGGATCGTGCGTCGCCGCGCGCGCGGTCCCGGCACCCGCCACCGCGATCGCAGCCAGCGCCACGGCCGCTCCCGTCATCAATCCCAATGCCCGCACTCGCAGATCCACGCATGTCCTCCTTGATGAAAATAAATGAATGGGCCGCTCAGGTCCGTATGAGATCGGGCCGGGCGGCACCGACGATCCGTCCGCAGTCGCGCAGGTCGTAGCCGGAAAGGCGCCCCGCCTGGCGTCGCAGCGCCCTGCCCCGCAGCACGCCGATCAGGCGTCTGCAGGATGCCGAATCGAGCACCTCGCGCGGCAGCGCGATGTCGTAGCGCTCCTGCGCGAGCGGCACGAATCCCAGGTCCCACGCGGCCGCGACCGCGCGCAATCCCGGCCCGACATCCGAACGCCCGAGAACGATCGCCTGGGCCACGGCGTCGTGCGTTGCCACCGCACGCTCCCAGCCCGCGATCGACGGCGGATCGATCGCCGCCTCGCGCAGCGCATGGGTCAGCAGCACCCGGGTGCCGGCATCGCGCTGCCGGTTCAGGAAGCGCAGGTCGTCGCGCATCAGGTCGCCGACGCCCTTCACGGCCCTGGGATTTCCCCGCGCGACGATCAGGCCGTTCTCCCGCCACGCGAGATTCACCAGCACCCATTCGCTCTCCGGCAGCAGGTGCCGCAGGAACGGCGCGTTGTATTCGTTGGCCTCGGCGTCGAACAGGTGCAGCGACGCCGCATCGGCCTCGCCGCGCTGCAATGCCCACAATCCGCCATAGCTGCCGACGATCCGGGTGGCGAAACCCGACTCGTGCGCGAGCCAGCTCAGCAGGGGATCGTCGCTGCCGGCGATGCGCAGCGTGGGTTGGCCGGCGCCGCTGCGCGCGGCCTGCGTGGGACGCTTGCCTGGCGGGGTGCCGCCCGCGCGAGTCCGGGTCCGCGCCCCCGTCGACGACGAGG
>Ga0316628_100003993_pt1 | contig 11485 bp, 11 predicted proteins | sample OWC_Aug_M2_C1_D5_FD_207648 | JGI IMG/M metagenome (GOLD analysis project Ga0316628, IMG submission 207648) | Wetland soil microbial communities from Old Woman Creek delta, Ohio, United States - OWC_Aug_M2_C1_D5_C | ecosystem: Environmental > Terrestrial > Soil > Wetlands | place: USA: Ohio... | reverse complement strand
GGATTCATCGAAATGATGAGCGCGGCTCGCACTGACATCCCTGGGCTTGAAGTAAATCCAACGTTGCCGACTCCGACATCTCCTGAGTCGGACAAGTCATTCCTGATACAACTTTACCTCGGGTCCTTTGCAGTGCGACTGGCAACTTCGATCGCGATCCTTTTCGGAGGGTACATTGAGTTTTTCGCTGGCGATCATGCTACCTACGACGCCTTTGGTTGGGGTTTGGCTCAGACCTGGTCGGGTCAGCTCCAGAACACGAAGTGGCTTTACGAAAGGCTGAGCATGGTTGGCCAGAACGGGATGTATTATTGGGTAGCAATCTTGTACTCGATCGTGGGCCACTCCCAGTCGATCGCTACGGCGCTCCAGTGCATGATCGTCTCCTTCACGCCGATCCTGGCGTACAAGATCTCATACATCCTATATGCGTCTCGGAAGGCTGCACGATATGCGGCTCTTCTGGTTGCTTTTCTTCCGTCCATGGTGATTTGGTCCAGTCTTTTGCTCAAGGACCCGCTCATTATTTTCCTGTTATGCCTCACCGTCCTTTCGATGCTCAAGATTCAAAGGGAGCTCAAGTATCGCTATATCATTCTCGCAACAGCTGCAATGCTTCCAATCCTTGCCATCCGAATATACGTTTTTTTCTTCATCCTGTTCGCGGTTGTGGGCACCTATGTGATGTCCCGCTTTGGCCGCAAAGGAAACATCGGCGGGTACATTGCCCGATTGTCGGGTCTGGCGGTAATAGGGATCGCCCTTTTCGCGTCTGGGTTTGACAGAATCGCCCGTGACCAACTCAACACTGACCTCTTCGAAAAGATACAATCTTCCCGCACGGACCTGGCAAAATCCGCATATAGTGGATTTGCTGCCGAGGCAAAGGTAGACACACTCCAAGGTGCTATTGCATTTCTCCCTGTCGGGATTACGTACCTCCTGTTCGCACCATTTCCTTGGCAAGGAGGAGGGCTTCGACAGATGCTGGCCATTCCGGAACAGTTGCTTTGGTACGCTCTGTTTCCCTACTTTCTGATCGGCTTGGTCTATACCGTCCGCAGACGCTTACAGGGTGCTCTGATAATTTATTTTTTTGTTGTCCAGCTGACATGCTTTTACGGTATTTTCGTCGGCAACATCGGCACCGCTCACAGGCAACGCACACAAGTCTTTGTGTTCTACTTGATTTTCACCTCTGCCGGATTGGTTTACTCGAAGGCGAAGAAGAAGCTGGGAACTGTAAAGACCATCGAGGATCAGCCGCTAGATCTGGTATCCGCTCATTCAGTTGTAGGCGACTCCTCCATTTCATGTCCGGTTCGTGTGACTCGATCCATGACTCGAAGGAGGTGATTTTTCGGGGTGCAGGATTTAGTTCTATTCCAATCCGATGGATTTGCCGATATTCAACTGGGTTTGAACAGCTTCACCGGAGAAGAGCGTCTTTCTCAGCGTGACGCGAAAGGCGCCGGCTGGAGAAGCGCCGGGACCCGAGTCTTGTTCTCTGTCTTTGGTGGACCGGTCTTGTTTACAACCGGTTAACAGCAATGAAGACTCACAGGCACTCCAAAACGCCTGTCAAAACGCATCACGATGGGGAGATCATTTTGAGCATCATTGGATTGGCGGGGACTGCTTTACAGGTCGCGATTGTTATGTTCGCGATATTGCTGCTTACCGAGAGTAATGCCATGGCTTACGCAGATCCTGGCTCAGGCGCACTTCTATGGCAACTGCTCGCAGCCAGCCTGTGCGGAGGCATGTTTTACTTTCGAAAGCTGGTGCAGAAGTTCCGCCACTGGAGGGGCAGGGGGGGGAACGAGGGCGAAAAGCCCGACAAGGCGGCATCGGAATAATGGCCCTAGTTGACATCAGCCGCATCCATGCGATGGGCGGGTCCTTTCGTGATCCTCAGGGAGTCCTGTACTCCTATTGCGGCAGAACGATCCGTGCCGTATCCGCACAAGGCGCGAAGGACCTGACTGCTTTTCTGTCAACCCGAGCGGCGAGCGTATTCACGAGGTCAGGAAGGCTAGTAACCAGTCGTATCCTTGAAGCAGACGAGGCCGATAAGTTTCTGGCCGGAATCGATCCGTCTCATTGCGGTTTTCTCCCCCATCTAATCCTGGAACACGAAACGATCCCGTTTAAGAGCTATCCCTACGAGTGGCCGTTCGAGATGCTCAAAGAGGCTGCTCATCTCACGCTGGATCTGGCGGAGGCGACACTTACCGAAGGCATGGGTCTCAAGGACGCAACCCCCTATAATGTGCTTTTTCGCGGGCCAACGGCGGTGTTCGTAGACGTTCTCTCCTTTGAACGACGCACAACAGGCGATCCCATCTGGCTCGCCTGCGGCCAATTTGAACGCACTTTCCTGATTCCATTGCTTCTGAGCTCAGAGTTGGATCTGTCTCCCGGAATGCTGCTACTGCCGAGGCGCGATGGCCTTTATCCCCGAGAGGCCTACCCTGCTTTCAGGGGGAGGCGAAAGTTCAAAACCGCCGTTTTTTCTTCCGTCACCTTGCCCTCCTTGCTCGAAAACAACCTTCTTATACGCAATTTGGAATCGAGAGCGAAACAGAAGACGACCACAGGCGAAAAAGCCGACTTTATTCTCGCTTCTCTCTTCCGTCGTCTGCGCCGTGCAATCGCAAGGATTCCCGCTCCAGGGGGAAAGGCATCACGATGGATGCACTATATGGCCGACCGGGAAAGCTATCGGGAGGACCAATTTGCTCAGAAGCAGAAACTTGTCGAGGCTGCGATAGACGAGTTCAAGCCTCGACATTTGCTGGATATCGGCTGCAACACCGGTCACTTCAGCAAAGTTGCGGCGCAGAAGGGCGCAGCAGTGATTGCAATTGATTCAGATTCGAGGGTGATAGGGAAGCTCTGGCAGGAGGCATCAGCAGGCAAACTCGACATCCTTCCGCTTGTGGTCAGTATCTCGCAACCGAGCCCTTCAATCGGATGGTGCAATGCTGAAACATCCTCATTCCTCGAGAGGGCAAAAGGCAAGTTTGATGCAGTGTTGTTACTCGCAGTGATTCACCACCTGCTGGTCACGGAAAGAATCCCCCTGGCTGCGATTCTCGATCTGATCGCCGACCTCACGTCGAACATCGCCATTGTGGAATTTGTGTCCTCGAAGGATCCCATGTTCCAAAAAATGGCCAGCGTCAATCAGGATTTGTATCATGGTGTTTCGAATGATGCATTCGAACAGGCGTGTCATCGACGATTCACGATTCTCCGGTCAATGAGATTGCCTTTGAGTGAACGCTGGTTGCACGTCTTGCGGAAAAAGTCAGGTTGATCGAATCCGAGAAATTCGGTGCCGACTGTCTCATCGCCGCGCGGCAGTTCTCTCGCTCCAGAGGCACGGTGCAGCAGGTCTTGAAGTTCCCGAAGGCGCTCTATGCATGTTCTGTACATTACCCACTACAGCATCATGGAACCGCTGGGGCAGTCTCAGATCCTGCCATACCTTACGGGGCTGGCCTCTCGCGGCCACTCCATCAAGATCTTCTCGTTCGAAAAACCGGTTCTTTTCGCAGATGAAGGACGAATAGTCGCCCAGCAACAGGCACTTCAGCGCATCGGGATGGGTTGGTTGCCTCATGCCTATCGCCGGGGCTCCTCTCTTCGGAACCTTGCCCGGGACGTCCTGGCCTCATCAGCGGAAGTAAACAGGCTTCACAAGCGAAGCAATTTCGAATTGATCCACTGTCGATCTCATGTTCCATTCCTGATGGCGTGGTACGCTTCTATGCTGCATCGAGTGCCGCTTCTCCTGGACTTCAGGGGATTCATGGCGGAGGAGTATGTCGATGCAGGCCTCTGGCGTCCAGGCGGTGCCAGATTCAGACTGGCCAAGTTGATCGAGCGTAGAATGTGCGCTCGATGTGCCTCTTTGGTGGTTTTAACTCATCCAATGCGAGATTATGTTCAAAGGGTCTTTGTTCTTCCCTCGGAAAAGGTCTTCGTAGTGCCGTGCTGCGTTGATACAGGTAGGTTTTTCCCCAAGGTTGCCAGCTTCACCAACTCTGCGCCAGCACCGCTGAGGGTTATCTATTCCGGCAGCACGCACGGGCGCTATGATCTTCAAGCCATGCTCCGTTTTTTTGCAGTTCTCGCCAGGAAACGGCCCGGCTCACGGCTTACGATTCTCAGTACCGGTGATTTGACGAGTGTCCAGACGGTAGTCACAATCACAGGAGTCCCTTCGGAGGCCGTCACCTTGCGCTCCGTCAATTATGTTGAGGTTCCCGGGATCTTGTCGGATCACGACATCGGATTGTTCTTTCTCCGCGGGAATTTGGCCCTGCTCGCCGCTTCTCCTACCAAGATCGGAGAGTACCTGGCATGCGGGCTCTGCGTGGTTGCTGAGAAAGGCACGGGAGGGCTCGAAGAGATCCTCGTCCGCGAGGGTGTAGGCTGCTTGGTGGATTCCAGCGATCCTTCTCGCTGGAGCGAGGTTGCGGATGAGGTGATCCGTTTGTGCGACAATCCAGACCGGCGGCTGAAGTCGGCACGCATTGCAGCCAAACACTACTCACTGGAAGACGGAATTCAGACCTATGCCAGGGCGTACGAATTTGCCGCGCGCCACCGCCCGTAAGGGGACACACCTCCCTTGAAATTCTCACCCGAGGGGATATTCTCCTCTATTCCATTGCTATTGATGAGGGGTGCGCGAGCCCCTGGGGATACCAGGAAGGGGAAAGAGCCGGCATTATTCGAACCGGGAGGACCAGTTCAATTGCGTGGAACACGATAGACCTGGTACGGGCCACTGCGATATTCCGGTTCCAGTCATGGTAATTGCCAGTCTGCTATGAGGAACTCGGCTTTGTATATTCCGGTCAGCGCGCTTCCTGCTAATCCCGAAAAAGCAAAGTGACCAGAACGCAAAAGTAAGAAAGACCGATGAGGGCCACCGAAAAAATCACAAACACGGTTCGGTGGCCACGTCAAGCCACCACTGTTTCGGAAGCAAGGGGACGTCAGCGAGCCGCTGTACCGGCCACACAAGCTGACGAAGTACAATCAGAGCTGCAGCAGTTCGCAGGAAGCGTGCGACTTGAGTGCGACCATAGGCGGTTGCAGCGAACAGGCAACCTCCTATGGCGGCGAATCCCGTTAGAGGATGGATCATGAATGAAGACGAGGCACAGACTGCCGACAGCGTGAACCTACGACGAAGGAGGACACACACAGCCTAGAGCGATAGCGAGACAGACTTCGAAGATGAAAATAGTTCTCCCAAAGGTTGGTGGCGGTGCCTGGAATAGGCAATGGCCAGGAACAGAGCAACAATATCCAAAGTGGTGCCGCTCAGGAAGCCGCCCGGAAGGTGGCAGCCGCCAGTCCGCTAAACCAGAGCAGCAGGACGAGCATTTGGCCCCAGAAGAGAATTGCGTAAAGGTGCCAGGACACGATCCGATATATGGAACCAACCAGTGGCGCTAAAAACGTCGCGCGGTAGTTTGCGTTCGCAAAAATGAGATCGCCTGGGTACAGGTACGGATGAGCGTAATGCTTGAAGTACGGAATGTAATGCTGCAGGTCCGGACCGAAGGGGGCATCGCCTAAATTACAGGAACTGAAGACAAGTCCGAGTCCAAACGCGTATCGAAATTCACCCGTCATGGGCTACTCCCGTAACGCGGCCCCGTCAGGGGCGGTTTCCGAAAGCCCATGGCACACCAGTACGGGAGTTGATCGCTGAGCACGACGTCCTCGAGATCAGCGGCCAGCATGAGCCGTCGAACCTGCTCGGATGTGAAGCGGTGCTCGAGGTGCGTCCCGAAACGATCGAGAGCGTCGGTTCTCATCGTATAAAAGCTCCTTTTCCTATAGATGGCAAGCGGCATGCTTCTGATATTCATTCCTGACCGTTCCAATACAAGCGACAAGCGCGCCAGCGGATAGTAGATTGAGGCCGCGATAATCTGGCTTGCGGTGTAACGGAGCCAGTCGGGGGAGCGCGAGATAATACGGCGCAGGAGGTCGCTCAGGTGCCAGAGCAAGCGATACCAGGAAGGCTGGTTGTCGAAGGCGTAATAGAGGTAGAGAAGCAGTGGCGCGCCGGGCTTTAGGAGGCGGGCGCAGGCGGCGATACCGGCGGCCGTGTCGGGCACATGGTGCAGCACGCCCAGGGAGTAGCCGAAGTCCATAGTTCCGGGAGCCAACGGGATTCGATCTACAGACGCATGATGGAATTCACAGTTGCTGAATCCCGCCAGGTTTTTCCGGGCGACCTCGAGGGCTTCCCTGGATGGATCGATGCAGTGCAGGCGGCCGACGCGGGGGGCCACACATTTTGCCCACCTGCCGCTTCCGCAGCCCAGGTCAAAACCGACGGCATCATGCGGGAGGCGTTCCCACGGAAATATCCGGAAGTAGGCAGTGAAGATGTCGTTCAGCTCCGCGTCCGACAGGTCACTCTGATCGAAGCGGCTCCATTCATCGCCAAAACCGTCGACGGTTTTTGCATCAAGATTCTCTTTGGGTCTCATGATAGGCAGCGAATGAACGCGTCTTTGTCCATTCCGGGCGCAGCCCAACATACATTGGACGAATAGTGTGCGCAAGAATTGTGTTTGGTGGAGGAGGTCAGGACTTGGGGAGGGAGCGGGCGTTGTAGTTTAGGGGGGTGACTTGCTTGGCGGTGACTTTCACCTCCCAGATGTAGGAAACCTCGGACTTGTCTGAAGCCTGCTCGAAAATCAGGCGCACCCAGTAGGTGTCCTCTTCCCTTTTGGCGGCGGCCCAGGTCTTGAATCGCAGGGCCGGGTTGTTACCAGTCACCATGCCGCTCACCGTCGTGTATTTCCCCAAAACCAGGTTGTAAGCCTCGCGCTCCACGTCTCCCTGACGGAAAACGGGCTCAAGGCTCGCGTCGGTGTCCGACGCCTGCTGCTCGGGCTGCGTCGTCGGCGTCGGCTGCGCGCCGGCCTCGGGTTCCGACTGGCCGGGAATTGTCGTGGGTATCCGGATGCTTCGCTTCGGCCTTGCCTGGCCAAGCGACGGGGGCTGCGGGGCCGCCGCCTGAGAAGATGGCGGAACAATCTGCGGCACGCCTTGCGGGCTGATCGTAATCATGGGAAGCGCGGGCTTTGGAGGGATGACAATCGGCTTTTCATACTGCGCCGGAAAGGGCTCGGGGTTCTGTCCGACTTGAGCCTCGACTGTCGGCGGGTTGGTATAGCCCTTTGTCGCCTGTTTCAATTGGACAATTCGCGCGATCAGACGATGGCGAAGGGACGGCGACCCTCCCAAAAAGAGCCCGGCACCGAATAAAAAAATTATCACGCCGGCATAGACACGGTTTCGATCTATGTAAAATCGATTTTCCATTGGATTAATCTTAAACCACAAAGACCACGAAGACCACTAAGACCGCTTTTTGACTCCGCGCTGGATCAGGTATTGATAGATGAAATCGTCGAGCTCTCCGTCCAGAACCCGGTCGGCGTTCGAGGTCTCGTACTTCGTCCTGTGATCCTTGACCATTCGATAAGGATGAAGCACATACGACCGGATCTGGCTGCCCCAGGCAATGTCGAGCTTCGAATCCTCCACCGCCTGCAGCTCTTTTCTTTTTTTCTCCAGCTCCAGCTCGTACAGCCGCGCACGCAAGACCTTGCGCGCCATCTCGCGATTCCGTATCTGCGAGCGCTCATTTTGGCACGAAACCACGATTCCGGTCGGGATGTGCGTGATCCGCACTGCGGAGTCGGTGACATTTACGTGCTGCCCGCCAGCGCCGGACGACCTGTAGGTATCGATGCGCAGATCCTTCTCGTCGATCTGGACTTCGATCGCATCGTCTATTTCCGGGTAGACGAACACCGAGGCAAAGCTCGTGTGCCGCCTTGCCTGAGAGTCGAAAGGCGAAATACGGACCAGCCGGTGGACGCCGCTCTCCGACGACAAATAGCCGTAGGCAAACTCCCCGCGTACGATGAAAGTGGCAGACTTGATCCCCGCTTCCTCACCCGGCTGCGAATCCAGCATCTCGGTCGCGTAGCCCGAGCGTTCACTCCAGCGCAGGAACATGCGAACCAGCATCTCCGCCCAGTCCTGGGATTCCGTGCCCCCGGCACCGGGGTGGATCGTCACAATGGCGTTGGAGTCGTCGTGCTCGCCGGAAAGCAGCATGCGAATCTCGGTGTGCTGCGCTTCCTGCTCGAGACGGGCGGCCTCCTTCTTCAGATCTTCGAGGACGTCTTCGCCTTCCGTGGCAAGCTCAAGGAGAGCCTTCAAATCCGACAACTCACGCCCGAGCTTCGCGTCCAGCTCCACGTCGCGCTCGAGTTTCCGTCGAGCCTGGAGCGTGGATTGCGCTTCCTCCTGGCGGGTCCAGAACTCCGGGTCCGCGGCTTTCTTTTCCAATTCGACGATTTTCGATTTTTTATGATCTACGTCAAAGATAACCTCTGATCTGATTTATTTTTCCTTCTATCCCTGTGACCTGTTCACGGAGTTCTTCGATCATTCATTTTCTCCTGAAAAGCCGAACCGCGAAGACCGCAAAGCCCAACAAAACGACGGTAATCATAGCACACAGAATTGCGAGCCAGTCGCCGTGACGTGCGTAGAAACTGCTTTCCTGGACGAAAGCAAATCTTCCAAGACAGACCCCTTCTGTCAGAAGCGCAGTCTGCGCCCTAACCCGGCCAAGCGGGTCGATGATTGCCGAAATACCCGAGTTCGTGGCGCGCAGAAGGAAGCGGCGGTTTTCGATGGCCCTCCACCGGGACATCAGGAGGTGCTGATAAGGCGCGGCGCTCGTTCCGTACCAGCGATCGTTCGTGAGGTTGACGACCAGACCACTGCCGCGACGCGCGAAATCCCTCTCGATCTGCGGGAACACGGCCTCGAAGCAGATGATGGCGTTGACGGGCTGGCCACCCAACTCAGCGGCGCGATAAGAGCTCCCGGGATCAAAGCCGCCGACGTCCTTCGTGATAGTCTGCAAAAAGCCGAAATACCGTCTCAAAGGAATGTACTCGCCAAATGGTACGAGGTGGATCTTATCGTAACGCGCGACCACCTCGCCCGCGGGATTCATGAAATAAGCGGAATTGAAGTAGCGAGACTCGCCGCCGCCGTCCTCAATGGCCACATTGTTGAAAATGAGTCCGAGACCGAATCGGGAGGCCAGCCGCCGCATTCCTTCGCGATATTCGCCGTCTCGCTCAAAACTCACCGGCGAAGGCGCTTCCGGCAATATGAGCAAATCCGCATCCGCGGGGCTGAGACGAGCCGCAAGCCGGGCGTAGCCTTCCTGAGATTTCCACCGCAGCGTCTGCCATTCCTCGTCCGCCGAGAGATTCCCCTGGATCATGACAACGCGCCGATCAGCCTCGACCCTGTCCCAATGCCGAATCTCCGCCCGGCCGTAAACCAGACTTGCCGAGATCAGCACCAAGGCAAGCGTCAGGGGCCAGTTCCCTCGCCTTCCCTTCAAATAAACCCACGCAAGTGAGGTGTTGAACCAAAGCAGCAGAAACGAAACGCCGTAGATTCCCGTAAGGTCGGCAATCTGAATCAAAGGAAGGTATTTTGTCTGCGAATATCCCGATAGGAGCCACGGGAATCCGCCGAAGGGGACGAAGCACAGCGCGTATTCCATGGCAACCCAGATGACCGGGAAGGCGAACAAGAACCTCTCACCCAGTTGGTTCATGAGGAATCGGGTCGCCACGCAGGCCGCGGCCGGAAAAAGCGCCAGCATTACGATCAGAGGCACGAAAGCCCCCCACGCTGCAAATCGAGGGAGTCCGCCGTAAGTGCTCATCACCGCCGGAATCCACACCAGCAGCGCTCCTCGCTCGATTATCCCTGCGAACAGGCCGCCGCAGAAGGCAGCCCGCGCTGTACGGCAATTGGAGATGAAAATCGCGAGGAGTGCCGTGGAGATCCAGGCAAGATAGCCCAGGTCAATCTTGGGAAATGAGGCAAAAGCGAGGATTCCGGCGAGCAGCGGGAGCAGGGAACGCCCTATGCGAACCACGAAGGCCTCAACGGTCACAAACGGGAAACGGATTATGGATTTGCCTTGATGAAGGTGGAGAAGCCGTCCTTTTTGAGTTTGAGCTGCATTGCGACGGCCTCGGCCCGCGACTCGAACCTGCCCACCTTGAGCATGAACAGAGGCTCGCCCGCGCCGCCGGGCTCGATCGAATACTCATACCCGGCAACTTGAAGCGCGGCGGCCTTGGTCTCGGCCTCGCGCCGCAGTTTGAATGCCCCCACCTGAACCGTGTACGTAGTTTTTGCCGGCGCGGCATGCCGCGCCGCCGGCTTTTTATGCTGCGCAGGCGGCGCATTCGTCACGGCCTCCTCACGTTTGTTCACGCTCTTGTACCAATCGAGCTGTTCGCGAACCGATTTGTCCGTTGAAGGCTTCGCATCGGCTTTGACCTGCTTCTCCGGCGCGGCCGCGGTCAGATCGGCCGTCGCCGCTTCGCTGGTCGGACTCCTCTGAATCTGCTCTCTCGCCCGCTGAACCCCCTGGCGCTTTCCTTCCATGAATCCAATCACAAAAAACGTCCCGCACAAAACGATCAGCAGCGCAAAGCCGACGATGAGTTTTCGGTTGTCGAGTACGAACTGCGCCCCCGCGTCAGCGGCATGATGATCCATGAAAGCCTACTTCAACTGCATAAAGTTCTTGAGAATGTCGATCGGAACCGGAAAGACCACGGTGGTGTTCTTCTCGACGCCGATTTCCGTAAGGGTCTGCAGGTAGCGTAACTGGAGGGCCATGGGTTCCTTGTTGATTACGCCCGCCGCCTCGGCGAGCTTCGCGGACGCCTGGAATTCGCCCTCCGCGTGGATGATCTTGGCACGCTTCTCGCGCTCCGCTTCCGCCTGCTTCGCCATGGCGCGCTGCATTTCCTGCGGCAGGTCCACCTGTTTGACTTCGACCAGCGCTACCTTGATCCCCCACGCATCCGTGTGCTGATCCAGAATCGCCTGCAGTTTGACGTTGAGCGTTTCCCTGCGGCTCAGCAGGTCATCCAGATCGACCTGGCCGAGCACGGAACGCAGGGTCGTCTGAGCCAGCTGGGATGTGGCGTAGAGGTAGTTTTCGACCTCCACTATGGCGCGCGGAGCATTCATGACGCGGAAGTAGACGATGGCGTTTACCTTCACAGAGACGTTGTCACGGGTGATGATGTCCTGCGGCGGCACATCCAGCACAATCGTTCGAAGACTCACCCGCACCATCTTGTAGATCGGCCAGAAGATCAGGATCAGCCCGGGCCCCTTTGCTTCGGGCAGAAGGCGCCCGAGCTTGAAGACGACCGCCCGCTCGTATTCCTTGAGGATATTGATCGTGCTCAGCAGGTAAAGCAGGACAATAACTACGCCAAAAAATCCCAACATGCCGGTATCCATGACTGAACCTCTGCGAAGATGCTGATCAAATGCGTTCGACCGACGATCAAAAATTCGGGCGAGA
>Ga0316628_100003992_pt1 | contig 11487 bp, 11 predicted proteins | sample OWC_Aug_M2_C1_D5_FD_207648 | JGI IMG/M metagenome (GOLD analysis project Ga0316628, IMG submission 207648) | Wetland soil microbial communities from Old Woman Creek delta, Ohio, United States - OWC_Aug_M2_C1_D5_C | ecosystem: Environmental > Terrestrial > Soil > Wetlands | place: USA: Ohio... | reverse complement strand
CGAGGCCACCCCGCGGGGCTACTTCACGGTGATGGGGGTCAGCGTGGAGAAGGCGATGGCCGGCCTGGAGGCGGCGGGCGCCGACGTCGTCGGCTCGAACTGCGGCACCGGGATCGGGGACATGGTGGAGATCGCGCGGCGGATGGTCCGGGCCACCCGCCTGCCGCTTCTCATCCAGGCGAACGCCGGCCTGCCGGAGACCAGGGACGGTAAGGTCGTGTACAACGAGACTCCGGAGACCTTCGCCGCCCGCGTGCCGGAGCTGCTCGAGATCGGCGTCGCCATCGTGGGCGGCTGCTGCGGCACGACGCCCGACCACACCCGGGCGATCCGAAGCGCGGTCGACGCCTGGACGACTCGCGCGCAGCGCGGGTCGGGCTGAGGCCGGGCGCGGGCTCAGTGCCCGTCCACGAACTGCTGGCCCAGCGTCAGTAGGATCTCGATCAGGGCCTTCGCCCTGGCCTCCCTGGGGCCGTCGTGCGAGAAGAAACGGCAGCTCCCGTGGGCCGAGTGGCTGTGCGAGGAGGTGCTCGCCAAGGTCGCGCCCCGCCACCTCGTCCTGGCCATCCCGCGGCCGCTGCGTCCGCTCTTCCGCCGCCGCCGCGAGCTGCTCACGGAGCTGGGTCGGGCGGCCGCCGACGCCCCCGGCTCGGCGCCCGTGGCGCCGGTTCGGTCGAATCGGCCGTTCCCGGCCGCCCCGCTAGCCCAGCCGTCCGTCGGGCCCGCAGATCAAGAAGGACTATCGGTATCGGTCGCCGTCGCCGACACCCAGTTCGGAAAAGTGCGTGGCTACGTGCTGCGGGGAGTTCACCACTTTCTCGGCATCCGTACGGCGCCGACACGTCCGGTGCGAATCGGTTCATGCCGCCGCGGGCACCGAAGCCGTGGACCGATGTCCGCCCCGCCCTCTGGTGGGGCAACTCGGCTCCCCAGTCGATGGACAACCGCTACCGCGACCCCTACTACGCCTTCCGCGACCACTGGAACTACGACGACGTCAGCGAGGACTGCCTGCGCGTCAACGTCTGGACGTCGGCGGTCGGCGACGGCAAGAAGAGGCCGGTGCTCGTGTGGCTCCACGTCGGCGGCTTCGTCGCCGGGAACGGCATCGAGCAGGACGGCTACAACGGCGAGAACCTGGCGCGCCACGACGACGTGGTCTTCTGCTCGACCAGGTGGTCGAGCGGCTGAAGGAGCGGGCCGGATTCGGACGGGGCTTCGGCGATCGGTCGCGGGCGGTGGTCGACGCCTACGCCAAGGCGTTTTCGGGAAGGAAGCCCGTCGAGATCTGGTCGCTCGCCAGCAGCAACCGGCAGAGCGTCGTGGCGCTCGCGGACGCGAAGTCGAAGCAGCAGGCTCCGGTCTTCGTGAGCTGGTTCTCCTGGCAGCCGCCGCTCTTCGACGGCCGCATGCGCGCGCTCCACTGCGTCGACATCTGCTTCCGGTTCCGCAACACGGACCCGATGCTGACGCACATCGGCGCCGGCGCCCGGCCGCGCCGGCTCGCCGAGCGCATGTCAGACGCGCTCGTCCGCTTCATGCGCAGCGGCGACCCCAACGGAGCGGGCCTGCCGAGCTGGCCCCGCTACTCGAGCGCGCGCGGCGAGTCGATGACCCTCGACGACGCGTGCGAGGTCCGGGACGATCCCGACCGAGAGGCGCGCAAGGCTGAGCACGTGCGATGTTAACCACTCGGCTTTCCCGTTCGTAGTGCACTCATGAATGCCGACTGGACGCGCCGAGCCAGTGCGCTGACCCTGGCCTGTTCCGCTCTGTTCGCCACGCTGGTGACCGCGACAGCGAACGCGGCCTCGCCGTCGCTGACCGTCGAGTACCTGGGCCACGCCAGCTTCCTCCTGACGGACGCCGCCGGCCGCCGCCTGTTGACGGACCCCTTCCTCGACGGCTACCCGCTGCCCTTCCCCGAGTCGCTCTCCGTCGACCTCGTCGCGGTCGGCGGCGCCGGACCCGACCACGCCGCCGTCCATCAGGTGCGCGGGAACCCGCAGCTGCTCGAGGGTCCCGCCGCCAAGGGAACCTTCGGGAGCTGGACGGTGAGCGCCGTCGTGCTCGGCGCGAGCACCGCCGGCGGCAGAGCCGCCATCGGCTACGAGGTCGAGGCGCCCGGCTCGAAGCTCGTGCTGCTCGGGGAGGCGCGCGACGAGAGCCCCGAGCTCGTCGAGGCGGTTCGTGGCGCGGACGTCGTCTTCGTGTCGCCTCTGGCCGCGCCCGGCCTCCTGCGCTTCCTCGCCCGCGGGCGCCGCACGCTCGTGCCGCTGCTGCCCGATGCGCTGCACGGAGACGGCGGCGCCGCGGGGGTGAGGCAGCGCGTCCTGAGCGCGCTGCCGGCCGTGCGCGTCGCCGAGGCGCGAGCCCTTCGCGTCGGCGCGGATCTCCCCGGCGGGGTCGTGATCCTGCGCCGGCGCGCGCTGCCGACGCGCCCGCCGGCCGCCGGCGACTGCGCCTTCGGCGACACGCTCGCCTCTCTGACGTGGCCGCAGGTGGCCCGCGCGGCGAAGGAGGGCGCCACCGTCCTGTTGCCGGTCGGAACCGTCGAGCAGCACGGGCCGCACATGGGCCTCGTCGCCGACACCTGCCTGGCGCTCCGGCACGCGGCGCTCGTCAAGCGTCGGCTGGCGCGCCGCGGGACGGAGGCGCTCGTGGCGCCGCCCGTCTACTGGGGGATCACGGACGACACGTCCTCGTTTCCCGGGTCGTTCGACACGCGGCCCGAGACGATGGGCGCGCTGCTGCGCGACGTCTGCGGCTCGCTGCAGCGCTGGGGCTTCCGGAGCGTGGTGCTCGTCAACATGCACGGCAACAGGCGCCACCGCGCGGTGGTCGGCGAAGCCGCGGCGGCGGCGCGGCGCGAGCTCGGCCTGCAGGCCTGGGACCTCGACAGACTCGAGAGCCCCGCGCCGCCCCACGAGCCGCCTCGCCGAGCGGACGCGTACGTCCCCGACTATCATGCGGGCGCCTCGGAGACACGGCTGATGGCGGACAGCTACCCCGGACAGGTCGACCTCCGGCTCGCGCGGAAGCTCCAGCCGGAACCGGCGTTCGAGCCTCTCGGATACGCCGGCGACCCGGCGAGCTTCGCCAGGGAGGACGGCGTCACTGCGGCCCTCGACGCCAGCGCTGAGGCCGACGCCCTGAAGATCGCGCTCGCTCTCGGCCGACCCTCGCTCGCCCTGGACGCCCGGAAGCAGGTCTCCAGGCGCCACCTCGAGCCCGAGGCCCTGCGCGTCGTCCGTGCTCACGTGGAGGCGATCGGCGGGCGGGAGAAGGTCGCCGCGATCGCGGGCCAGATGCGCGTGGGCACGCTGCAAGAGGGGGAGCGCCTGTCGGCGCTCGAGGTGCGGAGCGCAGCCGGCCGTTGGACCTTCGCCACCAAGGAGGAGCGCTTCCTGTTCGACGGCCGGCTGGGCTGGCGCGAGGAGCGCGGGCAATGGGATCAGATGAGCGCCGAGCGGATCGCCTTCCTCGCCTGCCTGCTGGACGTGCACTCGGCGCTCTCGCTCGCGGACGACATGCAGGAGCTACGCGTGCTGCCCACGACGGACCCGCGTGAGAGGCGGCTGCTCGCACGGACGGCGAGCGGCGTCGCGCTCGAGCTGGCGTTCGACGCCGCGACGGGGCTGCTGCGGCGCGTCGACGACGCCGTGCTCGACGACTATCGCGAGGTCGCTGGCGTGCGCTGGCCGTTCCTCCTCGACGTCGGCCACGGACACCTCGTGGCGCGGTTCGAAAGCATCACGAGCCGGGCCGACCTGACGCCGGGCGATTTCGAGCGGCAGGCCGCACCTGAGCCCGCGAGCGGCGGCGAGCGGCCGCCCGCGAAGGACGAAGGACGCAAAGGAGGGGACGGCGGGACTCCCGCCGCTCGCAGCGGAGGCGAAAAATGACGCATCTCGGCCAGTGGCTGCTCCTGTTGTCGGCGGGTTTCTGCTTTGCCGTGCTGGCGCTCGTCTGCTGGTTCGCGCTCGACAGGAGGCGCCGGCGCGAGAGGGCAGCGGTCGAGCTGCAGCTCCGCCTGGCGCAGAGTGCCTCCTCTGCACGGGAGCTCGCGGAGCTGCTGCAGTCGCAGGAGCTGCGTTCGCTGCTGGCCGCCCCCGGCCGAAGTGGCAACGAAGATCGCAGGGAGCAGGCGGTACGCTCCGTGCGACTCGGGTTCGTGGTCCTCTGCGCCAGCGTCGCGACCTGGGTGCTCTCGCGGTTCGTCCTCGTCAAGGAGGACGTGCTCGTCGTCGCCGGCGTGTGCGGAGCGGCGGCCGTCGGGCTCCTGCTCTCGGTGCTGGTGGCGGAGAAGTTCGTCCGGGCCGGCCGCTCCGACGGGTAGAGACCCCGCGATGGCGGAGGCGGAGGGGACGACCGGCCGTCCGCTCGTATCCGAGACCGACTTCCGTGCCTTCTACGAGGAGACGGCGCGCGGGCTGTGGTCGTACCTCTACTATCTCTGCCAGGACCGCTGCTGGGCGGACGACCTGCTGCAGGAGAGCTACCTGCGCCTGCTGCAGCGGGCGGTCCGCTGCGAGAGCGAGCCCTCCTTGCGAGGCTATCTCTACAGGATCGCCGGCAACCTGTTCGTCGACGAGTACCGGAGGCGGCGGCGCGAGCGGACGTTGCTGCCGGCCAGCCACTCCGACGAGTGCTTCCGCGAGCCGCGGACGGGTGCACAGGACGAGGCCGTCTCCCGGCTGGAGTCGCAGGCCGAGTGCGGCGAGCTGCTGCTGAAGCTCGGCACCCGCGAGCGCGAGCTGCTGTGGCTCGCCTACGGCGAGAGCGCCACGCACCGCGAGATCGCGGCCCGGCTCGGAGTCGGCGAGAGAAGCGTCAAGGTGCTGCTGTTCCGAGCGCGCCGGCGGCTCGCAAAACTGCTCGGTGAGGGGAGGTCCTGATGGCCGCTGACGCGTGCCCGCACGAGGAGCGGGTGGTCCGTGCCGCGACCGATCCGGTCGCCGATCCGGCGCTCGAGGAGCACGTCCTCGGCTGTCGGAGCTGCCGCGAGCTGCGCCGGGTGGCCGGATGGGTCAGGGAGCGTGCCCCGCTGCAGCCGCCGCCCTTCGACCCCGCTCGGGCCGAGAGGCTGTGGCGGGTGGCGCACCCGAGCACCGGGGTGGAGGCGCGGGCTCTCGTAAGAGCCGAGTCGAAGGCCCTCGCTCTCGCGCGCGGGATCGTGCTCGGGAGCGTCGGCCTCGGAGCGTGCTGGCTCGGCCGCGCCGAGCTCGCCTCCGCCCTGCACGGCGCCACGGGCGCGGCCACTGAGCTCGACTCGGCGGCCGCACGGCTCGCCCTCGAGGCAGGACGCCAGGCTCCGTTCCTCGTCCTGGCGCTGCTCGCGGCCACCGCGGCCTGCTTCCGGCGCGGCTTGGCGAGGTGACACGCGCGGCACGATCGCGGTCACCACAGCCGCCGGCGCAGCACGAGCCATTGCCGCGCCGGTGAGTCGTCGTTCTCGCCCGATGATCTGTCGTTCTCGGCCGCTGAGTTGTCGTTCTCAGCCGTTGAGCTGCACTCAGTCCCTGCAGCAGCCCGGTCGCGCGCACCTCGCCGCGTCCTCGCATCAGTCGCACCGTGATCCGGTGCCAGCCGGCATTGCGCGTCAGCCTCGGAGGCGCATTCGTCCGTGGGCTGCGTGCGACGGATTTCGAGCTGCGGGGCGAAGGTGACCTACCAGGGAAGCTCCGTCGCGTCGCGGCCCACGACCCGGCCGGCGACTGTCGCCTGCGTCCCGACCTGTCCGCCCGAGGCCGTCACGCTGCGCGCGAACGCCCGCGAGACGTCCCCCCCAAGGACCTCAGGGCGCTCTACGGCCGGATCATGAAGGAGCGGTTCGGCCTGCTGGGCACGGCCAGGCGTATCGGCAAGGTGCTGGTCGGCCGGCAGGTGTGAGGCGAGCAGGGACCCGCGGGAGCCTCCTCGCCCGTTGCCGCTCGGACGGGGCCCACCTCTCCACGGCCGAGCTCGGCGCGCTCGACGCGCTGAAGGCGGCGGACGCGCCGGCGGAGGACAAGTGGAGAACGCGCTGATCCTCGAGACGACCTTCCTGATCGACCTCGAGAGAGAGGCCGCCCGCGCGCTCGAGGGCCCGGCCCACGCCCTTCTCGCGCGGCACGCCCGACACCGCCTCTACATCACGCCGACCGTGGCGGGCGAGCTCGCCCCCGGCGCGTCGATGGGCGATCGGTCGCGCTGGGAGGCGTTCATCGCCCCGTTCCACGTCCTCCCGCTCGACCGCGACGCGTGCTGGCACCACGGCAACGCCTTCCGGTTCCTGCAGGCCAACGGCTTGCTCATCGGCGCGAACGACCTGTGGATCGCGGCGGCCGGCCTCGCCCACGGCGTCCCCGTCGTCAGCCGCAACGCGCGGCACTTCGAGAGAGTGCCCGGCCTGTCGGTCGTGTCCTACACGTAGGGAAACGGCTCGGTCGAACGAGCCCCGCCGCAGGGCTAGAATCGGACGTCCGCGCCCATACGGCCCCGAACGCCCGCTCGTTCCGCTTCGTCTCGATCCCGCCCGCGGGCAGGTTCCGTGCCCCCGACTTCGCGCTGGAGGACGGTGGCGGGTCGGAAGAGCCGACCGATTGTTACGGGGAGCGGCCTCATGAAGCAACAGTGACATTGAACAGGGTCCCGTCAGGCTCTAGCATGTGCCCGTGGTCGGGGACCTACCCCCTGGCTCGTCGAGCAATGCCCTGCCGGCGACCTGCCGGCGGTGATCCTCACCGGCCATGGAACTCCGTGGGGTGCGGACTCGTCAGAGCGGCAGGGACGCTTGCGTCCACGCCTGAGAGAGGTCGGGTTTACTCCGACCGGTTTGTCGAGGAACCCCGAGCAAGTGAGCGAGAAACGCCTCGCTGCGTTCTCGACGGGGCCGGCGGTACTCGTCGCTTTGGCGCTGGCCACCGTCGTTCTGCACGCCGCGGTCGGAGACCGCTACGGCTTTCACGCGGACGAGCTGGCGACACTCGACGACGCGCGCAACCTCGCCTGGGGATACCCTGGTTATCCTCCCGTCACTGCCTTCTTCGCGCGGATCTCGCTGATCCTCTTCGGCACCAACCTGGTCGGATTCCGGTTCTTCGCCTCCCTGGCTCAGGCGATCGCGGTGGTTCTGGCTGGACTCATGGCGCGCGACCTGGGTGGCAGCCGTTGCGCCCAGCTCTTCGCGGCGATCGCCGCCGTCCCCTTCTGCATTGGCGGCGGAGCCCTGATGCAGTACGTCTCCTTCGACTACCTGGCCTGGGTTCTCGTCGCCTTCTTCGTCGTGAGGTTGTGCGTGTCCGGGGACCAGCGCTTCTGGGTGGTCGTGGGCGCCAGCATCGGCTTCGGAATGCTCTCGAAGTACACGATGGCCTTCTTCGTCGTGGGGCTCGTTGCGGGCGTGCTGCTGACGGATCTCCGGCGCCACCTGCGCAGCAGGTGGCCGTGGATCGGCGGGGCGATCGCGGTCCTGGTCTTCCTCCCGAACCTCGTGTGGCAGTGGCGACACGAGTTCGTGGCGCTCGACATCCTGAAGGCCGTCCACGCTCGCGACGTGAGCCTCGGGCACACCAGCCGGTTCCTGATCGACCAGGTGCGGTTGACGAACCCACCGCTAGTCCTCGCCGGCCTCTATTTCTATCTCGTCAGCGCACGAGGCAGGCGTTTCCGAGTGGTCGGCTGGATGTACCTCGCCACCCTGCTGCTCTTCGTGTTCGCGAAGGCCCGGGGATACTACTTCTTCCCTGCCTACCCGATGATCTACGCCGGCGCAGCGGTCTGGGGCGAGAGCTGGCTGCGATCGATGCGACCGTGGCTCGCCCGGACGATCGCGACCCTGGCCTTTGCGACGCTCGCCCTGGTGGTGGCGGTGACGACGGCATTCTTCCTGCCAATCGCGCCGATTGGCTCCAAGTGGTGGGAGACATCGAACGCGCTCCAGGAAACCTACCGAGGCGAGATCGGCTGGCCTGAGATGGTCCAGGAGGTGGCGCGGATTCGCGATTCGCTCACGCCGTCCGAGCGCGAGCATCTGGGCATCCTGGCGACGACGTACGGTGAGGCGGGAGCGATCAACCTCTACGGCCCGGAGTACGGCCTGCCGCGCGCGATCAGCGGATCCGGTTCCTACTGGGATCGCGGGTACGGCGACCCGCCGCCCCAGGCCCTGATCGTGCTCGGCCTCAGCAGCCAGGCCGCTGGCGAGCACCTGCAGGCCTGCCGATTGGCTGGCCACGTCTGGAACCGCTACGGAGTCCCGACCACGGAGACAGTGTACCGGCCCGACATCTTCGTCTGCGGCCCGCCACGACGGGGATGGCTCGAGTTCTGGCCGCGTTTCCGCTCGTACGGATGAGGCTCCCGCCGGCCATGGTTGCCGGCCCGACCGAACGAAGGGCCGTCCTTGTCTCCTCGACGCGGGCGTTCAGCGCCTCGGAAGCAGGCGTGGTGAAGGCCACCCTCGAACCGTCGGGCGACAGGACCGGGTCGAAGGCATGGGCGGCACTCGGCGACAGGCGCGCCTGTCCCGTGCCGTCCGCGCGCGACGCAGCTGCCCCTGCTCATTCAGCCCACGCCGGTCGCCCGGAGAGCCGCGACGGACAGACGATCTACAAGGAGAGGCCGGAGGACATGGCGGCCCGGGTGCCGGAGCTCCTCGAACTGGGCGTGGCCATCGTCGGCGGCTGCTGCGGCACGACCCCGGAGCACGTCCGCGCGATCCGCCTGGCCGTGGATGCCTGGCGCTCGCGCCCACGCGCCTGAGCGCCGTCACCCCCTTCCCCGGCACCGCCTCGCCGCGGTCGCTGTGCTAACCTCGTGCGCAAGATGGCTCGCATCCTCGTCGTCGACGACTCCCGGCTCGCTCGCGCCGCGCTGCGTCGCAACCTCGAACAGGCCGGTCACAAGGTGACCGAGGCGGCGGACGCGGAGGCGGCCCTCCTCCTGCTGAAGGACGGCAGCTTCGACCTCATCAGCAGCGACGTGCTCATGCCCGGCCTCGACGGTCGCGCGTTCCTGAACGCGCTCACCGGACAGCCCGGCTCGCCGCCCGTCCTGGTCGTCACCGCCGATGTGCAGCTCAGCACCCGGGAGGAGTTCCTGCGGCGGGGCGCGGCCGCCGTGGTGAACAAGCCGTTCGCGCCCGACGTGCTGCTCGCCGCCGTCGATGCCGCCCTCGGCGAGAGGCAGAGGTCCGAGCCGCGACTCTCGGACGAGCAGAGAGCCGACCTCGCGGACGTCGTCAACATCGCAGTCGGACACGCCGCCGCCGCCCTCAACGATCTCACCGGGCTTTCCGTGGAGCTGAAGGTGCCCGAGGTGGACGTCGTGACCGTGCCCGCGCTGGCGAGGACCTTCAGCCAACTCGTCGAAGAGACGCTTTCCTCCGTCCAGATGGGGTTTCGGGGAGGGCTCGACGGCTGCGCCTTCCTGGTGTTCCCGCCGTCGAGCGCGGCGAAGCTGGCCTCGCTGGTGGCCGGGGAGCCGGGGAGCCGGATCTCGGAGGGAATGCACTCCGGCACGCTGACCGAGATCGGCAACATACTGATCAACGCGGTGGTGGGCGCGATCGCCAACCTTCTCGACCTCCGGCTGCGCTACTCGCTGCCCGTGTACTCCGAGGGGCGCATGATGGACCTGCTCGCGGCGCAACGCACCGGGAGCATTCCCGTCATCCTCGTCGCCAGAGCCCGGTTCGAGATCCGGGAGAGCCAGATCGACGGCAGCCTGCTCCTGCTGTTCGAGATGACGTCGTTCGAGAGCCTGCTTCGCGCGCTCACGCGGCGAGGGGGAGGACGTTGAGCCCGGACGATCCATCCCACCCCGCGGCCTACGAGGCCCTCGACTACCTGCCCCTGGGCCTGATCGTGGCCGACGCGGATCTCCGCGTCGTCTTCTGGAACACCTGTCTCGAGGACTGGACGGGGATCGACCGGGCGCAGGTGCTGGGCTCGCGCCTGAGCGAGCGGTTCCCGCATTTCGCCGAGCCTCGCTACATCAGACGCCTGGCCAGCGTGCTCGCGACGGGAGCGCCCACCGTGCTCTCGTCCCAGCTCCATCCGCACCTCGTTCCCTGCCCGTTGCGCGGCGGCCGGCAGCGCGCGCTCCACACGGTCGTGGCCGCCATACCCGCCGTCGACCGCAGCGGATCCCACCTGCTGCTGGCCCTCCAGGACGTGACCAGCCTCTCCGATGCGCTGGGAGCGCTGGCCGCGGCCCACGACGATCTGGCACGGCAAGCGGCGACCGACCCGCTGACCGGGATCGCGAACCGGCGTCACTTCGCGGAGGAGGCGGGAAGGATCATCGCCACGGCACAGCGACACGAGCGGCCGTGCGCGCTCCTCGCGATGGACCTCGACGGGCTCAAGATGGTCAACGACACGCACGGCCATGCCGTCGGCGACGAGCTGCTGCTCGCGTTCGTGCATGCCTGCCGCGCCCGCCTCCGCGAAGGAGACATCCTGGGCCGGGTGGGAGGCGACGAGTTCGCCGCCCTGCTCCCGGAGACGACACTCGGCCAGGCGGAGCTGATCGCCCAGCGTGTGCGCGCGGCCTTCCAGCAGGTGACCGTCGCCGGCGGCGCCCCTGTCGAGCCTTCGGTCAGCGTGGGAGTCGCCGCGGTCGGCCCTGCGAACCGGGTCACCCTCGAGGACCTGCAGCGAGAGGCCGACCGGGCGCTCTACGATGCGAAGCGAGCCGGTCGCAACCGCGTGGTCGTGGGCCAGGGCTGAGAGCCCCGACGACCCGCCAGTTCCTCTCGACGGCCGTGTGACGTCCCGGCGCCACTCGTGACGTCCTCGTGACGGTGCCGTCAGAGGCCCGTCACGCGTTGATTCCCGTCCCATCACTGCTTTGCCACGGCCGACGGCTTCAATGGGCGTGGCGCGGGCTGTCCGCGCCACCCGCAGGAGGTGGCCATGAACGCAGGGGAGCGAAGCTGATGCGCTGCGACCTCCACCGCACCTCGAGCGCCCGCACGTCCGGTATGCTGGAGCGCCAAGAGCATGAAGACCTACCGCGCCGTGATGCTCACGAAGAGGGGCGGCCCGGAAGTGCTCCAGGTGGTGGAGCTCCCTCTCCGGGAGCCGGGGCCGGGCGAGCTGCGCGTGCGCGTGCGCGCGACCGGCGTCGGCGCGACCGACCTCACGATGCTCGAGGGCTCCTATTCCTTCGCGCCCAGGATCCCGTTCGTACCCGGGTACGAGGTCGCGGGCGTCGTGGACGCGGTTGGCGCCGGCGTGAGCGGGTTCTCGGTCGGCCAGCGCGTGGCGGCGCTCACGGTGTGGGGCGGCTATGCCGAGTACCTCGTGCGCGAGGCGGAGCACTTCCTCCCGATCCCCGACGCGGTCTCCGACGCGGAGGCGGCGGCGGTGATCCTCAACTACGTCACTGCCTGGCAGATGATCCACCGCACCGCGAGGGTGGCCGAGGCTCGGGGTGACCAGACTGCACTGGTGACGGGTGCGGCGGGCGGGGTCGGCACCGCCGCGCTGCAGATCCTGC
>Ga0316628_100003991_pt1 | contig 11488 bp, 10 predicted proteins | sample OWC_Aug_M2_C1_D5_FD_207648 | JGI IMG/M metagenome (GOLD analysis project Ga0316628, IMG submission 207648) | Wetland soil microbial communities from Old Woman Creek delta, Ohio, United States - OWC_Aug_M2_C1_D5_C | ecosystem: Environmental > Terrestrial > Soil > Wetlands | place: USA: Ohio... | reverse complement strand
GGCGACCCCGATTTCGACACGCTGCGCGAGACCTTCCTGGACTATTACGAGCGCAACATCTGCGTGCACACCCGGCTGTTTGGCGACACCGCAGCCCTGGTGGCCGAACTGGAGCGCCGCGGCCTGCCGTGGGGCATAGTGACCAACAAGCCGCACCGTTTCACCGTGCCGCTGATGCAGGCACTGGGTTATGCCGATCGCACCGCATGCCTGATCAGCGGCGACACCTGCGCGCGCGCCAAGCCCTACCCTGACCCCCTGCTCAAGGCCTGCGAGGAAATGAGCGTCGCCGCGGCAAGCAGCCTCTATCTCGGCGACGACCTGCGCGACATGCAGGCGGCGCAGGCGGCCGGAATGCGCGGTATCATTGCAAATTACGGCTACATTGGCGAAGATGCCTCTGTCGAGAACTGGCACGCGCACGGGAGCATTGACACCCCGTCGGAACTGTTGCGGTATTTGGGGGATTCGGTTTGAGTCCAAAGTGCAGCGAGCCCAGACTGAAAATTAACCGGGTAACCAGATGACAGTTCGCAAAATATTGACCACACTTCGACCGTACGTGACCGCCATGCTGGTCATCGTCATCGTGGGCATGCTCATTTTCGCAATTTACCTCAACGCGCTGGGCATGGAGTGGGTCACGTTCCTGTGGGGCATCCTGATCGCCTCGGTACTCGGCATGGCAAGCCGCACATCGCGTGCGGAATGGACCATCATGCGGCGCACGGCGCAACTGGCCGCGCTCAGGGACAAACTCGACCAGGAGATATTTTTCCGCAAGAAGGCCGATACCGACCACCAAAAGGCGCTTGCCACGCTGGACAAGGTGGAGCACGCCTTCAACCGGCTTATCCCGCGCCAGCTGCTCAAGCTGCTGGACAAGAACAGCATCCTCGAAGTCGAGCTGGGCGACCATGTGGAGCGCAAGCTGACCGTCATGTTCTCGGACATCCGCAACTTCACCTCGCTTTCCGAAAACATGACGCCGCAGGAAAACTTCAATTTCCTCAACTCCTACCTGCGGCAGATGGAGCCCATCGTCGGCACGCACCGCGGCATCATAGACAAATATGCCGGCGACTCCATCCTCGCGCTGTTCACCGAAGGGGCAGATGACGCAGTCAGCGGCGCCATACACATGCTGGAAAAGCTGGACGAGTACAACTCGGGACGCGCGCGCGCCGGGTACACACCCATCCAGATCGGGTTCGGCCTCAACACCGGCCTGACCATGATAGGCACGGTCGGCGGCGTAAGCCGCATGGAGAGCACGGTCATCGGCGACGCGGTCAACCTCGCGGCCCGCATCGAGGAATCCACCAAGCTGTACCACACCCCCCTGCTCATCAGCCAAAGCACGCTTTACGACCTGGACGTCCCCGGAAGATACGACATCCGCTTCCTTGACCGCATACGCGTGAAAGGCAAGAAGCAGCCGCTGTCCATCTACGAAGTGTTCGACAACGACTCGGTGAAGCTCAGGGATTCCAAACGCGCCACCAAGGCCAGTTTTGAAGCGGCCATCGCCTGTTACCACTTGAAAGACATACCGCGCGCAATGGAACTGCTCGCCAAGTGCATAGAAGCCGCGCCCAAGGACATCCCGGCGCGCATCTACCTCATGCGCTGCGAGCAATACCTGTCCAGCGGGCAGCACAACACCACCGGCGAGCTGAACAACCACCTGGAATGGCGCGACGACTTCCAGATCAACATCGACTCCATAGACCAGACCCACAGGCAGCTGTACGGCAAGGTGAACGAATTCATCTCGGCCTTCGCCGCCAGGGACATGCAGTCCATCCGCCTGCTGTTCGCCTACCTCGTCAGCCACCACATGGAGAGCGAGCGCGACGAGGAAGACCTGATGCGCCAGTACAACTACCCCTTCATCGACGGCCATCTGCGCGAGCACAAGCGCTTCTACGAGAACTTCAAGGCACTCAAGGAAGAGGCCGATGCGCCCGCCTGCGACCTCACTTACCTGTCATTCCGCACCCAGCTCCTGCTGCTGGACTGGTTCACCGGCCACATCGCCAAACTCGACCGCCACGCCGGGCGCTTCATCCTCAGCGCGAGACAAGTGCCCGCCCACCACAAGGTAGCGGCGGAATAAGCCCCTCTGCGCACGGGGAACTTTCCCGGCACGACCGCGTCTGATGCGCTACAATCTGCAGGGTTTGTAGCAGACCGAAACCGGGGGCGACCTGGCTTCGACGTGGGTTGCAAAGCAGTGTAGGGCATACCGAGGCCCAGTTACCTCGTAAATCCATCTGGAAACCAATAGTCGCAAACGACGAAAAGTACGCTCTGGCCGCCTAACGGCTAGACCTCACACCCTGCTGTCCGTGGAGGGGCTCGATACCGCAAGGTTGAGATGAGTGAGGTCATTTACACGGAATCGTGTCGTGCAGGGTTACTTTGCACGAAGCTAAAACCAAGGTGACTCGTCCGTCAGCAGCCTGCCGGTTGGCGACTGCCGGATTAAATCAAACAATCAGGCTAAGTATGTAGAACTAGCTGTAGAGTGCTCGCGGACGGGGGTTCAATTCCCCCCGCCTCCACCAACAAAGCAAAAGAGCTCACCCGTCCGGGTGGGCTCTTTTGCTTTCCCCGAAGCATGGTGGGTAGCCGTAGGGCGCGTACCACGCGCCATTCTCGCCAATCGCACATGGCGCGTGATACGCGCCCTACGGCCGCATCCGGGCCGGGCTTGCGGGATTCGCGCGCTTGATTGCGGACGCTCCCTCGCCCTCTTCCCGGAGGGAGAGGGTGGCCCGAGCCACGCGAGGGGCGGGTGAGGAGCGCACATGGCGCTCCCGCTGCCGGAAACCGGCAACGTGCTGGCTAGGCGCGGGCCTTGCGCGGCTTCTTCGCAGCCTCCCTGGGCAGCTGGCTGGTGATTTCCTGGTGGCGCTCGAAGAGGAAGGCCACGCGCGCGGCGTCGTCCTTGCCGCCCTTGTAGCCATAGGCGGCATCCACGGCTTTATCCAGCAAGGCATGCGCCTTCACCAGCTCCGGCGGCATGGCGAGCGGGTCATACAGGTCGGCCAGCGAGGATTGCGGGTACAAGGCGCGCGCATCGAGTATGCCCTGCGCGGCAGCTTCAATGGCAGCGCGATGTTTGTCAGCTACATCAGGCCACGGAAAATTGTTGTAGACGGCTGGCTCATAGCGGTAACGGCTTTCGAGGCGGCCACAGGTGTAATGTGACCAGGCATTGTGCATGGTGCTACACAAAATGCCGAAGTGGTAGAGCGTACCACCTGCGATAACTCTCAGTTGATTGCTGGCAATAACGTCGCTCGACAAGAAACCCATAGGGATGAATCGGCGCTTCTCCGAGGATACTTCCGGTACAGCGATGTAGTCGTCTGCTGGCTGACGATCCTGAGTAAACAAGGTTGGCGCCAGCGAGCGGCGACAATCGACACCGCGCCTGAAGACGGTCAGCGCCTTTGCGTCATCAATTGCAGTGCTGCCCTGCCGCAGGCGAATAGCATTTGTGGCCGCAAACCAGCTGCCCCGCGCCGCACACGACGCCATTGAGGCATTGCTGGCCTTGCGCCGGTGAGTAGCATTTGTGGCCGCAGGCGAGCTGCCCGGCCCCGCAGACCTGGCCCTGCGTCCTTTTTTCGCATTTTTCTTCGCCGGGCTCACACAAGGTATTTTCGAAACACTGCTGGCCTGATGCGGGTGAGTAGCACTTGCGGCCGCAGCCAAGCTGTCCCATGGGGCAAACGGTGCCATTCAGGCACTGCTGGCCCTGCGCTGGTGAGTAGCATTTGGCGCCGCAGGCAAGCTGCCCGGCCGTGCAGGCCACGCCATACGTCCTTTTCTCGCATTTTTCCTCGCCGGGCTCACACACGGTGTTTTGAAAACATTGCTGGCCTGAAGCGGGGGAGTAACATTTGTGTCCGCAGGGGAGCTGACCTGCTCCGCAGACCACACCGTGCGGCCTTGTATCGCATTCCTCCTCGCCTTCTTCGCAGTGCGCAATTTGGAAGCATTGCTGGCCCTCCGCCGGTGAGTAACAGGAATCGCCGCACGCCAGCTTGTCAGGGCCGCATACCTGCGTTGGTTGGTCTTCATCTGCGCTTGCCTCCTGAGCGAAGACAACGGCAGCCATAATGCAGGTCAGCAGGAAAAATCGAGCCAATCGGGTCATGACACTCTCCCTCGGGTATGTGTGGTCAAACCAATGCGCCTCGTTTGCCTCGCTCGATGCGGCAGGCACTGCAGGGGCTTGCACCATTCTACCGGACCCGCAGGGCGTGCAAAAGGAGTCCGCTCCCATTCCAGTCCGAATCGGTTATGCGCCGCCTGCGTATTCCACCATCAGCGGGGCATGATCGCTGAAGCGCTGCTCGGTGTAGATGCCCGCCGCCTGCGAACTGGCGGCCACGCCGGGCGTGGCGATCTGATAGTCGATGCGCCACCCCACGTTCTTGGCCCAGGCCTGGCCGCGGTTGGACCACCAGGTGTAGGCTTCGAGCTCGGGGTGCACCTTGCGGAATACGTCCACGAAGCCCACGCCATCGAACAGCTCGGTGAGCCAGGCGCGCTCTTCCGGCAGGAAGCCGGAATTCTTGCGATTGCCGCGCCAGTTCTTGAGGTCGATTTCCTTGTGTGCGATGTTCCAGTCGCCGCACAGGATCACCTCGCGCCCGCTGCGGCGCAGTTCGACCAGATGCGGCATGAAGGCTGCCATGAACTTGAATTTCACCGCTTGCCGCTCTTCGCCGCTGGAACCCGAGGGAAGATAGAGAGAAACCACGCTGAGATTGCCGAACTGCGCTTCCAGGTAGCGCCCTTCGGCGTCAAATTCCGGCTTTCCCAGGCCTTCGATGACGGCGTCGGGCTGTTTCCGGGTATAGATGCCCACGCCGCTGTAGCCCTTTTTTTCGGCATAGTGGAAGTAGCCGTGGTAGCCGTCCGGTCTGAGCATTTGCGGCGCCATGTCGGGGGCGTGGGCCTTGAGTTCCTGGACGCAGACGACGTCGGCCTGCTGGCCTTGCATCCAGGTGAAGAAGCCTTTTGTGCTGGCTGACCGGATGCCGTTGAGGTTAAGACTGATGATGCGCATGAATTTCTGTTCCGGGGCGAAAGTTCGCCATTATAATGGCGGGATACCCGTACAACCACGCTTCCGTCATGTCCCAGTTCCGCCAGGATTTCATACGCTTCGCCATCCAGCACGGGGTGCTGCGCTTCGGCGAATTCAAGACCAAGGCCGGGCGCCTGTCGCCTTATTTCTTCAATTCCGGCTTGTTCCAGGACGGTGCGGCGCTCAGGGAGTTGTGCCAGTTCTATGCCCAGGCGATACTCACCTCCGGGGTCGAGTTCGATATGCTGTTCGGCCCCGCGTACAAGGGCATTCCGCTGGTGGCGGGCACGTCCATCGCGCTGGCCGAGCAGGGGCGGAGCGTGCCCTATTGCTTCAACCGCAAGGAGGCCAAGGATCACGGCGAGGGCGGCAATACCGTTGGCGCCAAACTGCAGGGCCGGGTTATGATCGTAGACGATGTGATCTCGGCCGGAACTTCCGTGCGCGAATCCGTGGAGATCATCCGCGCCGCGGGCGCCACCCCGTGCGGCGTCGTCATCGCGCTGGACCGCATGGAACGCGGCCAGACCGAGAAAGGGCTGGCGGAATTGTCCGCGGTGCAGGAAGTGGAAAAGAACTTCGGGATCAGGGTGGTGTCAATCGCCGCAGTGGACGACCTGCTCGGCTATTTGCACGGGCATCCTGACATGGTGCAAAATCTGCACGCGGTTCAATCGTATCGAGATCAATTTGGAGTCAAGCATGGATAACAAGGCGGTTCTGGCCGGAGTTGCGGCTCTTTTGGGCTTGTTCAGCGTTGGAGCTCACGCGGCAGGCACCAAGTTTTACAAGTGCGTGGATAAGAACGGAAATGTCCAGTACGTCTCCGTTCTGACGGCGGACTGCGTGGACCAGCAGCATGCGGTGCCCATGGAGGGAGGACGCGAAGCCAAGAAGCAGGCCGCGCCAACAGGCCCCGGCGCACGGCAGACCATCCAGCAGCAGACCCCGGAAGAAATGGAGCAGGCGCGTCACGACGAAGCACTGCTGGGCTCTTTCAGCAGCGAAGCCGACATTGATCTTGCGCGCGACCGCAACCTGCAGCAGGTGAATGCGCGCATCAGCGGCATCCAAATGCGCATGAAGAGCGCCAAGGACGATATGGATGCCTATCAGAAGGAAATTGACACCAGGAAGCAAGGCGGGAAGTCGACAGACGGGACGCTGCAGGAGCTGTATAACCTGGCCGCCTCCAAGTACGCCAAGCTGCAGGACGACATGACCAAGGCCCAGGCGGAAGCCTTGGCAATACGGGCGCGCTACGAAGCGGACAAGCAGCGCTACCACGAGCTGACCACCAATCCGAAAAAGTAGCGCCGGGCCCGGAACACCAAACTGCCGAGGCAGGAGAGGCGCGCTACAGCGCCTCGAACGTGCGGCTGGCCGGGTTGTATTGCAGCATCTGGCCGTGCTCGATGTCAAAATACCAGCCGTGCAACGCAAGAACACCCTTCTCGACGCGTTCGCGCACCCAGGGGAAGGTCATCAGGTTTTCCAGCGACACCAGGATGGCGCGTTCTTCGCAGGCCGCCATCTGTTCGTTCTGTGATGCGGCAGGCAGGTCGCGCAGGACGCCGGCGTGCACTTCCTCTGCCATTCGCATCCAGGCGTTGATGTAGGAACCGTTTTCCGCGCCGCTTCCGCTAAACAGGGAGCGGATGCCGCCGCAGTGCGCATGCCCCAGCACGATGATGTGCTCCACCCCGAGGTTACGTACGCCGAATTCCAGGGCGGCACTGGTGCCGTGGCGTCCGCTGTTGCGGTTTTCCGCGGGCGGCACTAGGTTGGCCACGTTGCGTATGACGAACAGATCGCCCGGCTTGCAGTCCAGCACGATGGCGGGGTCCACGCGCGCGTCGCAGCAGGCGACCACCATTATCTTGGGGGATTGGCCCTCGGCCACGAGTTGCCGGTAAAGCGCGTCGTTCTCGGTGAAATGCTGCTCGCGAAAACGGCGGAATCCTTCGACTAGCCGTTCGGGCGAGGTCATGCGCCTGTCAGCCGCCGCAGGGCTTCACAGTACTTGTCAGACGTCTTCTGCAGCACGTCGGCGGGAACCTGCGGCGCGGGCGGCTGCTTGTTCCAGCCGGAGGCTTCGAGCCAGTCGCGCACGAACTGCTTGTCGTAGCTGGGCGGGTTGCTGCCGACCTTGTACTGGTCAGCGGGCCAGAAGCGCGAGGAATCCGGCGTGAGCGCCTCGTCGATGAGATACAGCTTGCCTGCGGCATCCACGCCGAATTCGAACTTGGTGTCCGCGATGATGATGCCCTTGGTCGCGGCATAATCGGCGGCCTCGGTGTAGAGAGCCAGCGTGGCTTTCTTCACTTCCTCTGCGCGCGCATCGCCCAGCAGCTTCTTGGCTTCCTCGAAGGAGATGTTTTCGTCGTGCTCGCCCACCGCCGCCTTGGTGGAGGGGGTGAACAACGCCTGCGGCAGCTTTTGCGCTTCCTGCAGGCCCGCGGGTAACGGAATGCCGCACACCGAACCGGTCGTCCTGTAATCCTTCCAGCCGGAGCCGGCCAGGTAGCCGCGCACGATGGCTTCGATGGGCAACGGCTTGAGGCGTTTCACCACGAAGGCGCGGCCCTTTACTTGCGCACGGTCCCCATCGGTCTTCACCACGTCTTCGGGCGCAAGTCCGGAAAGGTGGTTGGGAATGACATGCCCCAGCCGGGCGAACCAGAAGTTGGAAAGCGCCGTGAGCACCTCGCCCTTGCCCGGCACCGGGCTAGGCAGGATCACGTCAAAGGCGGACAGCCGGTCGGTCTGCACGATCAGCAGGTGCTGGTCGTCCACTTCGTAGATGTCGCGCACCTTGCCACGGTGCAGGAACTTCAGGCTGGTCAGGTTTGATTCATGCAATGCGGACATAACACCCTCGAAAACTCAGGCTAGCGATGGCAGGACAGTGGCGGCGATTTGTTCCGCCTGCTTCTTGCGGTAGGCTGCCAGCCTGTCTGTCAGCCCCTGGTCGTTCAGCGCGAGCATGGACACGGCGAACAATCCCGCGTTGGCCGCGCCCGTCTCGCCGATGGCGAAGGTCGCCACGGGTATGCCCTTGGGCATTTGCACGATGGACAGCAGCGAATCCATGCCCTTGAGATACTTCGAGGGAATGGGCACGCCCAGCACCGGCAGCGTGGTCTTGCCGGCAATCACCCCGGCAAGGTGCGCCGCGCCGCCCGCGCCGGCGATGAAGCATTGCACGCCCTGCACGCTCATATCCTTGATGTAGTCAAACAGCAAATCGGGCGAACGGTGCGCGGAAATGACGCGCGCATCATAGCCCACGCCGAAATCCTTGAGCTGCTGCGCGGCCTGCTGCATGATGTCCCAATCGTTGGCACTGCCCATCACGATGGATACGAGCGGTTTGGACATGCCTTACGCTCCCTTGTGGTAGCTCACTACGCGCTCGACTTCGTTCTTCGAGCCGAGGATGACCGGCACGCGCTGGTGCAGGCCGGTGGGCTTCACTTCCATGATGCGCTCGCGCCCGGTGGAGCTGGCGCCGCCCGCCTGTTCCACGATGAAGGACATGGGGTTGGCTTCATACATCAGGCGCAGTTTGCCCGGCTTGGTGGGATCCTTGGTGTCGAACGGATACATGAAGATGCCGCCACGGGTCAGGATGCGATGTACTTCGGCCACCATGGAAGCGACCCAGCGCATGTTGAAGTTCTTCTCCCGTCCGCCGTCCTTGCCCTTCACGCATTCCTCGACATAGCGCTGCACGGGCTTTTCCCAGAAACGCTGGTTGGACATGTTGATGGCGAACTCCGCGGTGTCGGCGGGGATGGTCATGTTGGGGTGGGTCAGGAAGAAATCGCCGACGTCACGGTCCAGCGTGAATCCGTTCACGCCGTGGCCGGTCGTGATCACGATCATGGTGTTCGGGCCGTACAGCGCGTAACCGGCGCACACCTGCTTGGTGCCGGGCTGCATGAAATCGGCGGCGGTCGGGTTGGTCACGCCTTCCGGGCAGCGCAGGATGGAGAAGATGGTGCCGACGGAGATGTTCACGTCGATATTGGACGATCCGTCCAGCGGGTCGAATGTAATCAGGTACTTGCCCTTGGGGTACTGGGCCGGGATGGGGTAGATGTCGTCCATTTCTTCCGAAGCCATGGCGGCGAGATGACCGCCCCACTCATTGGCCTTGATGAACACCTCGTTGGTGATGACGTCCAGCTTCTTCTGCGTCTCGCCCTGTACGTTCTCGCTGCCTGCGCTGCCCAGCACGCCGATCAGCGCGCCCTTGTTGACGTCATGCGCAATCTGCTTGCAGGCGGACACGATGTCGTTAATCAAGCCGGTGAAATCGCCGGTAGCGCCGGGGATGGCGCGTTGTTCTTCGATGATGAACTGGACCAGACTCTTGCTCATGCTTCTCTCTCCAAGGATTAATTCAAAATTAAATCTGCAAACTGCCAATTTTACCCGTTTTCCGCTCTCGGCTCCATTACCTGACTTTATTGCCGGGCCTATTTATCTTGTCAGGGCCATGAATAGCTGAGGCAGCCGCTCCGGCAGGCGCGCGATGTTGTCTATCACCGTATAATGGTTGCCAAAAATATCCGCCACGTATTCATCTGCCTTGGGGTCGAGGTTGATGCAGTAAGTGTAAACACCCTTCTGGCCGAGCTCGCGCACCGCCATGCGCGCATCCTCGATCAGCAACCGGTTGTCGGTAACATCGATGTCCGCGGGCTCGCCGTCGGTCAGCACCAGCAACAGGCGCTTGTCGGCCTGCTGGTGCGACAGGTAGTCCCCCGCGTGGCGCATGGCAGCGCCCATGCGGGTGGAGTAATCCGCCTGCATCGCGGCCAGCCGCGCCATCACTTCCTGCCCCCAGCGCTCCTTGTAGCCCTTGAAGTGCAGGAAGCGCACTTCATGGCGCGTGTCGGAGTGGAAGCCGCCGATGGCAAAAGCATCGTTCATCTGCTCCACGGCCCAGCCCAGCAGGGAAACGGCCTCCTGCGAAAGCTCCAGCTTGCTTTGGGAGCAGCCTTCCGGCACATCGTTGAGCGACGCCGAGAGGTCCACCAGCAGCGACACCGCCACGCTGCGGCCATCGTGCTTGTGGCTCATGTTGATGCGCGGGTCTGGCTGCGCGCCGCTTTTGAAATCAATCAGCGAGCGCACGGCGACATCGAGATCAAGCTCCGAGCCTTCTTCCTGATAGCGAACGCGCACTTTCTGCTGCGGCTTGAGCATGTCTATGATTTTCTTCAGGCGCTTGGCCAGCGCGCTGTGCTTGGCAAGCAGTTTCTCGATCACCGCCGCATCGCCCCTGGGATGCAGGTGTTCGTACACACTCACCCAGTCCGGGCGGTAAATCTGGGCGCTGTAGTCCCATTCCGGGTACAGGCGCGGCGGCAGGGAAGCGCCGTCCTTTTCCTCCGCCGGCTCTTTCTGCTGCGGGCGGTTTTCGTACACTTCTTCGTCGCCATCCTCGAAGAAACGCCACATCAGGCGGTTGTCGTCGCGATAGGTGACTTCGGTGTCATCGAAGAAGATGTTGGCCGCCAGGTCGCTGGCCATGCGCGTTTCGCTGATGTAGCCCACACCCAGATCGACCATGTCACTGGTGCGAGATTTGCCGCGCCGCATCAGTTCGTGAAATTGCGCCGCATATTTCAGGATTGCCGGGCTGGTGTAGCCATGCGCGGGATCGAGCAGCGCGCGCGACAGCATGAACAGGCGGTGGCGTATGGATGACCAGCCCTCCGGGCATGCGCCTTCGCGCGGCCTCGGGTGCAATGCCAGCCAGATATTGCGCAGGCCGGGAAATTCCTGCATAGCGAGCCATTCCACGCGCGAGTCCTCGAATACCTCGATGGCGATGCGCTGAAACGGGCTGAAATTGTCCGCCATCAGCGGCGAGGTCCAGCGCCGGTGCGCCATGATGTGCGCGAGCAAGGCGCGGTAGCGGTTGATGCCGGGCACGCCGCCGGGGCTGTCGTCATACACATCCGGCAGGTGAATGCCGTTATCGTCGAGATAAGGCATGGGCTTGCGCAACTCATCGTAGGCCAGCGAATAGGGCAGCAGCGCCACTTCGCCTTCCCACAGCCCGCGCAGGTAAAGATCCAGCTTACGCTCCTGGTCGGCGAACAGGGTGCCATGACGCTCCCGTTGCAGCACGGCGCGGCTATCCGCGGATTGCAGCAGGAAGTAGTCACGTTGCCGGTCAGGATCATTGGGATAGGCCTTGATCCCGTAATCGGCCCAGTTCCTCAGGCCGCCCAGCGGAACCTGGGCCAGCACGCGCGGCACGCTCTGCAAAAACTCCGTCAGGCATTCGCTGGCATACATCGAATCTATGCCGTGGACCCTGGGCGTGGTGCGCCGCAGGGTATCCCACGATAGGTCGAG
>Ga0316628_100003990_pt1 | contig 11489 bp, 8 predicted proteins | sample OWC_Aug_M2_C1_D5_FD_207648 | JGI IMG/M metagenome (GOLD analysis project Ga0316628, IMG submission 207648) | Wetland soil microbial communities from Old Woman Creek delta, Ohio, United States - OWC_Aug_M2_C1_D5_C | ecosystem: Environmental > Terrestrial > Soil > Wetlands | place: USA: Ohio... | reverse complement strand
CTCGATGAACTCAAAGAAACCTCAATGTGATCCAGATAAGCAACATCAGTCGCGTGAGTAACAGTCAAAGCTGCAGTAGCACTCTTACCCTCAAAGATTGCTCGAACAGTGTAAATTCCTGCATTATTGGAAGTATAAACATTGTCCAGCCATGAACCACCGTCATTGCCAGCGGGAATACTCCAAACGGCCACTGTACTGATATCCCAGTTATTGCCGAAGGAATCATAAGCAATAGCAGTGCCGGTTACTGTGCCTGGAGCAGCAACGCTTTCTGGATTAATAGAGGCAGTAATGTATTCGACGTTCGAGTGAATTACGGTTAATGGTACTTGACTGCTGGTTGCGCCATAATTGTTATCGTCACCGCTGTAAGTAGCTGTGAAATAGTATGTTCCTACAATATTAGGACTAAAGACTCCATCTGGAATTACACCTGCAGTGATTAGTACTTGCTGGATATCAATTTCAGCACTCGAAATGGCGTTGTACAGAGTATAAGTTATCGTTCCACCGTAGTTGCTAGTTGCTTGAGACATGGATGACGAGATCGCTACTGAATCGCCTGCCGTTATGGAGTTAGCTGAGAGATGCGCTATGATTGATGGACTAGCTTGGCCCACCGAGAATGGGGCAGAAGCAAGATTTAGAGCAGCATCAGTTATTGTTACTGTTTTGCTACCAAGAGTTGAACTGGGGACGGAAAAGGTTGCGCCGTTAAACGACCCAGTTGAATCGGTATTAACAATACCACCAAGAGTTAAGAGTGCACCGTCAAACGTCGCTGTTAGGTGTGAGTTTGCTGCGAAACCATTGCCGAAAACTCCGACAGATGTACCTTCTGGACCTGCATTTATGCTTAGTTGAATGAAAGGAATAACGGTGAAAGCTTCCGAGACCGAGTTAGAACTTTCATCTGTAGCTGTAACTTGGTGTGTTCCAGCCGTTGAAGGAGGAACAAAGAAGGTTACGCCGCTTGGAATTAGACCAGAGGAAGTTGACATAATCGATATTGGTAATTCGGAAGTATCATATGTGAAAGTTATCTGTGAGGAAGGCGCAAAGTTACTACCTGTTACAAAAACCTCTTGTCCGACATGGCCCGAAGCGGGGTTTAGATCAAGTATGGGTGTGACTGTTAGGAAGGGTTGTACACCCGATATGGCGAATTCTTGTCCACCTAGGCCTGTGTTCGTTGTGCAGTACACGATCCAAGCATAACTTCCAGGAGAGCTTGGCGCGGTAGCTTCGAAGGTGACTAGGAGGCTTTCACCGCTTCCTAAAGTTTCGCTGGGGTGAACGGGCTTTAGTGATATTTTGTCAAATTCTTGGAACCAAACTTCCCAAACAACACCCGATGTGGATACTGAAGTGGGGGTTGTAACATCTGTGAAACCTAATGGGATAGTTACATTAGCTGTGCCAATTCCGGTTCCTTGAATGTTGCTAATTGTCACGGTATATGTAGCTGGTAATCCAGCGTACATCGTAGTTGGGCTTATACTTGCTGTAAAAAATCTATCCGCTGCTTTCGCAGGTTGGATTAGTATGTTTAATGTTGATGTTGCTAATAATGCAACGAGCATTATAGCTATTAGTTTGTTGTTTGTTTTCACTGAAGGCTTCTCCTTTAATATTTGTTCATATCTTGTTGTTTACTATACACGATTGTTTATTGTTTCAGTCTGCGATTCTTATAAGGCTAATTACGATTTCAGATATATTGTGAAATATTAATTATTAATATTAGAAAAATGCAAATTTTTAAGAAAGAACAACAATTATTCGATTAATTTAAGATAGGCTTTTTAATGCTTCATTGTCTTCTTCCATTTTTCATCTGTTTTCTTATATTTCTGCCTTGTCTCTGACTCCTATTACTTTGATGTTTGGCTTGATTCCTCGGCTGTTTGTCCTTTGTTTTAGTAACAAATATTGGACTTGTCGACGCTTCTGTGCTTTAGTCGAAGGATTATCCTGCCAAAGGTTTAAGAAAAAATTAAAAAGTTTGTTTTATTGTGCTTGGTTTTTGGTTTGTTAGCATATGTTTTCGGCAGCATTAAGCTATGACATAGCATGACATTTCTGACGTATATACCTACATGTTAGCAACAATTAAGTACCCTTAACGCTGTATCGCATTCCAAGAGGATAGTTACATGTCTGAACGTTTCGCAAAAAAATGGGAACAGAAAAAGGAAGAAGAAACAACGCTCGGAATCCTTAAAAAGACAATTAAGCCAGAGGCACCTTTAAAGTCACGCTTAGATTTTGCCATAAGAAAACTTGATCTGCAAATCAGCAAACTTGACCAAGCCAACGACCGCTTCTCACAGAAGGACCGCGCAATGTTCGCTAAACTAGTTGACGCTTATGGGCAACACGACATGGCACACGCAAACATCTATGCCACTGAACTGGCCGAAGTTCGCAAAATGTCAAAAATCATCATGAATGCGAGGCTGGCACTAGACCAAGTTGCTATGCGAATCAGAACTGTGCACGAATTGGGTGATGTCGTTACTGCGCTAGGTCCATGCATTGGCGTATTGCGTAGCATCGGCACTGGATTGGGTGGTGTTTTGCCTGAAGCAGAAAACGAACTAGGCGGCATCGGCGACTTGCTGAGCGGCCTAATGTTTGAAGCTGGAACAAGCTCTGGAATGTCTCTTAACTTCAACAATGTAAGCGAAGACGCCTCAAAAATTTTAGCTGAGGCAGCCACTGTTGCTGAACAAAGAGTAAACGCAAACTTCCCTGACCTTCCATCCGGAATATCAACTGGGTCAGACAGAACAAAAACCTAATAACTTCTTCCTACCTTTTCTTTTTTTAATATATTCTCCATTAGTTATCAATGGCGCCTTAAAGAAGTTACATAGTCATGCCGTTCTAAAGATTGGACGTTTAGTGCATCATAATGCTGTATAGGTTAAATTCTTAAAGCGTCATTAACTATTAATATATAAGATAATTAATGCCACAAAGAGCAAATTTTAGAATTGCGGGTTTGCCCCTTGAAGACATATTGTATAATCTGCCTGTTGGAATGTTTATTGTTGAAAAATCAAGCGGCGAAGTCACATATGCAAATGAAAGAGCAATCAATTTATATGGAATTAACCCTGTTGGGCTAAAAGAGCCCGGTCCATTCAAATTATTGAAGCTTAATGGTGAAGTCTATCCGATAAAAGACCTAGCAGCCAGTCGAGCTCTGACTAAAGGCGAAACTATTAGAAATCAGGATTTGATTATTGAGCAACCAGACTCCAACAGAGTAATCGTAACAGATACAGCCATTCCAATCAAAAATGCAAAAGGTAAGATCATTGGCGCTCTTGTGATTTTCGAGGATATCACTAAACGTAAGCAAATGCAAGAAAAAGTTGAAGAATATGCTAAGAACTTGGAGAAGTTGGTTGAGGAACGTACTAGAAAAATTGCTGAGAGCGAACAAAGTTACAAGGATTTGTATGAAAGCTTTGGAGAAGCCTTCATAGCTACTGACTGGGAACTGAATGTCATACATTGGAACAAAGCAGCTGAACGAGTCACGAGGATAACGGCTAAAGAAGCTTTAGGCAAAAAAATTTATAATTTAATGCCAGAGATGGCTTCGCTAGATGTAACAACTTATTATGAAGCGTTAGTTCAGAAGAAGCCTGCACGCTTTATGATGAATACGGTGAGCAGAGAGACTGAACAGGAAGCGACATTTGAGATTTCTACTTATCCTTCCACGCGTGGGATTATTATAATAGTTGAAGATAAAACTGAGGAAGAACTTACTAAACGCTTATCTGCAATTGGTCAAACAGCAGGCATGATCGGACATGATATTCGTAATCCGCTGCAGGCAATTGCTTGTGATATTTACTTGCTCAAGGATTATTTGATTGCTATGCCGGAAATGGAAACCAAAAAGGACGTAGCTGAGAGCTTGGATAGTATCGAGAAGAATATTGATTATATCAACAAAATCGTCGCCGATTTGCAAGATTATGCCAGACCTTTAAGGGCCGAATTAAAAGAAGTTGATCTTTCAAGTTTAGTTACTGGCGTATTTCAAACAATGGTCATTCCAAGTAATGTGAAACTTTCAGTCAATGTTGAAATAAAAAAATTGAGGACGGACCCGGAATTTATTAGGCGTGCGTTGACAAATTTAGTAAATAATGCGATTCAAGCTATGCCTAATGGAGGTCAGCTAGGAATAGAAGCCTTAGAGCGTAAAGGTGAAATGTTTATTTCGATTTCCGATAGTGGCATGGGCATCCCCTCGCAATTGAAACCTAGAATTTTTACCCCAATGATGACAACTAAGGCTAAAGGCCAAGGCCTAGGTTTAGCTGTTGTCAAACGTTTGGTTGAGGCATTAAATGGCACAATAACATTTGAAAGTCAAGAAGGAAAAGGAACAAAATTTATAATAAATTTGCCTATAGTTGACACATAATCCCTTGGAGCTCGCACTTCTGCTGTCCCTAAAAATTTATGTTAACATAGTGTTCTAATGATTGGACTTATATTTATCTGTCTTTATTTTATGGTGAAGAGGGGCTTAACTGGTTGAACGCGACCGACGAAAAAGAGCTTGAGTACTTACTACGCGGTAAAGCTTGGAAAGTTTATTGGTTTTTGTTAAAAAACGGTGGTCCAGCAGGCGTTCGAGAAGTTCAGCGTTCACTGCATTTCAGCAGTCCAAGCATCGCATTCCATCATCTTGAGCAGTTGCGAGAGTTAGGTTTGGTGCAGAAGCAAGAAGTCGGCGGCCAGTACTTACTGGTTAGTGAAGTAAAAATTGGCGTCTTGCGTCATTATGTAAAGTTAGGCAAATTGCTGTTCCCAAGATTCTTCTTCTACGCATTGTTCTCTACCATTTTTTATGTGTCTTACCTTTTGATTATGGTGCATAGTTTTACAAGAGATAACTTGTTCATAATTTCGTTTGGCGCGATTATTTGCGCTATCTTCTGGTATGAGGCTCAGCGTGTATGGGCGATGAGGCCATTCTAAATGTTAGAACAGGTTGTTCGCATGCTTAGCATAAAATAATTACTCACCTTTAGGTTAACTGAGGAAAAGAGTATGGTACAAAAAGAAGTTAAGAAGAAGACAAGCATATACGCAACAGTGGCAGTCTTATCAGCCATAATCTTGGTTACTTTAGTTTACGCTTTAGGCTCACCCTCAACTATTTATCCGCCAACCCAAACTCCCCAAGTTGTAGGTATGAAACATTTCACATCCACCGATGAACTCAAGGCCTTTTTGAGCGCTAACTCGCAGGGCAGTTGGTATGGTGGTGGACCACTAGACTCGAAGTTCTTCGGCTCGACAAACGTGGCGCCGATGCCTGCGGCATCGACAACAGGAGTTTTGGGTATAGGCCAATCGGGCGAATCAGTGTATTCCATGGACTCGTACTCTACAACCAACATTCAAGTCGCGGGCGTTGACGAGGCAGATACAGTGAAAACAGACGGCCAATACATCTACACGGTGTCAGGCAACGAAAACGGCGGCAACTATTATGGCTATTATTCCCAATCAGAAAAAGAAAGCTCTGTTTACATCTTAAACGCTGACCCGCAGAACGCTATTGTGGTCTCCAAAATTACATTAGACAACAACACACAACCAGCTGGCCTGTTCCTTAGTTCCGATGGTAATAGGCTGGTGGTTCTAGCTAGCAAATACCAGTTATACGCTCCAAGTATTATGCGCTCCAGTATGCTGCTTAGCTCTTATCACAGCGACGTCGAAACTTACATTAACGTTTATGACGTTTCAAATAAGGCAGCCCCCGCTTTGGTGCGAAACCTTACGGTGACCGGCAGCTACTTCAACTCGCGCATGATAGGTAACAACGTTTATGTGATTATCAGTCAACCCGCAACTTTGTACAATGACAACGTTATCCTGCCAATGGTTTATGATAACAGAAAGGAGCTGAATACTTCCCCGCAGGGGATATACTATGCTGACATGAACGACTCTAGTAACTACTGCACCTTCACCAGCTTCTATGGACTTGACATCGCGGATGACGCAGTTGCACCAACTAACATGACAGTTGTGATGGGAGGCGCTAGCGCAATGTATGTTTCCCAAAACAACATCTATGTGACTTACCCAACTTGGACCGATAGCGGACATTACACGTCAATCTACAGGGTGGAGATTGCCGGTTCACAGTTGAACTTTAAGGCGCAGGGCAACGTTCCGGGCAACACCTTAAACCAATACTCGATGGACGAGTACAACGGCAACTTCCGCATAGCAACTAATTGGCAACAATATGATTCAAAGAGCAACAACCTCTACATCCTCGACTCCAATCTAACAACCGTAGGTAAACTTGAGGGTTTAGCTGCAAATGAGAATCTGCATTCTGTACGCTTCATGGGTGATAAATGCTATCTTGTGACATTCATGAAAACTGATCCTCTGTTCGTTATTGACGTAAGCCAACCAACGAACCCCCAGGTTCTTGGTGAGCTCAAAATTCCAGGATACTCAGATTACCTACATCCGTATGATGAGACCCACCTGATCGGTCTTGGAAAAGAAGCAATTGAAGCCCAAGAAGGAGATTTTGCATGGTATCAGGGATTGCAGCTCTCACTCTTTGATGTCAGCAATGTAAACAGCCCAGTGCAGATGTCAAAGTACGCTATTGGCGATCGAGGCACCGAATCTGCCGCACTAACTGACCCCAAAGCCTTCCTCTTTGACAAACAAAAAGGGTTGCTGGTGATTCCAGTTAATTTGGCATTGTTGCCCGACAAATCAGGAACTACAGCTTCATCCTACGGCCAAATGGTTTGGCAAGGCGCATATGTATTTAGCCTCACCTTAGATGGCGGTTTTGTGCTTAGGGGCAACGTGACACATATAGATGGATCAGTCCTGCAGTCTCAAGACAATTATGGATATCCGATAGACGCAATTTCTGGTGCCCAGAACTTCTGGATAAACCGGTCACTGTACATAGGAAATACACTCTACACTGTGTCAAACGCTCAAGTGCGACTCAACAGTCTAAGCGACATGTCACAAATTGCAGAAATAGTACTCATATAAGACAAACATCAGCCTCCCTGAATCTTCCCCCTTTGTTAAGCAACTTAGATATTAGGATTTCCTGACAATATGCGCATTCATGGTACTTGCGCATCTGGCATAAGTTTTCCATTAAATGTATCAAAACTACCTATAACCAAATTCAAGAGACCGCCTTTACAGATATTCAAAAGGCTTTTTAATTTCGTGGATATGTTGCCAAGTGAGAAATAATTTGGCGACAGCTGAATTGCTAGGACCAATTTACATCAAGGTTCATGAGGGATTTTCACGGTAGTTATGGCTATGAACGAAAAGCGAAGCGGCACCGATTAAAAGTGTGAATATGCCAAGGATATAGAGCAGCCAAGCGAGAACCGGGCCGTTGCTTACGATGTCTTTTTGCCACTGCCAAGGAAAAATCACTGGATTGCCAAGCGGCCAAGCGCCGAGAACTATGGATGTGAATCCACTCGCTGTCAAAAGTGCGGCCACATGTTCCTTGTTATCGACGACGTAGGGGTTTATGCCGCGTATGCTGTATATACACAAACCCAGCGTACCAACTATAAGCGCCGGGATGCTAGTAACAAAAAAGATTGGGTTCAACCAAGCTGGCGGCAGCAAAGGAGCAATTAGAAGGGGATAACGGGTCAGATCTTGTCCCCAATCTTGCATAGTCCAGCCAGCAACCACCACCGAGCACAAGTACACTACCCCGTAAACAGCCAAAAGCAGACTCAGCGACACTTTATGATTTTTAGCGTATTTAGTTATTCGCGAGGCATGCGTCATTGATGAGCCCTTACTTTTTGAGTCTGATAGATACGGTTAGGCTATATTAGGTTTAACCGATTTCAACCAAAAACCAAACCGACCTTTACCTGACGTAAAACACGTTCGGAGTCTTTAGAAGTAGTACGCTTAAACCTAAGACGGGTTTATCACTTTCACGTTTGCAGTAACCATAAATGAGCTGAAAGCCAGCAGCTCAGGCAAATTAGCGCTATTCCGAAGCCAAAAGGTTCTAATGCCTAAAAAACAATATTTGAAATGCTTTCTGAGGTGCTCGTTCGTGAAATTTGAAACAACAGTCAAAGAAATAGTACCTCGCACCCGTGATGTATCAAGCTTCAGGTTTTCCAGACCAGAAGGACTCGATTATAGGGCAGGGCAATTCTTTTTCGTAACCCTTCGTAAAAGTGATAAAGAGTTAGGCAAGCACTTCAGCTTCAGTAGCAGCCCCACCGAGAAAAGCTTTATAGAATTTACTAAAAAATTCACTGATCATGAGTTCTCAATGGCTTTGAAGAACACCAAAGTTGGCGATTGGACAAGAATAGACGCGCCGTATGGGCAATTCACTTTTGAAGGCGAGTACCCAAAAATCACTTTACTGGGTGGGGGTATCGGAATAACCCCGTTCATCAGCATATGCAGAAACGCTACAGACAAAGAATTAGACAATAAAATCACGCTTTTCTATGGTTGCAGAACAGAAGATGATTTTGCTTTCAAAAAAGAGTTTGAAGAACTAAGCCAGAAAAACAAGAATTTAAGGATAATTTTCATTGTTAACGTACCCTCGCCAGACTGGAAGGGCGCTACAGGAATAATAAATGCTGAGATGATTAAGAGAGAACTTCCCGATTATAGGGAAAATATGTTTTACACTTGTGGTCCCCCGCCCATGGTTGCTGCAATGCAGGCGCTTGTAGAAAATTTGGGTTTGACTAAGGAACAGCTGAAACTGGAATATTTCACAGGATACTAACAATACTTTGCACATTTTTCGCACTGCTATTCTTTTCAACAATCTTAAAAGTATTTTTAGCACAAGCATAGCAAGGAAACGCTAAAGTGAACCTCAAAACGCGAATCCAAAACATACCCAAACTCGTAAAACTATGCATAATAATCGTCATATTTGCGAAGCTTCTCGTTTTGGCAGTAGGTTACGCTGTAACTGCACTCAACAATGGACCGCCAGCACCGCTCGATGTTCTAATGCAGACATTTAACCGTTGGGATGCACCGCACTATGTTGATATTGCCAAGAATTGGTATGTCAACAGTGGTGACCAAGCTAACTTTATCGTTTTCTTCCCGCTCTACCCAATCCTGATTCGGCTAGCTACAGTCGATTTTAACTTTTTCAACCTCTCAGCACTCATAATCTCGAACGTCAGTAGTCTTTTCGCCTTCTTCTTTCTCTACAGACTGGCGAAACTCGAGTTCAACATTGAGGTCGCTATTAAAGCCGTAGTATTTCTCTGTGTCTTTCCAACAGCGTACTTTCTTTCAGCGCCCTACACTGAAGGACTCTTCTTAGCAACAGTAATTGCAAGCATCTACTACGCAAGGATTGGCAAATGGCACCTTGCAGGATTGTTTGGCTTGTTTGCATCTTTAACTCGGATGGCAGGTCTTCTGCTCTTGCCCGTGTTGCTTGTTGAGTATTTACACCAAAGAAGCTGGAAACCAAGAAAAACATTCTTTAACGTTTTATGGGTATTTCTGGCGCTGGCAGGTTTTCTGATTTACCTTGGAATTAATGTTCAGGTGACTGGCAACCCGTTTACTTTCTTAGCCGTTGAGTCGGCGCATTGGAACAATCGGCTTGAGCCATTGACAGGGTTAAAAGAATCTTGGAGCTGGACATTGAATGGAGACTACCCAGGCAACATCACAATCGGCGGCGCCCCACTGTTTTTCGCCGTTTTCGGTCTTGCAATGATCGGCGTTGCGATTTGGCGGCGTCTGCGCACCTCCTACATTGTTTACATGCTTCTATCTTGGGGGTTGGCGGTTTCAACTTCTTGGTGGATTAGCGTACCTCGGTATGTCATGGCTATGTTTCCCATGTTCTTCCTCTTTGGCATGCTAACTCATAAAAAAGAAATAAACATAGCAATTGCTGTTGCGTCAGCCGCTGCCATGTTCTATTTTACTATACTGTTTGCTTTGGGTTGGTGGGCTTTCTAAAAGAGCGAAAAAAAGAAAAAACTAAGGGTAGAACCGTCTAATTGTCCTCGGGAAAGGAATGGAATCGATAATGTTGTCTAAGTCGAGCATCCAAATCAAAAGGCGCTCCAAACCCAAACCGAAACCGACATGCGGCACGGATCCGTACCTTCGCAAGTCAAGATACCACTCGTAATCTTCAGGTTTTAATCCCTGCTCCTTCATGCGCTGGATGAGGATGTTTTTGTCTTCTTCTCTTGCACCGCCTGTGCTGATTTCGCCGATTCTGGGCACCATCATATCAACGGACATTGCGATTTCTGGGCGGTCACGATACGTTTTACAGTAGAATGCTTTAATCGCTGTTGGGTAATCGTACACGAAGAATGGTTTGCCGAAGTCTTCAGCTAACATTTTCTCGTCCTCATACCCCAAATCAGCACCCCACGCTAACTGTGGATTCTTCGGCTTCAGGCGATCAATGGCTTCTTTGTAGGTTATTCTTGGAAACGGTGCCCCTACTGCTTTAAGCTTCTCAATATCAGCGCCAAGCTCCTTGAATTCTTTTTTGCATTTGTCTCCGATGGCTTGGCAAACGTATGCCATCAAGCCTTCCTCAAACTTCATCAAATCATTCATGTCAGCAAACGGCCATTCACCCTCAATATGCCAGTACTCAGTCAAATGGCGAATTGTTCGGCTTTTTTCGGCGCGAAAGGATGGGGCAATGCAGTAGACATTTTCTAGTGAGTAGATTAGAATTTCAAGGTAGAGTTGGCTGCTCTGTGTGAGATAGAGGTCTTGGTCGAAGTATTTTAAACCAAAAAGCGTTGAGCCACCTTCCACTGCGGCAGAAATGAACATTGGCGGTGAAACTTCCGTGTAGCTTTGAGTTTTGAAGTAATGGCGGGCGGCCTCTAAGACTTCTGCGCGAACTTTCATGACCAAGTTCATTTTTCGGCTACGTAGCCAGAGGTGGCGCATGTCGCGGATGTATTCTTCGCTTTTGTCTTTGGATATGGGAAAAGTCTCCGCTAATCCGATAACATTGATGTTTTCTGCGCCTATCTCGTATCCGCCTGGTGCACGCTTGTCAGGTCTTGCAACGCCTTCAAGTGAGAGTGAGGATTCAATTGTTAATTTTTGAGCTTCGTTCCAGCAGGGGCTGGCTTTTTTCACCGTGCATTGGATAACGCCTGTTGAGTCGCGGATAAGAAGGAAGATGAGTTCTTTGCCTTCTCGTTTACGGTAAACCCAGCCGCGAACAGTAACTTTCTGGTCTTGGCAGCACCCGTCTATCACTTCGCTTATTTTTCTTAAAGCCATCGTAATTCAACCGTTTTCATTTAATACTTATTTTCAACCCTAAATGCCTATCGATTCAAAGATGCAAGATTGTAAAAAGGCAGTTAATTATGTTTGGCAAAAGGTTGCTTGATTAAATAAAATAAAAAAAGGAA
>Ga0316628_100003989_pt1 | contig 11490 bp, 9 predicted proteins | sample OWC_Aug_M2_C1_D5_FD_207648 | JGI IMG/M metagenome (GOLD analysis project Ga0316628, IMG submission 207648) | Wetland soil microbial communities from Old Woman Creek delta, Ohio, United States - OWC_Aug_M2_C1_D5_C | ecosystem: Environmental > Terrestrial > Soil > Wetlands | place: USA: Ohio... | reverse complement strand
CGGGCGGGCATCGGGTTGGGCGACAGCACGGCCAGGACGCGCCGTTCGTCCACGTCCAGCGGAAGCTTTCCGTCGCCGTATGGAAATTCGAGATGCATCACCGATTACCCATACCCTCTCGCTGACCACTCATCACCCATCATGAAAAAATGGTAAGAGGTTAGGGGTAAGAGGTTGGGGGGAAAAAAGTTTAATTCGTTCCCCTGACCCCTCACCGCTTACCCCTTACCCATCACCCATCACCTATTACCCATTTTCCCCGTCCGGTCCTGAAGCCTCCGTTTGTATGCCTCAATGTCCACCGGAACCTGCGCCACGCCGGACTCCATCGCCGCCTTCGCCACGGCGGACGCCTCCCAGACCAGCACGCGCGGATCGAAGGGTTTCGGAATCAGGTATTCGGGCCCGAACCGGAATTCGGCCCCGCCATAGGCCCTGGACACGGATTCCGGCACGTTTTCCCTGGCCAGCCCGGCGAGCGCGTGCACGGCCGCGACTTTCATCGGTTCATTGATCGAAGTGGCCCTGACGTCGAGCGCGCCCCGGAAAATGAAGGGAAATCCGAGCACGTTGTTCACCTGATTCGGATAATCGGACCTGCCCGTGGCGACGATCGCGTCCGGACGCGCGGCCCGTGCATCCGGGTAACGGATCTCGGGATCCGGGTTGGCCAGGGCGAACACGACGGGGCGGTCCGCCATGGTCCGCACCATTTCCCGCGTGACGAGCCCGGCGGCTGAAACACCGACGAATACATCGGCTCCTCGCATCGCCTCCGCCAGGGTGCGCATCGGCGTCTCCTGCGCGAACGCCTCCTTGTAGGGATTCATCCCATCCCTGCGCCCCCTGTACACCACGCCCTTGCTGTCGGTGAACAGGATGTTGCCCTTCCGGACGCCTAGCGCGAGGAACATGTTCGCGATCGCGATGCCCGAGGCGCCCGAACCGCTGAACGTGATCCGGACATCCCCGATGCGCTTCCCGGCGACCTCGAGAGCGTTCAGAAGGGCAGCGCCGGCAATGATGGCCGTGCCGTGCTGGTCGTCGTGAAACACGGGAATCTTCATATCGCGCTTGAGACGCTCCTCGATGAGGAAGCATTCCGGCGCCTTGATGTCTTCGAGGTTGATGCCCCCGAAGGTGGGCTCGAGCAGTTTCACCGTCTGGATGACGAGTTCTGGATCGGTCGTGTCGATCTCGATGTCGAACACATCGATTCCCGCGAACCGTTTGAAGAGGACGGCCTTGCCCTCCATCACAGGCTTGCCGGCGAGGGCGCCGATGTGCCCGAGGCCCAGAACGGCCGTGCCGTTGGAAATCACGGCCACGAGGTTCCCGCGGTTGGTGTACCGGTAGGCGTCGGACGGATTTTTCTCGATTTCGAGGCAGGGCGCCGCAACGCCCGGCGTGTAGGCCAGCGACAGGTCCGCCTGGGTTTCGCAGGGCTTGGTAGGGATGACCTCCAGCTTCCCCGGCCGACCGGCGGAATGGTATTGAAGCGCATTTTCCCTATCGCTCGACATTCAGAATCCTCTCCATGATGTGAATATTGATTTTTTCATTTTGCCTCAGAACAGCCTGGACAAGAAGTTCATTTTCCTGATCGTGCGGATGATCCGGGGGATTGCCGCGGCCTCCCATGCTTGAAATGGCTGCCTCCAATCCCTGATACGGCGTTTCGGACTGCCGTATCTGCCGGGTCGGCCTCGCAATGACGACTGAAACAACCGATGAGCTTCATCCCACCATGCCGCGCCGGTCGAAAAAGAACGCGATTTCCTTTTCCGCTGAGAGCGGCCCGTCCGACGCGTGCACGCAGTTGACCGTCACGTTGGTCGCGTATTCCCTGCGGATGGTCCCCTCCCTGGCCGTGGCCGGATCGGTGTCGCCGATCAGTTCGCGAACGCCCTGGATCACGCCGTTCCCTTCAAGCACCATGGGAAAGCACGTTCCGGAAATCATGTAATCCACCAGGCGGGCGTAAAACGGCTGGCTTCTATGGACCGAGTAAAACTCCTCGGCCTGCCTCCGGGTCAGCCTCACCCGATCGATGGCCGCGATCTGGAAGCCCCTGGCCTCGAACCGCTTGAGGATCTCTCCCATGATCTTCTTTTCGACCGCATCGGGCTTGATGATCACCAGCGTCCGCTCGACCATCCTCTCCCTTTCGACATCGTCTGTTCTTTAAAATCCCGTGATAATCTTTAAATACTTCTTTATCCGTGAGTATCCGTCTTTGTCCGCGGGATCCGCGTTCCCTATATGCCCTAAAACTTCTCCAGCACCTGCGCCAGCGTGGGTTCCCCGATTTCCTGGAGCCTGTAAACCACCCGGACCGCGGGCTTGTTGATGCGGATCACCTTCATCAGATCGATCGGAGTTCCGATGACCACCGCGTCGCATTCCGCGGCATTGATGGTGGCCTCGAGGTCTTTGACCTGTTGTTCGCCGTAGCCCATGGCCGGGAGCAGTTTGCCCGTCCTGGGGTATTTGTCGTAGGTTTCGCGGATCGTGCCCTTGGCCCACGGCCTCGGATCGACGATTTCGGACGCGTTGTATTTCTCCGCCGCGATCACGCCGGCGCCGTAGAGCATCTCGCCGTGCGTGAGCGTCGGCCCGTCCTCGACCACCAGGACGCGCTTCCCGCGGATCAGCTCCGGCTTGTCCACGGACAGCGGGGACGCGGCCTCCACCACGACCGCCTTGGGATTCACGGAACGGATGTTCTGACGGACGGTCTGGATTCCCTCCCGTCCGGCGGTTTCCATCTTGTTGATCACGATCACGTCCGCGGTGCGGAAATTCACCTCTCCGGGATAGTACGCGAGCTCGTGGCCCGGCCGGTGCGGATCCGCGACGGTGATGAGCAGGTCCGGCCTGTAGAACGGGGTGTCGTTGTTGCCGCCGTCCCACAGCACCACGTCGGCCTCCTTCTCGGCCTGCCGCAGGATTTCCCCGTAGTCCACCCCCGCGTAGACGATGTTGCCCATCATCAGGTGCGGCTCGTACTCCTCCATTTCCTCGATGGTGCACCGGTTTTTCTTCAGGTCCTCGTACGTCGCGAAACGCTGAACCTTCTGCGCGGTGAGGTCCCCGTACGGCATGGGATGGCGCACGGCCACGACCTTCCTCCCCTTGGCGCGCAAAATTTCACTGACGCGCCTCGTGGTCTGGCTCTTGCCCGATCCGGTGCGGACCGCACACACCGCGATGACCGGGACCCTGGACCGGAGCATGGTCCGGTCCGCTCCCAGCAGAGTGAAGGACGCGCCCGCGCCCGTGACCACGCAGGCGCGGTGCATGATGTACTCGTGCGAGACGTCGCTGTACGCGAACACCACCTCTTCGATGTCTTTTTCGCGGATCAGCCGGACGAGGTCGGATTCCGGGTAGATCGGGATGCCTTCTGGATAATGTTTACCCGCGAGGTCGGCCGGGTACCGCCTGCCCTCGATGTTCGGGATCTGCGTCGCCGTGAAGCCGACGACTTCGACCGACGCGTCGTCCCGGTAACAGACGTTGAAATCGTGGAAATCCCTACCCGCGGCTCCCATGATAAGCAGGCGTTTTCTGGTCATGATGCGCTCCGTTCTCCGGATTGAGGTGGCTGGATGGTCGGGATGAAACGTTGGACGGGATGAACGGGCATCACTTGAATCCCCTGTGCCAGCGGGTGAAGAGAAGGCGGCGCTGGAAGGCGATGAGGCAATGATCTGTTGATTTAAGACGGCTTCGCGAAAAGAATTTCATGGTTTTGAACATTCTATTATACATGGGTTCTATTTTTTGTATCCGAAGATCCATCGATCAAACACGGTCTCAGACCGTGTTTGATCTCGTGCCACTCAAATGCGACGAACCTTCCCCTCGTCATATTGGACTTCCGAAAATGGGGACAGGTGCGTGGCGCCTTTTCGAAAGTCACTCCCCGAACTGGATCCCCTGCGCCAGGGGCAGGTCCTTCGACCAGTTGACGGTGGACGTCTGCCTCCGCATGTACTGTTTCCACGCGTCCGATCCGGACTCGCGGCCCCCGCCGGTCTCCTTCTCGCCGCCGAACGCGCCGCCGATCTCGGCGCCCGAGGTTCCGGCGTTCACGTTCGCGATCCCGCAGTCGCTGCCGCGGCCCGAGAGGAACAGCTCGGCCTCGCGGAGATCCAGCGTGAAGAGGGAGGAGGACAGCCCCTGGGGGACCGAATTCTGGATCGCGATTGCCTCCCCGATGGTCCGGTATTTCAGGACGTACAGGATCGGCGCGAAGGTTTCGGCCTGCACGATCGGCCAGTCGTTTTCGGCCTCGACAATGCAGGGGCTCACGTAGCAGTCGGAAGGCCGTTCTTTGAGCTCCTCCCCGCCGTAGAGGATCTTTCCGCCCGATCTGCGGATTTCCGCGAGCGCGGCCTTCATGTCGTCCACGGCCTGGCGGTTGACGAGGGGGCCCATGAGGATTCCCTCGTCAAGCGGATTGCCGATCTTCACGTCTTCATAGGCCCGGATGATTCTCCTCAGCACGTCGCCGTGGACGGATTCATGGACGATGATGCGCCGCGTGGTGGTGCAGCGCTGGCCCGCGGTGCCGACCGCACCGAAGAGGATGGTGCGGACCGCCATTTCCAGGTCCGCGGCCTGCGACACGATGACCGCGTTGTTTCCGCCGAGTTCCAGGATGGTTCTCCCCAGCCTGCGGCCGACCGCCTCGCCGATCCGCTTCCCCTGGACCGTGCTCCCGGTGAAACTGACCAGCGGGATCCGCGGATCGTTGACGAGTTTTTCCCCTGCGTCGGATCCCCTTCCGACCGCCAGGCAGAGCAGGCCGTCTGGACAGCCGTTGGATTTGAGAACCCGGTCCGCCAGGTTCATGCAGGCGATGGCGGTGAGAGGCGTCAGGCTGGACGGCTTCCAGATCACCGGGTCGCCGCAGATCAGGGCCAGCATGGCATTCCAGCTCCACACCGCGACCGGGAAGTTGAACGCCGTGATCACGGCCATGGGGCCAAGGGGATGCCACGACTCGATCATGCGGTGGTCCGGCCGCTCGCTGGGAATGACCCGCCCGTCGAGCTGCCGCGATAGCCCGGTGGCGAAGTCCGCCATGTCGATGGCCTCCTGCACCTCGCCTTCGCCCTCCGCCCGGATCTTGCCCATCTCCCAGGTCACCAGGCTGCCGAGTTCCTTCTTGAATTTGCGGAACTCCAGGCCGAGCTGGCGCACGACCTCGCCCCGTTTCGGCGCCGGCACGTTTCTCCAGGCTTCGAACGCCTTCGCCGCATTCAGCACGACAGCCTCGCATTCGGACCGGGAGGCCTGCTCCACCTCGGCGATCACCCGGCCGTCGATCGGGGACTCGGATTTCAACCGCCCCCCGGCCGGGCGCTCCACCCAGCCTCCGCAGTACACGCCGCTGTGCACGGAACCGATGCCGAAGGCGTCGAGAATTTCTTTCACGTCCTGTTTCATTTCATCGGAATATCGTTCTCACACGGAAGCACGGAGACACAGTAAACAGAACAATATTAATGAAAAACTTATAATATGATGAAATTAATTTTTTTCTCCCCGCCGTGTCTTTGTGTCTCTGTGTGATTTTCTTGTGTCTCCGTGTGATTTTCTTGCGTCTTTGCGTGATGATCCCAACGGGACGCTGTTTCTTCTTTTGCCCTTCCCGTCCACCAGCGTCAGCTCCAGCACCTCATCCAGCCACTCGGCGAAATGGAACGTCATCTTCTTCCGGATGTTCTCCGGTATCTCGACCAGGTCCTTCTCGTTGAGCTTCGGCAGGATCACGCGGTTGATGCCCGCCCGTTGCGCGGCGAGCATCTTTTCCTTGATGCCGCCCACCGGCAGCACCTTGCCGCGCAGGGTGATCTCGCCCGTCATGGCGATGTCGTGCTTCACCGGCTTGTTCAGGAAGAGCGACACCAGCGCCGTGGCGAGCGTCACTCCGGCCGAGGGCCCGTCCTTGGGCGTGGCGCCCTCCGGAATGTGGATGTGGATGTCCTGTTTCTGGAAATAATCGTCGGGAATGTCGTATTTCTTCGCGTGCGACCGGATGAACGAAAGCGCGGCCTGTGCCGATTCCTTCATCACGTCCCCGAGCTGCCCGGTCAGGACGAGCCCCTTGCCGCCCGGCATGGACGTGGCCTCGACGAACAGGATTTCCCCGCCGACCGGCGTCCACGCGAGCCCGGTCGCCACGCCGACCTCGTCCCTGCGCTGGGCGGCCTCCGAGAAGAACTTCCGCGGCCCGAGGAATTCGGCGGCCTTGTCCGGCGTGACGGTGACGGACTTCTCCCTGCCCTCGGCGATGGCCCTCGCCACCTTGCGGCAGCACGTGCCGATTTCGCGCTCGAGGTTGCGCAGTCCGGCCTCGCGCGTGTACTGCTCGATGATTTTCCGGACGGCCTGCGGCGTGAATTTGATCTGGCTTTTCTTGAGCCCGTTCTCGTCGATCTGCCTGGGAATCAGGTACCGGTTCGCGATCTCGGCCTTCTCCTCGAGGATGTATCCGGGAAGGCGCAGGACCTCCATCCGGTCCAGAAGCGGCCTGGGGATGGTGTCGAGCACGTTCGCCGTGGTGATGAACATCACTTTCGACAGGTCGAAGGGGACCTCGAGGTAGTGGTCGGAAAACGAATTGTTCTGTTCCGGGTCCAGGACTTCGAGTAGCGCGGAGGCGGGATCCCCGCGGAAATCTGTCCCCACCTTGTCGATCTCGTCGAGCATGAAAACGGGATTGTTGGATCCGGCCTTCTTGATGCCCTGGATGATGCGCCCGGGCAGCGCGCCGATGTAGGTTCTCCGGTGGCCGCGGATCTCCGCCTCGTCCCGCATGCCGCCGAGCGAGTACCGGACGAATTTGCGTCCCATCGACGCGGCGATGGAGCGCCCCAGCGACGTCTTGCCGACTCCGGGGGGCCCGACAAAGCACAGGATCGGCCCCTTGGACGTGCTTTTCAATTTGCGCACGGAAAGGTATTCGAGTATCCGGTCCTTCACATCGACCAGGTCGTAGTGATCGTTGTCGAGGATCCCCTTGGCCTTGACCACGTCGATGGTATCGTCCGTCCCGGCACTCCAGGGAAGCCCGACCAGCCAGTCCAGGTAGGTGCGCGAAACCGTGTATTCCGCCGCCTGCGGCGGCATTTTCGCGAGCCGGTCAAGCTCCTTTTCCGCTATCTCCCTGGCGTCCTTGGGCATGCCCGCTTCGGCGATCTTCTTCTTCAGCTCGTCGACCTCCGCCGTGCGGTCGTCCTTGTCCCCGAGCTCCTTCTGTATGGCTTTGAGCTGTTCGCGGAGGAAATACTCCTTCTGGTTTTCCTCGATCTTGTTCTTGACCTCGGACTGGATCTTGTTGCCGAGCTTGAGCAGTTCAAGCTCGCGGTTGAGATAGGAGAGCAGTTTGATGAGACGATCCTCGACCGGAAACGCCTCGAGGATGGACTGGCGCTCCGTGATGTCGAGTTTCAGGTTTGAAACAATGAGGTCGGCCATCCTGCCGGGATTGTCCACGTTGCCGACCGCCTGTCCCAGTTCGTCCGGCAGGAAAGCGGAGAGAGAGACGATCTGCTGGAAAATCTCGACGATTTCGCGGACCAGCGCTTTGACCTTGATGGAATCCGCCCGGGATTCGGGAATGATCCTCACCCTTCCCTTGAGCACGGGTTCCGCCTTCGTGATCTGTTCGAGCCGGATGCGCGAAAGTCCCTGCACCATCAGACCCATGCTGTTGTCCGGATACCGGAACATTTTCAGGATGTACACGACCGTCCCGATGTCGTAGAGTTTGAGGGGATTGGAGGACTGTGACTCCCCCTCCTTGGTCTTGAGCGCGAAAAGGCCCACCATTTTCCGGTCGGACAGCGCCTCGTTGATCACCGCGATGCGGCGCTCGTCCGAAATGACGAGCGGCGCGACCACGTAGGGGAAGATCAGGATATTCGTCAGCGGCAGAATCGGCAGTTCGGACGGGATGTCCGGCATCTCACCGAATTCGCTGGGATTGAGCACCACGTTTGGATTTTGACTGTTCATACCGGCTCATTCCACCTTGATTTCCATTCTCGCCCCGGATACGGACGCCCGCTTGGGAAGCCGGATCTCCAGGAATCCTTCATGATAGGAGAAGGAGTGCTTCTCCATCTCCACATCGTCTGATACGGCCACCTTCTGTTCGAACGGTCCGTAGTTGATTTCCATCTTATGGTAGCGTCTCCGTTCGGACGGCGGATTGGACTTGCGGACTCCCCGCACGGTCAGGACGCCGTCCTGCAGCTGGATGGAGACGTCGTCAGGATGGATCTGTGCAAGCTCCATGATCAGCACGAACTCCCTGTCGGTTTCATAGAAATCGGTCAGCGGCTTCCAGGAAAGTTCCTTCCGGTAAATCGACGGATACGGAGAACCGAAAAACCGGGAGAAGAAAAAATCGAGTTCCTCCTCTAGAGGACCGAGAAGGCCCAGGTCCGCGGATTTGGATTCTTTCGGTTGAGACATACGACCGCCTCCAACATGGGCAAAATCATCCAGTTGTCAATCCGTAGGATGTGATTGATCAACATGATAACATTTACTTTACTGAAAATCAAGGGGAAAAGGAGTAAACAATCCTCGCACCCATTTTCCACTTTGCTTTTTATGATTTTGCCGGATTCTATTCATATCTAGATGCGGACGGACTGAATGAGCATATCTACAAGAAGAGGCAAATCGCCGGGCAATCAAGAAAATCTACATACTATTGTTATTCTTGCAGTTAATAGCTGGAATCCGACACTGGATTCAAGCCTGAATGTCGAGGATTTTGGTCTATGCGCTGCACCTGCCGTCCCTCCTGTCGTGCTCTGGAAATGAACTCCACGAAGCGTCTGTAATGACTGCGGCCTTTTCCGCAACTGCCGCGGCCTGACCACCTGTTAATATTTGCCCGGATTTCCCGGAGCGGATCCGCCCCGATCAAAGGGTGAGCACGATCTTGTCCGCAGCAAGGCTCGACGAAATCACGGCGAGTCTGGAACCCGCCGGCGCCGGCCCTGAGACCCTGTTTCCGGACAGGTCGAACACCGACCCATGCGCCGGACAGGTGATCGCGCCGCCTGAGGGCAAACCGACTTCGTTGCCCTGGTGCGTGCAGACGCTCGACAGCGCGAGGACTTCCGTGTCGGATTTCCGGATCACGATGACCGGCTTGGACTGGCCTGGGACGTTGAATTTCAGAGCACCTCCGGCATTTTTCAGTGCTGTGTTGCCGGGATCGGCCAGATCGATGGTGAAGGTCGATCCGCTCGAAGGCTGGACCGGATTGCCGCCGTTTTTTTTGCCGCATGAGAGCATGAGCGTCCCGAAACCCAGCGAGCAGACGGCCAGGCTGCCGGACTTCCCGATGAACTCCCTGCGTCCGATGCCCTGTTTGCCCATGGCTTCCTCCTTTCATTGAACTCATGATTATGGACCGACAGTCGTCAGCCCGGATTCAGCGCCGCAGCCGCACCGTCCAGTCCGCGAGGGCCGCGAGCAGGTCACGGACGAACCCCCGCGTGGTCTCGTCCGTAAGCCGGCCCTCGGCGTCGAATTTTTCCTGCGCCCGCGACACCAGCACTTCGGGCTTGTTGACCGGAAGCATGTTGGTGTAGACGCACACCTGCCGCAGATGAAGCTGGCTGCGGACCGTGCCGAAATTGCCGGTGGAGGCGCCCATGATCGCCACGGGCTTACCGGAAAGCGGCGGATCCGGCGGTCGAGAAGCCCAGTCCAGCGCGTTCTTCAGCACTCCCGGCATGGAAAAGTTGTATTCGGGCGTCGCGATCAAGATCGCGTCCGCAGCGGCGATCCTTTCGCGGAACGCGCGTACGGGACCGGGATACCCGGCAGCCCGGACGTCTTCGTTGTAAAGCGGGATCGGCGACAGGTCGAACGTTTCGAGCGTCATGCCGCCGGGCAGGAAGTCGGCCGCTGCGGCGAGGAGCGCCGTGTTGTAGGAACCTTTCCGCAGACTGCCCGAAAAGCCCAGCACGTGAATGGAGACGGGATTGGACATGGAAGCTCCTTCCGGACTGAATCCCCGTACCGTAAAGCCGCGATCCGGAATGGGGATGGTTCCGGCCGTTGCAGCGCGGCCGCATCTATCGGACGTGAAGGTTACCCTTTTTCATGCAGCAGAATTTGGCCTTGACCCCGCTGCCGCACGGGCAGGGATCGTTCCGCCCCGCGTTCTTGAGGGACCGGATTCTCTCCCTTTCTTCCGAAGCGAGCTGCCCCATGATTTCCGCCGGAGCCCGGCCGGCCCGGATCAGTCCGGCCATGGTTTCCATGGGCTTCCGGACATGGTTAAAGAAAGCGCGGTATCCCTCGCACAGGCAATTCAGTCCGGGATGCCGGTCCGGGGTTCGGATGAACCGGTTCTTGGGACATTCGCCCCGGCATGCGAAGAGAACCTCGCATTGCAGGCATGGATCCGGAAGCGAATCGCGTTTGGCCCCGCCGAAACGCTTCTGGGCCGCGGAGCGGGCCAGATCTGCGAGATGTGTTTGAAGGATGTTTCCGAGGCGGTGCTCCGGCAGAACGAAATGATCGCAGGAATAGAGGTCTCCGTTGTGTTCGAGGACCGGGACCCTTCCGCATTCCTCCTCGAAGAGGCACAGCCCCGGTTTCAATCCGGCCCAGAGTGCCAGCGCGGAGTCGAAAACCTGGACGAAAATCCGGCCCACGTCCTTCCGGACCCATTCCTCGAAGATGGAAATCAGGAACTTCCCATAATCCCCCGCCCGCACGCTCCGGTCGGTGAACGTGAGTTCCGAACGTTCATGAAGTCCGCTGGACGGCGGATCAAGGCGGTCCGGCCGCTCCTGGACCCGCTCCCGTTCCACCAGAGGAATGAATTGGATGAAACCGGAACCGGTCTCCTTGAGAAAGCGGTAGACCCGGAGGGGATCCATTGAGTTCAGCCTGTGAACCACGGTCAACGTGTTGAATTCAACCCGGTGCCGCTTGAGAATCTCGATGCATCGGATGACCCGGCTCCAGGTGGGATGGCCCGAGCCGTCTTTCCGGAACGCGTCGTGGAAATCCTCGGGACCGTCGATGCTCACGCCCACGAGAAACCGGTTCTCCGAAAGAAACCCGGCCCAGATATCGTCCACGAGGATTCCGTTGGTCTGCATGGCGTTGGAAACCGCCTTCCCGTCCGAGTACCGTTTTTGCAGTTCCAGCGCCCTGCGGAAGAAATCCAGCCCGGCCAGGGTCGGTTCCCCACCCTGCCAGACGAATTGGACCCCGGACGCGTCACAGCTTTCGATCGTCTGGCGGACGTAGGCTTCGAGCACGCGGTCCGGCATAAGCCATCCCAGCGGATCGGCTCCGTTCTCCGGGTACAGGATCTCCTTCCCGCGGTAGAAACAGTAGGCGCACCGCAGGTTGCAGACCGGCCCCACGGGCTTGGCCATGACTTGAAAAAAATGACTTTTTTCAGGAGATGAGGTGATGCCCATATCTGGA
>Ga0316628_100003988_pt1 | contig 11491 bp, 7 predicted proteins | sample OWC_Aug_M2_C1_D5_FD_207648 | JGI IMG/M metagenome (GOLD analysis project Ga0316628, IMG submission 207648) | Wetland soil microbial communities from Old Woman Creek delta, Ohio, United States - OWC_Aug_M2_C1_D5_C | ecosystem: Environmental > Terrestrial > Soil > Wetlands | place: USA: Ohio... | reverse complement strand
AGACCGGCATTCCAATGCTCCCGCTGATATTAACGAACTATTCGAATATATCAGCAATAAACATGCCAACTCGGCCTAGCGATAAGCTTGCTCTGCGCCGCTCCGAAAATGTCCGTTCCTGAACAGTGACTATCCGCTTTCGGACAATCCTCGAATCCTGATCCGAATTCGATCCTGGATTCTTATAAATACCTGCTCTTGATAGGAATGGGAAATACCCTTATGCTGGTAAAAAATATCTTAGGTGACTCAGACATGAAGAGACCTATGGAAATTATGAATAAGCCGGCAATTCTTCTCACGATATGCTTCAGTCTCGCACCCGGCGCATGCAAGGGTCGTCTTCCGTCCGATCGGATGATCGACATAGGAACGCATCGCCTTCAGATCCATCTGGAAGGGCAGGGGACTCCGGCGGTCGTCATCGATGCCGGTATCACGGACAGGTTGGACAAGCTGAGGCCGTTACAGGAAGCTCTAGCCCGGAGCACGCGCGTTGTGACCTACAATCGGGCCGGCTATGGACAGAGCGAACCCGGCCCCTTGCCTCGGAATATCGGTCGTGAATCGGAAGAATTGAAGGCATTGCTAGAGAAAGCGTCTATTCCGGGGCCCTATGTGCTTGTCGGTCATTCCCTCGGAGCTCTTAACGTCCAGGTGTTCGCCTCCAAGTATCCTGATGACGTTGCGGGGCTGGTCTTGCTGGATCCGCCGCCGCTCTCATTTCTACTGGGGCAGGACTACGGCAGCCTCATGGCGATGGCTGAGAAGATGACCGCAGAATGGCAAGGCATCGCTGATTCCGCCGCGAAATCCAACGATCCCCCGGATAGGGCAAATGCCTCCTTTTTCAGGATGATCGCGTCGGAGCATCGCGAGATGTTCGGGGAAACCGCGAAGCTGGTTGGCGCGATCTCGACCTTTGGCGACATGCCCATGGTGGTGCTGGCTGCGGGGAGGCCCAATCCGGCCTTCGGGGATTTGGCTGAGGAATATCAGGAGTATTGGATCGGGCAAAGTCGCGCTCTGACCGGCAGGTCCGCGAACAGCAAGTTCATCCTTGCCGAAGACGCCTCGCATTATATCTATCTGGATAGGCCGGATCTCGTGGTGGAAGGCATCCTCTCCGTGGTGCGCGAGGCCCGCGTTTTACTTCTTCTTCGATAATCCTTTGGCCGTCCGGTCTTCGAGCGGCGGGGCCGGCGTCTTTTTGGGCGGATTCGTTTTCAGGAGCTCCAAGACTTCTTCGACCACCTTTTCCATCTGGGGATCGCGTCCCTGGACCAGGAGATTGGGATCGTCCTTGACCTCGAAGTCCGGGGAGACGCCTTCGCCCTCCCAGAACCAGTGCCCGTCGTTGTCGTAAAGCCGGCCTCCGGGCACGGTGATCTCTCCTCCATCGATCAATGCGTGTGGGGTGGCCGGCCCGACGAGGATGCCCAAAGTCCGCTCGCCCACGATGGGACCGGCCTTCAGCTCCTGGAAGGCCCAGGGCAGGCCGTCGCCGCCGGAGCCGGCCCATCCGTTGATCAACATGCCCTTGGGCCCGGTGTTGGCCTTCATCGGCTGGGTCTGGTCCTTTCCATAGCGAACGTGGATGTTGTACACGACCGGCCGCTGCAGCAGTTCCAGGAAGCGGTCGGCCAGCTGCCCGCCGCCGTTGAAGCGCTCGTCGATGATGAACCCTTTCTTGTCGAGCTGGCCGTAATACATGCGCACGAGCTCCAGCTGGCCGCGGCCGCCGGTATCGGACATGTACACGTAGCCGAGCTGGCCGCCCGACAGCTTGTCCACCAGCTTCCGGTTGTTCTCGATCCATTCGAGGTAGCGAAGGCCGCTCTCCTCACCTTGGGTCAGGCACTTGACGACGAGATTCCGGCCGTCCTCCTTCTTGCCCGAGCGGCTGGTGGTCAGGGAGACCGTTTTCCCGGCCAACCCCTCAAAGGCCGCGCAGGGGTCTTTCCTGGGATCCAGCTCCTGCCCATTGACCGCCAGAATATGATCGCCGGTCCTGACATCCACGCCGGGCCGGTCGAACGGCGACCGCACTTCGGTATCCCAAGCCGCCGGCGTGACGATGCGCTTGATTCGGTACAGATCATCCTTCAATTCCCAGTCGATCCCCAGAAAGCCATTGTCCCGGGGGATGACGCGTTCCGTATCGCCGCCCAGCGTGTAAGTGTGACCGGCGCTGAGCTCCGCGGCCAGATTCGACTGGATATTGGTCACGTCCCACCGGGTCCGGGCGTCTTCGATCAAGGCGCCGTAGCGGTCTCGCATGGCTTTCCAATCGACATGGTGCATATTGGGGTCGTAGAAGAGATCGCGATGTCGCCGCCAGGTGTCCAGGAAGATCTGGCGCCATTCTTCCCGGGGGACCAGACTCATCACCAGGCCGTCCGTGGGGATGGGCTTTTCGATCTTCTGCCTCGGCTCCGGCTTGATGATCCCGTATCTGCCGCCGCTCTGGACCAGGATGGCCTTGCCGTCCGCGGTGACCACGGCGTCCTCGACGTCGGAAATGATGGTCTCCTCCTCGCGCTTCTCGAGATCATAATAGATCAGCGACGCCGATCTCTCGCCGGAACCGGTATTCGGAAATCTCAGGTAGACCAGCTTGCCCTGGAACGGCGCCAATCCGGCGATACGGCCGGCTTTGGGCGGAAGGATGACGAGGCGGGCTTCCAGGCTTTCGACATCCACTTTGACCGTGACTTCGGAGGCATCCTTCTCCGGTTTCTTTTCCTCCTTTGCCGCCTTCTCATCCTTCTTTTCCGGCTCCTTCTCTTCCTTTTTCAGCTCGTCGTTCTTGGCCTGAAGGAGCGAAGGCGCGTCTTTGGCCAGGCTGAGCGAAGCGACTCGCGTGGCATTGGGATAGATCCAAGTACCATCCCCCATATCCGAATAGGCGGCCGACAAGCTTCGATTGGTGAGGTAGAAAAGGTACTTGCCGTCCGTGCTGAACTCCGGATAAAAATCTTCATAAAAACCGCAGGTCGCCTGGTAGGGCCTCTCGTTCTCGACATCATAGAGGAAGATGGCGTTATTGGCGTTCTCCAGGCCTTGAGTGAATGCCATCCATTTGGAATCAGGGGACCAGGCGATGTGATACTGGGATCGGCCTCCATGGTCGATATCCCAATTCGTGTGGCCGACAGCCGCTATCTTCTTGCTTTCCACGTCCAGGACCGAGATGGTGTTGGTCTCGTCGATGAAGGCCAGCTTTTTATTGTTCGGCGACCAATACAGGGTGTAGCCGAAACCCTTGTTCCGGTCGGTCAATCTCTTCGGTTCCGATGTCCCGTCACTCCCCTGGAGATAGATCTCGTATTCCCCAGACCGGTCGCTCCAGTAGGCGATGTGTTTCCCGTCCGGCGACCAGGAAGGATTACGATCGAACGCGCCGCTGCTTTTCGTCATGTTGATGACGAATCCCTCGAGGACGGGGACATTGAAGAGCTCGCCCCGCGCCTCGAAGATGATGCGCTTTCCCTCCGGGCCGGCCGCCATATTGCGGATATTCTTGCTGACATCTTTGAAAGTCGGCATCTCCACGGACAGATCGCTGACGACATTGACTGTCACGGGCTTGTATTGGTGGCTGTCCAAAGTCATCAAGTACAATGTGCCGCCCGCTTCGAAAACGATCTCCCGGTCCCCCGCCGACATGTAGGTGATGTCGAAATCGTCAAAATCGGTGATCTGCGTTGAGGCCTTCGTCTTGGTGTCATAGACCCAGATGTTGCGGCGCATGTTCTTGGCCTGGTCCGAGAGGAAGTAGATCCTGTCTCCCAGCCAGGCGGGCTTGCCGTCGGTCGCGCTGTTGTTGGTGATGTTCTCGGCCGTGTTGTTCCTGAGATCGAAAACATAGATGTCGGAGGCCAGCCCGCCGCGATAACGCTTGAACGGATAGTTCTCGGTGATCTTCGTGATATAGGCGAGATGGTTCCCATCGGGCGAATAGCTCGCCAGCTCTCCGTAAGGGATCGCCAATTTTTCCGGGAATCCGCCGTCCCGGCTCACCAGGTAGAATTGGCCGTTTCCGTTGATGCCGTTCTCGCGGGCCGAGGCGAACAAGATGCGCTTCCCGTCGGGATGCCAGTCGATGACCCGGTCCCAAAAAGAATTATAGGTCACCCTGGTCGGCACGCCGCCCAGGGCGGATATCACATACACGTCCTGGTTGCCGTTGTAGCTTGCGGTATAAGCGATGCTCTTGCCGTCGGGCGAGAACCGCGGCCAGGATTCTTCGCCGGGAGAATGGGTCACCTGGATCGCGGTCCCGCCTGTTTTGGGCATGATCCAGATATCGCCGCCGTAGACGAAGGTGATCTGCGTATCGGAGACGTCCATGTAGCGCATCAGCTTGGCGCTTATCTGTCCGTACGAGCTGGTGACGAGAAAAAAGGCGCTACATAATAAAAGCAGCTTCTTCATGTTTCCTCCTCGGATTGATGGTTTTATCCATTCTCTTATCAGGGACAACCCACTGACCGGAGAATATCATAACTATAGATACGGACATACAGGTTCAACGTTTCCTCTCGAGGTGCGAATTTTCTTCTGACCTGTTTGGCAGCGAAGTGCCGCCTCAAGATAGCACGCCTCGAGCGAGGTTTTCAAGCCGGTGCACCAGCCCCCAGAAAGAAGAAGGCGGCAAAAGCCAAAAAACGACGGAGGCCGCTTCTCAGGAATGAGGCCCAAGATTCATCATCCAAGCCACTCAAGAAGGGCGCGAATGCTGCCGGTGGCAAGGGCAATGCTCGAATCCGCCGCTCCATAGTACAGGTTGATGGTGTCGCCATCGAGGGCAATGGTGCAGCCACAGGGAAAAACGACGTAGCCGACATCCCCGTGCTGCTCGTAATGTGCTTCCGGGCCAAAGAACCACTCATCACTGCGCTTCAGGCAACGCTCCGGTGCGTTCAAATCAAAGAGGGCCAGCCCGAGCCGATAAAGCGACCCGGCCGAAGTCTGCCGCACTCCGTGGTAGATCATCAACCAGCCCTTCGGGGTTTCGATAAGTGGGGGGGAGAGGCCGATTTTGTTAGCATCCCACCACGAACCGCGGCGGCACTCCAACATCAGCTTGTGGCCGCCCCAGTGGCGCAGGTCGGGCGAATAGGACATCCATATATTCGCTCGGGGAGAACTGATCGGGCGATGGATCAAAGCCCAAAGGCCGCCAATACGATGAGGCAACAGGGCAGCATCTTTGTCTTCTGGCGGCATGATCACGCCGTATCGCTCGAAGTGATGGAAATCTTCCGTGAGCGCCAGAGCCACGCCCGGGCCCTCACGGCTGTAGGCGGTATAGACAACGGCATACTTGTTCAGTTCGAGAAGATAGGTGATGCGGGGATCTTCAATGCCCCATATTTCTTCCGGAAAGCGCTCGGGATCAGCCAGCAGGGTGGGCTGAGGGTCGATCCGCCAATCGTCCTCTCCGTTGGCCGAGCGGGCTGCGCAGAGATGAGACTGCCCGCGACGATCCTCTACACGGCACAATAGCAGGGTTGTGCCGTCGGGCAGCAGCGTGGCGCCGGGATTGAACACACTATTGATCGGATAGCTCCAATTGGCGGCTGTCAAGATGGGGTTGAGCTTATGTCGGCGAAAGAGTTCGGGGTGGCGATTGTTCATTGAGGCCGTACCTCCGCAGGTGAAAGCGTATTCTCAGCCAAGCGCAATTCCAGCAGGGCTTGGAGAAAGGCGAGCGTCGATTCCGCGCCCTGATTCTCGTTCGGACGGTCGGCATGCAGGCCGTCTCGACAGCCTCCGGTCGTCGGATCGTAGATAGGAAGACTGAGATCATTGCGCCCGATGAACCAATCAAAGGCGCGGCGGGCTTCTTTGTTCCAGCGTTTGTCCCCCGTAACCCGGTAGGCTTCGAGGCAGGCTGATACCATCGTTTGGGCTTCTACCGGCTGTTGATCGAACCGGGCACGTTCACCGCCTCGCTGATAGAAGCCGTGGGATCCGATGGGGACAAAATGCCCCCCGCCTGCGTCCGAGCGCTGCAGATCGGCCAGCCAACGGAGCGACTCCAGTCCAGCTTCGGCCATGGCCTTATTCGTCATCCATTGGCCGCACATCAACAAGGCATGCGGCAGCGCGGCATTGCAATAACTCAGCTCATCCTCGAACCATCGCCATTCGTCCGAACGGTGGCTTTGATACAAAGTCAGCAGCCGTCCGGCTAATTCCTCCCGGACTTGGCTGGCCCTCCGGTCGCCGGCAAACCGCCGCAGATACTCATGGATGCCGAGGAGCGCGAATGCCCAGGCCCGGGGACTGGTCGTGTCGCGGATTGCAGGTAACGCCTGTTCGAATAACCAGCCGGCCATGCTACGGAGGGCGGGTGTGTTGGCATTGCCCAACACGGTGCCCAACGCCCATAGCGCACGGCCGTGGCTGTCGTCTGAACCGCTATCCTCCTGCCATCGGCGCTGGTAATCCATGAAGTTGCGAAAGCGCCGGGTCTCTGGATTGAAGGCATACCAGAGGAAGGCGAGATAACGTGATGCCAGTTCGAAGGACTCTTCGATGCCCACCGCCTCCATGAGGGCGCTCACCATCAGGGCTCGGGCATTGTCGTCGGTGCAGTAGCCCTCGCGATAGTTGGGCACTGTGAAAATGGCATGCTGCAACATGCCGGTTTCGTCGGTCATGTGGCGCAAGTGATCCAGCTTGAGAGGAGGCAGGTCCCCCGGATGTTTGTCCAGCGCTTTGGCTGCGAAGCCGGGGGGAACGAAATGGCGGCGCTCTGTGCGGGCGCGGACAAAACTCTCCATATAGCGTCGCGCCACCTCCGGCCAGATCATCGCCCGCCCAAACATATACGCCCGCTTGCGCATGGCGTGGCGCTCAGCCTCGTTTTCCAACAAGTAGATGACCCGTTCGGCCAAGGCTGCCGGGTCACGGAACGGGACCAGCGCGCCTCGTCCTTCGGAGAGCAGCTCCTCCGCATACCAGTACGGGGTCGAAATCACGGCTTTGCCCGCTCCTACGGTGTAGGCCAGCGTGCCGGAAGTGATCTGCTGCACGTTCAGATAGGGAGTGATGTAAATGTCCGCGACGCCGATGAACTCAACGAGTTCCTCCAGACTGACGAAACGATTGTAGAAGATCACGTGACCTTCCACGCCCTTCTCTTGAGCCAGCCACTGGAGCGACAGCCGATACGTTTCGCCCTCGCGCTGGATCACGTGGGGATGCGTGGCGCCGACAACGATATACACGATATCAGGATATCGGGCCACGATGGCGGGAAGGGCAGAGATGACGGTTTCGATCCCTTTGTTCGCCGATAGCAGGCCAAAGCTGAGCAAAACGGCCTTGCCCTCGACGCCAAAGTGGTCCTTGTTGAAGTTCGGGTCGACGAAGGGCACATCTGGGATGCCGTGGGGGATCAGGTCGATCTTCTCCGGCTGCACATGATAGACCGCCCGCAAGAATTCAGAGCCGCGTTCGCTCATGACGACCAGCCGATCCGACAGTGCGGCGACTTCTTCCAACACCCGGCGCTGATCAGGGTCGGGCTCGTTGAGAATGGTATGTAAGGTTGTGACGATGGGCATGCGTAATTCGCGCAAGAGGGCCAGGATGTGGCTGCCCGCCTTTCCACCGAAGATGCCGTATTCGAATTGCAGGCACACCAGATCGACGTTGTTGATATTCAGGAAGTCGGCGGCGCGTCGGTACGACTCAATATCCTTCTCCGTCAGTTCAAATCGGACGCGGGATGGATAGTCATAGCCAGCCTCGGCGTCGTTGACAGGCAGGGCGATACAGGTCGTACCGGGAAATTCAGAAGCGACAGCCTCACATAGATCAGTGGTGAACGTGGCGATGCCGCACTGCCGCGGCAGGTAGTTGCCGATGAAGGAGATGCGCTTGATGGTTGAATTGGTGGAGCCATGTTCCATGACGAGTATCTCCTTCCTGCCTCCTGTTCCGAGCTCTTGGTCAGTTAACGCAAAGAGGCGGGCAGTCCAGCATTAGCGCCGTTGCCATGGCCAGGATAGACCGGGACCGAGTGTCTCCTGTTCGGAAGCTAAGCCACTCGGGGTTACACTGACAATTAAGTATACCACAATCCGTCGTCCGGCATCAGGGCTAACGCATGCGCCCCGCCTGGCCGGCTCATCGATTGCGGGTTCCCAGCGTCAAGCACACCACACCGCTCCATATCACAATGAACGCTTAAACCCGTGTGATTCTGGTCAAAGGTGCGTAAAGGAAAGCAAAGCATGCCCCCTGAAAATCGGATTTTCCCCATATGCTTAGATGGATGGGGAATGGGACTCCGGATCCAAAGGCCGGGGCTCCGATCCTCATGGCTTTGACTTGGCATTTCTGCTGTGTTAGGGTTCGACTCAGGACCGACAGGACAGGAGGGAAATGATGAAACGGCATCTTCCAGTCATCTCTTTGGTCTTTCTGCTTTGTTTCGCCAGCGGCTGCCAGGACAAGGCGGCGATGGCGGAGCTCGAGGCGTTCAAGTCCCAAGCCGCGCTCGAGGAGCAGAACAAAGCCATCTATGCGCGCTATATGGGTGCCTGGATCAGGGGAGATGCCGAAGCTCTCAAGACGATCTTTTCTCCCGGATATGTTTGGCGCGCCCCGTCAGGAGAAATGGCTTCGCTGGAGCAGACACTGGGCCATCTCGAGAAACAAGTGGCCATGTTCTCCGATCGAACGGTCAGCAATGAAGAGATCATCGCGAAGGGAGACCGGGTGATCGGCCGGTATGTTCTCGAGGCGTCTCATACTGGGAGCGTTGAGGGCCTGCCGGCCACCGGAAATAAGATCAAGAGCATGGGCATCGAGATCATCCGGATCGAGAACGGGAGGATCGTCGAGGCTTGGGAGGTATTCGATTCCCTGGGCTTATTCCAACAGCTCGGCTATGAGCTCAAGCCGAAAGCCACAGAGAAATAAACCCTCTCGATCTCAACCTCGGAGGCTCGGATCCTCTGAGGCACCCCCACGTTTTCCCCTGATCAACAGCTTCGGGGCCTTGATTGACCCTCGCGAGGATCCGTGCTACTGTTTGGCAAGGCTGCCGGGAAGGGGAAAGATCCGAGGATCCCAATCATTAAAAGGAGGAGGACATGAACTGGAAACGTTTTTGGCTCGCCAGCCTGGTGACCTTCGTGGTCGTCCAGGCCATGGACTTCGTCATCAATGAAGTCTTCATGAAGAGCGCCAACGAATCGCTGAAGAGCCTGTGGCGGCCGGACATGATGTCCAGGATGTGGGTGATGTACGTGATAGGCGTGCTCGTGGCGCTGCTGTTCACGTACATCTTCATCAAAGGCCGCGAAGGCAAGGGGATCGCCGAAGGCGTGCGCTACGGGATCATCATCTGGCTGTTCGTCGGCGTGCCGATGAGCGCCTCCATGTGGGTGCTCTTGCCGATCCCGTACAGGATCATCCTCCGGGGGTTGCTGTTCAGCCTGCTGGAGATGCTCATCGCGGGGATTCTGGTCGCGGTGATCTACAAGCCTTCGGCGCCGGCCAAAGCTTAGGGCCGGCCGGTTTTCCTTATCGGTAAGTCTTAAAGCGCCTTGACTTTCTCGGCCGGGGTCCGCTCGGAACCGGAAAATAACCGCACGAGCTGGACGCGGTTGGCGACGCCGGTCTTCATGAAAATATTGTTCAGGTGTTTCTTGACCGTGGACAGGGAGATAAACAAACGGCCGGCGACCTCCTGATTCGAGAGCCCTTGCTTGACGAGCTCGATAATCTCTCTCTCTCGTTTGGATATGCCCCAACGGGACGAGAGATCGTCGGAAACCGGCCAGGGGTCGAAACGGACCATTTCCGGCGCGGCCAGCGCCTCTGAGAAACGAATGGTCCAGGCCGCCAGACTCCCGTTGAGCGCGATGAACATCAGCGGAATGAACGCCGCTGCCCAAGCCGGCGAAAAACGGTAAACACTCCCCCCGACGATCCACCACAGGCCGAGGCTGAGGAAGATCGAGGCGGAGAGCCCGCCCAGGACGATCCAGGCCTTCGCGGCCTCCCGGCTGACCAGCCCGGCGGCCCGGGACCGAAGGTAAAGACCCGCGCCGATCATGGCGAAGATGATGAAATAGTCGGAAAGGGATTGGAGATTATCGAAAAGGTTTCGGCTGGAGGCGGACACGAATTCGATCCATCCGGCGGCGACAAGCAAGACCACGGGCACTGTGATCGCGACGGCGAGGCGCCGGAAAGGCCGTTCCCCGAGCGGGAGGGCAAAGCGGCGGAGGAACGTCAGGAAGGCCAAGAGCCAGCCGAATTTGAACAGGAAAATCGCCGTGTTCGCGGCCATTGACAAGACGTCGGGCGAGAGACCTCCGGAGGACGAAGCGGCGGTGTTCTGCGACAGGCGGCTCCAGACGATCAACGTGAGCCAGATGCCGTCTAAGAAAAGAACCCCGGCGAGGAGCGGCCTGATCCATCCGGCGGCCTGGCCTCTGGCCCTTCGGAACAACAGGACAAGGAGCCAGGCGGCCGTAGCGATCCCCAAGACATCCAAAACATTCCTGATCCACGGCACCGTGTGATTATACACGGTTTCCGCACACCAAGGCATCCCCAGCCTTGCCATGCCGCCGGGCGGCCGGGATGTCGGCCGAAAGGCGGAAAAACGAGAAAATTCTACTTTAGATGGTTGCGCCGCTCGGGTTTCCGCCTTAATTTCCGCGTGTTGAGGGAAAAATACGCTTCAGGAGTCTGAACATGAGAACAAGCATCCAACGCCCCCTGGCTTTCATCGTGCTCTTGGCCATCGTTGCGCTCGGGGGACGAGGCGGGCCGGTCGACACGCGACTGCCCTCCGACTTCGGCATCAAGGCGAGGCAGCATATCGAAGCCTTGGTCCAGATCGGGCCCCGCTCGACCGGAACGCTCAACGAGGGCCGGGCGGCCGGCTACATCGCGGATCAATTCCGGTCGATAGGCCTTCCTGTGGTCATCGAGCCATTCGCTTTCGAATCCTTTGAGCCGTCCCGGATCGTGCTGAGGATCGGAGGCGAGAATTTCACGCCCGAGGGACTCGGGCTGGATCCCTATGCCGGAGGATTCAACTATTCCGGAACGTTCATCCTCCTCGAGCCGCGCGCCCCCTCCTCGTGGCCTGCGTCCTCGGCCATAGCGGGGAGGACGGTCGTGACATCGGAGGCGGGCGATCCGTCGCTCCATTTCCGCATTGCGGCCTCGCAGCCGCGTTTCATCATCGACCTGGCCCGGAAGGATCTCGACCGGGTCCGGGACTTGAAGGATCGGGAGCTTTCGCTGACCATTCACGGCGGTCTTGTCAAGGGGACGTCCCGGAATGTGATCGCCCATATCGGCTCGGATGTGCCTGCGCCCCAGATCATCACGGGCGCCCACATGGATGCCTTCCGCGACAGCCCGGGCGCGAACGATAACGCGTCCGGCGTCGCGGCTCTGCTTGGGCTCGCCCGGCATCTCAACCGTCTCGGGATCCCTGAGGGAA
>Ga0316628_100003986_pt1 | contig 11493 bp, 7 predicted proteins | sample OWC_Aug_M2_C1_D5_FD_207648 | JGI IMG/M metagenome (GOLD analysis project Ga0316628, IMG submission 207648) | Wetland soil microbial communities from Old Woman Creek delta, Ohio, United States - OWC_Aug_M2_C1_D5_C | ecosystem: Environmental > Terrestrial > Soil > Wetlands | place: USA: Ohio... | reverse complement strand
GAACCTTCCGCACCACATTCTTCACGTCCCAGGGCGCGAGGAACTGGCCTTTCTTGATGTTGACGACTCGCGCGTGCCTGGCCAGTTCCAGGACAAAATCGGTCTGGCGGCACAGAAAGGCCGGGATCTGGGCCACATCCAGAACCTCCGACGCCTTTTCGATCTCCTCGAAGCGGTGTACGTCGGAAAGGACGGGGACGCCGAACTCTTCCCGGATCCCTTTCAAGATCTTCAGCCCTTTGTCGAGGCCGGGGCCCCGGAATGACCGGACGGAAGTGCGGTTGGCCTTGTCATAGGAGGACTTGAAGATGAAGGGAATCCCCAACTCCGTTGTCAGTTCCCTGAGGCTCGCGGCTACCTTGCGGGCAAGCTTCTCGCTCTCAATCACGCAGGGCCCGGCGATGAGGACAAAAGGCTCCCCGCCACCGACCTTGATGCCGCCAATGTTTATCTTCCGCATGGTACTCATCTTTACCGAACTGACCTCTCTTTGCTATCCCAAGGTTACAGGCGGCAGTCTACAGCCGACAGCCTACAGTCTACAGTCTACAGTCTGAAGAAAAGACACGACGCCGAATTCTGTCGGCTGTGGGCTGTCGGCTGTCGGCTTCTACCCTGTGCCCTAATCCTTGTATTTGTCCTCGAGCATTTTGATCTTCAACTGCGGAATTTTCTCCGCCGCCCTGGACTCGGGGTTGATCTGATAGGCGGCCTTATACGCTTCGATGGCCTCCTTGTACATCTTTTTCTTCTCGTAGGACTCGCCGAGTCCGAGCCAGGCACCCTCGTCCTCCTTGTCATATTTCACGGCCAGCTTGAAGTTTTCGATGGCCTTGTCCGTCTGCCCCTTGATGCTGTGAATGTAGCCCATGTTGGCATAGGCCAGCCCCCGCTTGGGGTCGGCGGCTGCCAGTTGCCGGTACGTCTTGAGGGCTGCATCGTAGTTCTTCGCCTTCATCTGCTGGGCGCCCATGCGCTCCAAGGCCTCCGTCGAGGCCTTTCCCGATTTCCCCCCCTTCTCGATTGCCTTCGCCGCTTCCTTCGAGCGGCCCTGTTTCTCATAGATGGCGGCAAGGTTGAGCTGGATGTTGGGGTCATTGAGGCCCATCTGGAGAGCCTTCTTGTAGTGCTCCTCCGCAGCGGGATATTGTTTCAGTTCCCCGTAGGCAAAACCCAGGTCCGCATAGACCCGAGGGTTCTTCGGAGATGCCTTTTTGATCCGGTTGAGGGCAACAACAGCCTCCTTGTAACGCTTCTCGCGGAAATAATATTCCGCGACTCTCGCCGCTGCATCCATGTCGTCGGGCTTGAGCTGCAGCGTCTTCTCGTACTCGCCCAGGGCTTCCTTGTGACGCTTCGCCTTGTCGTAGGCTACCCCCAGGTTGTAGTGGAGGATGGGGTCTTTCGGCTGAATCTCCAGGGCCTTCTTGTAATTCTCGATCTCCTCCTTGACCTGCCCCTTTTTGCCGTGGGCCTGGGCAAGAGTGGCGTATGCATTCGGGTCCTTCGGGTTCTTCTTCACCAGCTTCGAGTAAAGCCGCGCAGCGTCCTGTTCCTTGCCGGCCTTGCGGTAAGCGTCGGCCAGCGCCTGGGCAATCCGCTCGTCGTTGGGCATCCGCTTATGAGCCTCTTCGTACTCCTTGATGGCCGGGGCGAGTTTTCCCGTCTTCTCGTAGGCCCCTCCCAGGCTGAAATGGACCATGGCATCATCGGGCTTGAGCCTCAGCGACGTCTGATAGTGGGTGATGGCTTCACTCCACTTGCCCATCTTCCCGTACAGGAACCCGGCGATGGCGTGGGCCCCCGCATCCTTCGGATTGAGCTCGGTGATGCGCTTTGTGAGCGGCAGGGCCTTCGTGTAGTCCTTCCTCTCGACATAGCAGCGCGAAAGCCCGGCCAGAGCCGTCATGTCATCGGGCTTCCGGGTAAGAACAGCCCGGTACTGGGTTATGGCCTGTTCGATCTTCCCCGATTCCAGGTACTGCTCGGCAAGCGTCTTCCGGAGGGCCGTATCCTCCGGGTTCATGCCGAGGGCCTTCTCGAGGGCCTGTGCCTGCCATTTTGCATTTTCGGGTATTTTCGCAAAGCGCAGCCAGTCCTGGGGTGTCAGCTCGATGCGGACCGGGACGGCCCCGATGGCCTGCTCGCCGTACCGGATTGTGATGGCGGAATCCGGAAGGGGTTTCCCGCGAAGGCCCTCCCGCACGGAGGCGCTCATTGCCCGGTCCACGAGCTCCACGGCCTTGAGAAGGACCTTGAGGTCGTTCGCCCCGCCGAGGCCCTCCGCGTCGACCGTGATGTTCTTTTCGAACAGGGAATCCGTGGAGACCTTTTTGATGATGAACTCGTCACGATAGGTGATCTTGAAGACGTCGCCGGCCGTGAGGCGCTCATCGGTTCCGTTCCTCTCGATGACGAGGTAATGGAACTCCGGCGTCTTGCCCAGGATGTTGACCCGGACGAACCCCTTCAAGCCCTTGTAGGAGAAAATCTCGCCATAGAAGGCAAACAGCAGGCCCGCCGCGACGATGACGGCAACTCCGGCCAGGGCTCCGATAAAAAGGATGTGATGGCGCCCTGTCCTCTCCGGCCTCTTTTTCCGCTCCCTCCGTTCATCCTTCTTGTAATAATCCATCGGTTGCTTTGTTTACCCTTTACCCTTTATTCCTCGATCCTTGTTCCTCGATCCCGGATTACCCCCTGGGATGATACTTCTTATGAATCTCCTTCAGCCTGTCCCGCGTTACATGCGTGTAAATCTGGGTCGTTGAAATGTCCGCATGACCCAGCATCACCTGAACGGACCGAAGGTCGGCACCCCCTTCCAGCAGATGCGTGGCGAAGGAGTGCCTGAATGTGTGCGGATGAACCTTCCGCTCGAGTCCTGCCATTCTTGCATATTTCTTGATCAGTTTCCATAGCCCCTGTCGGGTGAATCCCTCACCAGCGCGGTTCAGGAAAAGAACGCTTGACGTCCTCTTTTTCAGGAATACGGGACGGGCCTGCTCGATATAGCGCGCGAGCCACTCCAGGGCCGACCGGCCAACGGGCACGATCCGCTCCTTGCGCCCCTTGCCCACTGTGACGAGAAACCCCATTTGCCGGTTCACCCGGTTGAGGGTCAGCGTGGCCAGCTCGGTAACACGGATTCCCGAGGCATAGAGAACTTCCAGGATCGCGCGATCCCGGATGCCCGCCGGGGTCGCATCAGCGGGCTGACCGAGAAGTGCGTCCATCTCCTCACGACTGAGCGTGCCGGGAAGCCGCATCCAGGTACGGGCAATCTGCACCCGGGCCAGCGGATTCTCCTCCAGCCGGGCCTCGCGGAGAAGATATTTGTAAAACCCACGGATCGCGGCCAGCTTCCGGTTCATGGACGTCGAGGAAAGTCCCTGTTCGCGAAGCCCCCCCAGGAATGCCGTCACATCCTCAGGCCTCACGGCAGCGGGCGATGAAACACCGGCCGTGGCGACGAAGTCGAGAAACTGCCCGATGTCGCGGCTGTATGCATCCAGGGTGTTGAGTGAGGCCCCTCTCTCAACGGCAAGATAATTGAGGTATTCGTCGACCAGGGTCGAATCGCCCGGTGTGGATGAAGACATGAATATTCCCCACAAACCTTCAAAATGCCCCTCTCCCCCCTTGATGAGGGGAGCCCCCACCCTTTCTTCTACAAAAAAAAGGGGCGGAGAGAATTTAACAGACGGAAGATCATTCCTTAGAGGTTCGTATTATCTCAAAGAAAGGGGGCAGGCAAAGACTTTTTTGCCGTTTCAGGATCAGCCGCCGGTGTGCGGCGGCTTTTCCGCCACCACCAACAGGACCATGGCCAGACGCAAGGGCGCAATACGGGCGTCGATCCGCGCAAGACCCGCGTAAAGGCGGTTGATCAAGTCGAAAGCCTTCACGAGTCCCGCCGGGGTGCGCCGCCCGATGCCTGCCGCGGCTGATGATCTTCCAACAGAAGGGATTACGGTGAGAAACGCTGCCACGGACCACATGGTGAGTTTTTCAAGGGGTCCCAGGACTTTTCCGACAGACAGGATCCGCAGGCCCGATTTCTCCAGCAGACCGATCATCTCCGGCAACTCGTAGCGTCGGTGATGCCCCACAAAGCGGTCATCGACGGCAAAAAAATCCCTGCGGTGCGGAAAGGTCACGATAAGGCGGCCTCCATTTTCCACGACGGACGCCATCTGGCCGATGGCCTCGAGGTCATCCCTGATGTGCTCGAGGACCTCGGAACAGACGGCACTGCGAAAGACCCCTCTTTTGAAAGGCAGGCTCGTAGCGTCGGACACTACGTAATGGCCTGCCACCTGCGCCGTTTTCAGGCACCGCAGCGCCGAAAAGGAAAGCTCCGTAAACACTGTCCGGTCCGTGGCGGGCGAGATCGGAGAGATGCCGCTTCCCACTTCCAGCGTCATCCCTTCACCCTGCCGGGGAAGCCGCTCCCGCACGGCTCGCTTCCGTACCCGATAGTTGTAGAGGTGGTTTTTCAGAGTGAGGTAAGCCGGCTCTACGAAAAAATCATCGAAACGATTGCCCGTTTCCTGCGTCAAGCGTGATTCCTCCGTCACCGAGTCGTGACCCGGCTGCCCGGGAAGACAGATGTCCTGGCCAGGCCGAGACGGGAAAGTCGGAAAAGTACGGCCGTCCAGAGGCACCCGAGGCCGTACCGGACGCTGCGCCGGAAATTGATGGATGAAGAGTCTGCGTAATAGCGCGTGGGACAACTGATCTCGGCAATCGGGTGGTCGTACCAGAGCACCTGCAGAAGCATCTGGTTGTCGAAGATAAAGTCGTCTGAGTTCCCTTCCAGCGGAAGCTCCTCGAGAACCTTTCGGGAAAAGGCCCGGTAGCCCGTGTGATACTCGGAGAGTTTGGCGCCCGTGAAAAAATTCTCGAAGAGCGTCAGGAACCGGTTGGCTGCGTATCGCCACAGCGGCATGCCGCCGCGAAGGGCATGGCCCCCGAGGATGCGGGAGCCCAGGACACACTCGTAGAGCCCGTTGCCGACGAGCGACGCCATGGCCGGGATCAGCTTGGGCGTGTACTGGTAATCGGGGTGCACCATGATGACGATATCGGCGCCCTCCTCCAGGGCCATTCGGTAACAGGTCTTCTGGTTTGCCCCGTAGCCCCTGTTTTCGGGGTGCCGGTAGACTTTCACGCCCGGAAGGGTTCGCGCCAGCGCCGCAGTCTCGTCGTGACTCGCGTCATCGACGATGATCACCCTGTCGACGACGCCTTGGGCCATGACCTCCTCGAAGGTCTTCAGGAGGGTCTGCGCCGCATTGTAGGCGGGCATGACGACGACGACTTTCTTCCCTGCGAACATGTTTCCTATAAACCTTGTCTTGATCCTCTTCCCGACGGGCGAATGATCAAATGATCAGTGGAGAGGGAGATTCATCCTTCAGTCCTCAACGGATCACGTAGACAGCGTGACCATTCGATTCATAAACTTTAATCAGGCATTGCGCAAGCTTTTCGAGGACGCTCCGGACCGTTTCATCAGAGAAGTTGTCCACGAGCGCCTTGATCAAAAGCTCTTCCCGCACCAAAAGATGGGTGCCCCCCAGGGATCTCAGAAAGACCGTAAGGGTTTCCGCGTCCGCCGAGGATCGCACCATGGCTTTCACAATGCCCGTTTCCAAGCCGACATGATGAATGTAGTCCCGGTCCAGGTAGTATCCCCGCCCGCTCAGGTAGAGAAGATAGACAACGGCATCGTCCGGCAGATTTCGATTGATAAAAGCCGTGGCCGGGTAACTGCCGACCTGCCGGGAAAGGAAATCATCCCGCGACTCCCCGCCGAGAAGGTATGGCAGGGGCCGGATGTCCGTGAACCGGCTCCCCAGGTAGACGAGGTTTGCGGCAATCAGCAGGGCAACGGCGAAAAGTACCACCCTGCCTGCCAGCTTCATGATATTGTTCCTGCGGTTTTTCAACCAATCGGTGCCGTTCCGGATTCCCGTGACGGCGAGGATCGTCATGAACGGTACGGCCGGAAGGATATAGCGGATTCGCAAATCCGCCATGAAAGCCGATAGGGTAAAAACGAAAACGATGAACAGGAGAAAGAAGGACCGATGGTCCCTCTGGCTCCCGACGAATGCAAAGGGGATCGCCAGGGCGAGCAGCGGGCTCAGAACGCCGTCGAAGTGCTGCGGGGAGTGGTCCCTGCCTTCGAAAAAGATCCGCACTGGCAACAGCAGGATCTGCCAGAGCTCTTCCCCGTAGAGCAGTGTCCTGTTCCGGAAGAAATTAAAGCCCTGGGGCTGCACATCACCTGTCGCCAGGAAAGCAACGGGTTCGCGGCCGCCGTGCATGAACACAAACAGGTTGTCCATGAGGGGATAGATCGGGTTTCCCTTCAGGATGAGGTTTTTCACCAGCCACGGCGAAACCACGGCAAGGGCAACCAGAAAAAAAAGAGCCCCCCAACGGATCGCCTGCAACTGTTTTCCCGTATCCCTTGCATAGAGGAAACAGACCGCCACGACGAGGAAGAGCCAGGAGACAAGGGCGTTGTATTTCGTGCCTGCAGCCAGCCCCATGCAAACGGCGGAGAACAAAAGCCAATTCGCGTTTTCGTATCGGCCGTCTCTCCAACGGAGATAGGAAAGGACGCTGGCCGTCGTAAAAAAGATCATTCCGAGATCCACGTAGGCCGTGATGGACAGGCGCATCACCATAGGGGTGCTCACGAACAGGAGCAGTCCGAGCATCCCCCACACTACTCCCTCCCGATGTTTCAGATAACGGTAAACGAGATATCCCGTCCCCCATCCGAAGAGCAGGTGGATCAGCGCAGGCACAAGGTCATTGCCGAACAGCAGCGGAACGAGGTACAGCAAGTCGACGTTCATCGGAAAGTAACTGAAGTCGGCCCAAGGCGTCTCAATGAAACCCCCGTGGCGGATCCAGAGTTTCGGGATGGCAAGATGGTGGATGAGCGCATCGCGCGAGACGGGCGGCATCAGGCAGAGGATCACTTCGACGATAAAAATCCCCCCCAGGGCGCACGCCATCACCTGGCAGAGAATCAGCTCCGTTCGGCTGGAGGCTTCCGCTGCCGACAGGGACGAGACTTTTGGATGTGCCAATGTGCCGGCATCAATGTTATCCATGGAGTGCTGCACGATCTAGAGAGACCCTTTTCCCGATGTGTCCTTCTGCCGTTTTTCGCAGGCGATTCTCAGATTCGTTTCTATGGCGGCGTTTCCCGGCATAAGCTCACGGGCCTTCATGAAACTCGCGATGGCGTCTTCCGTCCTGCCCTGCTCCATGCGGACGAGTCCGAAATTATTGAGCGCCTCGGCATTGCGCGGGTTGACGCGAAGAGCCTCACGCAAATGCGCCTCTGCGTCCCCCAGTCTGCCCCGGTGAATGAAGATCATGGCCAGATTCGTATGGGCCGCTTCATGGGAGGGATTCAATCGGAGGACCTGCAGGAAATAGGCCTCGGCCGCCTCGAACCTCCCTTGCTGAATCAACAGGAGACCGAGTTCGATCCGGGGTTGTGCAGAGTTCGGATCCAGTTCAGCCGCCTTTTGAAAATGGTGAATGGCCTTCTCGTGATTACCTGAACGTATTGCGCATACACCCAGGTTGTAATGGGGAACGGCGTAATCGGCCTTCTGTTCGATGGCCTTCAGAAAGTGTGGAACCGCCTTTTCGCAATCTCTCTTATCGATAGACAAAACCAATGCTCCCACATTGTTGTGCGCCACCGGATTGACCTCCGTCACCCGGATCGCATGTTCAAAGAGAGTGATGCTGTCCTTCCAGGTCTCGACCTGCGCCCTCGCAAGAAATCCATGCCACGACAACAAGACTACAAAAAAGACGATCAGGGGGGTTCTCCATTTAGGCCGTCTCTCGACGATCGCGTTCGACCCAGCGGCAGCGGCGATGAAGAGTCCCACCAGAGGCAGATATGTGTATCGATCGGCCAGCGACTGCGACCCGACCTGAACGATCCCGATGACGGGGACCAGTGTGCCCAGATACCACAGCCACCCCACCGGAAGAAAGGGATACCGCCGGGCATACCGAATGACCCAGGCAGAGACCGCCGTCAGAAACAAGACGGCCGTGACGATCTTCCACGCAGACGGCATTTCCGGATAGGGATAGAATACCGCCAGTTCGACGGGCCACACCATCTTCCAGATGTACTCCCCATAGGAAACCATCGCGTTGGCCGCCCGTACCACCAGTGGGTATTGGTCCAACGTTCCGATCGCTCCGCTTTCCTGCTGCGCGAAACAGGTCACAACGCTTACAGCCGTTGCAAGGATCAGGAGCGGCACTTTTTCTGCCAACAGCCGAATACACACGGGACCCTTCACGAACCGGTCAAATACCGTCATCGCTCTGGCCCCTCTTGCCAGCGGCCATCCATCGAGCAGCAACAGCACGAGGGGGAGCGTCACCAGCATCGGCTTGGCCATCAACCCCAGCACAAACGACAGCACGACCAGTGCATAACGTCCCCACCCCGGAGAGTTCACGTACCCGGCATAGGCCCCCATCGTGGCAAACCACAGCAGGCCGCTCAGCACATCCTTGCGCTCCGACACCCACGCAACCGACTCCACGTGTAGGGGGTGAATCGCAAAGAGCGTCGCTGCGAGCGCACTGCCCCACAGCATCCCCGTCATTGCCCTCAGCACCCAAAACATCACAAGGACACCCACTAGGTGAATCTGTACGTTTGTCCAGTGGTGCCCTCCCGCATTGGACCGGTAGATTTCCCAATCCAGCATGTGAGACAGCCACGTCAGGGGAAGCCAGGACCCGGAATACAGAGTGCCGAAGGCCCATCGAAACCCATCCGGCGAAAGACCCCGTTGAACGTGCGGATTCTCAACTACGTAGGTATGGTCATCGATATTGACGAACTCGAAAGACTGGACCGGCCAGTAGAGAATCAGCGTCATCATCGCCAGGAAAAGACAGATCCCCAGGATCGGATTCAGACGCTTGTTCCCCATTTTCAGAACACCAGAATCAGGCATCCCGTCCCTTGCGGTACTTGCATTGATGCGTTGGACGCCCGCGGTTTCCGGTTTTCCGGTTCCGGATCGCATGCCTGGCGCCGTGCTTAACCCGTTGCACTATTTCTTTTTTCGCTGCAATTCTTCTGCCACCATGAACACCGCTGCCTGCCGCCCATGGCCGGCCCGCAAATCCCCGCCGTAGAGAGCAAATAGGCTCATTGTATCGAGGGGTTGCTGACCAGAGCATGTACGCTTCAATGTGGGCTCCGGGTAGGATTCCGGATGAGAAGAAGGACTGTTACTTCGCCGCAGCGGCGAGAGCCCGTTGTAAATTATTTTCAATGATCGTGTTTTGTGGTGCCAGGGTCAGGGCCTGCCTGAAGTGCGCGATGGCGTCTTCCGTCCTGCCCTGTGCCGTTCGTACGATGCCGAGATTGTTATGCGCCTCGGCGCTTCGCGGGTCAAGACGAAGAGCCTCGCTCAGATGAGTCTCAGCATCGCCCATTATTCCCTGCCGGAGGAATATCAGGCCCAGATTAGTATGGGCTGTCTCGTGTGTCAGATCAATTCGGAGGACCTGACTGAAATCCTCCACGGCCTCTTCCAATCTGCCCTGCTGCATCAGCAAAAGCCCGCGGTCAATCCGGGATATTTTCAATCGGGGATCGATCAGGATTGCCTGCCCATAGTAGTGGAGAGCTCCTGCCGCGTTGCCTTCACGAGAGGCGCACACCCCCAGGCAGTGAAAGGCCTGGGCGAAGTCTTTTTTCATGCCGATGGCTTCCTGAAAATGGGGCACTGCCATTCTGCAATTATTCCTCTCCAGATAATGGGCGCCGATATTGTATCGGGCAACGGGGTTGATCGTTGTCACTGCGAGGGCATGCTCGAAAAGGGTGATGCTGTTTTTCCAAATTTCCACCTGCGCTCGCGCTGCAGGCAGTAACCACATAAACGGGAGGAGAAAGACGACCATGACAGCCCATTTCAACGCGGGTCGTCTGGAAACGATCCCACGGACCCCCCAGGCAACGGCGATGAAAATACCCACCAGGGGCAGGTACGTGTAACGATCCGCCATGGACTGGGAGCCCACCTGGACAATCCCGATGACCGGCACCAGCGTGCCCAGGTACCAAAGCCAGCCCACGATCAGGAAAGGATGTTCCCGTGCCTTTCGAAAGACAAACCATGAAATCGAGACGAGCATCAAAAGCGCGGTCACGATTTTCCAGACGGGTGGCATTCCGGCATGGGGGTACAAGATAGCGAGATCGACCGGCCAGATCGCCTTTCCAATATAATTCACGTAGGAGACAGCCGCATTGGCAACGCGCACATCAAGCGGCATCTTCTCGAGAGACCAAAGGGCATCGATGCCTCTTTGCGCGATGACCGTTGCGACGCACGAAACGGCAGCGAGCAGCAACAGGGGCGTTTTCTCAATGATCAATCGCAGGGAATCGGTCCGGTCGGGTGTACCACCGGGGATCACCCATCGGTCGAAAACGGTCCGTGAACCTGCAAATCGACGAAGAGGCCAGTAATCGAGAAGCAACAGGACAAAAGGAAGCGTGACGGCCATGGGCTTCGACAGAAGGCCCAGGACGAATGAACCCAGCACGAGAAGATACCGCCGGAGATTCGGATCTTTTACATAATGGTCGTAGGCGCTCATCGTGAGAATCCAGAAGAATCCGCAGAGAACGTCCTTCCGCTCCGAGACCCAGGCAACGGACTCCACGTGGAGAGGGTGGATGGCAAAGAGCGCTGCCACGAGTGCGCTTGCCCAGAGCGACTGCGTCATGCGCGACAAGACAAAAAATAGCAGGAGCACACTGGCCGCATGGATCAACACACTAGTCCAGTGATGGCCACCTGCATGGAACCCATACATCTGGAAATCCATCATGTGGGAAAGCCAGGCAAGCGGGTGCCAGTTTCCTGCGTGAAAGGAAGTAAAGGACCACCTGAGCCCGTCAACCGTGAGACCGCCCTGCACCTGTTTGTTGTCTGTCACGTAGAGATGATCATCGTAGACGAAATCATAGGACTGTACCGGCCAGTACAGGATAAGCGTCATCGAGGCCAGAAGAAGAGCCACCACCAGGGCCTGCTTCGAGCTCTTTGATTCTGTCTTCAATGCACCCGTAGCAGGCATACCGGACTTTCCGAACTTATTTATTGATAGCCGAAATGTCTTTGTGAACATTCTCCGTGGCCTTCTGCCCCGGACCTGAAACCCACCACGACAATACGTTGAAATAAATTAGCAAGAAATGGGCCGGGCGCTCATTTGCTCGCATCAGCTTTCTAATGACCTGCAGTTTGTTGGCGAACCATAAAAAAACCGGGTGAAAGGATTTCCTTTCACCCGGTTGCATGTTGATCTTAAAAATTCCCTACGGGGTGATTTTTCCGGCGGAATCGATGGTATACGTTGTGGAAGAAGATCCGTGCTTCCCCGTCATGGACAGGCCGG
>Ga0316628_100003985_pt1 | contig 11493 bp, 9 predicted proteins | sample OWC_Aug_M2_C1_D5_FD_207648 | JGI IMG/M metagenome (GOLD analysis project Ga0316628, IMG submission 207648) | Wetland soil microbial communities from Old Woman Creek delta, Ohio, United States - OWC_Aug_M2_C1_D5_C | ecosystem: Environmental > Terrestrial > Soil > Wetlands | place: USA: Ohio... | reverse complement strand
TTTTTTCATCGGCTCTTAGCCCATTGCGTTTCTTGAAGTAAACTGGAACTCCTACGGCAATTGCAGCTGTTATTGTTGAAGAAGCTATGACCAGAGTTGTTGGAGAAAACTCTGAGGCTGGCTTGCTCACGATGAAGTGGACTGTTTCAGAAACGCCCATGTTGTCAAACTCATCCTTCGCGTACACTGTTACATTGTGAAGTCCATCAAACAGGTTGAGCAGAGTTGTATTTTCAGTCAGGGCTATTTGCGCTTTGTCATCTAAGCCGTATCCCATCCATGTCACCAGCTTGTTCAGTGTGAAGGTTAAGGAAACGTTGCTTTCAGTGTACGTCTCGTTCTGTGGTGATAGGATTGAGATTTTTGGAGGCGGAGGACTGTATGAATCCCAAAAGATAAGTTGACTGTACCCGTAAGTGTTTCCAGGCTGTAAACCGTCATCGTATATGATGTCCAAGTTTTCTCCGTATTCGTCTAGCAGGCTTTTGACGTTCTTGCTCATGTTAAGGGAGAATGCATCTGTCTCCCATTCTGCCTCCCATATACCCCAGATGTGATCCGATGGTCCTCGAAAACCATAACCATACCCGTTCGGAAGAACATAAGCGGTCCTCCCGCTGATTGGATAGTTTTTTCGTGGATTGTTGTGAATGTAATTCCAGAACTGTCTCAAAGCGTCCAAATGCTCTTTCCCAAAGATTCCCCCAGTCCAGCCTTCATTGCCATCAAAGACAACAATGTATTTCGCACCATTGTCATACGCCAAGACAAGGTCTTTATAGAGTTCTTCGCCCGATTCGATGTAAGGCGGTTCAGTGTAGGTCCAAGTTATCATTACTCCCCAGTCCTTGTTTTGAAGTTCGGCTGCTCCTCTGCAGAGCGCAACGTTTAATTGCCGGCTGTAGTTCCATCCGAATTCTGCGAAAATGGTATCGTACCCTGCCTTGTAGTCGAACCAGTACAATGCGTAATCTGATGTGAAAAGGGTGTATCCGGAGGAGTTGAGGTGGTTTGTTTCGGCCCGTTGTATGCTTCCGCCAAGACTTTGCGTGTAGAGATTTGCAGCTTCGACGTAGCTACCTATGCTGGTGGAGTTGCCTTGGATCCGGCTGGAATTGCGGTCAAGTTGCCGTCCTCCCGGTTCATCGAGATGGTAAAAGCCTAGCAGGCGGTCTCCCCAGGTCTCTTCAGCATACTGCAGCCATTGGCTATCATTGGGAGTTGCATCGAAACCTACGTGGGAAAGCGCCGGAGTTAAACTGATGAAGGATAAGCCGCTGTCGTAGGCGTACTGGAACGTTTCGGTCAATTTGTTCGGGTACCAAGTTATCCTGGTACTGCCTATAACGATGAAGTTGGTGAAACCGCTGACTTGGTCAATCATGGCTTTTGCTTCTGCCACATCTCCATAGGACAAGTCGACGCCGACATAAACGTCAGGTGTTAGTTGGCCATGACTATCCGCTATGAAGGCGAGGCTGATGGAGGCTTGAAGAAACAATAGCGCAATCATAAAGACGATGAGTGACCTGTGTTTCATAACCGCTTCCCAACTCGTGGATTAATGTTTCTTTCCAAAATCTGGCACCGGCGAGGCTTGTCGTATTCGGTAGCAGAATCTCTGATTGACGCACTCCGGCGTTTCTTGTTATAAACAAGCAAGCCAGCACATAACATAACAGACGAGGTTATAGAGACAGCAGCGAAAGGAACGAGCGGAAACGGCTCAGGGGAATTCACATCGAAGAATATCGTTTTTGAAGATTCAGAATTTCCAGCCAAGTCAGCTACATAACAAGTCAAACTATGCTCTCCGTTGGCTAAGCCTGTTAAAATGGAACCTTCAATCAATGTCTGGTTTTCTTTTCCGTCTATATTGTATAGCATCCAGGAAACGTCTTCATTAACAGTGAAATCCAAGGGTACGTCTGAAAACGCGTAAGTCGTGTTTTGAGGCGATTGAACAGTGACTCTTGGTGGAACGAGGTCTTTGGCGAATCTGACTGTTGAATAACTGTTCATCTCGAATGTGGCATAATGAGTAATCGTCGAGTAGGTTTCCATGTCAAAATCTTCTCCAGTTACGTAATAGCCAACGCCAGCCGCATAGACTGTGACGGATAGATTGCCTCCTGGAACGTCGGATAGGTCTATTGAAAACGACGTGTTTTCTCCAATGTTTTTTGCGATGACTATGTTTTCGTTTGGTTTCCAGCTGGCTGCATAGTACAGTTCAGATACCGCGTCGAGGGATTTGTCATCGTTTGTCTTGGGTATGACTACTTCAAGAGTGAGGTTAACGTTTTTTGGGTGATATGATCCGTTTTGAGGCGTGAGAATGGTTATTATTGCCGGCTGTGTGCCCGCTGGGGGAGAAACCTCTGTGAAATCGGATAAACGGTGGTAAGGATTTGCTTGTGCAACTTCGACAAATGCCAGAATTATTGCTGCAAGCACAAGAGCAATCGTTATCAAAGTCGCTGTTTTAATCATGTGAGTATCGCATCACATGCATGTCTCGAGGGGTTAAAAGGAGTTTTTGTAAAGGTTCCTTGACCAAAGCTTCTGGGAACCGGAACAATTTAGTCAAGATTTCTTGACAAACGAGGGTTTTTGGTTCATGGTGCGCTAGAAGTCTTAAATTTGCAGCGGCAGAAATGGCTTAAGCGAGAGGTGAGGACACTGCATAAGGTTGTTATAGCCATCAGCGCAGTTTTTTTGGCTATAGGGCTTGTTGTTGGTTTTTGGCCGGAGCCAGCGAAGTTCGGGTGTGCTTATGAACAACCTTACTGGCTGACGGGCTTAGTGCTGGTTGTGGGTGGAGCAATAATTGCTGCTCTAGGTCTTTTAGACCCCTGGAAGAAAGACATCTTAACGCGCTAATATCGTTGCTCCCTTACTTTCAGAGTTACATAGTTACCGCTAATCTCCAAGACAAAGACGTCAACGCCTAAACACTTGTTAAATCCGGTTGTTGCGAGAGCCACCCAATCGGAGCGTGTGCCAACCCTGAGTCCCACTCCAATTGACTGTTGGTCTGAGTAGTAGAAGAAAAGGTAGTTGGTTTCGCCGAATGTAACCGTCCTGTTCTCGTTAGGATTAACTGTCACAGATTGCCACTCTGGCGGCTGTGTCATGGCTTCAAGTATGTTTTGCATGGCGTAAAGCCTATTATTCAAAAAGGCGATTTGATTCTGTAAGGGAATAACCGGTTCCTGCAACGGGATAGGCTGGAAGCCCAGAGAGGATATCTGTCTATCTTTTTCTTGAAGCATTACGTTGTAGGCGAACACTGAATAAACGAGAGCAACAATCAAGATTGCACACAAAACTCCTAATCCTACGGCAAAGCCTCTTCCAACAAATTCTTTCTCAGTCACTTTGCAGACCCCACCATACTCTTGTCGATTTACGGATTTAACATTAGCGAGCTATTTCGTGTTGGTCCAGTGAGCGCGCGCAATTCCTTTTGGGTGCAAACCAAACGAAAAAAGTCATATTTTATCTAACCCCTTCTGCTTCAGACATTGACGCTATTGACCACTACGAAATCTACGTCTCTTCGCTATCAGCTTATTGAAAAAGAAGAGGGGATGTTATACGCTGAGTATCAGCACTAACAATGTCTTCTTCACGGTCTTTTTCTCTCGCGAGTCTTAAAGTAAACCAGCAAACCAATTCCAGCAATGACAGCTACCACACTTACAGATGCTGTAACCAGCGTTGTTGGGAAAGGCTCGGGAGTAGCTTTGGGTTCTGGAGCACTAGGCGAAGCTGTAGGTGTAGGCGTTGAAGAGGAGGCGTAGACAACGAAATTTGTTCTCGGAAAAGTATATCCAAATCCTGTCCAATCATAATTTCCCTCTACAAGGATTTCTAATGTATGTTCTCCATCAGCTAGTCCCTCAAGATCAAAGGTGAAGCTGAAACTGGCAGGCGGATTCGCGACACCCTGAGGATCCTGCACTTGAATTATGGTCTCATTCTCGTCGGAACCGTCACTGATATGCCCAAAGGGGCCGGTAGCAGAGCCGTCAACACAGTAAGTTACATAGGAAATGTAGCAGTTCGTTTTGTTGAGCCAAACTGATGGTTTGAGAACTGTGAAGTTCAGCCAAATATTATTTTTAGGGTAAGATTCACCCGCAACTGGTGACAAAACATCAAGTGTGGGATAGCTGATTTCATTTTCCCAGGGTTTCCAACCTGGATTAGCACTTGCCAAACTAAGCGTCTGGCTGATAAATACTGTTGAGAATAGGACTATTGTCAGCATCATTGCCAAGGCCGTTTTCTTCATAACAGCACCAACAATACCTGAGCTTTTTCAGGCTAAAAGAGGTTTTTGTAAAGGTTTCTTGAGCAAAAAAGCCCAAAACGAGGTTTTTGGTATAGATTTCTTGACTCAACAAATCTTGATACATATTCCCAGAGGCCTTATGCTTTACCGTTAGGTGTTTTTGTTCGGCGAAAATCAGGGCTAATAACAACCAGAGAAGTCGCATAAGATTAGAAGCGCGCTTTTAGGCGCTAACTTTTTAAATACTAATTGGACTGAAATATGGACTGTGCACAGGAATGTGCACTATAATATAGGAGAAAGAAGAAACAAATGAATACTAAGAAATTGACAGCGATGCTTCTACTTCTGACTTTTGCAGCTTCACTTGTCATGTCATTGCCCGCAGCTTATGCACAAGCAACGATAACAACATATGCCTTTATCGATGCTATTCCCAACCCCGTGGGGGTTGGACAAGAAGTGTTGCTACGATATGGAGTTATACAGCAATTAGGATACCCGCAGGACCAGTGGAAAGGTCTTTCCATAACAATTGTTAAACCAGACGGCACAACTCAGACGTTATCAGATTTGACAACAGACTCTACAGGTGGATCTGGTTTAGATTATACCCCAGATCAAGTTGGCACATACAAACTGACAACACACTTCCCAGAGCAAGCATTTCCGGAAACGTACTTTGACTTTCAAAGAGGTGTTATGTTCTTTGCAGGAGATATAGTTAAAGCCGCCACCAGTGAAACATTGACTCTTGTTGTTACTCAAGAGCCGCTGCCAAACTATCCTGGATTTCCTCTTCCGACTGATTACTGGACACGTCCAATAGACCCTCAGCTCAGAGAATGGTACTCAGTTGCGGGAAACTGGGTAGAGAGACCCGACAATTCGTTGGCACTGTACAACGACGATGCACCTGAGACTGCCCACGTATTATGGGCGAAACCGTTGACAACCGGGGGCTTAACTGGAGGTCTCTTGGGGCCTGGAAAGGTTCCAGCCGGATCTGAAACTGGCGACGCGTACTCAGGTTATTTCATAAATTCAGCAATACTGAACGGCATTCTCTACTACAACAAAGACGATGAATATGCAGGGTCGCGTGGAATTGTTGCCTTGGATCTTCGTACCGGAGAAGAGCTTTGGCTTGTAAACAACACGTATCTGTCTTTTGCGCAAATCTTCTACTTTAACAGCTTCAACTATGATGGTGTATATACGTATCTCTGGGATACAACTGGAGACGGAGGCTCAACGTGGAAGGCTTATGATCCCTTCTATGGCCAATGGATTTACACAATGATAAATATGCCTTCTGGAACAAGGGTTTGGGGTCCAAGCGGTGAAATCCTCATCTACCAAGTGGACTTTGCTAATGGTTGGATGGCTCTTTGGAATTCAACTGCTGCTGGACAAACAGCCCCTAACTTCTCGATGGATCTCACAGCTTATGGCAGTTGGGGCAACTTCTGGGGAGGAAACCTTGTTCATGGATCAACCATCAATGCATCCGACCCTAGAAGCTATTCGTGGAACGTCACCATTCCCGCAGGCTTAGCACCTTTCACTACTGGAAGCCTTTTCACCGTAAATACGAAGATTTATCCTGACAGAGTAGTCGCTATCTCCTTCAATCAAACAAACGTAAGACTCTGGGCATTGAACATTCAGGGATTAAGTGCCAGTTCCACTTCTATTCCATCAACAATTTTCGACCAATCGTGGAATCCGCCTGCTTCATGGGTAGCCAGTTCTGTTACCTTGGAATACACGGGAGCAACTAACGATGCTAAAGACGGTGTTATAGCGATATGGGCTAAGGAATTGAGGAAACATTACGCCTTTAGCCCGCAAAACGGCAGTTTTCTATGGGAGACAGATTCTGAACACTTTTTAGATTCTTACGGCGCTGGCGCCATCGAGCATTCTTGGTTCTTTGCCTACGGAAAACTTTACTCAGCCGGTGTCGCTGGTATAGTCTATTGCTATGATCTTGCTACGGGGGATACTCTGTGGACTTACAACCTGACCGATGTATACAATGAGCCTGTGACAGGGAATTATTGGTGGGCGTGGATTGCGGTGATTGCGGATGGTAAAGTCTATGTTGGGCACACTGAGCACTCTGCCGAAAATCCGATACCACGTGGTGCGCCATTCATATGTCTCAATGCTACAAATGGTAATGTGATTTGGCGGGTAAACGGTATGTTCCGTCAAACCAGATGGGGTGGAGCAGGACTCATGGGAGATAGCATAATCGCGACTATGGATACGTACGATCAGAGGATATACGCCGTTGGCAAGGGACCCACTGTAACAACTGTTGATGCACCTGATAGCGGTGTGCCTTTTGGCTCATCGGTAATGATCAGGGGCTCGGTTAAGGATATTTCCGCGGGCACCCAAGACACAAACATAGCTTCCCGCTTCCCGAATGGAGTTGCCGCTGTTTCTGACGAGAACCAATCTGCGTGGATGCTCAATGTCTACAAGCAATTCGAGACTGTTGACCCTCACGCCCAGGCATGGACCGGTGTTCCAGTGAGACTATATGTTGTAGACGCGAACATGAACGCCAGACCCATCGGTACTGCAACGACTAGCGCAGAGAACGGGGCTTTCGCTTTCGCATGGACTCCGGATATTCCAGGAACATACTATCTGTACGCTTCGTTCGATGGTTCCAAAGCCTACTTTGGTTCTCATGCCGAGACCGCTTTCGTAGTGGACCCCGCACCCGAACCAACAGAGGCACCTACACAACCGCCTGCAAACGCAGCTGACCTATACTTGCTCCCTGGAATAGGCATCATAGTCGCCGCAATCGCAATAGTAGGCGCACTAATCTTGCTTCAACTCAGAAGAAAGTAGACGCTTAAAAAAAGCAAATCTTCCCCCTTTTCTTTTTTCGAGATCATATTAGTCATTATTGTCCTGTGGGAATCAGAGCAACGTGAGGCTTAGCGATCCGAGGGTGTCTTATAGATGAGGAATTCTTAGGCGGGTATACTTACATCGATTATGTGGCGTTTTCCGGCTTCGGATTCTTATTCCTATGGATTTTGGCGTTGTTCATCTATTTTTTTCTGATTGAGTCACATCTTCGAACAAAGTGTATGCGGAAGCACGGTTGGATTTCCTAAAGGCGTTTTTGAATGGCTACCGAATAGGAGTCTCAACCATCAGTTCTGCGGTAAGGTTTGAGTCTTTCTCACTTTGAGAAGGAGAATCAGAATGTAGAATGCTATTCCAAAGATTCCCATTACAAAAGTGATAAGAAAGATATCGCTGCTGGACACAGAGCCGTACAACGGGTTCAGGGTCAGCGGATAAAACGGCTTGATATCCGAGTATAAGGGAGAGTCAAACAGGACATGAAGCAGTGTGCCTGCGACTCCTGCAATCGTGAATCGGGACCTCTTGAGCGGTGTTTCTGGTTCCAGTTGCAGCGTTTCGTAGAGTGGATGCATTCTTCCTTCTATGAGGAACATGCCAAGGCCGAATGCGAAGCCTAAGACGATGGCTGCGAGGAAAGTGTGAAGGTAGCCGTGCAGCGGATAGTTCAGCCCGAGAGTCAGCACGAGCAGTGGTTCAAAGTCCAACACGACGTTGGCGAGTATGAAGGTTGGTGCGTGAACATAGCTTCTGAACGGAACGCCTAAGCAAAGTGCTGGACCCAGATGAAACGGTGTGAAAGGCATCCTTCAATCACTCTTTATTCTTTTCGGGAAACGAAGACTAGTTTCTCAGCCTTGGGTTTCTTGCGCGGATTGATCTCCCAGTCGGGATAGCAATTGATCTCCTTGAAGCCGGCTGCCTGGAGATAATGAACTATGTCCCAGTAGGTGAAGAGTCGGAGGCGTTCTCGGTCTCGAAAAACATGTACGCCCTCAGGAGTCTCGATGGTGCTCGTCTCTTGCCACCATGCTACGCCGTGCAGAGGGTCAAAGTTGCGAAGACGAACAATTTCAGTGCTGTGTATTCCGGGAGCTCGGGCTTCGACAACTTCAAGACCCTTGTGGATTGTTTGGAGAGAGAACCAGCTTGTTCCAGGGTAGAAGGGGTTGCCGGCATTGCAGACGAGTATGCCTCCTTTTCTTAATGAGCGGTAACCGCATTCGAGAGTCTTTTGAACGTCATCATCATTTGGGAGTAGGAAGAGTATGTAGAGCGCAAGAACCGCGTCGAATTCGTTTTCATAGTTTAATAGTGTTGCATCACCCTGAAGCAGTTTGACGGATAAGCCTTCGCGTTTGGCTCTTTCCTTGGCTATTTGAATGCGTTCAGGCGTGTAGTCTATTCCAGTGCATTCGTAACCAAGCTTTGCCAGCCCAAATACGTGTCGACCGCTCCCGCAAGCGACATCGAGCACCTTCATAACTGGACGAGTTGCATGAGTCCCGAAGGCATGCTCGAGAAAGGTGAGCTCTCTTTTGTTGGCTTCCACGTAACGTGGCTCATGCTGGACCAGCAGGTCCTCGTAGTAGGCCCGATGAGCGTAATAGGCGCGGCTGGCTTTGAGAACTGTCTCCCTTGCGTGTTTCGAATGTTTCATAATGCTAAGTCTGGTTTCGATTAGGATTTAAGATTTCTTTAATGCAGGTCCTCTTCCTCGGCAAGCGGCGGTATCCGCTCTCCAGTTGCCTGATCGCCAATAGAAGTTGTTGTTCGGGGTGAATCAGAGTGAACAACAACCAGAGATCGTATCAGATTAGAAGTAGTAGTCCGGTCGTTTTCACAGTTTAACGACTACTACCAATAGAAAAATCAGACTATAAGAAGTTGAACAATCTTCCAGAAATCACCGTTCAACAACTACTAACCAGCGCTTGTTTGCTACAGAAGTTCATTCTTGAACAAGATTTAAGCTTAGGTCGTCCCTTTCATCATCCAAAGAGATTCGGGAGCAGTTTTGCTATGAGGTTTAACATTCAATGCGCCACCCTAAAGGATACTGAGCTCTTGGCTGGGCATAGATTGAGTATGTGGCGCGATATTCTGCCAGAGTTGGCAACGTGCGTGACCGATACGGAAGAGCGTACCATAGAGTGGATTAGGGAAAAGTTGTCTTTGGGCAAACTCGTTGGTTTCATCGCAAAAACGGAAGAAGGACAAGTTGCAGGCAGCGGTTGCATCTGGATCAGAGAACAGCCACCTTTACCCATGAGCCAACTCTTAGAAGTGCCTTACTTGATGTCCCTGTACACAGAGAAGGAATTTAGAAGAAAAGGGGTCGCGCGACTGATCGCTGAAACCGCCATAGCCTGGTGCAGGACGCATGACTACGATAGAGTAAACCTCGACGCATCAGAAGCAGGAAAATCGTTGTACAAAACGTTGGGTTTCAAACCAGGATACGGCATGCGACTGCAGTTGTGACCTGTCTCGGAACAGAAGCGCGCGCTCTAGAGAAGCAAAATTGCTAAAGTATAATTACCTTGACAACAAAGCTGATAATATTGAAACCAAAAATACTTCTCGTTGGTTATAACGGTGCAAACAACACGGGAGCGGAAGCCAAGCTCCTCGTCTGCATTGATGAGATACGCAGAGTTCTTGGTCCCGATGTTCAAATTACCGTGCCCTCTCTGAACGTGGGGAACCTCTGCAGATATCTGACTGAAAGCCCAACTCTGAAGATTAAAGGCTTCACACCTGCTTCGGTCTTTTTCAATATTAGAAAATTCGTGAAGCAGAACGATTTGGTCTTTCTTGTTGAAGGTAGCTGTTACATGGATACTTGGGGTTCAGCTTTGCTCTGGTGCTATTTGCTTGCGACTAGGTATGCTCATTCTATGAAAAAGGCCTGTGTCGCTTATGCAGTGGATGCAGGTTCTGCTGGACGTTTTAACCGCTGGCTTATTCGGCGGGAAGCTGGCAAAACTGATCTAATTTTGGCCAGGACTAAGAATGCTGCTGAAAGATTAGAGAAGTGGGGTGTGAAGGCTCCGATTGAAGTCACAGCGGACAATGCCTTCGCATTTCAACCAAACCCTGGAGACCGAGACATCCTCAAACGAGTTTGGCCAGAAGTATCTCATGTCGTTGGTGTGGCGGCAGAGGACATTTACGCATGGCCTGTCCAAATGAGACTTTGGGATCGAAAAAAGTACTGCTACAGATGGCCTTACTACTACACGCACACCAAGGCAAGCCGAGAAAAAAGCGACATTCTCGCCAAAGTGTTGGCAGCGCAATCAGATGACATCATATCGGAGTACGACAAGGACGTTGCCCTTCTAAGCATGGAGGGTTTGGACGCAGGCTTCGCCGAAAAGATTCAACGATTGATGAAGCATCCTGAACGAACGAAGGTATTCACTTCCTTGGAGTATAATGCTTCGCAAATGACCAGCGTACTTAGAAGTTTAGAGCTGCTCATTACATCGAGGTACCATGCAGGAGTGCTTTCCCTCCCGAGCTATGTTCCTCAAACGGCGATAGGGCATGATCTTAGAATCAGAGATTTCTACGCAGATCTCGAGATGAGTGAACTGTTCACCGATCACGAAGACCCGCTTAGATTCTGGGAACTGAGTAACGACGTAGGTGATATTTTTGACCATTACGATTCATTTAAGGAAAAACTGAAAAAAGGCTATGAAATGTACAGAGAACGCGAAAACCGCAACCCTCAACTGCTTAAGGCCTTTATTGAAAAAGAACATCCAGAGTGGCTGAATTGATGCAGACTGTTCTCATCACCGGAGCCAATGGATTCGTTGGCACCCGAATTGCACTCAATCTTCTCCAAAAAAAGGAAGTGACTATCTTAGCCTTGATCAGGGCGTCCAGCGTCGAAGAAGGAGCACGAAGACTAGCTAGAGAGTGGTGGGACTGGCCCGAACTTGTCAATGCAATCGGAACCCGCGTTAGAGTAGTCTGCGGCGACGTTTGCAGCCCCCATTTAGGGTTGAAAGAAGCAGATTACCTTAGTCTAGTTGAAAGTGTGACTCACATAATTCATACTGCCGCTGACTGGCGCCTTGTCTCACTTGACGAAATTAGGAAGACAAACGTTCAAGGAACCGTAAATGTCTTGGAGGTCGCCAAAGAAGCAAACAAGCACCATCATTTTGAGAGGTTCTCCCACATCTCCACAGCCTACGTGGCAGGGGGAAGGACAGGAGACATATCTGAAACTGAGCTGACGGACAAATTTGGATTTTTCACCAACTACGAGCACAGCA
>Ga0316628_100003984_pt1 | contig 11495 bp, 11 predicted proteins | sample OWC_Aug_M2_C1_D5_FD_207648 | JGI IMG/M metagenome (GOLD analysis project Ga0316628, IMG submission 207648) | Wetland soil microbial communities from Old Woman Creek delta, Ohio, United States - OWC_Aug_M2_C1_D5_C | ecosystem: Environmental > Terrestrial > Soil > Wetlands | place: USA: Ohio... | reverse complement strand
GCCGTAGATGCAAGACACCGACGCCACGATGATGACGTCCTTGCGCGTGAGGAGCGAGGCCGTGGCGCGGTGGCGCAGCTTGTCGAGCTCCTCGGAGATGTCGACCTCCTTGGCGATGTAGGTGTCCGTCTGCGGGACATAGGCCTCGGGCTGGTAGTAGTCGTAGTAGGACACGAAGTACTCGACCGCGTTGCGGGGGAAGAACTCCCGCAGCTCGTTGTACAGCTGGGCCGCGAGGGTCTTGTTGTGGCTGATGACCAGCGTGGGCCTCTGGAGCGCCTGGATGACGTTGGCCATGGAGAACGTCTTGCCCGAGCCCGTGACCCCGAGCAGCGTCACCTTCCGCGCATCGCCCTCGAAGGCCTTGACTATGGCCGCAATGGCCTCCCCCTGGTCGCCCCTGGGGACGAAGTCCGTGGTGAGCTGGAACGTGTCCACTGCGCCCGCCTGCCAGGGGTACCTGGGGCACCATATATCAAGCTTATCCCCTGGGGGTGGGCGAAAGTGGCGATTTGCCGCCCCCATTCAAGAGGGGTTGAAATAGTGGCAACTCAATAATTGAGTGGTCGATGCATTGGTGGAGAGTTCAAGGCGTGATGGTTGGAGGAAAATCGGTCCATTCGCGAGCGAAGCTTTCATCTTTGAATTTTTTCTCTCGGTCTTCATTTTCAGTATCTTTTTAATGGTCATCTCTTTCCCAGGGCAGAGTGATAATTGGTTTTCAGAAGATCTTACCCTAATTTTACCCCCGATTCTTGTCCTTCTATTTGGATTACTTGTATACTCGTCGCTAGGATATTGGTCTCTGACCAAGAATTCGATAAATTGCATTATTTTATCAAACTGGACACGGACCAGAGATAAACTCATCGATATTCTGGAAATGAACGGAACCGCCTATGAAAAAAAGACATTCAATAGGTTATGGCTTGCCACCTCTGATATCAATGAGATATTGGTACTCGAAGATAGCCATCTATGGATTCTGATCAAGGGTCGTGATTCGCGCGATTCGTCAATTATTTATATGAAAGGTCAACAGGAAGCGGACGAGGACACCCGACAGAAAATCCAAGGTCTAATTGAAAACGAATTACCTTTCAAGAAAACGCAATAATCACAACGGGCGTTATTACCCTATTCTAGACCGTTTAAAATACCTGGTATCTATCTCCAGACAATCGGGATTATTTTCTATGTTCATTCCACCACTCCCCCTTAAGACCTTGGTTGGCGAGTAGTTCCTTGAAAATAATCCCAAACTCGCGATCGAAATCTCTGAGCTCTGACGCAGAGATAGGCTCACCCGTGGACCTCTCGGTGAGGACAAGGTTCGAGCCCCTGAAGTGCAGCGCCTCGCCGTAGATATGGTCGGGCTCAATTTCGGCGAGCTTCTCCATGAGCATTGCCACGTCAGCGCGGGGGTCCGGTCGCATCCGCATAGGTGGGAACACTGGGGCGATGATTATGCCAGCGCGAATCTCCCGCGCCTTGGCCTCGCGGATGATGCGCAGCCTGGCCTCCGGCGGTGCGACGCGGGGCTCGATGGCCCTTGCGAACCGTCTATCCATCGTGGCGATGGACACTTGTACGCGGACCTGCTCTCGGTACCGTTCGATGAGGGGGAGGTCCCGAATGACCAGGGGGGACCTGGTCTGGATGCAGAACCGGACACCCTTAGGCAGGGCGAGTTCGAGTATGCTGCGAGTGTGTCTCGCGAGCAGCGGCAGATAGGGGTCGTGAGTGGAGGAGAGCATGACCTCTTTGTTGGCCCAGGATGCCCAGCTCGTACCCGCTATCGCCTCGTCGATGTTGTCAGGGACGTAGATGTACGAACCCCAGGGCTTATCCTCGAACCCAAGAGCCTTTGAACGGTACCGTCTATGAATGGAATCCACGTAACAGAAGGTGCACGCATGCGTGCAGCCTATTGCGAAGTTCGCTGCCCAGCCTTCCGATAGATCCTTTCCGATCCCACCATTGGCCTTGCTCGTGAGGCGAGAGCGCTTGATGATGGGGCTTCTGAGATTGTAGGCTCCGTTCTGTACCCCTTGACACTTGCTTGAACTGGAGGAAATGGATGTCGAATCGGCCTTCTGGCTTTGCGTTTGACCGGGATGGGTGACTGGTCCCGTCAATGTGTGTTTCCGTGAGAGCCCTATGGACCGTGGCGCACGCATCATGTGGATATCGCCTTGATGACTAAAAGTGTTTCATACTTGGCCGGCCGAAATCCTCCAGGGTCCTGCCCCCGAAGAGGTAGTGTTGGATGCTCTGACAATCGTAGCTCTCCACCATCGCTTTGATACGTTCGATCCCCTGGATCCATCCCGAATCGCTCTTCCTCGTCGTGAACAGGAGATAATAGTAGTAATCCCCGGACCCGCTGACCTTGATCGGTATCACGGTACGTATCCTGTCTCGGCCTTGCTCGGTGAGACAACCGATATACCTCTCCTTGAGGCATTCGCGCATATCCTGTGATTCGATGCATTCCCTCCATCGCTCGTCAGGGAAGAACGACCTCAGGTCTTCCTCGGTGAAATCTCCCGATGCCTCCCTGCCCGCAGACCGGGCGATGGGACCTACCTGTAGATTCATGAACATGTCGAACGCTGGAGCCGCATCGATGAACGTCTTGAGCGTGCTGAATCTGAAATTGAAACCGAAGGGGTCCACGAAGAGGAGAACGTGGGAATGTCCCTCCCGCAGCTGGTCTATCACCTGATTAACGACATCGTTGCAATCCCCTTGAATTGTGATGTACTCCTCACATGTCAGGAGATTCGCCCTCTTCAGGGCGCCCAACCTCTGGCTGAGGGCGGCATGGTATCCCTCATCTCGTTCTACGAAGACGCATTTCGAGAATCCGCCTCTAGTGGATTCGATTGTGGCCATCAACGCTGCTGTTCCGACGAATGTCCGACCCGATGTCTTCTCCCTCGTGAGGCCAGGTCCGCTGAAGAGGTCGACATAGATAGCGTTTTTGTAGCGCCTCTTGATTATTGGAAGGTAGATGTGATGCGCATATGACCATAGCGCGGCCATCTTCAGGATTGTCCAGGGATTTGAATCGAGGCTTCCGAGCTCTATTTGGTCCAGGGTCTTGAGAAGGGTTCCATTCTCCAATGGGTGGAGGTACTTTTTGATCCATTCCGACTGGGTTATTTTACTATCCATGCTTTCCATCTGCTATCAGGGCTCCTAGACTATTTAAACCACAGGCAGAGGCGTGAGTGAAAGTGGATAATGGGATATTGGTGCCCGCCAAGTAGGCCTTATATACGCCCCAGTCCCATCGCAGCGACCATGATACGCGGGTTCGTGGGGAGCCCCCACCGTGACGGACGTACGGCCGCCATCGTGAGGGAGGCGCTCCTGGGCGCGGAGGAGCAGGGTGCCGAGGTCGAGCTCGTCCAGCTCGCGGACTACGACCTGGGCGCCTGCCAGGACTGCACCCGGGTGGCGCCGGACGGCACCGACGCCGGGCCCGCGGACGACTTCCCCCAGGTCGCGGAGATGCTTGACGCCTCGGACGCGGTGGTCATAGGCTCACCGGTCTACTGGGCGGACATCACCACGTGCACGCGCGCGGTCCTCGCCCGCAAGCTGAGGGTCGAGCGGGGCAAGGGCAAGACCGCGGGCATGCCCGCGTTGGCCATCGTCGTGGCCGGCGGGAGCGGCAACGGGCTCGTCGAGGCCCTGAAGCCCCTGTACCTCCTCTTCGAGAAGCTCCGGTGGAGGCCGCTCGACTCGTTCCCCGTGACGCGGTTCAACTGGGACCGCGCGATGGCCACGGCCAACGGCGCCGGGCGCGACCTGGCGGCGATGGCGGACAAGCGCCGCCCCGTCGTGCCGGACGAGGTCTGGACGTTCTACAACGCCCTGCGCTACCGCAACCACGACCGCATCGACGAGCGCAAGCTGCTAGCCGAGCTCGTCGTGGGCTCGCTGCCCGAGGTGGGCAAGTTCGCGCCCGTGGCCAACGAGCTGCGCAAGAAGCTCGACCGCGTCGAGACGCAGTTCCAGCGCAAGCAGAAGGAGAAGGCCGTGCCGGTGATCGACGAGCTCATCACGCGCGGGACCGAGATATACGAGATGCTGCACCCCACGAGCCTGGCGGCGAAGTAGCTCTGCGTCCGGGTGATGGAGGGCGCATGGGCGCCGTTCGCCAGAAATGTTTTTATCCGATGGCGGGATGGTCCTGACGATGCGGCGCCCTGCCAACGAGGCTCATCGTCATGACCTGGAGGGGTGCGCAGGCGGGGACCTCGCATGGCGCGTCGCCATCCTGACGGTCCCGCTCCTCGTCGCGCTCCTCGGCGCGCTCCTCGGCCTCTCGGCGCTGTCGGCATCGCCCACGGACTCGCCCCCGCCCCGCGTGCAGTGCACCGAGTGCCACGAGGGCTTCGTCCCCTTCACCTGGTCCGTGGAGGCCCCGACCGAGGCCCCCGTCGACAGGGAGTTCATGCTCCGGGTCACCGTCACGAACTCCGGCGCCCACACGGTGACGATGCCCTCCGCGTTGCTGACGGTCGACGACCCCGCCGGGCTCTCGGTCGAGACCGGCGGTCCCCAGGTCCAGAGGCGCGAGGAGACGGGCTCGTTCGGCTTTCGCGGCTCGGCAACCTTCGCCCTGGCCGTCCAGGCCGGCGCCCAGGGGGCGCGGCTCGTCCTCGACGGGAGCGGCGGCCTGATGGACGAGCTCGCCCTGACCGTCACCGGCCCGGACGGGGGAAGCTGGTCGGCCCCGGGCGCGGGTACGGACAAGACCCTCGAGCTCGACGCCGGGGCCATCGCCACGGGCGGCATCGGCGACTACCAGGTGGTCGTTGACCACACCAGGGGGGTGCGGCGCGTGACGTTCACGCTCTCCCTCGAGGTGGCCTACGGCGCGGGGACGTCCATGCTCGTGGGGCCCGACCTGGACCAGGGGGGCTCGGTCACCATGGAGTTCACGATGCTGGCCTCGCAGAAGGGGCCCAACGGGGTCTCGGTCACGGTGTCGGGCACCTGCGAGCACACGCACTCGGGCGGGAACGAGGAGGTCGAGACGTTCGAGTACGACGAGCGGGTCCCGATCGAGGTCGGGGACGAGCTCGTCTACGGCGCGCGGCGGGACGGCGGCGGCGGGTCCGGCTGGGAGGACGCGCTCGCGGGCGGGCGCTACCTGGGGTTCGCCTCGGCCGCCCTGCTGGCGACCTCCGTCCTCACGAGCGGCCGCGCGCGGGGGCTGCCCCGCAGGGCGCGCGCCCATTGCACATCCTCCTACCTGATGCTCCCCGTCATCCTCGCGCACTGGACCATGCTGTGGCTGGGCCCCTATGGCGAGACCCTCGGGGGCATCGTCACGGGCCCCGCCCTGCTCGTGGCGGTCGCGCTCCTGGCCGTGACCGGGGCCCGGCCCGCGCTCCTGGACGGCAGGTTGCCGGGCCTGCCCAGCAAGCGGCTCCACCGCCTGCTCGCGTTTGTCGTCGTGGCGGTCCTCGCCGTCCACGCCTTGGCGCTCGGCACCGACTTTGCGTTCCTGCGCGGTGGCCTCTGAGCGGCGACCGCGGTCAGGGGGGCCCCGAGCGATGCGCCGTCCAGGGTCCGTCCTTCCCTTCACCCCGAATGGCGGGACAACCTATTTATCGACCGCTCGCGATACGAACAGCCCAGTGAGCAGATGGTCGAGCTCTTCCGTAAGAAGGCCGAGGCAGAGGACCTGGACAAGTGCTCGGTCCGTGGCTGCAACGGGCCCGTCAAGCGCAGCATGAGCGCCGAGGCGGTCCGCACCGCGGTGCCCAGCTTCGAGTTCAAGGGCAAGGACCCCCGCCGCGTCCGCCTGTGCAAGGAGCACTACAAGGAGTACAAGAAGGCCACGCGCGAGGACCGGAAGCTCGACCGCCTGAGCTGGGGCCACTGAGCCCCGGCTGGAGGACGTCGGATGCAAGATACGCCGGACGACTACCTGGCGGCGAACCCGTACGTCGAGGAGGGCGAGACGCCCGCCCCCGACTCGCCGCGCCGGCGGCTGCCGGTCCCCCACCGCCAGGTGTGGGCCGCGCTGCAGGACGGGCTGCGGACCATGCCGCGCGTGCGCGAGGCCGTCGTCTGGTCCGACAAGGGCTGGCGATGGTCCTGGCTCTACTCGTGCGACGACATGGCCGTGGCCTACCTCGTCCCGACCGACATGGGGGTCCTGGGCGCCCTCGTCGTCCAGGAGCGCAACCTGACGCCCCTGCTGGCCCACAAGGACCTGACGGCGTCGATGTCGGAGCGCATAAAGGCCGCCCCTCCAGAGGGCGATGCGCGCACATGCTGGGTGCCGGTGCTCGACGTCAACACCGCGCGCGAGTTCCTGCTCTCGGTGCGCGCGACATTGGAAGTGCTGAGGGCGGCGCGCTCCTGCGCGGAGGATGCCGCCCCCGCGTGACGGGCGGCCAGTGGCGCAATGCGCTGGCGCGCGCCCGCCCATGCGCGCGACCGTCCTGGCCCGGGCTGGGGGGTCGCTCGGGAAAAAAGGTGCACGGAGTGGTTGACAGCTTTCCTGTGTTCCCGAGGGCGCGAGCACCTCAGTACAGGCAGGAACGTATGCGGGCTTAACTACCGGGTTCGGGAAGGGACCGGGTGAACCCCGCAGCTATGACCGTCATACCACTCCTTTGCGTCCGGCGGGATACGCCCTGCCCTATATCAACCTTTCGACCTCTTGCGCAAGGCTTGCGTAGGGTGCGTAGCCCTCGTGGGACCACCTGACCACGCCCTCGCGGTCGACCAGGAACAGCGTGGGCACACGCGCCACCCCGTAGCGCGACTGGACGTTGTCGCCGTCCACCAGGAACGTCCAGGTCGCGTTGTTGGCCGCGGCCACGGCCCGGACCTCCTCGTCGGTCTCCCAGTAGACCACGTCCGCGGAGAGGATGTGGAGCCCCTGCGAGGAGTAGTTGGCGAAGAGCTCCCGCAGCGCGTTGAACTCCTCGATGCACCACGGGCACAGGATCTGCCACACGTCGATGAGCACCACCGACCCCCGGAGGCCCGACACCGAGCCCTCGCGCCCGTCGATGTCCCTGAAGGCCAGGTCGGGGGCGCGCTCCCCCACGCCCGGGCCCTCTGCCGGTGCGCCTGGCAGCCCCAGCCCCTCGCGGATGACCTCGAGGATGCGGGCCTCCCCGAGCGGCTCGTCCGAGCGCTCGAGCACCACCTTGTCGCGGTCCAGGACGAAGACCGTGGGGAACCGGCGGAGCGAGAGCGTGTAGTTCAGGTCCCCCTGGGGCACCCCCAGGTCCCAGTCCGCCCCGGCCATGGCGCGCAGCGCGGCCATCGAGCCGACGGTCGACCGGTCGTCGACAGAGAGCGTCACCGCGGCCACGGTCACGTTGGGGAGCGCGCGGCGCACCCACTTGAGCTGCGTGTACTGCGGCAGGAAGCTCCAGTTGTAGGGCGAATCCACGTGCAGGATGGTGATGTCGGCCTCGATGGAGCGCAGGGTCCTGGGCTGGCCCGCGTGGTCCGTGAAGGCCACATCTGGCAGCCGCAGCCCCGCGGTCGTGCCCTCGTGGACGGGCGCTGTCCCGTCGCGGTCGGGCCGATCCTCCTCGACGAGGCAGCCCGCGAGGGGCATGGCGAGGAGCACCGAGAGCGCGACCGCCAGGGCCGTGCGCGACCGCATGGGCGCGGCAAGGGGGCGCTCCGTATATGAGGTTTGGGGGGGGAGGGGGACGGTTGGCCCGGAAGGATGGGGAAACGACCGTGGTGGGAGGGCCGAGGGCCTTGGGCCAGCGCCCGCGACCTATCCCTGGGCGGTCGCGAGCACCAGCCCCGCGGCTAGCAGGGCGCCGCCCACGACGTGCGTGACGACGGTCCAGGCCTGCGCGCCCACGTAGCCGGGGACGACGCCGTGGCTGCGGGCAGCCATCGCGACCGCGACCGCGGTCGGGAGGGCGACCGGGAGGGCGAGCAGGGCCGCGCGCGGGAGCACGCCCGCGAGGGTCGCGGCCACGACGGCGCCCGGGGCGAGCCCGAGCAGGACCGCGAGCACCGCTATTGACCTCGGCGTGCCCAGCCTGACGACGAGCGTGCGCTTGCCCGTGCGGCCGTCGGCCTCCGCGTCGGGAACCTGGTTGGCCCAGATGATGGCCACCACCCACAGCGATACGGGCGCCGAGGCCGCGAGCGCGGCCGCCGATACCGCGTGCGCCTGCACGAGGTAGGTGCCCGCTACGGCGAGCACGCCGAAGGCCGCCCCGATGACGAGCTCGCCCACGCCGCGCGCCGAGAGCGAGAGCGGTGGCGCCGTGTAGAAGTAGCCCCCGCCCACGCCCGCGACGCCCATGAGCACCACCGCCCACCAAAGGTCCCCCGCGGTCGACGCGAGGTACATGCCCACCGCCGCGCCCGCGCACAGCAGCGCGATGCCCAGCCGCAGCACCGCGCGGGGCCTCAGCCGCCCGTCGGCGAGCAGGCCCGAGCCGCCCGAGAACGGCGTGCGGTTGCGGTTGACGACGTCGGTCCCCCTCAGGAAGTCCCAGTAGTCGTTGCTGACGTTGGCGCCGAGATGGAGGAGCACCACTCCGAGCAGCGTGAGCCCCAGCAGCCCCCGGTCCAGGGAGCCCAGCTCCCACCGCGCGACCGCTGCGCCCACCGCGACGGGCACGACCGAGGCGGTGAGGAAGGGGGCCCGGAGCTCGGCGAGCCAGTCGCGCAGCGAGCCCCCTGCGCTCGCTGCCGGTGGGACCTCGGTGGATGCCATGCTCTCCTCTGCAGTGGTCCGTCGCAAGAAGGCCTTGCGTCGGATGGGCGCGCTAGGCCACGGCCTTCTTGATCTCCGCGACGAACGCATCGGCCTTGGCCACGGATTCGCCCTTCTTCACCTCGCGCGTCTTAAGGCCCAGCCTGGCCAGCGGCGGCCTGCCGTAGGCCGTCTCCATGGCCTTGAAGGTCGCGTCCCGATCCTCGCCCCCGGACGTGATGAAGAAGGCAGCCCTCCTGATGCTGCAGCCGTCCCTCGCGAGGAAGGTCCTGACGGGCGAGGATATGGTCCCCGCCCAGATGGGCGTCCCGACGATGACCACGTCGTACTTGCCCAAGTCGCTCCTGACGGGCTCGAGCTCGTCCGTGATTCCCTTCATGGCGTGCTTGCCGGCCTTGAGCCATCCTGTGAAGTAGCGGTAGCTGACCTTCGAGACGATGGCCTCGATGTCGCAACCCAGCTTCCGTGAGAGCTCCTCGGCCAATCGCTTCGTCGTGCCCGTCCGGGAGTAGTACACCACGAGGGCCTTCATTTGACGCACCCTTGCGGGTGTATGGGGCGCCGGTTAATAACCCTCTCGCAAGGACCCCTACGCCCCGATGGACCCGGCCAGAGCGGGATTCAATCGAAAGGTTTTTACCACTGGACGTACACTATATGCGGCTCGCCAGGGGTCGAACGCTCTTGGACGCGGTCGTGGGGTCGCTGCTCGTCGCGGGCCTGACCTTCGTGGTCCTCGGCGCCATCGTCCTGAGCCCGAGGCCCGTCGCTCTGCGCTCGACTTACTACCTCATCCCGTTCTCCGTCGTGTTCCTCGTGGTGCTGCTCGGCCCCGACCTCTTCGAAGGGGGCGTCGGCGGTCCCTCCGGGGCGATAATCGCCCTCGGGATCTGCATATGGCTCGTGTTCGTCCTCTCCTGGGACTATCTGCTGGGCGACCTCCACGTGGTCAACGCGGACCGGTACGGCCTGCTCGAGGCCGTCCGGGGGACGCTGGGCGCCAAGAAGCTGGCCTTCACGTTCGACGCGGGCAGCCAGGGGCTGCGCCACGTGTCCAGGTTCGGCGTGCCCGCGGTCGAGGGCCTCGTGCAGGTCGCGTACTACGGCCCGCTGCGCCTCGCCGTCGTGAGGTTCCACGCCACGGGCATGAGGCGGTTCGACGGCGACGTGGAGAGCGCGATCATCGGGGCCATGCGAGAGGGGCCCGCCTCGGACAGGACGTCGTACGCGGCCCTGAACATCGTCGTCGGCGTCGTGCTGCTCCTGGTCGCCGTCGGGATGCTCGCGGGGTAGCGCCGGGGCGCCGCCATCACGCCTGCCTGAGCGCCCACTCGTCGAGGTCGCCCCGCACGCCCAGCCGGAGGGGCCGGGCCAGGTGCCGCCGCGCGTCGGTCGGGACCTCGTACCATCCCGGGGCGATGCCGCGAGGCCGGTCCTCGAATCGGCCCGCCCTCGCCGGGGCCTTGGTGCCGCACCGCGCGCACCTGAACCCCGCGCCCTTCCCGGCGGACTTCATGGCTTTCCCGCACTGGGGGCACCTGGGGTTCCCGACCTTCACGCGCTCTGTCGCGGAGCCGAGCGACAGCACCCGGAGCTTCTCCAGGTTCACGGTGGGCGGGGAGTCGCGCACGCTCCCGCACGCGACCACGCGGTCGCCGGGCCGCAGCTCGCGCACGACGGCCCTGAACGCCTTCGTGGGCTCGTAGGCCGCGACGTCGAGCCGCGCGCCGCCGTCCTCGAGCGCGAGCAGCACGTGGCCGCCCCTGATGGTGCGGGGCCGTGACGCCACCGTGCCCGCGGTCGCCACGCTCTCGTGGGCGCGCACCTCGCGCATTGGCTTGGGCACGAGGTGGTCGTCGGTGCCCTGGTTGGTGCGGAAGACCAGCCAGCCCTCGGCCGGCTCGGACCGGACCTTGGCAAGCGCGCGGGGCAGGTCCCGCGGCTCGGTGCCGCGGATGCCGAACAGCACGGGGCAGGGGCTCGACGGGACCATGGTCGCCTCGCCCGCACCCTCGTCGTAGCTGTCGAAGGTGCTCGGGAACGCGCCCTGCATCCCCGCGACCGACGCGTCGTCGACCTCGCGCGGCGTGCCCCACCTCCCCTTGGGGCGGTAGGCGAGCAGCTCCCAGGTGTGCGGCTCGCACGGCCAGGCGATCGCGGCCGAGGCGCCGATGACGCCGCGGCGGCTCCCGGTCCCCCGCATGAGCGCGCCCGCCTCCCTCAGGCGCGCCTCGACGGGAGCGACATCGAGCAGCGTGTGCATCGCACTCCTGTACCACTCCTCCCGGCCCGGGGAGGCCATCACGACGATGCCCGGGTTGGTGCGGTCGCCCTCTGGCCAGGTCAGCGCGCCCACGACCGACCAGGCCAGGTCGAGCGCCTCCTCGCCCGGGGGGACGTCCTCGCCCCTGGGGTACATCTCGATGCGCGTGCCGCGCCACGCTCCCACGGTCTTGGGCTCGCCATGGGGGCGCCCCACGCGCAGCGCGAGCGCGGCGTTGCCGCGCGTCTTCCATGGGTTGGTGGGGTTGAGGCGCACGAGACGGGGATGCTCGAGGAGGGCGAGCCCCAGCCGGCGGCGGAGCTCCACGGCCAGCTGGAACGCCGCGTGCGTCGTGCACCCGCCCCTGAGCGAGTCGGTGTCGTCCAGCCCGATGTACGAGGCCAGCACCCCCGCGCCCCCGAGGGGGAGGGCGGTATAAGAACCTTCCCCGCGCGCGGGCGCGCGCAGGCGCGCACGTGTGGGTGGTCATGCCGG
>Ga0316628_100003983_pt1 | contig 11495 bp, 4 predicted proteins | sample OWC_Aug_M2_C1_D5_FD_207648 | JGI IMG/M metagenome (GOLD analysis project Ga0316628, IMG submission 207648) | Wetland soil microbial communities from Old Woman Creek delta, Ohio, United States - OWC_Aug_M2_C1_D5_C | ecosystem: Environmental > Terrestrial > Soil > Wetlands | place: USA: Ohio... | reverse complement strand
CCGATTGGGTTCGTTACATAAACAACGTTGCTGTCGGCAGTGATGCCGAGGAAAGAGGAGGCGTCGGCATTCAGCCCACCCACGTCAAGTTCGATTTTCAACGCGTCAGGGTTGCTCACGTCTACTATGGGTCTGACAACGGGGGTTAGGGTATTATAATAACTAGTGTAAATATATTGGGTAGCAGCACCTGTTCCCGTTCCGTCCGAACTGAGATGCGGAGCGTTTGTCCCAGTGGACTTGCCGCCATAAATTACAAAGATTTGATTGCCGTTTGCGAAGGTGCCCGTAAAATTTTGCCCTGCAGATTCAAAACTCCCGTCGATTACGCCCGAGCGATCCTGAGTAAACGCATAAAAATGTTGGTTGGCGCTCATGCCGTAGAAGCCCTTCATCGTTTGAAAATCAGGTGATTCGCAACCCGCGTCCATTACCATCCGTTTGAGGTCAGTGTTGAGCTTAAGGCTAAATCTAGGCCATGGCGCAGCTTGTGCGTCGAAGTGGGCGGTGCCGCGGCCTGAGAACATAACGGGAATCTTTATACCCAGGCCGCTGACGCCCCGGCTCATATCCACGCCATAAAGAACGATGTTGTAGTCGCCGCTCAATTTACCGTTGCTTGAGCCGGTAGTGGTAACGACGGGAGTGATCGCAGGCATGAGGGCCATTGTTGGCTGGCCGCCTGTCTGAGTGACCCATAGTTCGTCGCCAACAAGTTGTACTCCGACTGGCTTATGGACGCTCGTAATTGCCGGTATTATAGGCGCAACATTGCCGTTGGCATCCCGGCTGAAAGTAGTGATGCTGTCATTGCCGGTATTCGCCACAACAATCTCGTCTTGAGGATTAGCGAGGCTAGGATCATGGTAGATATAAATGCCGCAAGGTGAGGAAAGCCCGGTGGCGGCACCGGAAATAATGCGTTTATACGGAATATTGCCCGATGTGATTTTTGGTGGAACGTCAGCGGTATAAAGATCATAGACCGTTATAGAGTCATTTCCACTATTGGTAACGAAAATTTCATTGTTTTGATCGTCGACCGCAATTCCGCAGGGGCGGGATAATCCCGTAGCGTCTCCCTGAATTGTGCGCAACGCGAGCGAGTTACCAAAATCCGTGCGAGTGTACCCGGTAATGCTATTGTTGCCACTATTGGCCACCAGTATCTCATCATTTGCTTCGACACCCGATTGATCTAAATTGAGGGCTACCCCTGACGGTTGATTCAATCCCGTTTCAAATCCGGTGATCGTGCGCTCGGGGATCGTGCGTATAGGCGTTGTGTTGTCGGCAGCGGCCGCGTCGTAGGTAGTAATGCTATTATTATTGCTGTTTGTAATAATGTATTGATTGCCGCTTGCTTGAGATTGGTCACAACTGCCGTTGGCCGTAGCACAGTAGAACGCGATACCCGCCGGATTATTGAGGATCGTGCCTGGGCCTGCGAGTACGCGTATCGGGGCGACGTCCGGTAGGTGTTGAGGGCCGACGCCATTATGTACTGCGTCGCGATCAAAGAAGACGACGCTGCTGTTAAAGCTATTCGTAACGGCAATTTGGTCGCGTAATGGGTTATACGCGAGCGATCCCGCCCAATACAATTTGGTGTCAGGCCCGAATATTTCCGGTTGCGGCGTTACGCTTCCGCTGTCGGTGCGGTTGAATATGCTTACGCGGTTGCAACCCAAAGTGCGATCCGTATTGAACAATAAATTAACCGTCGTGGTTTCGTCCTTTAAGATTTGGATAGGCGCAGGTAACAGGAAGGGATGTTCGGCATCCCCGGCATAACCTGACCCTGGCAGTAGGGGATTTGCCTGGTAATGAACCGGGGTATTGCCGCCCAGCTCGGCCGTTTTGAAATAGAATACCGGCGTCTTACTCAGATCCACGGTTTCCTTGTCCGAACCTGTCGTTGCACCATCGCACGGGGAGGGGTTGGCGAATCCCCAATTTGCACTCCAGTCAATTTTGCTCAGTGTCACGCGCAGGGCCTTATATGGTCCCGCCGTCAGCCCGTCCTTTTCACCAAGAGTAGGAGGAGTGCTTGTTTCGTCGAAGGTCTTTGAGACAGGGCCGGTGAAGATGGTTTCATAACTCTTGTCATCGGTTGAAATCGCCGCCTCTTCTATCGTGGGAGTGACCGAGTCAGGCCTCGCGGTTGCGGTTGTCAGGCTTGATGGAGCCGGGTTGGTTCGACCCGAAATAATGATGTTGCCGAAACCGGGTGGCGTGGGAGCAGGAGTGCCGCCATCTGCGGATGTGGGCGTCGATGAACCGCCGGAACCCCCTCCGCAGGCCGCCAGCATCACCGTCATTGCGGCACCGCACATTGCCCCGATACACAGTCGTAAAGAGGCGCGCCGAGACATGCCATCTTTCGAAAGCAAATGCGCGATGGCAACAACCGGTCGTGGGAAAGCGCGGCGTACCTGGGATAGAGGCTGAGATTGGCAGTCACTCATTTGCATTTAACTTGCATTTGAATTTTTGGATCGCTGGGTTGTTTGCGGACTCTTTGAGACCGCTAATCCATGCCAGTGTAACCTTTCTTAACATTGCGGGTCGCTCCATTTCAAACTTGGAGCATCGACCCGTCATGCTGGCGTAAGGTTATACGGCGCCTCCCGTAATGTGGATTACTCCTTGATCCGGCGGAGGCGGGGGCGGCAGAGCGCTCTCACCGCATCCGTGAATGAGTGTCCCTACCGTCAAGATGCCCACTAGATAAACGAATGCCCGAGGGCTCAATTTTTTAAGGCGCGATAAATATTTCATAACGCTACGACGGGCTCCATGTATAGACATATTTGTTGCCATAGGCGTCTGATGCCGTAAAAGTAATAATCGCCATGTCATCGATGAATATATCGCAGTTATTGTTCTTTACGCTGGAGAGCGTTCTGGTTTCGGGGGCCAGTAATCCAGAAGCATAAATCAAAGTTTGAGCATTGCCGGTGACCGGCCTATAGCAACTCGAAACTTGGCTGTAGGATTTTGCGGAATTTATCGAAACCACTTGATCATATATCAAGGGCTCGGGGCTAGGAACGGGATCACCGTATTCGTCTACGTACTCCCAACTGACGTCAAGTATGCTCTTTTTCCCAGACGAATTGGCGCCCGATAATGTTAGTGTCGGCTTTAGCCGCGGCCATTCATGCACACTCAGAGGGGCAATATGCAGAGGGAGCTTTTGCACGATGGTTTTCGCCAATAGTTCGGCTCCAACACGGTAAACGTCGTCAGTGGGTGGGGAAGGCGCGACGATCAGGGGTTGCGTCTTGCAAGCCGTAGTCAGTACATCGATGATGAATGGCGTGAAAGATGCGCAACCGATCTTGAGATTTGATGCTGAACTTCCGTCGGCGAGTGTGAAAGTGACATTGCTGGGCGGGATGAGGGCCGCATTTGTGGCATCGGCCTCTTGTCTTAGCGCGGGATCGGTGATCTTCCAGGCAATCCCATAACCGAGATAATCAGGCCTGACCATCGGTAGATTGGTTACCGGGTGCAATAAGGCTTGTCCGGTGATCGGGTCTGTTGCGGCTATGGCCTGTCCGTCCGACAAGCCTATATTCCCGCTAAAAATATAAGATGCATAGAGCAATTGCTGGATAGCGGGGTTAACTAATACGGGACTTCTTATTGGATGAGGTACGGCGCCGTAAGGATTCTTGGTGGGGCCAGGGTTTGCGTTGTGAATTATGACGGAGTTGTCGCCGACGTTGGCCACTCCAAGTGCGTCAGTGGTCTGATCGAAGTACAACCCGACCGGAGAAGAAAGCCCTGTATCCGTACCCGTAATCGTGCGCAGCGGATACACGCCTTGCGGAGTAGTTGTGCTATCCGCCGTTAGTGCGTAGAACGTGATGCTATTCGAGCCGCTGTTGACCACGGCGATCTCATTACGAGTCGCATCCACGAATATGCCGCATACCCTGCTTAGCCCGGTGGTGGGGCCTTGGATGATTTGTATGGGTTTGACCTCGACGGTAGGATTACCATTAGCATCTAAATTACTGTCGTCCGATCGATTGTAAACAGTGATGCTGTTGTTGTGGTTGTTGGCCACGAATATCTCGTCATTGTAGACGGCGATGCCGCACGGCGAGCTGAGGCCAGTGGTTGGGCCCTGGATGATCCTCTGAGGATTAACGTCGCCGCTATCAGTGGTCTTGTACACAGTGATGCTGTTACTGTTTCCGCCGTTTGCTACGAATATCTCGTCGTTAGCGGCACTGGCGGAGTCGCGGTAGATGGCAATGCCCCCGGGGCCATCCAGGTTAGTGGCAGACCCCATGATTGTGCGCTGAGGTAATACGTCGCCAAAATCCGTGCTTTTATAGACAGTGATGCTATCGTTGGCGGTATTGGCTACAACAATTTCGTCCTGAGGAATAGTGAGATTGGAATTATGGTAGAGGCCAATGCCCCACGGAGCGTTGAGCCCGGTGTTAGCCGTACCCTGGATGGTGCGCAGGGGCAGCGCATCTCCGCTATCCGTGAGCTTGTAGATGTTGATGCTGTTTGCGTCGTGATTGGCAATGCCCATTTCACTATTAGCGGCGTCGATATACAGCGAGTAGGGACCGCTAATGCCGGTATTCGTGCCGCTGATGGTTTGCGTCGGCGCGGCATCGGAAACGCACGCTATGGAATTGGAAACAGGGAAAACCATCCGAAATTCCATGGGAATCGTTTTATTCGTCGCGTCTACCGTGAACGCCTGATATTCAATCGCCCCTTCCGGCAAGCCTTTTATGGGATGAGGGACTTCGTATTGCATGACGTAGAGATCGTTTACGGTGCCCGGCAATTGAACCTGGAAATCGCTGACGGAGTTACCCGTGCACGGGTCAATGCCATTGAATTTCGCGGCGCCCGCCAGAGTAAGGCGGATACCGTGATAGGTGTTAAAGGCGACGGAGCCGCTTGTAAACAGCGCGGAGGATTTGCCGGTGTTGGCAACGACGTCAAGGGTGGCGGGTTGGTCCGATATCAGAATCCTGTACTCACTGTTGACGGTAGCTTTAAGTTCGGCCTTATTGAGCGTAACGACGAAGCTGGTGGGAGTGCTGATACCGATGCCGGAGGTTGCTGTTCGGGCCACATTGAAGTATACGCTGCCGGCGCCTAGAAACAGACCTAAGGAAGTAATTCCAACGAGGATTCGCCATTTCACACGCTTCAGTGACCGCATACAAATCCCATGCACGCACCTTCCGACCCTGTTTGGGCGTGGTATGCTTGATAAATTAAATCATTAGGACTGGATCTTCTGCCCACATTCATGACCAGCCCATAGGGCCTAACGAATTTGACTATCCCACGGTCCTGAGAAACCGCAACATTTACTGCTATAGTCATCTATTCTTATGACGATCAACGGAACCGACAGTTCCCTGCGGGGCATACCCAGTATATCTTCGATGCTAATGTGCAGAGAGTCATTTACTTGTTAAATTGTAATTTAAATATCGTATCACTACAATATCGCTTATTGTTGATTCTGTTATTTAATATTGATGAAATGATTGGCCCGCAATTTCGAGATTCATGACAAGTGATGAAAAACGCCCGACGCTGGAGGTTCGCCAGTAATCATGCGTACGGATAATTTCACGAACGCTGGCGAGAAGCCATGGGTACAAGATTCTGTTTATTAATGTTAAAACTGCTGTCGCCATGGCCAAAAAAAACGTAATCACCGCCGCGAAAAAAAAGCAGGCGTTTGCGCTTTTCCAAAATAACCAATTACAGGATGCCAAGGTGCAGTATGCCCGGATTTGCGAACTCGATCCCGCGGACGCCGAGGCATGGTTTTTCTCGGGCATTATCAATGGGCAGCTTGGGGTTATTAAAGAAGCCGAAACGTGCTTTCGCCGGGCGGAAAGGCTACAGCCGCAACGCCCCGAGGTTCACTTCAATCTGGGCAATATTCTGAAGCAAACGGGAAAAATCGCGGAGGCGGAAACCGCCTACCGCGAGGCCTTACGCCTGAAACCCGACTTGACAGCCGCCCACGCCAATTTAGGTACCCTTCTGCAAGATCAGGGGAGGTTTGAAGAGGCTTTGGTTGAGCACCGCGCGGCGGCACGTTTGGCGCCCATGTTGCCGGAGGTCCATTTCAACTTGGGCAACTTGCTGAAAGAGATGGGAAGCTTTGTGGAAGCGGAATCAGCCTTTCGTGAGGCCCTGCGTCTCAATCCAGAATTTGCCGAGGCTTATGACAATTTGGGTAACGTCCTGAGCGAACTTCAGCGGTTTAACGAGGCAGTGGAAGCGCACCGCAAAGCGCTGCGCCTCAAACCGGATTTTGCCGCGGCCTACTATAATCTTGGCGTAGACCTCGAGAAGTTGGGCTGGTTTCCGGATGCAATGGCGGTTTACGCCGAGGCGGTTCGCATCAAGCCCGATTACCTCAATGCCTGGATTAACTGGGCGGGCTTGCTGGCGGAGTTCGGTCCGCGGGAAAAGGCGCTGGAGTATTATCGCCGTGCGCAGTCTCTCGACCCTATGTGTGATGCGGCGGCGATAGGGGAGGCCTGGGTTCTTGAGAAACAAGGGGAGTTTCAGGATGCCTATGCGCGTTTGCGGCCTTTCCTGGAAGTGGAGAAACCGGATGCTTTCGCCGCAGCGATCTTTGCTGCCATATGTCGTCCACTGAATCGCCGCGACGAGGCCATCGCTTTGATGGAGCGGGTGCTCGAGCGGGATGCGCCTTCACTAAAAAACGACCAACGCGCCTCCTTGCATTTCGAATTGGGCCGTCTCTACGATTCAAAAGACGCTTTTGATGTCGCTTTCCGGCATTATGCGCGCGGCAACGAGATTTACGGGGGGGGCGCGGCTTTTGATGCGGGGCAGCATGCTCGGCATATCGAATCCCTCATTCATAGCTACAATCACGATTTCCTGGCGCAGGCGCCCCGAGCGAGGACAAGGTCCCGGCGTCCGGTGTTTATCATCGGCATGCCTCGTTCCGGCACTAGCCTGGTAGAGCAGATTCTCGCTAGTCATCCCGAGGTCTTCGGCGGCGGGGAACTGTATATGATGGACCGCATTGTCTATGGTCTTCCGGCCAAACTCGGTGTAAACACCCTTTACCCCTTCTGTCTGACTTCAATGAGCCAAAGTGATGTGGAGCAAATGGCGCAGCGATATCTCGATCACCTCACGTCGCTGTCGCCGGATGCCGAACGGGTCACCGACAAGATGCCGGGCAATTTCCTGCATCTCGGTTTGATCAATTTATTATTTCCCGAGGCTCGTGTTATTCATTGTATGCGTGATCCGCTCGATACCTGTTTGTCTTGCTACTTTCAGAATTTTCAGTGGCGGCTGCCGTACACTCGGGATTTAAGGACCTTGGGCGCCTATTACCGTCAGTACCAACGGCTGATGAATCACTGGAAGGCGGTGCTTGATATCGCGGTGATGGAAGTCATATATGAGGAGCTTGTCGCCGATCAGGAAGGGATCAGCCGAGCGATGATAGAATTTTGCGGTTTGAAATGGGATGATCGGTGCTTGCAATTTTATGACACCAAGCGCGTTGTGGGCACGGCCAGCTATGACCAAGTGCGGCGGCCGATGTACCGACGATCGGTAAGCCGGTGGAGGAATTACGAGTCCTATCTCGGTCCGTTGAAAGATGCTCTGGAACAAAATTGATGCCTTCCAATGCAGAGCAAGATGACTGGAATGAAAGAGCGGCCCGAGAATGATTGCGTGGCATTAGGTAAGGCTTTCATCCTGGTCGTTATGCAATTCGTTAAGGCTGAACTCGAGTACGGCACCACGATTCCCACATTGCGCGAAAGGCGGTCTCCAGGTCCCGGGTGAAGCCAAGCCCATCGCACAAAGGCGAATTCAGCAGCTGCGAGCGCAATTGACCGCGCATCCGCGCCAAGCGGGGGATATCGGTGGCAAGGGCAACGGCCGTGGCGACATAGGCGTCCTCGGTATCTGCCACATACTCTCCCAGGCCTATGTTTGTTAAAAAGGTCTCGCCAATACGACTTACGAATCGCTCTCCGCGCAGGTTCACCACCGGTACCCCCATCCACAATGCCTCTAAAGTTGTGACGCCGCCGTTAACAGGAAATGGATCTAAGCTGATGTCAACCTCGTTATACGCTGCCAACAGTTCCTTCCGTGGGGAAGCCCCGGAAAATTTGATTCGCTCTGTCTTTATGCCTCGGTTTGCGAATAGGCTTTGATATCGCTGCTGGACTTCTGCGTCGCCAAATGGTTTGTATTTCAAATAGAGGCGCGCATCGGGGAGAGCATGCAATAATCTCGACCAGCAGGCGATCACCTCCTCCGTTAACTTGGCGGTATTATTAAAACAGCCAAAGGTGATTCGACCGGTTGCGAGCGCCGGCAAGGGTGAGGGTTCGATCGCGTATTCGGGAGGGGAAAAGCACAAGTAGGCATTGGGCAAGCGCACCACCTGTTCCGTGTAGTGGCATTCTTCCTGTGGAGAGATCACAAATCGATCGGCGATTATGTAATCCATGTTGCTCAAACCGGTAGTGTCGAAATAACCCATCCACGTAGCTTGGATGGGGGCGGGTTTGCGGGCGAAGGTCGACAGGCGATTGCCCGAGGTGTGGCCCGAGAGATCCACCAGAATATCAATACCGTCCCGGCGAATTTCTTGGGCGAGCGTTTCGTCGGTCTGATAGAGAATATCCCGCCAATACTTAGCATGTCGGCGCAGACGGGCTGTTAACTCATCATCTCGCGCAAAATTGCTATAACAAATAATTTCGAATTGATTTTTATCGTGGTGCTTTAGGACTTGCTCAATAAAAAATCCGACCGGATGGATGCGAAAATCAGCCGACACGTAACCGATGCGCAGCCGGCGCCGGGGATCGGGGAGATTGACGGGTGGGGGAATACTATATTCTTGAGAGTTGTATCGCGCACTCCAGGTTTGCGTCGCTGCAAAGAGCTGTTCCGCGGAATATTCGGAATCATAGTGCATCCCCATCAATAGATTGCTATGCGCAATAGCATTGTCCCGATCGAGCTGCAAGGCTTTTTGGGACATCGCTATTGAAGCTTTTACCTTGCCCTGCAAAAAATAAACGTCGTCGAGGATATTGTAGGCATGCACGAAGTCGGGCTGGAGATTCAATGCCTCTTTGGCCATCTTCTCGGCGGCTTCGAGCTTGCCTTGAGTTTTAAACACGGCCGCTAAATTGGTATACGCCGTGGCAGACTTAGGTTGTAATGAGATTGCTTGTTGGTAACATTCCGCGGCCTGAATGACATCGCCTTGCTCGATGAGTGCATTGCCTAGATGGACATAGGCGTCGGCGTAATCCGGTTTGAGGAGGATTGCCTGCCGGAATTGCTCGATAGCCGGGATGATCTGGCCTTGGGAATAGCGGATATAGCCAAGATTACAAATCGCTTCGGCGAACGCAGGCTTGAGTTTTAGCGCATGCTCGATCGCCGTTTTTGCCTCCTCCAGCCTGCCTTGCCTCTTGAACGCCATGCCCAGATTATTGCGGGCCTCGGCATAATTGGGATTAAGCTGGATGACGCGCTGAAAATGAACGATGGCATCCTCGATGTTATCCTGCTCCATACGAATATTGCCGAGATTGAAATGGGCTTCGACGGAGTCGGGGTTCACCTGCAGGACGCGCTGCGCCAATGCATCGGCTTCTTCCAGGCGGCCTTGTCCGATGAGTAAAATCGCCAGATTGTTGCATGCGGTGGCAAAGTCCGGTTTTAATTTGATAGCGTGCCGGTAATTTTCCACCGCCTGCTCGATAGCGCCTTGCGCTTTGAGGGCATTGCCCAGGTTGTTATAAGCCGCCGCATAATTGGGATGCCGGCGAATGGCCTGCCGGTAGCTTGCCACGGCCTCGTCATATTTTTGCTGAGCCGATAGCGCATTGCCGAGATTGTAGTAGGCTTCGACGATGTTGGGATTCAGGCGAATGGCGGCTTGATATTGCGCCGCCGCCTCATCGTGCCTGCCTTGGGCGGAGAGGACATTGCCGAGGCTGCACAATGCGCCGGCATTATTGGGGTTGATGCGCAGCGCGGTTTGATAGTGGCTGATCGCTTCGTCGGTTTTTTTCTGGTAAAAAAGCACATTGCCCAAATTGACATGGGCTTCGCCGTGCTCGGGTCGCAACGCGATCACGCGGCGGCAACAGTTGCCGGCCTCATCGATATTCCCCAGCCTGCCGTTGATGCCGCTGAGGACATACCAGGCATCCGCGTCATCCGCATGCATGTCGCATATTTGGGTAAACAGCGCCTTGGCTTCCGCCAGGCGGTTGCTTTGCAGCAGGAGCGAACCTTGCTCTTTTAAGGCGTTGATCTGTTCATTAAGGTTGCTCATCGTCACCGGCTCGTTAGCGATCTTGAAAGAAGGGCCCTGTAAAATGGTTTGGCATGGTGTCCTCTGCGTTGAGCGTTGCCTGAGTGCGGCACCATGTCTGCCACATGCTGCGATAAGCGTCCTCCAGGTCGCGGGTGAAGCCGGGGCCGTCGCACAGGGGCGAATTCAGCAACTGGGCGCGCAGCCGGCCGCGCAGTTCGGCCAGACGCGGCAGATCGGACGCCAGGCTTAGCGCTTTGGCAATGTACCCGTCCTCGGTGTCGACGACGCATTCCTCCAGCCCTAAATTCATCATAATGCTTTCCCCCATGTGGCTGACGAAGCGGTCGCCGCGCAGGGTGATCACCGGGACCCCCATCCACAGCGCTTCCACTGTGGTTGTCCCGCCATTGAAAGGAAAGGGATCCAGGGCGACGTCCACCTCCTGATAAGCCGTCAGGTATTGATCCCAGGATGATTGCCCTGCGAATCTGATTCGTTGCGGGGTTATATTTTGCTGCGCAAATAGTCCTAGATAACGCCGCTGCGCCTCGGCCGCGCCGAATGGTTTGCTCTTCAAATAGAGTTGCGCGTCGGGAAGTGCATGCAATAATCTCGACCAGCAGGCAATCACTTCATCCGTTAACTTGATTGCATTATTGAAGCAACCAAAGGTGACCCTTCCCTGAGTGGGAGCCGGCAGCGCGGATACCTCGATAGGAAGGCGGGGTGGTGTGAAGCACAGAAAGCTATGCGGCAAGCGTGCTGCCCGCTCGACATAGTGGTGTTCCTCTTCGGGCGGGATCACGAAGCGGTCGGCGATGATGTAGTCCATGGCCGGCAAGCCCGTGGTCGCGACATAACCTATCCAGGTTGCCTGGACCGGAGCGGGCTTTAGGGCAAAGGTCAACAAGCGATTTTTATCAGTATGCCCCGACAGATCGATGAGCAGATCGATGCTATCGCGGCGGATGCGCTGTGCCAGCGCTTCGTCGGATTCTCCGGCGACGTTGCGCCAGTGATCCGCCGATTTTTGCAGGCGCTCGGTGAGGTCGTCGTGCTTGCTGCGATTGTAATAACAAAACACCTCGTAGCGGGATTTATCGTGATGGGCCAGCACCGCTTCGATGAAAATGCC
>Ga0316628_100003982_pt1 | contig 11497 bp, 12 predicted proteins | sample OWC_Aug_M2_C1_D5_FD_207648 | JGI IMG/M metagenome (GOLD analysis project Ga0316628, IMG submission 207648) | Wetland soil microbial communities from Old Woman Creek delta, Ohio, United States - OWC_Aug_M2_C1_D5_C | ecosystem: Environmental > Terrestrial > Soil > Wetlands | place: USA: Ohio... | reverse complement strand
ACAACTGGAGCAAGCAGGGTAATAATCGACCATATAAGCTAGCTCGGACAAGCTAGCCTGACTGGAGGAGACACAATGATGCAGCCGACGATTCCCCCTCTGCCTAATGCCGAACAGCACCCCGGTTCTCAGCATGACGTGCTCGACGGCCTCGGTGGAGAGCCGCTGGCCGATTCCGGCTTTGAGGCCGAGCAACCGGAACAGGACTTCGACGAAAGGAGCTGACCCGCGATGCCAGAAGATCTTCAGATTGGTGAAAACCCGGCGTCAGAGTCCTCCGTCGCGGCAAAACGTGATTTTCGGCAGGAGGTCACCAACCAAATCATCGAAATGCTGGAAAAGGGCACCGCGCCCTGGCAGACGCCATGGGAACCCGGTGCGCTGCAACTACCATTGAATCCGATCACCGAACGAACCTACCGAGGTGGCAACGCCCTCCATCTGATGGCTGTCGGCGCGCGGAAGGGCTACGAGGATCCCAGGTGGCTGACGTACCGGCAGGCGCAAGAAAATGGCTGGCAGGTCCGCAAGGGCGAGAAGGGCTCCCAAATCGAGTTCTGGCAGTTCGAAGCCGCCAAAGCCCAGGCCCAGGACAGCAATGAATCCGAGCGCGAGTCCACCGGAGGTGGGCATGCCCGCCCGATCCGCCGGGTCTACACCGTGTTCAACGCCAGGCAGATCGACGGGATTCCGAGCTTCGCACCCAAGCAACTCCAGGAGTGGGAAGTAGCGGAAACCGCGGAATCGATTCTGCAAAACTCCGGCGCCCAGATCCGGCACGACCAGCGGGATCGCGCCTTCTATAGTCGCTCCGAAGACGCCGTCCACCTTCCTCGGCAGGAGGCTTTCAAAAGCGCCGCGGATTATTACGGAACCGCTCTTCACGAGCTTGCCCACTGGAGTGGCCATCCGACTCGTCTGAACCGCCAGACCCTCAATGAAAGCTACCGGTTTGGCGATCCCAACTATGCCAAAGAAGAGCTGCGCGCCGAACTGGCTAGCGTCTTCCTTGCTGCAGAGCGCGGTATTCCGCACAACCCCGAACAGCACGCGGCCTACGTCGGTTCGTGGATCAAGACCCTGCAAGACGACAAGAACGAGATCTTCCGTGCCGCGAAGGACGCGCACAAAGCGGCAGACTTCATCCTCGCCCTCGACAAGTCGAAGTCCGCCGAAAAGGTTCCGACCCAGCTTCGCACAGAAACCTCAGAACACGTCGCCGACTTCGAACGTGGCTCCAGCACCGTGAAGATCGTTGAGAAGGAAACCGCGACGGAGCACCGAGAACCTGTCCCTACCGCCGGCAAGCGCGGCGGTCCAGAGAAGGACCAGGACGCCAAGATCGACGCAGAAAAGATCCTGGACGGTGAGGTTGATGGACGGAGGGCTCCCAGCGACCGTGAGTTCGAGCAGTCACTCGCCGACGCGGGCCGAAAGGCGAAGGAGATCCTCGGTGAGAAGGCGAAGGCTTACCAAGCCGACACCGAATCCGGCAGGTATCGGGGCGAGTTGCTCGGGCAAACCGACCACCACGTCATCCAGAAGCTCAGCCCGCGGAGTGCTGTGGCCCACCCAAAGCACCTGCTTCCGCAACCCGTTCAGCCCGGCCAGAACCTGGTGGTGTCGTACTCCAACGGCCTGGCCCAATTGAAGCCTAACCAAGTCCGGGAACGGACCCAAGCCCTTTCCCGTTGAGAAAGCGTCATGAACAAGCAGCCCAACGTGTACAGAACTCCCCCCGACCCCGGTTTTGTCGGCGGCTACAACTGGTCCACGATGCTCGCTGGGCTGCTTCTGCTCGCGCTGGTCAACATCGCAGCCACGCAGTTCGTCGCCTATCGGCTCGAATACCAGCCCGCCCTCGGCAGGCCTTTATTCCGATACCAGCTCCATTCCGTGTACCAGCCGTTCGCATGGGCACCGTGGGTCTTTCGGTACAGCAGTTCGGCAGATCCACGGATTCGCCTTCCATTGCTTTCCGGCGCGCTGATCGTGGTTGGCGGCGCGACCCTCACGGTCTTCTTCGTGTACGGCATGAATCTCCGTCGAGCCAAGCGGCTCTCCGCGAACGCGGAGGACCTGCACGGCTCCGCACGGTGGGCAAGCCAGGCGGACATTGAGTCCACCGGTCTGCTTGACGCTCAACAGGGCGTCTACGTAGGTGGCTGGTACAACCGGCGGGCAGAACGACTTCGTTACCTCCGGCACAATGGACCCGAACACGTCCTGGCTTTCGCGCCCACACGGAGCGGCAAAGGCGTAGGCTTGGTCATACCAACGCTTCTCGCCTGGTCGGAGTCGGCGGTCGTCTACGACATTAAGGGTGAGAACTGGGCCAGAACCGCGGGATTTCGAGCGAAGTGCGGGCATCTTTGCTTCAAGTTCTCGCCGGTCGAAGTTGCCAACGGCTCCCGCTTCAATCCACTCGCGGAGGTCCGAGTCGGCACACCGCGTGATGTCTCGGATGCGCAGAACGTAGCGGACATGATCGTTCGAACCGGCGAAGACAGCCCGCAAGAACGCTATTGGCAAGATGCCGCCGGGTCCATCACCACCGGCATGATCCTTCACGTCTGCTATGCGGCAGCCGGGAGCGGGCGGGTGGCATGCCTCGCCGATCTCTCCGCAGTCTTCACGCGACCAGGTCAGACCTTCCGCGAGACCCTCGCCGAACTGGAGAGTTTCCCGCACGACCCCGAGCACGAGCACCAGTGGCGCACCGCGGAAGGCGAACGAACCGCAACACACCCGGTTGTGCGGGAAAAGGTTCGAGAAATGCTCGACAAGGAGGACAAGGACTTCTCCGGCGTCCTATCGACGGCCAAGACAGCGCTGACCCTGTACAGCGACCCCCTGGTAGCTCGAAACACCTCCGCCAGCGATTTCACGATCGACGACCTCGTCAACCACGCACACCCAGTCTCGCTGTACCTTGTAGTCCCGCCCTCCGACAAAATCCGGCTGCGCCCGTTAATGCGGTTGATCTTCACGATGATCGTGAACCGCCTCACCGAGCGCATGGACTTCGATGGCGCTGCCCAGAAGCGCAACCGGTATCGCCTGCTGTTCCTGATTGATGAATTTCCATCCTTGAAACGCATGGAAGTCTTTGCCGACGCACTCTCATACATGGCTGGTTACGGCCTGAAGGCCTACCTCGTCACACAGGACATCCGTCAGATCGTCGATGCGTACGGGCCAAACGAGAGCATCGTCTCGAACTGCCACGTGCGGATCGCTTACGCGCCAAACCAGTACGACACGGCGGAACTCTTGTCCAAGATGACCGGAACCAAGACCGTTCAGAAGGCCACATTCAATTTCTCGGGCTCGCGCCTTGCCCCGATAGCCAATCACATGAGCGCCAGCGTGGACCAGGTCGAACGTCCATTGGTCACACCGGACGAGGTGATGCGCCTTCGGCCACCAACAAAGAGCGGGCACGGCGCGGCCGAACGCATCGTTGCACCGGGCGACATGCTCATCTTCGTCAGCGGCCACTATCCAATCTACGGAACACAGATCCTCTATTTCACCGATCTGGTTCTGGCCAAGCGCGCCGAGATCCCACCGCCAACTGACTTCCTCGCCATCGAGGAAGGCCGTGCAATTCGCCAGCGGCGCGCGGATCGCACGCGTAACGTGATTAGCGCCGCGGAACCGCGTCACCAGGCCACCGGCAGCAGTACCGTTCCAGAGACTCCTATCTCCCCCATGGAGGAGGCCTTCTGGAGAGAAATGGGGGGACTTCCGTCCGTGACTGATTCCCCACGTTCGCCGGCATCGACCGGCTTTATCGAGCAACTCGATCTCGACTTCCACGAGGCCGACGTCCATCAAGACCACGAGGAAAGGAGTTGAAGAGAATGCAAAAGAACCGAATTGAGCTAGCGGGCAATCTCGGCGCCAAGCCGGTCGTCCGGTATCTTCCCTCAGGAACACCCGTCGCGAACGCTCGGATGGCTGAAGGCTACCGCTACACGGACCGCAACAATCAAACCCAGGAGCACACGAACTGGCACAGCCTGGTGTTCTACGGCGACCTCGCCGACATCGCCGCCACGTACGAAAAGGGCGACAACATTTTCGTTGAGGGCACGCTCCAAACCCGTCAGTTCACGCCGAAGGACGGTAGCCCCCGAACCGTGTACGAGATTGTTGCGCGGACTGCACACCAGATCACGAAACCAAAGGTGTCGAAGGAGGCCCCCGCCGACAACGATCCCCAGGCGCAGCATTCATCGGTTGAGCCGGGAGTGCCGGCGGAGGTAGAGGCAAATGTTGAAGTCTGGCCATCGTAGCCTTGCCGACGCCCACTGGCTGGGCGTTGCGCTCTTGATAGCGGTTCTTCTGGCCGCGACAGCAGCCATCGCCGGTGTCCGGATCAACACGAGCTACAGTCTTCCACTGGGAATCTACGTGAGGACCCGCGATCTCGATGCCCGGCTGATCGAGTTTTGCCCGATCGAGCCTTTTGCGACGGAATCCAGCGAGCGCGGATATCGCACTCATGGTACGGCGTGTCCGGACGGGTCCGTGCCGCTGCTGAAACCCGTCGTCGCTGTGACTGGAGATTGTGTGGTTCTCTCGGCAGAAGGCATCCGCGTCAATGGGCGCCTACTTCCGAAAACGGCGCCGCTATTCCGTGACGCGGCCGGACGTAGCCTTCATCCATGGCCCTTCGGGGTGCACGTCGTGGAAGAGGGAACGATCTGGGTAGCGTCCACGTACAACCGCGGCAGCTACGATTCCCGCTACATGGGACCGATCAGAATATCCCAGATCCGCGCGAGGCTTCGCCCACTATGGCTTCTCTGATCTGGATTCGCGTTCTGGCCGCTGGAGCCCTTGGATTCATCGCCTGGCACGGTATGCTGTGGGCCATTCCGCTGAGCATCTTCGTGCCGTGTCTCATTGGCGCCCAGCCGACTCGCGTTGCCGCTGGCGCGGCGTCGTTTGCCTACTATGCCGCGGCCTCATCGCCAGTCATCGCCGTGGCCAAAGCCTATTGGCCGTCGAGCGACGGGGGCGCGGTCCTCACGTGGCTCGCATCCGCTGCAATTCTGTCCTTGCCTTGGGTGCTGTGCTGGACACGGCTGGAGTCGCTTCGGCCGTGGACCGCGGCAATTGCGATAGCGATCACCGCAGTGCCGCCGCTGTGCATCGTCGGCTGGGCGTCTCCGCTGATAGCCGCAGGGGTGTTGTTCCCCAATACGGGTTGGCTGGGTCTCGCCGCTGTCCTGGCTCTGGCTGGGTTGTTGCTTCGCAAGGGTGCCCGGGTGATCACGTGGCTCAGTGCGGCGGCGACCAGTCTCCTCCTGAACGCTCAGGTGAAACCACTGAGGGCACCAAGCGGTTGGGAAGCGGAGATGACCCGTATCCACCGCCAGGCGAAGGCGGACGATTTTGCGGACTTCGCCATTGAGGAACGACTCCAGCGCGCCGCGCTGTCCTCGCATGCGAGATTTCTCGTTTTTCCCGAAGGCGCGGTCCGCTGCTGGACAGATGCGACGGAAGTCTTTTGGGCGACGGCCGTTTCGGATGCCGGGAAGACGCTGCTGATCGGCGCCCGCCAACCGATCCCCGGCTCTTCCCGGTACTACAACTCCGTGGTGATAGTCGGCGAGCACCCGCGCCCACCGATCCATCAGCGAATTCCTGTCCCCGGCGGAATGTGGAATCCGCTCCGGCCAGAGGGCAGCTTTGCGCTGAACCTCTTTGGCCCAGGTACCGTCGATGTGGGAGGCGAGCGCGCCGCCATACTGATCTGCTACGAACAGCTCCTAACGTGGCCCATGCTGCACTCCGCCCTTGAAAGACCGACGCTGCTGATCGCGATCTCGAATGAGGCCTGGACGGTGGCGACCATCGTGCCGCGCGTCCAGCATACATGTGTTCGTGCATGGGCCAGGCTCTTCGGGCTTCCCGTGATTTCAGCAGTCAATTCATGAGGTGACCTCCAAATGCAAGAAGTGGTGAAAGACAACCGTATTCTTACCATCAACGACGTGGCCGCCATCCTCCGCTGCTCAAAGACGCACGTCTCGCACGTTCTCGCCGGCAAGGTGCCCGGCATTCCGAGGCTCACTCACATCACAATGGGCCGCCGAAAGCTGGTCCGGCGGGAGTGGCTCGACAGCTGGATGGAAACCAACAAGCAGCAGTGACCGCCGCCGGCATCAGTACAGATCCGGAGCGAACAGATGAGACCAACACGACCTCGGTAACTGGCTGGATTCACCTCAGTGTTGCCGAACTCGGGCGCCGATCCGTCGCTATCGAATCTTCGGTCTTGTGCGCAGCTTTCCTGGAAGGGTCGGCAAGCGAACGGGACTGTGCTCCGAGCCCGCGAAATTGCGGGGCCGAACGATGGGACATTAGACCGGCGCAGGCGCATTCACAACTTCAGGAGGGGGGCAATGAAGAGGATGGCAAGCACATCTCGGATTGTGGCGATAGAACGTCGTCAAAGTTCAGAGCGGTTCCATAACGCAGACGTGGCATGCGATTGGAGCCGGGCTTTCGGACCATCGCAGCCTGACGCACAGCATCAAAGTTCCGCGGCAGACGATTCGCTGGAAGTGGCTCGCCAACCGGCTGGCAGTGAACAGCCTGCAGCGCTCCAAAACAGCCGAGTGCGTCCATCAGCGGCGGGATCGAGCGAGGATCTGCCCACCTCGGCGCCTTTGGCCGGGGCGTTTGCAGCTGAAACACAGATAGAAAACCATCAGGCGCGCGATTCAATATGGAACCTGCCGATGAGGGTCAAAGATGCCGCCCAGTTCCTTGGCGTGAGCCCGCAAACGGTGTATCTTTGGGTGGAGCGAAAGCAAATTCCCCACCTCCGCGTGATGGGTCGCAATATCCGATTTCTTCGATCGGAGTTGGAGCCGTTCCGCGCACGGTTCAAACGAGAGGTGGAGTATGGCACGGCCGAAAAAGCATGACGGCGTCGTGTACAAACGGAAAGAAACCAACGTGTGGTGGATACGGTACCGGGATCGGGACGGTCTCCGCCGCATGGAGACAACCAACACAACGGACTGGGATGAGGCGCAGATGATTCTGCGGGAGCGCCTCACTGCGAGAGACGCTAACACCCTGGCTGGCATACGGCGGGGCAAACAGACGACCTTCGACGAGTGGGCGGACTACTTCCTGGAAAACTACTCCGCGCCGCCGATTCGCACGAAGGCCACACACGTGGCCAACATGGCAGCGCTGCGAACGCTGAGACCGGCGTTCAGATCGAGGACATTAGCCGACATCGACTCGGCAGCAATCGAGGAGCACCTGCGGAACCGCCTTCGCCAGCGGCGGATCGTGCATCGAAAGGAGGGAACAGTTGAGCTTGGATTGGTGAAGCCGACGACGGTTCACCAGGAGTTCCGGGTCCTGCGGCGCCTGTTCGCGGTCGCAGTGAAGAGGAAGCTCTGCGCCTCCAACCCGTGTGCCGGGGTGGAGTTCCCGGTCCGAGTTAAAGGCTTGTTCCGGCCCCATTACATGACATGGTCGGAGCAGGCCAGGATTGAGGAGTACGCACTCGACTACCTGAGGAACGTGATCCGGATCATCACGGAGACCGGGTTGCGGGTCTATAAGGAACTGGCCTCGATGGAGAAGAGCCAGATCGATCTGGCGAACCGGGTGGTTTTCATCGCGGACTCGAAGACGCCCACCGGGATCGGCGAAGTCCCGCTGACGGACATCGCGATCGAGGCATTCAAGAACCAAATGGCATTGGCTGGACCGGGGCGATGGCTGTTCCCAAGCGAGAGCAACCGGACCGGCCATCAGACCGAGTTCAAGAGAGCGTGGCGGACGACGTTGCGGAAGGCTGGCGTGCCGTACTTCCGGATCTACGACCTGCGCTCGACTTTCTCGACGCGGCTTTCCGCCGGCGGTGTGGCCGACGAGTGGGTGACCCAGATGCTCCGCCAAGCCGATGCTCAGGTCTTCAAGCGGTACTCGCAGATGAAGCTGCAGATGAAACGGGAGGCGCTCATGAAGCTGAACCGGAAGGCCAGCGAGTCGGCCCCTGAAGAGGCCTGAATTCTGATACAGCGCGCCCGCGAAAAACATGGTTTTGATACAGTTTTGGTACAGTTTCGAGGGTTTTGAGGGGAAACCGATGGTCCGAGCCAAGAGGAAAACGGCTGATTTTGAAGGACTTGGATGGTACGCCCGGGCCGATTCGAACGGCCGACCTTTTGCTCCGGAGGCAAACGCTCTATCCAGCTGAGCTACGGGCGCACGTATTTCTATTCTAGTCCCCCGGGTACCGGGGGTCAACGCGGCTGATTTAATAAGGCGTACCGGTGATCTCCCGCAGCGCCAGCCGGTAGGCGCCCGGTGGGACCGGGTCCGTCCGGAACCGCACCGTCGTTCCCGCCGCCACCTTGCCAATACGGACCCGTACCAGCTTGAGCAGCGCACCATTGCGGTCGCGCACGGAGAACAGCGCTTCCACACCGTCGTAAGGCACCTTGGACGTGTTCCGTACCGAGCCCGCGATGCGCCGCGCCGCACCATCGCCCTGGAACGAGGCTTCGCCCAACACCACTTCGAAACGCTCGCCGGGCGGGTCCGCCGCGATTTTCGGGGGCGTGTTCAGCCAGCCGAGGTGCCGCGCCAGCGGAACGGCCGCCAACAAGAGCAGGGAACCAGCCAGCGACCCCAGCAGTACCCGCCTCCCGATGGACATCGGCAGCCGGCGGCGGATCCGTACCCGTGCCGGTGGGGACGCGGGCTCCTCCATGGTCCGGCCGCTCAGGCCACTTCCAGCAGGACCCAGCCGGGCAAGCTCGCCGGCTTGTTGTTGAGGAACACAATCCGGCGCGTCTTGGGGAACGGCAGATTGGAGGACAATGCCCGGTTGTAAAGCGACAGGTGCTGGAGAATCTGCCGGTACTCGGTATCCGCCGTATCGAGCCACGCGCTCTTGGTCAGCAGGCCGCCGCCCCAGCCGAGCGGCATCACGCACCCGCCGGATGCCCGCGCGGCCTCGACCCGCGCCTCCAGTTCCTCCACCTGCCGGCCCAGCAGGTCCAGCCCCGCCGCGGCGGCATACTGCTTCTGGATCCCGAGCAGCCGCGCCGCGTATTGGTTGGCGGCGTCGAAGATGCGGCCGCACTGGAAACCTTCCGGCCAGCGCACGGCCCGGCGCACCTCGGGCTGCGTCAGGAACGTGTGCTCCTGCCAGTCGCCTTCGAACACGCTGCCGGGGACGGCCATTTCGGCGAACCACGGGGTGCTCTCTTCGGGGCGCGCGCCATCCACCGCCCCGCGCGGGCTCTGTTTCCAGCCGAGCGCCAGGCCCGCGCCGCGCGGCACCAGCGTGGAAACGCGCAGCAGGTAAACGCGGAACTGCGATACCGGTACGGGGGCCGAATCGCCCGCCGATACTAACCGCATGCGCGTGTTTCCGGCGGCCCCTAGCGCCTGCTCTTCGACCGCTTCAGCCGGACGCCGCGGCGGCCTCTCGGCCTGGAATCGCGCCGCCACGTCCCGCAGCATGCCGTTACGCCAGTTGGCGAACATCATGCCGGTCCGTAGCGCGCCCTTAATGGCCGCGCCGGGCAGGTAAGGCCCCGAGGGGCCCGCCGCGAAGGTCGGGATGTGCAGGCTCTCGCCCATGGCGCGGTTCCAGTAGTTGGAGGACGCGGCGTTCTCGAAGGGAATCCGGCGGTCCGCAAAGTTCTGCGCAAAGCCGCCCCAGGAGGCGAAATCCAGCTTATCGGCGCGCTTCAACTGACCCAGGTAGCCCTCCAGGCGCGGCCCCTTGGCCAGCAGCCGGAAGATGCGCCGCTGGTCGAGCACGTTCACCTGGTCTTTCCACACCATGTAGTCGATGGGCGCAAGTTTGCGGCCGTCACCCACCAGGAGCGGGGTCAGGCAAGTCACGCGGTATCTCATGGCGCCACCTGCCGGGGAAGGGGAATGGAAACCGCAAAGCCGGAGCGGTAGACGGAATGCGGGAAGCCGTCCGGCGCCACATCAGGGGCCATGCCGCGCAACTCCTCGCCCGCCACCAGCACGGAGCCTTCACACACCATGTTCAACTGTTTTTTCAACTCCCCGTACCGCGCGGCGCTCTCGATGCGCCCGGCGCGTGCCACGAGCCCGTAGTTGCCGCGCGTCCAGTCCACCCCATCCGCTGGAGCGGGGCAGAACAGGGACAGCAGCCAGTGCGCCGTGCCCGGGTCGGCAACGGGAGGACGGGGACCCGGCGCCGGAACTTCCGCCGGGCCGTCACTCCCGGCCATTTCGGCCGCGCCCTCGGGGGACTCCGCCTCCGGGCTCGGGGCGGGCGCCGGCGGCGCCAGGATCATCTCCGGCAGCGTTCCGTCGATAAACTCGGGATCCCCGGAGCGGCCCCACCCGCGCGAGCGCTCGCCACCGAAACCGGAATCGGCCAGGAGGCGCAGGGCGCCCCGCACGGGTTCGGCCCAGCGCTCCCGCCGTGCCTCATCGGCGAACGCGGCCACCGCCCATAGTCCCGCGCCGGCGCGAAATTCCAGGCATGCCGTGGCGTGCCGCTCGGAGGCGCCGCTCGCGCGGTCCACTGCCGCATTCCAGCGCATGGACCTGCGGAACGGGCCGGGGCGGCCCGCCGGGAGCAGGCATTCGCTCACACCATCCACGCACCACGCGTCCTCTTCCAGCACCTGCCCGGCCACCAGTGCGGCCACCACCCCGATGGGGACGAAGCGCGCCGTCTTCCAGCGCACGTGCGCCGCCCCGGCGCCCGGGGCTGGAGGCCAGATGGTGCGCGGCGGAATCACGAAGCCCAACTCATCCAGGAACGGGAAACACGAACTGAACCGCACCGCCGGTTCCCCGGGGCCGGCCGCGGTGGCCGCCAGCCACTCTTCGAGCAGGCCGAGGCGCGCCATGGCGCCGGTTACCGCGGCGTACAGGGAATCGCTGTGGTAGACGGAGTCCACGCGGTTGCGGGCCCCCGAATCGGTCCCCACGCGCCACGGCCCCGTGGGGCGCAGCTTCACCACCAGAGCCGGGTTCATGACTCTTCGCGCAAAAAACCGTAGTTCGCTTCGTGAAAAGCCGTTTGCAGGGCGGCCAGGGCGGCGCCGGAGGCCAACTCCTTCTGGGCCGCGCCGGAGGCGTAATAGGCCTTGCCGCGCCAGACCAGGCGCAAGTTGGCGAAGTTCACGCGGCCGCTGCCCCGCGAACCGCCGCCGCCGAGCGAATCGTCCTCCAGCAGCCGCAGCGCTTCCAACACTCGCGCGAACAGCGGAGCGTCCTCCTCGCAGAGCACATCCATCACCAGCCGCACCTGGAACCGCGCCCCGGCCGGCACGCGCTCCAGCGTGCGCGGGTTGGCCTGGGAGGTGATGCGGTCGATGGCGTTCTCGCTCTTCACTTCCGTGAGCTCGTCGTCCAGGTTCTCGCGCATCTGCGGGGTGATGCTTTCCGGGTCGAGCGGCGCATCGTACACCGCCAGTCGCGCGGGGGTGGCCTGGTTCGATTCGAGCGG
>Ga0316628_100003981_pt1 | contig 11498 bp, 7 predicted proteins | sample OWC_Aug_M2_C1_D5_FD_207648 | JGI IMG/M metagenome (GOLD analysis project Ga0316628, IMG submission 207648) | Wetland soil microbial communities from Old Woman Creek delta, Ohio, United States - OWC_Aug_M2_C1_D5_C | ecosystem: Environmental > Terrestrial > Soil > Wetlands | place: USA: Ohio... | reverse complement strand
CAAAATCCAGTATTTTACGCGCACCACTGCTGGCTTCCTGGGGGCCGACAATGCCCTTTTCTTCCATCACATCCATCATGCGCGCAGCGCGCGTGTAGCCGATTCGTAGTTTGCGCTGCAGCAGGGATACCGAGGCGCGCCCCTCGCGGCGTATCAGGTCAATGGATTCATCCAGGAGCGGGTCCTCTTTCTCCTCGGGGGTCATGTCCTCCCACAGGGGGGTCTGCTTCAGAGGATCGCCTCGCAGGATTGGGTCTTCTGCGGCAGGAATGTCACTCGCGACGGACGGAAGTCCCTCTCCGATGGGTACTGCGTATGCGCTGGATTGGCTGATCTGCTGGCGCCAGAACTCCACCAGCCTCTGGATCTCTGCATCAGAAACGAACACACCCTGCAGACGCACCGGGCTGGCGGCATCGGGAGCCTGGAAGAGCATATCCCCGCGGCCGAGCAGGCGTTCCGCACCCGCCTGGTCAAGGATCACGCGGCTGTCCACGCCGGAGGCGACCGCGAAGGCTATGCGCGCCGGGAAATTGGCCTTGATCAGGCCGGTGACCACGTCCACTGAAGGGCGCTGGGTGGCGATGATCAGGTGGATGCCCGTGGCGCGCGCCAGTTGGGCGATGCGGGTGATGGTGCGTTCAGTCTCATCGGGGGCGATCATCATCAGGTCAGCAAGTTCATCGATGACCACGACCAGATAAGGCAGGGATTTTCCGCCCTGCGCTTTCATGCGCAGGTTGTAATCCAGGATGTTGCGCGCGCCGATTTGCGCGAAAGTGTGATAGCGTTTGTCCATCTCGCGCATCATCCATTGCATGGCTCCTACCACGCGCTCCATTTCAACCACCACCGGAGAGAGCAGATGGGGGATGTTGTTGTAACCGGTGAGCTCAACCCGTTTGGGATCAACGAGAATCAGGCGCAGGTCGTCCGGGGTGTTGTGAAGCAGGAGACAGGTCAGGATGGCGTTGACGCACACCGATTTTCCCGAACCCGTCGTGCCGGCGATCAACAGGTGCGGCATGGCGGTCAGGTCGGCGGCTAAAGGATGTCCTGCCACATCCTTACCCAGCGCCAGTTTGAGGGGTGAGTGCAGACGCGGGAAAACCTCGCTCTCGATCACCTCGCGCAGGGTGACCAGGGTCATCTCCTCGTTGGGAACCTCGATGCCGACGTAGCTGCGACCCGGGACCGGAGCCTGGATGCGGATGCGTGGCGCCGCCAGTGCCAGGGCAAGGTCGTCAGCCAGCGAGACGATCTTGCTGACGCGCACCCGCGTCCGGCCGTAGCGAGTCTCGACAAAATTTGGCTCGACGCCAAACATGGTGATGGTCGGTCCGCGGCTGATCTCGACCACCTGGCTGGGTGCACCAAAGGAACTCAGAGTCTCCTCGATGAGGCGGGCGCGAGTCTTGATGTACTCCTCGTTGATTGCCGGTGTCGTTCCGACCTCCAGGATGTTCTTGGGGGTGGGCAGCGCCCAGGCGATGGCGGGTCTGGCCGGGACTCCGATGCGCATTGTCACGCCGGGCGGTGCGGAGCCAGCCTGGGAGCTTACAGGGGGACGAGTCAGCGGGGTGAAGTTTTCCTGCACCATCTCCTGCGCGGCACCGACCCCGTCCGCCCCGGTTCCTGGACTCTTGGGAACCGCTGTTCGCGATGTCCTGAACTCGTTCCACGTCTGCTTGAGACTTCTACCCAGCGGCCGGATCCGCTCGAAGAGTTCCTGGACGGACAGGTCCAGGGTCATGGTCAGGGCGATCAGGAACCAGGCCAGGAGCAGGATGACCGTTCCCCCGCTGTCCAGCCCCGTGTACAGGGCATGGAGGATGATGCCGCCAATGAAGCCGCCCCCTATCCCGGCCCGCGCAATGCTGGTGGCCTCTGCGGCCGGACCTGCCAGGCCGTGAAGGATGACCAGTAGATTAATGAAAAGAAGGACGATTCCCACGGCGCGTTCAGGCGAGAGCTTCGGCAGGCGCTCGACATTGCGGGCGATCAGCCAGATGCCCAGGATGAGAAGCGCAAAGGGTAAAATGTAAACCCCCCACCCGAAGATGATGCCCAGCATGTCCATCCACGAGTTGGTCGTCGTGCCGCGGTTGTAGGAAAAAATGCTCAACATGATCAGCAGACCGAACAGGGCGATCACCACACCGATCAGATCGATTCTCCGCTCGGGAGAGAGATTGGAAAGCAGGGACGGCCGGATTTGCGTCGGTTTGGTCTGCCGCTGGGAGGCTGCACGCGGTGAGCGCGCGCTGCGAGAGGGTGTTCTCCGCGTCTGTGCGGCGCGCGTTGAGGATTTCTTCGCCGGGGAGCGACGAGATCTGATAAAGGGCATGTTTCTCTCAATTTCATTATAGCACAAATGGTCTAAGAGGAGCTCCCGTCATGTCCCAGGGCTTTCTTTGGTAAAATAACGGGGAGTTCGTTGTAAAGGATACGCCTTGTTTGAAATCTTCTTCTTCGGTACGTCAGCCTCGGCTCCCTCCGCCCGGCGCGGGCTTTCCTCACAGATGGTCAGGCGGGACGAGTTTCGCTTCCTGATCGATTGCGGCGAGGGGACCCAGCGTCAGATCCTTCAGTCAGGGCTAGGATTCAAGCATCTCAGCCACATCCTGATCACCCACGGTCATCTGGATCACATCCTCGGATTGGGTGGTCTTCTCTCCACGTTCATGCGCTGGGAAACGATCGATGAATTGAACATCTACGGTGGGCGCTGGGCGCTGGATCGCATCCACGACCTGCTTTTTAACGTGGTGCTGCGCGGCGCACAGCCGCCGATGAAACTGAATTTACACGAGATCAAGCCCGGTGTTTTTTTTGAGGCGGAAGATTTCACGGTCACGGCCTTTCCGGTGTTCCATCGCGGCTCCGACAGCCTGGGTTTTCTGTTTGAGGAGAAGTCCCGCCGCCCCTTCCTGCCCGGGAAGGCGGAGGAGTTGGGTGTCCCCGCCGGACCCATGCGCCGCGAGCTGGTCAACGGGAAGACGGTCAAACTGCCGGATGGGCGCCGGGTCAAGCCGGACGAGGTGCTCGGGCCGCTCAAGACCGGTGTCCGCCTCGTGCACGTGGGCGACGCCGGACGCACGCAGGGGTTGGAGAGTGTGTGCCAGGGTGTGGATGCGCTGGTCATCGAAGCCACCTACCTGCAAAGCGAGGCCGACATGGCCGAGGAGTTTTCGCACCTGACCGCGCACCAGGCAGCGGAGTTGGCCGTCAGGGCAGGCGTACGGCAGCTGCTCCTCACACACATCTCTCGCCGCTACCGCGAGAAGGACGTACTGACCGAAGCTCAAGCAGTCTTTCCAAACGTCAGCGTGGTCAGGGATTTTGACTCGTTCATGGTCAAGCGCGAGGTGGACTGAATCAGGACGCGAGCCCATACTGCCTGGAGACGGATTGTGAGCCTGCGTGAGTAAAGGCAGCAAATACACTTATAAAACACCGCCCGGACAAACCGGGCGGATTTGATTTTAATCAAGGGATGTATATTGGTGTCTAATCCACCGTGAGCGTCTTGCTCAGGTTGCGCGGGAAATCCGGGTCGTAGCCGCGGCTCACGGACATGTGGTAGGCCAGCAGCTGCATCGGCAGCACCGCCAGCAAAGCGGAAATTTCCGGGCTGGCTTCAGGGATCAGGATGAGGTCGTTCGCGTTGGCGCGCAGACTCGGGTCTTCCTGCCCGATGGCGACCGCCCGCCCGCCGCGGCAGGTGACTTCGTTAATGCCGCTGACGATGAGCGGCACGCTGTCCGGCGGCGCGGCGAAGAGCACCGGGAAACCCTTCGTGACCGCCGAGAGCGGACCGTGCTTGAACTCGGTGGAGAGCATGCCCTCGCAGTGTGCGTAGGTGATCTCCTTGAGCTTCAGCGCACCCTCCAGGGCCATCGGGTAGGTCGCACCGTAGCCCAGGCAGTACAGGTCGTTCCACTCGTTGATCACGGGGGCGAGCGTCTCCACCTGGGGGGCGGCCGTCTGGATGGTCTTTTCCATCAGGTCAGGGATGTCCGCCAGTCCGGCAGTGTCGAGGCCTCCCAGCCGATAGGCCAGGTACAGGAAGGTGATCACCTGGTTGGTGAAGGTCTTGGTTGCCGGTACGCTGATCTCATAGCCGCAGCACAGCGGCAGCCAGCTGGCGGTGGCCTTGGTCAGCGTGGAGCCGATCACGTTTGCCAGGCCGAAGGCTTTCATGCCTTGCGCCTCGGCGGTCTGCAGGGCGTTGAGCACGTCCTTGGTCTCCCCTGACTGGCTGACGAACAGGCCTGCATCATTACGGTTTACAGCCGGTGCATACTGGGGGATGAACTGCGGTGCCAGCACGGGGATGGCTGCCCTGCCGGCAAGCCTGGCGAAGTACACCGACCCAGCCAGGCAGGCATGGTAGCTCGTCCCGCAGCCGATGAAGTACAGATGGCGTGCCTTTTTCATCCCCTCGATCACTTTCTTCACCTCAGGGCTGCCTTCCAGCAGGTGAAGCACCTCGCCCGCCACCTGGGGCTGCTCGTGGATCTCCTTGAGCATGAAGTGGGGGTAGCCCCCCTTCTGGACGGCGTCCATCGTTTCGGTGACCGTTTCCACGTCTCGTGCGATGAGCGCGCCGGTTTTTACCGAGCGCAGCTCAACCCGTTCCGCCTGCAGGCTGATGATCTCGCCATCCTGCACGCGGATGATCCTGCGCGTCAGGGGCAGGATGGAGGGCAGGTCGGACGAGACGCAGGTGAAGCCGTCACCGATGCCCACCACAAGCCCGGAGCCTTTCTTGATCGCGTAGAGCCGGTCGTCGTTGATCCTGCCGATGACGAAGGCGTAGTCTCCCTGCAGGTCGCCGTACGCCTTGCGGATGGCTTCAATGAAATCGTGGCCGCGGTCGATGTAGCGCTCCACGGCGTGGACGCACGACTCGCCGTCGTTGTGTGAGCGCACCGTCATGCCCTCGGCCATGAACTGCCGGCGCAGCTCGATGTTGTTGACCACGTTGCCGTTGTGCGCCCCGACCAAGTCACCGTCCGAGTCCAGGTGCGGCTGGGAATTGACCTGGGAGGGCTCGCCGAAGGTCGCCCAGCGTAGCTGGGTGATGCCGCGCGAGCCGCGCATCTCGGCGAAGTTGTACTGCTCCGCCACGTCGTCCACTCTGCCCACGTCCTTGCGCAGGTCGATCCTGCTCCCCGAGAGGGTCGCAGCGCCGACCGAATCATAACCGCGGTAGGTGAGCCGCCTGGCCGCCTCGATCAGGATCGGGCCAAGCTGCTCCTCCTTGGACATCACGATGCCAAAAATACCGCACATAGGCTGCCTTTTATTCCAGAGTTAAATTACAGTGCCCAAGTTTATCATATGTGTATGGCTGCGGCACCGATCCTCGACCCGCCGCAGACGATCGGAACACTGTGCCTGCACTCCGCACTCGACCTTCCACCGCGCGACCTTTGCCTGCAGCGTATGACCGAAAAACCTGTAATATGGTAGGTGAGGACGGCGATGGAGCATGAATTGCGCGATAATGGGCGGGCATTCGACTGTTCGTACAACGATTCGTCAGGAGAAAACACATGTCCGTCTTGAACAGGATCGCCCATTTCCAGGGACGCCGCGACGAGGCGCCCAACCAGGAGCTGGCGCGCGAGCTGGTAGCCTCACGGGACACGCAGGGCATCCGCGAGATTGCCGAGAACCTTACCCACAAGGAAAAGAACGTCCGCAGCGACTGCCTCAAGGTGCTCTACGAGATCGGCTACCTCGCTCCGGAGCTGATCGCGGACTACGCGGCTGATTTCCTCGAGTTGTTGAGCAGCAGGGACAACCGCATGGTCTGGGGCGGCATGATCGCCCTGGCGACGGTCGCCCGGCAGCGGCCTCACGAGATCTGGGCGCAGATCGACAGGGTCGTTGAGACGGCGCAGCGCGGCACACTGATCACCACGGTCTGGGGCGTGAGGGCACTGGCGCAGTTGGCGGCGGTCGACGAGGAATACCGCCGCAAGCTCTTCCCCCTCCTGCTGGACTTCCTGCGCAGGAGCATCCCCCGCGACGTCGTCACGCACGCCGAGAGCATGCTCCCCGCAGTGGATGAGAGCCATCGCAGGGATTTCGTTGAAGTCCTCGAGAGCCGCCAGGCCGAGATGACCCCCGCCCAGCGGACCCACCTCAGGAAAGTCCTCAAGGCGGTCTCCCCGCAGGCGAGAGCATGAGGGGGGAAAAGATCTGTCTAGAAATCCCTCCACAATTCTTTACAGCTTCTGGACGAGATCGTTGACGGTCGGCCTGGTGTGCTTGCCTTCCCCCAGGTTAACGCGCGTCACCTGCCCGCCGCGCGTGATGCGGTAGATCAGCGTCCCGAGTGCCGCGGTCGTGGCGGTGCTGCTCCCCAGTGCGCCCAGGTCGGGGATCTGGACGCTGCTGGCGCTGAAGGTGCCCGCCTCCTCGCCCAGGATGAGCCTGGTGATCGGGTGGGGGAACTTGTGTTTCCAGCTCGCAGGGTAGTCCGCGTCGTTGTCGCAGGCGATGGCGAAGTGTGAGGGGGAGAGCTTCTCGATGTACTCGTAGCTCGTGCCCCTTTTACTGCCGTGGTGCGAAACCTTGAGCAGCTGGCAGTTCAGCTGGTTCTCCTGGTTCATGAAGGCGATGTCTTCACGGTTGGGATCGCGCATGTCTGGCTCGCCGGTCGAATCGCGGGGGTAGATGAGGTGCTTCGTGCGCGGGAATTCCTCGCACAACTTGCCCCAGCTGTCGAAGTGGGCGTCGCCGGTCAAAATGACCACGCCGCTTCCCAGCGTGATCCTCAGCACGATCGAGGCGTCGTTGACATTCACGCCGTAGGTGTCGTAGCGGTTGCGCATGTCGATAGAGGGCGCCGCCGTCATGACCTCCACCTCGTCGTAGTGGAACTCGGTGCCCGAGGTCACACGGATGAACTTCACCTCCGTGTGCTGGCCGAGGAAGTCCAGTAATGCCAGGTAGGAGATCGTGTTGTATCGGAAGCCGCAGTCCCAGAACTGCTGCGGGCGCATGGCCGCCGGGTAGGTATCTGCACAGTAGTGGTTGAGCACCGGCTGCATGCCGTGCAGGTGATCGTTGTGCGGGTGGGTCAGGCAGACGAACTCGAACAGGAAGTCCGCTGCGCTGGAATTCAATGCGGGAGCCCGCTCGAGCCGGTAGTTCAGGAAGGTTTCGAGGTAGTCCAGCGTCTTGGTCTTCACCTCGGCGTCCTCGCCGCCGGCGTCGACCAGCCCGAAGCGCGGGCGGTGCGGGGTTTTGGCTTCATCCGGCATCTCCACCAGCAGGCTGTCGCCGTGGCCGACGTTGATCACGTGGATGCGCAGGGTGTTATTTGCTCTCATTTTTCACCTCCTGCCCTAGGGCGACTTCTCGGTAGAGGGTTTTGATGATCCGGCGTGCGGCCGACGTGGCGTGGATGATGTGCACCGCGCCCCTGAACCGCACCACCCAGAAGACCATGTTCTCTGAGAGGGCCGCCAGCTCATCCCGGCGCAGGTCGAGCAGTTCAGCGAGAGCGGCGATGGGCGTGGGCACGTTGCGTATGCGGCCGGCGTCCCACAGGGAGAGGCGGTCCATGCCGGGCACAGCGCCTTTATCCAACAGGGTGTCGAGCAGCTCATCGGTGGTGTGCTCGGCGCGCATGGGCACGACCTCGATGCGGCTCATCCCGGCGTCCTTGTCGAGCCGCTCGACCGTCCAGCGCTCGACGCCGGATTCTTGAGCCACGGCCAGAGACCTTTTCTTGGATTTCTTTTTCATGGCATGCTCCTTGATTGCAGAGGGCGCAGGATTAGAACCTGCAAGAACCGCCCGCGTGAAAGAGGCAGGCGGGCGGCGGATGGATGTTCAAGGGGGGAGAAGGGTATGGTCTGCAAGGAATGTCCCACCCAGAGGTATTATATCAGTATAGGTGGGGTCCCGGATGAACGATGCAAGGAATTTCTATTCTCACTTCGATGTGCTTTCTTTCTCACCCCCCTCCCCTCATCCGCTCGTCCAGCGCCCTCTGCGGCACCTTGAACAGGAACACCAGCCCGCCGAGCAGGAACAGCCCCGCCGAGACGATGAACAGGTACATGAAGGTGGTCCTGGTCATCGTCACCAGGATGACCCCGAAGATGAGCGAGGCGAGGGCACCGGAAAGCCCGGTCGAAAGGTTGTTGTAGGCCATGTACTGCCCGGCCTCGTCCTTCGGCGCCAGGTCGCTGGCCAGGGCCGGCGCGGTGGCCAGCAGCGGGCCGGTGGCGACCGAGCGCAGGGCGGCCAGCACCAGGAAGAAGGTGTAGTCGTCGGTCAGCCCCATCAGCAGGGAGGTGACCGCGCAGGCGAACATCGAGCCCAGGATCATCGTCCGCCGCCCGATCCTGTCCGAGAGGATCCCAAACGCCACCGCCGACAGGGTGGTCAACGCCAGGCTGATCCCGCCCATCACCCGGAACGCGGCGTCGGGGTTGACCGTCGGGAAGTAGACCTGGAAGAAGAAGCGGGCGAAGAACTGCAGGCTGTTGATGCCCATGAAGGCCAGCAGGAGGGCCAGCACCACCCAGAAGAAGACCGCCACGCGCGTGCGCACCCGGAACATGTCGCGCACGGCTCCCCACAGGCTGATCCGGCTGGCGATTTCTGCCGGTCTGTCCTTGCCGCGGATCGCCCAGGCGCTGATCATCCCGCTCAGAGCACACACGCCGGCGATCAGCCACAGGGCGAGACCGGTCTGCCCCTTCTCGTTGAGCGTGGTGATCCACACAATGCCGACCGCCGACCCGGCCATGGTCATGAATCCCTGCATGCCCGAGGCGGTGCCGCGCTGTTTCTCCGGCACCACGTCCACCAGCAGCGGCCACCAGGCGCCGTTGCTGACGTTGGTGAAGAACTGCATGCCGCAGTAGCTGATGATGATCACAGGAAGCGCCACCGGTAGGAGCAGGTCCCGCCACGGTGGTGAAACGACCAGGGATGCCAGGCCGATGAGCGGCACAGCACCCAAGGTCCCGATCAGGATGGCCGGGGTGCGCCTGCCCCATTTGCTGGATGAGTGGTCGCTGAGGATGCCGACAAGGATGCTGACCGCGTTGGCCAGCATGGTGCCGAAGAAGCCGATCAGACCGACCGCCAGCCCCTTGCCCTCCACGACCACCCCTTCAACCAGCGTGGGCAGAAGGACGTTGTTGTACGCCACCCAGACCAGGTTGGCCCCCAGCATCAGCATGCTCATGTTGATCAGGAAGCCGATCGATCTCTTTGAAGTGATAGCGCCCAGGGTTGTCATGCTGATAATTGTACGTCAGGTTTGTCCAACGCGAAACCATGTTGAGGCGGGGGACATGTACTTTGCCAGGCGTTCCTGGTGACGTTTCTTACAAGGTATAATCCCTGCTGGGTTCCCGTGCAGTCTTTGTCTGAGTAGGCTGCCTGGCGATGCACGCGCCCCGCTGAAGCAAAAGACCTTATCTTACGTTGAAGACCTTTCCAAAGGAACCGAGGAGGATTGTGCATGTCCCGATCTGATAAACCCGCCCCTTCCGCATCCGTGATCCTGGGCACCGGCGCCCTCTCCGTCGAGCAGGTCGTCGCCGTGGCCCGCTTCGATCTACCGGTCACCGAAGTCACGCCCGGAACCAGGAACGTTCATGCAAGGCAGGCCTTCGACCGCCTCGAGCGCAGCCGGGCGTGGGTCGAGCGCCTCGTCGAGGAGAACGCCGCACGCCAGCGCCGCGGGGAGGCGCAGCAGGCCTACTACGGGATCAACACGGGTTTCGGCGCGAAGTCGGGCCGCAAGGCGCTGCCCGGGACGGACATACCGCGCGTCTCGCGCAACCTGGTCGTCAGCCATGCCACCGGCGTGGGGGCGGCACTCCACCCGGAGGTCGTGCGCGCCGCCATGCTCATCCGCGCCAACTCGCTCGCCCTGGGCTACTCCGGCGTGCGCCCGGTCCTGGTCAACACCCTCGTGCGGATGCTGAACCGGGGCGTCATCCCCCTCATCCCCGAATACGGTTCGCTGGGAGCCAGCGGTGACCTGATCCCGCTCTCTCATCTGGCGCTCGTGCTTTCAAGACGTCCGGAGGGCAAGCAGGTGGATCGAGTCGATGAAAATGAGGCTTATGACGAAAGCGGGCTGGCCTACATTGACCTGCGCAAGGTCAAGGTGGGGGAGTCTGCACCGGTAGTGGAGCGGGTCACGATTGAGGGCGTGGAATACGCCGTCCTCTCCGGAAGCGAGGCCATGCGGCTGGCGGGCATTGAGAGGCTGAGGCTCGAGGCGAAGGAGGGCCTGGCGCTGAACAACGGCGCCACTTTCTCGGCCGCCATCGCCGCGCTGGCTCTCCATGAGGCCGAGAATCTCCTGCGGCACGCCGAGATCGCTGCCGCCCTGTCGCTGGAAGCCCTGCTCGGCTTCCGGGACGCCTTCCTGCCCCACATCCAGAAGGTGCGCGGACATCCGGGACAGATCGGGACTGCAGAGCGTATCATCAGCATGCTGCGCGGCAGCAACCTGGTGGACGGTGATGAGGAGCAGGACCCCCGCTGGGTGCCGCCGCAGGACGCCTATTCACTGCGCGCCGCTCCGCCGGTCATCGGCGCGGCCTGGGATGTGCTGGGCTTCAGCCGGCAGGTGATCTCGCGCGAGATCAACGCCGCCACGGACAACCCGCTCATCTTCGACCTGCCAGAAAATGACCCCCTGCACCTGCCGCGCGGCTACCGCGCCGTCTCGGGGGCGAACTTCCACGGCGCGCCGCTGGCGTATGTGATGGATTTCCTGGGCATCGTCGTGACCGACGTGGGAAGCCTGAGCGAGCGGCGCACCTTTCGACTGACCGACCCCAAATTGAACACCGGCCTGCCATCCATGCTCATCGAGGAGCATAAGGAGGGCCTGACGAGCGGGATGATGGTCGTCCAGTATCTGGCCGCCAGCCTGGTCTCGGACTGCAAGACCCTTGCCCACCCGGACAGCGTCGATTCCATCCCGACCTCCGCCAACCAGGAGGACCACGTCAGCATGAGCATGAACGCCGCCCGGCACACCCGGCAGATCGTGGAAAACATCACCCACGTGGTGTCGATTGAACTGCTGTGCGCAGCACTGGGCTTGAAGTGGCGTGTGGAGGACCTGTGTAAGAAGCTGGCCGGTACCGGGGATGAACAGGAGAGCGAGAGACCGGGTAACAGGAAGGACGAGGATCGCAGCAGGGTCGACGAGAAGGTGATCCATCTGAAGGAGCAGGGCATGCCACCGACGGTGGGGAAGGGATCGCAGGCCGCGCTGGCTTGCATCGAGGGATGGCTTTACCCGTCCCTGCCCAGGCTCGGAGAAGGACCTGCCACGGAGGACCGCTTTTTACAGCCGTACGTCCTGCGCATGGCGCGCCTGGTGCGCGCATGCGGCCTGGTCGAGCAGGTCTACGCCGCAGTTGGTTTGCCTGTCCCGGAGCATAGGGTAACGCAGTGACGACTTCCGTCGCCAGACAGGATATCCGCAGGAC
>Ga0316628_100003980_pt1 | contig 11498 bp, 7 predicted proteins | sample OWC_Aug_M2_C1_D5_FD_207648 | JGI IMG/M metagenome (GOLD analysis project Ga0316628, IMG submission 207648) | Wetland soil microbial communities from Old Woman Creek delta, Ohio, United States - OWC_Aug_M2_C1_D5_C | ecosystem: Environmental > Terrestrial > Soil > Wetlands | place: USA: Ohio... | reverse complement strand
CACAGCGCTCCATTGTGACCCTCCTAGGAGAACGTTTGCCCGTCTCCTGAGCGGTCACGAGGATTCTACGATGACCGGCGGAACATTGTCAATGGTGCAAGGCATCTGAGGGACAGCGGATGTACGACAAATCTGTGGCACAGCCCCGCATGTCACTGCGAGCCAGCCAGAGGCCGGCGCGGCAATCTCAACCCTTGCACAACCCGAGATTGCTTCGTCGCTGCGCTCCTCCTAAGAAACTGACTCGATCGAGGGTGCCATGTCTACGCTTTTTGCGTAGACATGCCTGAACTCGTCTGGCAAGGCATGCTTACGCGAGAAGCGTAAGCGTGGCACCCGATTTGTGGCGTGGTTTCTTCCCGACACCAGCCGCGCAGCGGCTGACCGACTCGCAATGACATACAGGGCGGTGCTATCGAATGACTTTGCGTTCGCCCTGTGTTGCTTGGGCCAAGGCCTTGACTCGGACAGGCGAAGTCTGATATAATTTGGAATCTGCAGGCTTACGGAGGAGATTCCCCTGTGGGGCATGAGGACTGCCGGGCACGGATCGGCCGTGATGAAAGGATGGACCGAGTGTCCGCCGACGGAGCGGCCGGTAATCGAAGGGTCTTTCGTGAGAACAGCAAATCTCCTGCGGCGTTTGGCCACGATGGCGGCTCTGTCCCTGCTCGTGTCCCTGCCCCGGATGGCCTCAGCCGAGACAGGCGTCCACTTCAACGACGCCGGCCTCAAAGCCGCCGTCGAAGCGGCTCTGGGTAAGGCCAATCCCACACCGGCGGACATGCTCAACCTCGCCACCCTCGACGCGTCTTCTTCCGAAATCGCCGATCTGACAGGGCTCGAATACGCGACCCATCTCACGTGGCTGGCTCTGATGGAAAATGAGATTAGCGGTATCTCGCCCATAGCAGGTTTGACCCATCTGGACTTCCTGAACCTGGCGGGCAATCAAATCGACGATGTCTCAGCGCTGGCAGGATTGACGAACCTGACGAAGCTCTACCTGGAGGATAATTACATCAGCAACGTCTCGCCGCTGGGCGGGATCGTTGGCCTGTCACAGTTGTATCTGGACGGGAATGCGATTAGCGACCTCTCGCCACTGGCGAGCCTGACCCATCTGCAGATATTGCACCTTAATGACAACCTGATCAGCGATATCTCGCCGCTGGCGGGACTGACCAGCCTGACGGATCTGTACCTGAATGGCAATCAGATCGGCGATCTCTCGCCATTGGCGGGACTGACCCATCTGACACGTCTGTACCTGAGGACCAATCAGATCGGCGATATCTCAGCGCTGGCGGGACTGACCCATCTGACGAATCTGGACATGGAGGAGAACCAGATCAGCGACATTTCGCCACTGGCCGGACTCACCGATCTGTCGAATCTGCCGCTGGGGGAGAATCAGATCAGCGATATCTCGCCGCTCGCCGACCTCACGCATCTGATGTACCTGCACCTGGAGAGCAACCCGTTGAACGCGGACGCGTGCGCGATCTATATCCCGCAGATTCTTGCAAACAATCCAGGGATACTGCTCAAACGCGATCCGTGCGTGGATCGATGCACGCTCGTGATTTCCATGACGGCGGGGGGCTTGAGGACGGACCCGCCTGCGGGGACCCTTGAGTATAATCGCGGGGCGGTTGTGGCGGTGGCTGCCGTGGCTCAGAGCGGGTGGCAGTTTGCGGGGTGGACGGGGACGGCGGTGGATGCGGGCAAGGTGGCGAATCCCGGCTTGGCGAGCACAACCGTCACGATGGATGGTGACTACATGCTCCAGGCGAACTTCGAGGCCAATGGGCAGGCCGCTACGCTTACGCTGACCATCGCGTGCGGCCCAGGCGGGTCGGTGACGATGGAGGTTGTTTCGGGGGTATCCGGCCAGACATTCACGGGGGGCGAGTCGTTCGTGCTGGACGATGGAGCCCAGGTGGAGGTGACAGCGGCGGCGAATCCGGGCTTTCGATTTGCCGGCTGGACGGGAACCGTGGTGGACAGGAAGGACATCGCCGATCCAACGCTGAGCCAGACCAGCCTTGTTCTCACCGAGAGCGGGACGCTGCAAGCGAATTTCGAGTCGATCGGCGGCTTTCACGAGAGTTGGGAGACGGCCGTGTCGGGAATCTATACGCCGGCCAAGGGCAAGCTCATCAACGCCGATCAGGGGGCTTGGCTGCCTGGAGATGCCTCCGCGTGCGGCCCGACGCCGCAGAGGGCGCAGATTCTTAAGCTCGGCAGCGCCAAGGCCCTGCTGCTCACGTCCGCCGATAGCGGCAGCGCGTGTTCCGACGTCGTTTCGGTCTCGCTGACGGAGACCGGACTCGTCAATCCCGGCTTTGCCGTGCCCGTGGATGGCAACACGGTCCTGTCGTTCTATGAGGTCGGGCAACTGGACCAGCCGGAACTGCACGGGCCGGGCCGGGACTGTGCGGCCCCGCCGTGCCTCGATAACGTGTCGCTGCTGCTGAGCGACAACAAGGGCAACGTCCTGGCCTACGTGCTGCAGCGAACCGCCGATGCAGTCGCGAATGTCCCCAACACGAATCTCAAGGGCAGCTATCGCGAGATCTTCCTGGACCCCACGGGTATCTACTACCAACGGAACCTCCTCAACGACCTGCAGACGATCCCCGGATTCGAGCCCGCAGGCGCCGAGGTCCGGTCCATCGAGTTCCGTGTGGATGAGCACGGCTCGGCGATCATCGACGACATCACCATCGGCCCCGCGACCGCCGGCAGGACGGCGCCCGTCTATCGCTTCTGGTCCAGCGCCATTCAATCCCAGCTCTTCACAATCAATGCCGATGAGAAGCAAAGCATGATCGACCTGCCCACCGGCGCCTGGAAGTTCGAAGGCATCGACTGCTTCGCGCTGAGCGACGGCGGCAATCCGGATGCGGCCCCGGTGTACCACTTCTATTCATCGCTGTTTTCATCGCATTTCTACACGATCAGCGAGGCGGAGAAGGACAGGCTCCTCAAAGACTCCCAGCATGCCTGGACGCTCAAAGAAGTCGCCTTCTATGCATTTGCCGAGGGTCGCCGGCCGGCCGGCACCCGTCCTGTGTACCGGTTCTGGTCCGACGCGCTGAGCTACTACCTCTACACGACCGGTGAAGCGGAACGGGACGATCTCATCCGCAATTCCGCGGACGTCTGGACATTCGAGGGCGTCGCGTGGTACGCCTACCCGTCGCCATGGGACTGTGCCAAGGCCCTGGAGATCGTGCGCAGCAAGTAAACATCCAGCCGCCGGCAACGGCCTGTCCAGAGGCGACCCCGTCACACGATGGCAAAGACGTCGAGATGACGGCGCTGGTGTTATGGGTGGGTGTCGGATTCTGTCGGCGCCGATGAAGGGAACGCGCAGCGCAGCAGTTGTCGCAGAGCGGGAATCGAGTAGGCCAGGCCAATGGCGAGAAGGGGACAATAGAGGAGTCCCCAGTACCAGCTATCGGCCCTGCCGACGAACATGAAGGCGCACATGTAGGCCAGCACGGTCGAGGCCATGCGCTTGCCGAGGTCGCCCGGATACTGGAATAGCCCCAGCAGGACCAGCGGCGGGACGACGGCGTTCACGCGAGTGAACGAGAAGAGGAAGAATCCCGGCCACGTCCACCGCACGGTGCTCACGACGAAGGGCCAGCCGGGAAAGCAGACCCATTGTCTGGCCCGATCCGCCGGGGTGACATATCCGGAAACCATGTGCGCGTGGATCGCGAGGTACAGGATGAAGCCGCATACAAAGGCCCCCCAGATGCCGGCCTGGCGGTAGCGCTTCTCCCACAGGGCCATCATGCCCATCGTGAGAACGAACACCACCGCATGCTCCCGGATGGCCAGGGCAAGTGCGGCACATACGAACGTGCCGATTCGATTCCGCGGGTACCACCACAGGGCCAGAGCGATCAGCAGGCCGATCCACAGGTCGGGCATCAGCCAGGCCCAGGACGCATAGGCGCTCATGGCCACAGGGAAAAGCAACAATGCGCCGGCGATGACGGTCACGAGTCGTCCCGCCCGACGGGTCTCCCAGGTCCAAGCGGCAGCCACGCAGCAGGCGAGTGCGACCAGAAAGACCCGAATGATCGGCTCGGGGACCAGGCTGCCGACCGTGGTGAGCAGGGGCAGCCGAAATGCCGGCAGGGGTCGGAGGCAATACCCGAACTCGCGAAGCGTGCTGCTCATCGCGGGATAATAGCCCTGGCCAGCGCGCATGTCGGCGATCACGTGATACAACACATCGATATCGTTGACCCGTTCGGCCGGCGCGGGTATGTCGCATGGTGAGCCGGTGACCCCGATCAGCGTCAGCACAAGGGCTCCCAGCAGCAGAGCCAGCGCAAAGCGACGAGAATCCATACGAGCTCTCCAGAATACCCCTCCACCACGCGAGGAACACCCATGCGTGCCATCATCGTAAGTTCACGACGAAGTTCGTTCAAGAGAAATCCTTTCCCCGGCGGGAGTGTGGGTACGGTCGGTATTTGGCGGCCGATTCGGGCCATACAGTACGGCGAGCGGCCTTGCTCGCGACTCTTGTCGTGCATCTTCGCACAACATCTCCGACGGTGATGAGCCTTCACAATAGGCGAGCGGGGACGCTCGCCCTGCAACAACGGCATGGACCACCTGACGTAAGGTATGGATTTCGCGTGATTTAGAGCAACTTTAGCTGCGAATTTCGGTTGACAATGAGCCGCTGGCGGCTATAATGGTTGGGTCGTCACCTGGTGTATATTCCTTCGACGATCTGCGTCTGTGACTGCCAGAGCGTGGAAGGGACTAGGAGTGGGCACCTGTGAGAGAGTATTACATGAACACCGAGCGCCAGGGGGAGGCGGTCGCCGCGGCGGTCAGAATTTTTGGCGAGCACGGCAGTTTTATTCGCAGCATGATCCGCCTGCGGGTCTGTGATGTGTCCCGGCGGGAGGACGTGTTCCAGGAGCTGTTTCTGCGGCTTGTCGATCGACCGGTCTCGTCAGACGTGCGAAATATCAGGGGCTACCTGTACCGGATGATCGTTCATGATGCGGTCGATGTGGTGCGAGAGCAGGAAAATGAGTACCACCACTTAAAAAAATATGCGGAAAGGAACCGGATTTCCATCTACAATCATGCCTCACGAAACGCCATATCCGAAGAAGCGCAGGAAAAGGCCTCCGCATTCACGTGCCTGATTCGGCAGTTGCGACGAAGGGAAGCGCAAGTCATGACCCTTCGGTATCGGGATAACTACAGTATCCCGGAGATCGCGGCCGAGATGGGCATTGACAGGCGCAGCGTCAGCCGTTATCTGACGTCGGGCCTGCGAGAGCTCCGGAGGCTATTGGCGGTTGAGTGAGGCGTTGTAATGGTCTCTTTTGGCCGAAGTATGTTTTGCACGGACGCCGAGCCGTATTACTATGATTTTCTCTGTGGCCTCGATACGGGGATTCCACATGCCGTCGCCGACCACATCCGGCAATGTGGGCACTGTCAGGCGCAGATTCGGCAGTTGGAAGCCGCCATCGCTGACTCCGAGGCACAGGAGCGCTCGCCCCAGGAGGGGGCGGACGTAGCCGAAACCCTGGGCCTTCACTTCGCCCATCTCGGCGAAGATGTCACCTGCGCCAAGGCCAAATCCTTCCTTCCCGTGCTGCTGGTGCCCTCGCTGGAGATCCGGATTCCCACGCCGATCACCGTTCACGTGGACCACTGCCGGCGGTGCGCGGAGGACCTGGAGAAGCTCCGCGAGCTGGAGCTTCGGCCGGAGCAATTGGCACGGCTCAGCCGGCTGTATACGGCCATCCAGAGCGACGATCCGCAGATGTGCCGGCAGACAAGAGCCAAGACCTGGGCTTTTGCCTGCGCGTCCTTTGAAGGCATCGGGGCCAAGTCGCTGGACCATATGTGCGTGTGCCCCCGGTGCCGCAGGCGGGTGTACCGCTGTCGCGAGAAGATTCTGGCCGGCCGGCAACCCGGAGATACGATTCCGGGCGTCGGTCTTTGCAGCGGGATTTCGATGGCCGATCTGTTCGAGTGGGTGGTGCCCTATGGTCGTGGTGACGGAAACCGTGAACACGCGTGTGACGGCGACGAGGCCATGCCTGCCCACCTTCAGGCCTGCCCCGAATGCATCGAGAGGATGCAGATGCTGCATCGCACGATCTACGGCATTGCCGAGCGGGTGGATTCCGGCGTTTCCACGGTCTACACGACGGGCCACGAGGCCGAGACGAACGGCGGGGGCGCGGAGAGCCTCTACTGCGGCTATCCGGTTCATGTAGAAGTGGCGCAACGTGACCCCATACCGGCCGTGATCCGGTTCCGGCCGATGGCCCGCATGCGCGAGGCACTGGGCCGAAGGGTGGCGAACCCGCAATTCAGGCCGGTTCTAAAGGCCGGGCTGTTGGCCGCGGCAATGATCCCTCTGGCCATTGCCCTGCTTGTCAACATCCAGCCCGCATCCGCCATCAGAGTGCAACAACTCTCCGACGCCATCATGGGTATCGAGAACCTTCACCTCAAGCGGTATGACCGCGATGGGACACGGGTGGTGGAGGAATTGTTGATGGCGCGTGGCTCGGGACTGGTAGTGCTGAGAGACACGCGGGGTGACACACTTTGTGATTTCAAAAACCGTGAGGTGATCGTCCGCCACTTGGGCCGGGGGACACCCGAGCGAGCCGTGCTGACGGACGATGAACGCATGAGCATAATGAAGGCCATCAGTGATACTCTGGGACTGGCACTGGGCGACGCTCCCCGGGATGGAAGGTTGCAGCCTCTGGCGCCTGATGCTGCCAAAGGCATCGGGCAGGGCGAGGTGGCCCACCAATTAACCTGGCCCAGCAAGTCTTCCAACGGCCTCGTGATGCAGAGAAGGCTGAAAGCCTTTCTCGATCCTGGCAGGGGATTACCGCAAAGGATGGAATTGTCCCGATTGATGCCGGGTGAAGAGCAATGGCAACTGCCGGACACGTACAAATTCGAGTATCCGACCCGGCAGGAGGTGGAGCTCGATATCCAAAGTCTCTTCCCTGAATGGCAGAATCACTCGGGCGACCATAGCGGACTGTAGTTCCATCCCCCTTCGTTTGTTTTCTCCACGAGCAGGTCGCGGGCCTTCCTTCGTTCCGCGTGAGAATCTGCAAAGGCGATGTTGACGGTTTGATTGGGATGCCGGCCGCCAATGGCGTCCTGCTTTTGTCCGGGCCAGAGTATCTTTTGCTCGTTGATCTCCAGGCCGGGAACATAGGTGGCGTCCTGGATCGAGTTGCCGAACGTGACCGGGGGGTCCTTGGCCGCATGCCACCAGCAGATCAGACTGTACCCGCTATCCATCACGAGCAAGGTCATCGCCGGGTGACGAAAGGCGCCTATGGATAGAGGAGCGCCCTCGAACTCATTGCCGGGCGAACCGCTGCCAACACTTTTGCAGATGGCGCGGTTCACCCCATAGTTGCCGCACAAGATGTCCCGCTTCAGCGTGGCATCCTCGAGTCGTTTCGATGGACAGCGCAGCGCGTTCATATCCCTGGCCGTCCTGTAGCGGACTGCGCCGACGAAGTTGAACCACCACCATCCCAGGGGATCGATTATCGCGTTGCCTTGGTAGCCGCCCGGCGGAGGCATCTTGCCGAGGCCGCCAAACCCGTAGGGAAACGACTGGTTGTCCCCTTCATAGGCATGCAGCGCGAAGGCCAGTTGCCGTACGCGGGCCTCACAGGCCGTGGTCCTCGCTTGTTCCCGTGAGCTGTGGAAGGCGGGGAACAGCAGGGCCGCCAGGAAGGCGATGATCGAAAGCACGACAAGCAGCTCGACAAGTGTGAAGCCGGCAGGTTTCATAGCCTGTCTATCATACGGCCTCCGTGCGCAAGATCAAGGCGCACGACTTACTTGCAGGCGAACATGTTGTAGTAGTACCAGTACCCATCTCCCGTGCAGTCCGAAATGAGATCGAAAACACAGGCGGTTTCCTGGGCCCGAACGAGTACCTGGTTGGAGCATGTGCCGCTCTCCGCGGCCTGGCAGCCGTATCTCTCCCAGTACCATACGAAGTAGCCGCTGCAGGGCGCGTCGCAGAGATACCAGTACTGGCCCTGTATGCGTTTGGTGCAGGCCCAGCCCGAACCGCCGAGAACCGCTGCAAGACCCGCGTCATCGACGCTCGGATAAGGACCGGCGATCGGGGTGGAGGAGACCAGCAGGGCCAGTCCCTGGGACCACCGCCGCTTGAAGGAATCGATGGTATCGTTATAGCAGAACTTGCTATCCGACAGATCGACGATCTGGACGCGCCCATTGTCGATCGAATCGAGGACAACGAAATGGTTCTCTGCCGGCACGCGCAGGATCGTCTTGGCGGGTCCGAGGTTCTGCAGGCTCGTGAGGTCGGCCTGGACGGCCCTGCAATACAGGCCGAGGCCTTCGACAAGTTGTTTCATGTTGTACAACGTTGTTTGTCCGCCCGGTTGCACGAGGGTCGCCAGCGTGCTGTCCGGCACGGTCTTGCCCAGTCGGGACACTACGTAGCCGACGGCCGCAGTGGCGCAATTCTGAGGCTGCTTGCCCTCGGAGGCGATGTAGGCGAGCCGATCCGTCAGAAGCCGGTCCATGTCCATCGAACTTGAGTAAAGAAACGTAGTCGGTACTGTGGTCAAGTTCGATATATACTGGATGAACGTATTTGGCTCGTACTCAACCGTGAAGCTGTCGGGAGGAGGAACCTCGCCGTCGATAGTGACCAGGGTCCACTGGTCCGAGCCCAGCCGCTTGCCTGTGATTGCGTCGCGACGCTCCATGAAGATCGTCCCCGGGACCCAACAGTCGCCCACCAGGCGATAATCGCCATAGTCATTGACGGACACCTGGTCTTTGCCGGCCGGCAGGGTGCAGGCGGTCACGGCGTAGTCCTTGGAGGGGTCGAGAGTGAGGCTCGCCGACGAGCCATCGGCCCAGTCGAGAGACAACTGTATCTGGCTGCCGCCGTTCAAGCTCAACTCGATGGCCGAGGCGTCGGCGGCACGGAGATTGTCGTAGGTGAACCGGCCATAGCCCCAGGGAACCAGACCTGCCGTCAGCGGGCCGTTGACCGCGCGCGGCAGCCAGCCCGCGGCATCCACGGTGGCGGACTTGCCACTAACCGTGTAGGTGACGTATTCATCGCCGTCCCAGGCACAGACGCTCTTTCGGTTGAAAGGCAGGTCGAACTGCTCCGTCATGACGTTGCCCGCCATGCTCCAATCGGGCACTACGGAATCCTGACGCGAGTCCACATTGGTCTCCCAGTAAAACCTCTGGCCATCGTACTTTACGACCACGGTGGAGTCCATCGTGTGCTTGTTGGCGAGCTTGAAACGCACGTTGAACGGAATGGCGTCGAGCTTCATCTTCTGCAACTCGTCCGTCAATTCGATCTTGTTGGGCTTGTCCTTGTACTCCTTGACTCGCTTGTCGATCTCATCGCGCAGGACCGTGGAGTCCGTGATCTTTGGCTCTCGCTGCTCCCGGTGCGTAGCCTCGATCGTGCCGGCAGGAATCCAGGTGTTGCGAGGCTGGCTGGTCAGTTTGTTGAAAACCTGGAGGATTTCATCAGGTTGCAGGGTCCGTTGGCCCGATGCTATGGCGCTCAGGGACAACGACAGGACAACCACTGGCAGGAAAAATCGCGCTTTCATCATATACCTCCTTTTTGTAGTCACGTACTCTGGCAGGGACTGCTCATCGGCAAAGACGCCACCCGGGTCTACCTGATTAGAGAACCAGCCATGGAGATGGCGGCTGACACGGCAGAAATGTGGATGCCTATCTGGGAATTTTGTTAGATTTTCTTGCTGTGCCGGATGAAAGGGGACGTTGGGCTCACAGGCTCAGAGTCCGCCAGTGGGGGCGTTGGGTTCAGCCGCCGACGAAGCACAGTCAGTTCTCTCCAGCCAGTACTCATTGAACATCGCCAGATCGGAGGGGCCAATAAGCTGGTCCGCGTCGAGATCGTACGGGGATGCCGGAGCGGCGTTGGGGTCAACCGGCTGTCGCCACCGTAAGGCGAGCGAGGCAAAGTCGGCAAAATCGACAATGCCGTTGCCCTTGAAATCCCGCGAGGGAACGTGGGTAAAGGAGAGGGTCTCTTTCGGCACGTCGGGACTCAGAGCAAAGTCGAAGAAGCCTACATTGGAGGAGCCAGTCTTCTCTGCGATGTAGTCGAGGACAAACCAGTCCCCTGCGAGGGCCTCGCGGTACGTTATCAAATCAAAACCCATCCTGTTAAACCCCAACTCAGGGTCTTCGGAAAAAAGGGTCACGCGGGCCAGGCGGCCGGCGGCGGGAAGGCACGAATCCCAGTAATTGAAGCTGTTAGGATCGTTCGCGTCGTATCCCCTGCCCGCCAGCTTGCCACGTTCCCAATTGTCCCACGTGGACTGCAAACCACCCCACCACCCGGTTAACTCCTTCCAAGGCTTGTCAGAACTGACGACAAGAACGATTCGTGTGCCGACCATGATATCGGAGTACACATGGGGAGTATTGGGGTCTTTGAGGGTCAAGGGCGTCTTACCGTCACAGCGATACGCTGTCACGAAGACTTCGCCGGGCGCGAGTGACACGAGAACAACGCTGAGGGCAATTGCTGCGAGCACTCTCACCGTGTTGCCTCCTTCCCCCGACGGCCCAGGGCAATGCCGTCCAAGCCAAAATCCAAATGTATGGCCCACACACAGCCACAATCTCTCTTATTATAGGAATTGCCCATGTGCAAGTCAACTCCATCGGCTGCGTTCTGCTGGTCAGAGGGCGGGCGGTCTGCGTACACTCAGGCTGTAGCTCGAGGCGGGAATCACACAAGAGAGCCAAGTGACGGTAGGGGGCGGGAACGAAACGGGCCCCGTGAGACCGGGGCCCGTGTGAGTCTTAAGGCTTGGAACAGGATTTACGTACCGGCCGGCACGATATAGACCTCTACGCGGCGGTTCTTCGCATTGCCGCCCTTGTTCGGGGCATTCTGGGCGATTGGCCGATACTCGCCGAATCCGCGGGCGCTCAGCCGCTCCCCGGCGACGCCACAATTCTGCAGCACGTTCAGGACGGAAACCGCCCGGTGGACGGACAAATACCAGTTCGAGGGGTGCTGCATCAGGGTTTCGGCCCGGCGGATGGGGATGTCATCCGTATGCCCGGCGATGATGATGTGGAACTCCTTGGCCTGCTCGGAATTGAGGATCCCGCAGAGGGCCTTGATGGCCTCCTCGGCGGCTGTCGTGACCTTGTCGCTGCCTTTTTCGAACAGCAGGTCGCTCTTGAACTTCACCAGGCCGCGATTGGGATCGAACTCGATCAGGTCACCATGCTGCTTGGCGAGGTCCTCCAGGGCGGTGTTGAGCTCGGCCGGCAGCGGAGCCAGGCCCATGAGCTTGGCCTGCATGGACTTGATCAACTCCTCTTTCTTGGCCATCTCTCCTTCGAGGGCGGCGATCTTCTGGCGAAGGGCATCGACCTCGACGCCT
>Ga0316628_100003979_pt1 | contig 11498 bp, 4 predicted proteins | sample OWC_Aug_M2_C1_D5_FD_207648 | JGI IMG/M metagenome (GOLD analysis project Ga0316628, IMG submission 207648) | Wetland soil microbial communities from Old Woman Creek delta, Ohio, United States - OWC_Aug_M2_C1_D5_C | ecosystem: Environmental > Terrestrial > Soil > Wetlands | place: USA: Ohio... | reverse complement strand
TGAAACCGATTCACAATTCCCGGCGGGATTACTGCTTTGGCTCGCCGAGTTGGTCGTCGTGGGTGCCGGTCACAGTAACAGTCTGGACGGTTACCTGTGCCGGGCGGGTAAAGAGCATGAAGGACATGTCTTCACTGTGCTGGGTCTGATCGAACAGCTCGATCCAGGGGTAGTTGGCGGCGACGGTCACGTAGTTGATAGCCACGGCGTCGCTGTTGCCGCCGGCGCCGGCCAGTGTCATCACGTCCTCTTCGCTCAAGGCGACCCTGAAGACGCGGACATCGTCGATCAGCCCGCTGAAGAACTCGTCGTCGCCCGCGCCGTTGGCGCCGATGGTCAGCGTCGAGACGGTGGGCGCGATAAAGCCCTTCTGCTGAGTGGCGGTCGCCACGAGCTGCCCGTCGACGTAGATGTCCATCGCGCGGGTCATCGCGTCATACGTGGCGGCCACGTGATACCATTGATTCGGCGTCAGGCTGTCCGGACCCTGCCACGTGTTCTGTCCCACGCGGAAGTGCAGGCGGCCCTGGAGGTCCAGCCACAGGCCGAACCGATTGCCGTTGAGACTGGCGCGATCGTATTCCATGATCGCGTGCCACCGGCCCGCGGTCTCTCTCGGGAAGATCCACGCGGAGAGCGAGAACGAGTTGGGGGCGAAGTTGAAGCCCTTGGGCCGCTCGACCTTGACGTAGTCGCCACGTGCGGCGAAATCGAGCGCACCGCCGAGCCAGCCGCCCTCGGGCCGCCAGACGGGCCGACCCATCAGGGTGCCGGTATTGCCATTGCCCGAGCTATCGGCGGCAACGCTGCCGGTCCGCTCGTCGAACTTCCAGTAGCCCAGCAGATCGGCGCCCGACAGGGCCCAATCGCCATGAGGATGATTGGTCCAGCCCCACGGATAGACGATGCTCCGGGCGTCTTTATACACGGCGACGACGCCGAGCCACAGGACGCCGTTCTTGCCGTCCTGGCGGAACCAGTTGGCCTGCGGCAGGCGGACGGTGTAGCGATACACCGGCTCGACGCCCTTGATGCCCGACTCGCCGGGCTCCGGATGCTTATCGAAGCCGACCATGACTTCGTCGAACTGCTCGGCCTTGTACTCCCAGAGTTTCTGGCCGGGATGGTTATAGCCCCTGGTGCTGTCGGCGGCGTCCGTCCAGATCGACAGCATGAAGTAATCGGGCTTTCGCGGGGCGGCCATCTGCGTGCACTCGCAGGGCTGATAGCCGTAGCCGATGTACGAGCCCCACCAGGCGATGCCGGTGACCGGCGTGGTCCCGTGACATCTCCAATCGTCGGCGACGATGCGCCGGAGTGCCACGCTCGTTCCGGCCTGCTCGGTATCGATGGCGAACGCCAGGTCGACCCGCCGGCCGGAGGACGGATGCTCGCGCGGATAGGACAGGTCGCGCCAGGCGCCTTGGAACGGCTCGATGCCATTGCCCCAGACCGCGGCGTCGTTCCAATTGGTGGCGGCCGTCTTCCAGCCGAATCGCGTGGCGATACTGCCGGGCGGGTGAATCAGCGAAGCCTGGGCCACCAGCCAGTAAACGGTCGGCTGGCTTGCCGTGCCCGTCTGCCGGAAGGCTTCATTCGAAGCGATCCTGAAGCCGTACTTGTACAGCGTTCGATTGTTGTCCCGGTCATAGGTGCTGTTGCCCGGGCTATAGAAGCTCTGCGTCTGTGCCGGCTGCGGCTCCGCGGTGAACTCGCCGCGGGAGAACTCCTTGCGCCAGAGGACCTTGCCCGGCATGCTGAAGCCGGTCGGGCTGCGGGCTGCCGGAATGTCCTCGCGGATGCTCAGCGTGAACGTGGCGTTCTCCGCGCTGCCGCTGGGCAGAACGTCGTCGTACCACGAACCCCAAAGCGTGATGCCTGTGATCGGCCCGGTGGTCGTGCATTGGAAATCGTCTCCGCAGATCGTATCGGGCCCGGTCGGCGGGATGTCCGTGGTGATATCGACGTCCATGCCGGTCGTGGTTGTGTCGGGGTTCTGCGTCCACTTGGCCGCGGCGGAAGAGGTCTCGATGCCGAGGGACTGCTCGTCCTCGTAGTGCGGCCAGTTGCGGATTCCGCTAAAGGCCTGCTCCCACTTGACGAACTCCGGATTGGTGGCCAGCTCGAAGGCCATGTCGTACTGATCCAGGCGCTGGCAGGTCGTATCGGTGATCGGCTGGGCGGAAGCGACGTCCAGGGTGATGCCCGCGACCAGCTCGACGCGGCGGACATCCGCCTTGACGGCGGCATCCATCCACGACTGCGGGCGGGTCTTCCAGCCCCAGGCGAAATCGGGCTCCGGCAGGCCGGTGTAAGCGGCGGTGATGCTGATCCAGAACGTGCGGTCTGCGGTCTGCGTCTCTACGAAATCAGCCTGCTGGAAGTATTCGCGGTCCAGCAGATCCAGCAGGTACTGGAAAGTCGTGTCCGCCGATTTGCGGGGGAACTGATCGGTGCCGACGCGTTCGACCTGCACCCTGTCGGCGGGGACGGTGATCAGCCAGAGGAGCTTGCCGGGCCGGCTGAACGTATAGCGGGTGTCTGCCGGGACATTGCTCCAGAACGCGATCCGCCAGGAATCGGGTGTCCTGCGGGGCAGTGTGTCCTGGTCCCAGCCTGTGTACGAGCCCCACCAGTGAATCGTGGTCACCGGCATGTCGCCCGTGCAGCGGAAATCATCGGCTACGAGTCGCCAGGTGACGCTGCCGGCCCCTAAGGGCTTGCTGGCGTACGCCGGCTGGTCCCAGCCGCAGTACACGGGCATCCGCGAATCCGGATCGTACTCGATGGGCGGCTGCGACCACTTCAGATGCTCCAGCGGCGGCTTGACCGGCACGAGGCCCTCCTCGATGCGCACCATGTAATCCTCGACCTCGCCATCGGCGGCGGGGCCCTTGTAACTCAGGCCTCGCACCGTGCTGAAGCGGAAGCGTGCAAAGGTCTCGCCCACTGCGGCGTTGGCCGGGACGGTCAACGTCAGCCGGTTGGCGCCGGCGGAGAGCACCTGGTCGGCGAAGACGTGCTCGCCAGCGTCGTCCCAATCGCCGTCGGCGTTCCAGTCGAACCATACGTTGAGGCTGCCCTGCGTGGAGGCCGTGACCTGAATATCGGCGGCTTCACCCACGATCAGCGCGGGGAACACCACGCCGTCATCGTCATCGACGCCGTTGCTGTCGTCGCCGGTGGCCAGGGCGTTGGGCTGGCCGTCGAATTCGCCGTCCACACGGCTGCCAAGATAGACATTCGGCGAAATCATGTGGCTGGCGCCGTTGCTGACGGACAGTGTCGGGTAGGGCGGATCGGGGGCGTCACCGAAATCGGTGTCCGGCACGTCCGGGCCCGTGATGACGAACGCCAGGTCGAGCGGCTTGCCCGCGAAGTCATGGCCGTCCGGATAGGCCATCGCCAGCCATCCGAACGTGGGATGACGCCAGACGGCCTTGTCGTTGTACTGCAGTCTCTGCTCGGTCGTCTCCCACCCGAAGGCGTACTGGGGATCTAGCTCGTGCTTCTGCTGGATCTCGATCCAGTAGATGGTGCCCTGCTTCTGGACGAACGGCTTGTCGGCGTCCTCGAAGCAGATGTCGTACTGGAAGAGGCGTTTGTCGTTGTCGGGCACATACTGCTTGGTCGTCGGGTCGAACCAGCCCCGCTTCACGGAGGTGGAGACATCGTGGAAGTCGTAGCTGTACGCCGGAATTTCCCGGGTCCAGAGCAGCGTGCCGGGCCGGCTCCAGGGGGTCTGCGTGTCCGCCGGCTTGTCCGAGTAGATGTTGATCACGAAGATCAGGCTGTCCACGCTGTACGGCGGCAACTGGTCGTTGAGGAACGAGCCCCAGAAGTGAATCTCGGTGATCGGGCCGGTCTGGGTGCATCGGAAGTCGTCCGCCAGGCTCGTCGAGAACATGCTCACGTCCATGCCGGTCCTCTGCTTGTCGGGCAGTTGGGGCCGGTGCATCTTGTACGGATCGCCATCCTTCCACTCGCAGGTCTTCAACGGCTCCATGACCTTGAGCAGGTAGTCTTCCGTCTCGCCGTCGGCGAAGACGCCGTCGCCGTTCCAGCCTTGCACGACCTTGCGGTCGGAGATGGTGAAACGGGCCCAGACGTATCCGCCCAGCGGCCCGATCTTGAAACTCGGAGGCCGCAGCGCCGATAGCGGCCCGCTATAGCCGGCGGGCACGGGGAAGTTGACCAGCACATGTTCCGGCACCGGGCCGTCGGGACATTGCGCGGAGCCTTGCCACTTACCGTCATGGTCCCAGTCGAAGAGGATGTTCACATAGGCTTCGTGTCCATCCGGCCGGTTGTTGGTGACGTCGATATCGATCGTCGCATCCCAGACGGCCATGAGGCAGGCGTTGCCGAGGGATTCCAGGACCGTGAAATTCAGCGCTCCCACGGCGCCCGTGGAGCTCTTGACCGTATACGCCCGGGGCTTGAGCAGGCCGGCGTCGCCGTCCAGTTGCTTTTCATCCTGGTTGTACAGGTCCGGCGTGAACGCGGGGCACTTGCCGCCGTTGCCGTCGGCCTCCAGGTCCACCTTGGGCCCGAAGTAGCAGTACTGGCCTTGATGCTCGACCCAGGAGGCCGGGCCCACGGTCACGCACGTCGGGAACTCGCCAATGACGCCGGTCGATGGATAAGCCACGACCCCTTCGGGAGCGTCGCCGAAGTCACGATTGCCCGTGGGAGGAACGGGAACGGGCTCGCCCTGGGATATGCACTCATGCAGAATCCGCCCCTGGATGGTGACATTCTCGCCGCGGATGTCGATCGACACCCACTGGGGGCAGAACGCCTCGATTTCGAAGCTCGTGCTGATGGCCTCCGCGCCGCGCACGGTCGTCCGGGGCAGGACCGTCTGGCGCAGAACATAGCGCCGCTCATCGTTGGGATTCACGACTCGGGCCGGCATGGGAGGCTCGGTTTGCGTGGCCGGCCAATCCAGGCTCGTCCAGTTCACGGCGATCTCGATGGTGCCGCTGCTCGTGGGGTCCAGCAGATCCAGGGACACATCCACCGTAACGGCCTTCTTGAGGTCGCGCTCGGGCGGGCCGTTGAAGAACCACTGCGCCAACCAGTCCGTGTTGGGATAGTAGTACCAGGAGCCGTGGTTGTATCCAGTCCCTGACCCGTCGATGATCTCCCCATTTTGGCCGATATCGACGGCGAATCGGTCTTCCACAGCGCCCGCGGTGCCCAGTCCGGCACACAGGACCAGTACGAGGACGGCGACCGTAGATCTGCTCAGCCCGTTCATAGCTTACCTCCCATAAGAATCTCGAATTCCAATATTCGAATTTCGAATTTTAACTGCGCACTGAGACCCTGATTCGTCCCAGAAGGAATCGGCCTGTGTGGCTCTGTCCTCAAGCAAAAATCGCGGCCTCGAAGTGAAAATCACGTCAACCACCTCCCAGAGTGCGGAAGAACATGAAGGCAGGAGGGTAAGAACGTAAGAAGGTGCGAGCTCGGAGAGGTCCGCCCGCCTCCTCACCTTTCTTATTCCTCAGCCTCTTTTCCATTTATCGGACCGGCCGCCCCAGCCGCCCTCAGTCAAAACCACTGCTCGTAGTGACGCTGCAAGGCGTTCTTCTTGATGGCCTTACGGGCACACTACAAACTAATGACCCTCGGCTGGGGTGTACGGGCGGGTCTTACACCCTCCTGTACGGACCGGCCGGTGTTATAGAGTGCCACAATAGCCCTGTTACGTAACGGATTTGTTGGAGGTCCGCCCCCGCTGGTATCCCCAGAAGGCAGAGAGTGGCGCGGGATAGCTGTTACCAGGACAAGGCGTCCCCGAGGGTAATGCAGGTGAGCTTGGCGGGGGTCTGCTCGGCGGCTCGGATTATGAGACGGTTCTCGCCGGGCTGGAGCGTCAGCGGGTTGTCCTGGATATCGACCGACGAGAGCAGGGTTCCATTGCGATCAAATAGCTTCAGGATGCCGTCGGCCCAGCACTCGGCATAGTCGCCGGTCTTCAGGTCTGCGGGGATCACCAGTGTCTTTTCGCCGGCGACCAACTCCGGGTGCCGCAATGGGACCTCCGACTCGGCCAGGGCCTCGACCGACGTGACGCTGCACCTGGCCGGCTGGTCCTTCGGCGCCCGCATCCAGCGCAGGTTCAGCGCGACAATCTGGCGGTAATCGAAGCCGTACATGGCCGCCTTGAACTCGTAATTGGCATAGGAAGGGCGGAACTCCGGCAGCATGCGCTCCGTCGTCGGCTCGGGCAGAATGACCGTCCTCTCGCCTGTGAAGTTGAGGTCGATGTAATGGTCGCGGTAGGTCTTGCCGGCGGCCTCCAATTGCACGTTCAACACCGCGAATTGTCCGCTCGCGGCCGGGGCCGGACTCTCCATACGCAATCGCACGGCCAGCGCCCGATGGTGCAACAAATCCATTGCCTTGGCGAAACTGACCTGATGGGCCAATGCTCCCGGCATCGGGGCGTTCGCCGCCGGAAGGTCAAGGACCGCTGCCGGCTCGGCGTGAAGCAGTATGAGGTTCGCCTTGTCACCTGCCGGCGCCAGAGTCGGCACGGCTTGCAGGCGGAACTTCAGCGGTTGACGGCCGAACGTGTTCGCCACAGTCAACTCGCCGGGCATAGTCACGCGCTGCACGTCGTATCGGATCGGCGAGAGACTCAGCTTCGGGCCATCCCGCGTGAGGTGCCATTCGCCCGTACGCAGCTTGTCCCGTACGGCCTTCGGCACGGTGCCGTCCAGCCGCAACTGCTCATATTCGCCGAGCAGCTTGAGCATCTCCTCAGTCCGGCCGTTGCGTTTCAGCGCAGCCAGGTTCGTCTCCAGTGACACGGGCGTGTCCAGTGCCAGCATCCGCACGGCGTAGTACTCCACCTCATCGGGCATCGTGGCCGGGTGGCTCGGCTCATCGGCCAGAAATCCCCACCAGCCCAGGTCCGCCGGCAGGAAGCTCTGCTGGTAGTAGGTCCAGGAATCGGCGATCTTGTGATAGTCGAGGTATTGCTTCGGCGCGATGGCGGCGAAGTCGTCGCAGGTGCCGCGGGCGAACCAGTGCCACGTCCATGCCGTGCCGCCGCTGCCCTGCACGAGCAGCTCGCGGGTCACCCGCCGGCACACGTCATCCTGCTGTTGGCTCACCCAGTACCAGAACGGTCCGTTGGCCATGTTGCACTCGCCGCCGTCGAAATAGACCATGTCAAATCCGCAGCGGTTGATCACGCCCGCGACGCGGTCGGAAATCTCGCCCTTGAGCGTCGTTCGCAGGTCGGCCAGGTAGCAGCCGTACCGCTCGACGAGGTGATGGATCTTCGCGCCCGCCTTATGCGATGCCGCATGTGTGCCGGCGAATCCCCGCGTGCACCGCAGAAACGCGTGCGAGTCCTGCCCGCCGATGGCGCGGTACTGGATCATCTCATCATCGATCTGGATGTCGAAGCCGGCCTTGGCGTCCCCGTAAAAGGCCCCCTCGGTCGGGAAGCTCGCGATTGAGCCTGTGGCGGCAATTTCTGTGGCCTTGTCGTCGATGTCCGCCGCCAGCGTGGCGTGATCGTCCTTCAGCAGTCGCGAATCGGGGCGAGGCCGGACCAGCGGATCGGATTTATCGACAAAGCTTGTCAAGCAGTGCAGGCCGACCTTGAGCCCCGCCGCGTGGCATTTATCCACCGTGGCCTTGAGACTCGCCTCGCCCTGCGGGAAATTGCCCGTGTTGATCGGGTACGAGCCGAGCGATGTGGACCATGTGCCGCTGTAGGTCATGATGTACTCAAACCCGCCGAGTTTGGCGAAGCGGATGGTCTCATCGGCGTTGGATTCGGTCAGATCGGTGAAGAGATAGCCGGTGCGTACGGCCCGCGAGGTCTTGGCCCACTGGCCGCCAAGCCTGGGCGACGGCAGCCTGAAGTTCCTCTCGACCTCTTGCACCACGCTGAGGAATTGCGATTTCGGCGCCGCGATGAGGACCACCCGCTGTCCCTCCATGCCAAACTCCGGGTACACCGAGGCGGCCAGCGCGCCGTTGCCGAGCAGTTGCACGTTGACGCGATCGCTCAAGCCCATCATCGCCACGGCGAATCGCTCGTTCCAGTACGCGCCGAGCCACCATCCGGCGTTCTGCGTGCACGTGATCTGCATCTCGCCAAAGCGCACCTCCTCCACGCCCTCGCCGCGCACGCGCACCAGCTCGAAGACCAGATAATGCGATGCTATTGTGACGCGAAATTCCGCCTGCACCTGCGCCGGTCCAAAGTCCGTGCGCCACAGTTCGCCATCGCGCGTGAAGCCGCCGACCGGATAATACTTCCCGCCCTTTTTCACGGACGCAAACGCGCGTGGCTGCGCGGCGTGCCATTCGTAATCGCTGCTCTTTTCGAGCAGGCTTTTCGCCGTGCCACTGGCCGTAACCACTAAGCGGACCAGGTCATTCTCAACCGCCGAATCCTGCCCTGCCGCGGCCACACATATCACCGGCAATGCCATATAGGCAAGTGCCAGAAATCCTGTGTGACGGCCTATCGTTCGAAATGCCCAATGCAGTGCCATAATCATTCAATCCTCCAGTGTGACTTGGCAGGATATCAGAGGCTCGTGCAATTGTCGAGCACTTCATGCAGCCGCTTGTGCAAACGGGTGGAAGCGGTACAATCCGGGCATGAAGAGATTGTACTGGACAGAGCCTGACGTATTCGAGACGCAAGTGGAAGTCACCGTGCTCGGGCCGAACAAGGTCGCGGCTGAGCCGGTCCTTTTTCATCCTGATGAGGGCGGCCAGCCGGCGGACAAGGGTTTTATCGGCGAAGCCGTCGTGTGTGATGTTCAGCTTGTGCAGGGCAGGGTCGAGCACACGCTGGACCGTCCGCTCCCGGCCGGCACGTACATCGCGCGCGTGGACAAGCAGCGCAGACTCTCCACCGCCGGCCAACACACGGCTCAGCATATCCTGTCCGGCATCGCCGCCGCGAAGTTCGGCCTGGCGACTGTGGCCGTGCATATCGGGCTCGATGGCTCCACTATCGACTTCGACAAGAAGACCGATTGGGATGTCGTGCAGGACCTCGAACGATTGGCCATGGAAGCAGTCATGCTGGATATCCCGGTCGAGACGACCTTCGAGGATGACGCCACGAAGGTTCGCAGCCGCATGGGCCCGATTGAAGCGGATGTGATCCGCGTGGTCCGAGTCGGCGAATACGATACCTCGGCCTGCTGCGGAGCCCACGTCAGATCGACCGGGCGGATCGGCATCGTCCGCGCTTTTGACCTGGAAAACCGGAAGGGGGGGACTCGCCTGTCCTTTGCCGCCGGAACGAAAGCCATCGAGCAATCGCAATTCGAGACGGCAACTCTGCGCGAGCTGCGCAAAGCCGCCGGCTGCGCCACCGGCGACCTGCCCTCCTCCCTTCAGAAGACCCTTGAGCGGTCGAAGGAGCTCGCCAAGGAAGTTGACCGGTTGTGGTCTTTGCAGTTGGAGGACCTGGCGAAGTCGGCCAGGGTCACTGTGCTCGGCTCATCCAAGGTCGGCGTTCACGTCGGCGAGCTACCGAGAGGACTCGTTACGACGCTGGCAGGCATGATCGCCGGAGCGGTGGATGGGGCCGGCATCGTCATCAGCGCCGGCCAGATCGCCATCAGTTCCAGGACTCTGGATGCCGGAGGCCTGCTCAAACAAATCCAGAGCCACGCCGGCGGCAAGGGGGGAGGCTCACCCAAAGCCGCCAACGGCAGGCTCGACAAGCCTGTGACCGCCGAGGCACTGATACAGATTCTCACAGATTCACACGAGAGCCGATAGCAACGCAAGACCCATTTTCTCCACAAAGCCTCGCAGCGAGCAGGGAAACCCTTTCGTGCCTCGCCTCCGTCAGCGTTTGAAGCTTGCCGAATGAGCAACTCCCCTACGCACCTTCTTCGCGCGTGGACGCGTATGGATAAGCAGAGAAGCCGGTGAAAACCGGCGGCTTAAGCAATGCAGGAATGTGCAACGAAAGGACAAACAAGTAAGTGAGGTTGGCACGGGAGATCGCCGGTGGGGGTTGTATGCCCGGGCTTCTGCTCTCCTTGGCCGGATACAGCAGGGTTGAGGCCTTGGGGTGCGGCGTAATGCAGAGGACGTAGTCCGGGCATTGCCCATCGATATTCTGTGCCGACCTCCTTCCTGAGGGCTTGCGGGTTTCCCAGGCTTGCGGGACAAGAAGTGAAAGGAAGCAACCATGGGCCTGTTAGTATGGGCATTGATATTCCTGATTGTGGCGATTATCGCCGCAGTGTTCGGATTCGGCGGGATTGCATCGGCCTCGGCCGGCATCGCCCGCGTACTGTTCTTCATCTTCCTGGTTGTCTTCATCGTCCTACTAATCATGGGTCTGATCGGCGGTAGAGGAATTACGGCATGACGGGCCGGACCCATGGCAGATAGGAACCAGGAAGAGCCCGACCGCGGGTGAAGAGAGAAACCAGAACTTTGAGCGGTAGTGACACTCGCGGCCGGGCATTTTGTTGGGTTCTACAGGCTCAAGAGAGCCACGGATTTGTGCGGAGGCGGACGATCCAAACGAGAATCTCGTTTTCTGCTTGACACGCCCCGCCGGTGAGCATACAAAAACAGGCGTTGACTCCGAGGGCTAGTGAGTCATCACGGTTCATGGGCCTCTAGAAGAGGCAGAACGCCGCGAGCAATCGTGGTGCACGGATGGTTGGGACAATCGCATAAGATATGGAGGTCTGGAGCTATGAGCGGTTAACACTTCTTCCCGGGGACAAACCCTGACAGTGTAGAATCCCCTACATGAGGAATCCCTCGCTGCTTCCTACCGCGCTGGCGGAACAGCCTTACAGGATTGTGCAGCTTGGAATTCACCCGCGTTGTTGTGCCAGGGGGCGCCTGTACATGAAAAGAACCGGCGGGCGCCGGCAGTGTAGTTGCTGCCCTTGTGCCGGATGCGCGAGGGTGCACGGAGGCAAAAATGGTGAAACGGATTTTCAGAGACAATGGAGGAGACAGCATGAGACATGGATGTCGTTTGTGTGCAGTCGTGTTATTGGCGGCAGGGATGCTCAGTACGGCTCAGGCCGTCAGCACGTATTCAGGAAGCCTCAGTTATGATGGCGGGGGGATCGCCGGCATCGGCACCAACCCCTGGCTGGCGAGTGGAACTTCCATCAGTTGGTCGGTCGGCGCCAACGGCGACGGGACGTACACCTACACGTACGAGCTCCAGGTCCCGGACGATTCCAAGGAGATCAGCCACATGCAGGTGGAGGTCTCGCCCAATTTCGAGGCCGACAACCTGCTGGACGTCCTTGAAGGCATCATCGCGGACGATCAGCCGGACAGCTACCCGAAGGGCGGCAGCGATGTCGGGATGCCCGAGCCGATGTGGGCCATCAAGTTCGAAGGCGGCGGGGACGGCTCCACGGGTTATGATTGGACCGTGTCGTTCATTTCCGACCGTGTCCCCGTCTGGGGCGATTTCTATGCCGTCGATGGCAAGAAGCCGGGCCAGGAAACGG
>Ga0316628_100003978_pt1 | contig 11501 bp, 10 predicted proteins | sample OWC_Aug_M2_C1_D5_FD_207648 | JGI IMG/M metagenome (GOLD analysis project Ga0316628, IMG submission 207648) | Wetland soil microbial communities from Old Woman Creek delta, Ohio, United States - OWC_Aug_M2_C1_D5_C | ecosystem: Environmental > Terrestrial > Soil > Wetlands | place: USA: Ohio... | reverse complement strand
GCAGCGGGAAAACCATGTCGAACGGTTCCCCGGTTGCGATCGAAGCCTTCCAGTGCTCCAACACCCGCGGCAACGTTTTGGGGTCGTGCACCGATTGCCAACCCCACCCTTCCATTTGCTCGGGAGCTGTGCCGGTGTACTCGTACCAACGCTGGTTGTACCAATAGATCCAGCCATCCGCGTTGGCTATCCAACACAACTGCGGGATCGAGTTAGCCAGAGTCCGAAACTGCGCTTCGCTTTCGTGAAGAGCATCCTGCGCGCGGCGCTGCCCGGTGACGTCATGAAACACGAGCACCACGCCGAGCACGTTGCCGGCAGCGTCGATAATCGGAGCCGCGCTGTCCTCGACCGGAATCTCGCGCCCGTCGCGGGACACGAGGGCCGTGTGATTGGCCAGGGGCACCACGCGCATCTCCCTCAGAACGCGCCCGACGATATTCTCGCCCTCCTCGCGCGTCTGTTCGTTGACGATCCGGAACACATCCCGGGCCGGCTGTCCCAGCGCCTGTTCCTGTGTCCAGCCGGTCAACCCGGCGGCGACGGGGTTGAGGAAGGTGATCTTTCCGGCGGCGTCGGTGGCCAGCACCGCGTCCCCGATGCTGCTGAGAGTGACTTGCAGCCACTCGCGCTCATTGCGCAGGGCCTCCGCGGCCCTCCTACGCTCCGTAAGATCGGTCAGGAACGCATAGTAGAGGCGGCGGCCCTGATCGTCGGTCGCGAGATGGACGAGCAACTCGACCGGAACCCGCGTCCGGTCTTTGCGGAAAATTTCCCTTTCATACCGAACGGGCCGGCCGGTGGTGTGGAGTTCCTCCAGTTTGGCCCGTTCGACTTCCAGCCATTCAGGCGGGGTCAGCGCCGCCGCCCAGTCCATGCCCTGAAGTTCATCCCGGCTGTAACCGGTGAGGTGTTCAAAAGCGGGGTTGACGAACCCAAAACCGCCGTCCGGATTGCCGGCGGCAAAAGGTTGGCCGGCCCGCTCCAGCAGGCCGGCCAGAAAGCGGTTCCGGAACTCGCTGGCGCGCAGTGCCTCTTCGGCCAGTTTGCGGCTGGTAATGTCACGAGCCACCACTACGGAACCGGTGATCACGCCATCCTTGTCGCGAATGGGACCAAAGCTGAAACTTCCGGTCCAGGTCTCACCGGTGTCCTTGCGCCGCAGGGCGTATTCGGCGTTTGTGACAACCTCACCCCGGAGCGCTCGCGGGGCCGCCCACCCGTCCAGGGGCGCGAGCGTTCCGTCCGGCAGAAACACGTCCAGGATGTCCGGATACTCGGCGAAAGTCCTGGAGCATTCCCCCTTACTCCTGAAGCGGTGGAAAGTCGCGAAGGCGTCATTGAAATCGATGAACCGGCCCTCGGCATCGGAAATGAATACTGCGTCGGCCATGCTGGCCAACGCGGCCTGTAGCTTCGCCCGGCTTTCGCGTAAGGCTTCTTCCGCCCGCTTCAGTTCCGTGACATCGTGCCATAGCGCCACAACCCCGGTGACGTTACCGTCCTTATAGACGGGCGAGGCATAGGCACAGACGACCCGATCGATCCCGTCGGCGGTCCTGACCGAGTACAGATCACCGGTGGCCTTTTCGTCCCGAAGTGCTCGCGAGGCCGGAAGCTCCTCAGCCCGCACGGCGTTGCCATCGAGGCTCCCGAACTGCAGCTTCGCCGCGAATTGATCCGCTGTAAATGCCGGCGAGGCGATCCCGGCGGCGCGCAATGCGGCTTCGTTGGCCCTGACTGCCTTGCCCGTGGCATCGAACTCCACAAGGGGATATGGAATCGCTGCGAAGACCGCCTCCAGCCGGGACTGACTCTCGCGCACAGCCTCCTCGGCCTGCTTGCGCCCGGTGATGTCCAACTCGATACCATGCCACGTGGTGGAACCATCCGGATTGCGAGTGGGCGTGGCGCGGAACAGCGACCAGCGGGTTTCCCCGGTTACGCGATGTCTGCGCCGCGCCTCCACTTCCAACCGCGTCAAGCGCTCGCGCGATAACGCTATCGCGGCGTTCATGCGATCATGATCTTCAGGCACGATCCATCGTTCCACCGTCGCCGCATCTCTCATGAACTCGGCCGCCGGCACGCCGGTTAGCCTCTCGATGCCGGCGCTGATAAAGTCGACGTGCGGCTCGCCGTTGACATCGTGCCGGTACTGGTAGATCGCGGCTTCCGGCAGGTTGTCGCCCAGGGAGCGCAATTGGGACTCGCTCTGGCGGAGCGCCTCCTCCGCGCGCTTGCGATCGGTGAGATCGAGGATCGTGTAGGCGAATCGCGGATTTCCCGAACGCTCGATCCCGAGGTAGGCAGCGGTGGCCAGCAGCCACCGTTCCCGGCCGTCCGCGTCCCGGCGCGAATATTCCATCGAGACGGGCTTGCCGGAGCGCCGGCTTTCTTCGTAGAGCCCGGCCCATGCTCGCTCGACCTCTTCTGGGGCGCCCGCTTCCGTTGCGGAATTGCCGGAGACCGACTCGCGGCCCACCCCGTACATCTTCGCCGCGGCATCATTGCAGGAAACGTGAACAATGCGGCCGTCGACGATTGTCACGACCCCCCGCATCACCCCGGGGCTGTCGAAGAAGCTGCGCAGAATGGCTTCGCTCTCGCTGAGGGCCTCCGTGGCCCGCTTGCGCTCCGTGATGTCCCGCCACTGTGTGGACGCTCCGTTTTCGAAAGGGTAGATGAAGCTCTCCACCCACATATTCAGTGCCTTCGAGTAACGCTCGACAGTAACTGGTTTGCCTTCCCTCCACGCGCGCTGGCATGCCTCCTGGAATCCGGTGTTGGCATCCTCCGGAAACAGCTCCCACATCGATTTCCCGATCATCTCCTCCGGCACCTTGCCGAGGAATTGAGCCGCACGGCGGCTCACAAAGGTGTACCGCCACTGTTTATCGAATGCGACGACAGGGTCCGCGATGCTCTCGAGGACCTCCGCCAGACTGTGCTGGCCATCGGACGGAATCGGTTCAGCCATGATGCCCCTGTGGCACGAGAGACCACGATTGTAGCCTACGCCGCCGCCGGCTGTTTGGTACTACCACGTGAGTATCCGCCCCAATGTCCAGCGCGCCCGGGAATCCTCTTCTACGATCGCCGGCGAGCCGGAGCCATCCGCGCCGCGGTTTCCTGGCGGCCGGCCCGCTGATTTGCCGCGGGCAGCGAGGCGAGCTTGTTGATCGGGTTGGCGCCTATGCAGTGATGGCGTCGATTGCCAGGGCGGACCGCTTGCAGTGCCCGAAGCGCGTCGCCGGCCTGTGTGCCCGCGTCCGGAAGGGCGGGTCGACTATAATTGTGGTGATAGTCTCTGGAGCCTGGCCTGTACCGTATCCCGTGAGTGTCTTCCGATCCACTCTTCCGCTCCAAATCACCAACGGCACCACCGGCGGTCTGATCGCTTGCGACCCGCAGTTTCCCTTCAGCTTTGCGAACCCGGCCGAGGAACGGTTGCCCGGGTTCATAGAGTGCGAACCGCTGGGGCGGCCGCCATGGGACGCCGTCCCGGGCACAGCCTGCTCGCCGCCTGAAACCCGGTACCGCGGGGCCGTGGAAGCGGAACCGTACCAAGAATCCTCGCTCGTGGGAAGGAGTTGCCTCCGCCTGGAGGAGATCGGGCCCGCGGTGGTTGTTGCGAGCGCGGGGCGCCAAAGGAGGCGGATTGGGGGGCGAAGGCCAACACAGGGGCCGCGTCCCCGGGTTGCGATCTCCGGGTGCGAAAAGATGGCCAAAGATACGAACGCCCCGGCTAAGGAGGGCCCTCAGACCGGGCTCCCCTTCGGTCGATGCCGTCCATCCGGGGCATCTTGATGTCCGTGATCAGCAGCTCGAATGAGCCGCCGGCACGGTTGACGGCTGCCAGCGCCTCAAGGCCATCGTTCGCCGGTGGTGGCAGTTGCCGCGGTCCGCGGCAACTTGCAGTTCGCCCTGCTGCCGGGTTCTTGATTTGGGGGCCGCGCGAATTCGCCCGGCAGGTTGCCGTGCCCGCGACGTATACTTGTTGTTCCTGGGAGCGGGAAGGACCTCCCTGTGACTCGGCCTATGAAATCAACGATCTGGCTCTGTGCCGCGCTGGCTATCGTATCCCCGGCCCCGGGGTTGGGACAATTGGGCATGTTTACGAAGGAGCAACGCGTCGACCTCACCCGGGAGTGGAAGGGAGAACGCTTCGAGGACGGGCGGCCCAAGGTGCCCGACGAAGTCCTGGGGCGCCTGAAGAACACGACCGCCGAAGAGGCCTGGGGCACGCTGCGTAGGCACAGCTACAGGCTGCAATTCGAAGGCGGTTGGAAGACCATTAACGTCAAGCCGGGAGAGCGCCTGGTCGGCCGCGTGGTGACCGCACAATTCATGCCGCTGCGCCCCGATGTCAATGCCGTCATCGTGGACCACGCCAAGCAGGAAGGGCGCATCGGGCGCGGCCAGAACTCGTGGGTCATCTCCACGCTGGTGAAAGGCGATGTGCTGGTGGTGGACCTCTACGGCAAGATCAAAGACGGCACAATCATCGGCGACAACCTGGCCACCTCCATCATGACCAAGACCGGCACGGGGCTGGTGGTAAACGGGGCCGTGCGCGACCCCAGCGGCATTTCCGAGGTGCAGGGCTTCAAAGTATTCGCGCGTGACTTCCACCCATCCGCCATCGCCGACGCGACGCTGATGGGATGGAACCTGCCCATACGCATTGGCGAAGTCACAGTGTTGCCCGGCGATATCGTGCTGAGCGATCCGGACGGCATCACTTTCATTCCGGCGCATCTGGCGAAGGAGGTCGCCGACGAGAGCGAACTCACGCAACTCCGCGACGAATGGGGCCACCAGATGCTGCGCGAGCAGAAGTACAATCCGGGCCAGATCGACGGTCAGTGGAGCCCCGGGATGATTACGGAGTTCAACCAGTGGGCCGCCGCAAAAGGCTCCAAGATGCGCATGAAGACGCGTTGATTCACACAGACGTCCTATTGCAGCCGGCCTTAGGCGCCGAGCCACGTCATCATCAGCGTCTTATCTCTGCGCCCGTTTCTGGTGGCATTGACAGCCGCGCGCGGCCGATCGCTCAGAAGCTCAGGTTCAGGTTCAACTGAAACACCCGCGGCACGTCCTGCGAAGTCACCGTTCCGAACAGTGAACTGGCCGGGGTCGTATTCGGAGCGAACAGGTTCGGATGGTTGAAGGCGTTGTCGCACTCGGCCTTGAACTGAAACTTGAATCTCTCGGTGACGCGGAAGTCCTTCATTGCAGTGAAGTCCCATCGCGCCTGCCCGTCGGCCCGGAGGTTGGCGAAACGGAACGGCGAGACCCGGATATTGTTCGCCAACTGCTGGGAGCTGTTGCGAGTGTTCGCCATGCTGATCGCATTGGCTCCCGTGCCGCGCGAGCGGCCGGCGCAGTGATGGAACCGGAAGCCGCCGTGGATATTCGAGCTCGCACGACCGTTTCCCGCGTGGGCGAGTATGTAGGTGGTGGTGATGCAGCGCTGAGCCGCGATAGCCGATGCGGGACATTCCCGGCTACACTATGGGTCACGCATGCTGGCCGACATTCACAGCCATTACTTCAGATACCCGGACCACTTCTCCCCGGAGTTCATCGAGCAATCCCGGCGCGCCAGGAACCAGGAGATCGATCTGACGGTGCGGTGGGAAGAATATGCGGCCGCAGCGGGCGATTGCGCCCGGACGGTGGTGTTCGGAGGCAAAGCCAAACTGGCCGGCATCTGGGTTCCGGACCGCGAGGTGGCGTCCTATGCCGCCGCGCATCCGGACCGCCTCACCGGTTTCCTTTCCGTCGACCCGACCCAGCCCGGGTGGCAGGACGAACTGCGCGAAGGGCACCAGGATCTGAAGCTCAAGGGCATCAAGCTGCTGCCCATGTACGCGGGTTTCTTCCCCAATGCCCCGGAGCTGGATGATCTCTGGGAATACGCCGGCGGCCATGGCCTTCCGGTGCTGCTGCACACGGGCACCACGTTCATCGAGCGGGCGCCGCTGGCATGCACGCTCCCCAGGCTGCTGGACGAAGTGGGGATCCGCTTCCCCGAGGTGAAGGTCGTGCTCGCGCACCTCGGCCACCCCTACGAGGGCGAATGCGTGGCCACCATCCGGAAGCACCGTAACTTCTACGCGGACTGTTCCGCGCTGCACTACCGGCCATTCCAGCTCTACCACTCCCTGATGCTGGTGCAGGAATACGGGGTCTGGGACAAGATTCTGTTCGGCAGCGACTATCCGTTTACCACCGTGAGCGCCAGCCTCGACGGAATGCGCCAGGTGAACGCCATGCTGGCCGGAACGTCTCTCCCGCGTCTGGATATGGACGCCATGGAGCGCATGTTCGAGCGCGACACCTTCGCACTGCTCGGCATCGGCTGAGCGGGCGTGCAGCCGCCTCAGACCACGCGGTACCTGCTTAGCGTCTCCTCGTTCACCTCCACGCCCAAACCGGGGCCGCAGGGCACCGCCACCGAGCCATCCTCCAGGCGGAGCGGATGGCGCACCATCTCCCGGCTGAGGGGGCCCTGCGACGTGTTGAACTCGACGAACGCCGCGCGCCGCTGCCACGCGTTGAGGTGCAGGGAGGCCGCGGTCAGGAGGTCCGAGGACCACGAGTGGGGGATCACCAGGCGGTTGGCCCGCTCGGCCATGTGCACGATCTTGCGCGCCACCGTGAAGCCGCCGCAGCGCGTCAGGTCCGGCTGGAGCACGTCCACGCGGGCGCGCTCGATCAACTGCTGGAAGCCCCACTCCGTGGCCTCCTGCTCGCCGCAGGCGATGCGCGTCCCGACGGACTCCGCGACCTGCCGGTAGCCGTCGTAATCCTCCGGGTGCAGCAGCTCTTCGATGAAGAACGGCCGGAAGGGCTCGAGCGAGCGCACCACCTGGATGGCCTCTTTGGGCGTGCGTTCCACGAACCAGCCCGTATCCACCATGAGGTCCGCGCGGGCGCCCATCTCGAGCCGGGCGGCTTCCACCAACCGGATGTCCAGCTCCGGATCCTGCCCGAACACGCCCCAGCCGAACTTGATGGCGGTGAAGCCCTCATCCAGGTAGCGCCGGGCGGCCTCCCGCATGGCGGCCGGCGTTGGCCTGAAAAGCGTGCTCGCGTAGGCGCGGACGCGGTCGCGCCAGCGGCCTCCGAGCAGGATGTGGATGGGCTGCCGGTAGAACTTCCCCATGATGTCCCACAACGCGATATCGATGGCCGAGATCGCCTGGATGGCTACGCCCCGCCGGCCGTAATAGATGCTGCCGCGGTACATCTTGTACCAGAGCCGCTCCACTTCGAGCGGGTTCTCGCCGATCAGCAGCGAGGCCAGGCCGTCGAAGCACTCCATGCCGGGCTGCTCGCTCCACCGCGGCGCATCCACCGCGGCTTTCGCCACGGGCGCGGAGGTTTCCATGTCGGAGTAGCCGGTAATACCGGCGTCGGTCGACACCCTCACCACGCCCATGTAGGTGGGGCCGCGCGGCTCCTCGCCGCTCCCGGGAGTGTTGTACAACCCCGGCGATTTCAGCACCAGCACTTCGACATTCGTGATCTTCATGACATCGGCCCACCCCATATCGTAGCGGTTCGCGCCGGCGCGGACTTCGGTATGGCCGGCGAAGCGCGCAGGTAGCCGGGCTGCTCCAGGCCGGGTGATCCGGCTGGAAGAGTGTTACGCTGATCCGAGAGACCTCCGAAATGCATAAGGGCTTCACACTCTGGTTCACGGGCCTGTCCGGCGCCGGCAAGAGCACCATCTCGTCGATCATCGCGGATCGCTTGCGGGCGCATGACGCCAAGGTGGAACTCCTGGACGGCGATGTGGTACGCACAAACCTTTCCAAAGGGCTCGGCTTCTCCAAGGAAGATCGCGATACCAACATCCGCCGCATCGGCTTTGTGTGTGAACTGCTTTCGCGCAACGGTGTGATCGCCATTGGCGCGGCCATCTCTCCCTACAGATCGATTCGCGACGAGATCAGATCCCGCATCCCGAACTTCGTGGAGGTCTATGTGGAGTGTCCCCTCGACGTGCTGGTCGAGCGGGACGTGAAGGGCCTTTACAGGAAGGCGTTGGCTGGGGAGCTTCCGAACTTCACCGGTGTATCGGATCCTTACGAACCGCCACTCAATCCGGAGGTCACGGTCAACACAGCCGTGGAAACCCCCGAGCAAAGCGCCGGCAAGGTCTGGGACACATTACTCCGCTTGGGGCTCGTGCGCTTCGATGCCGGCAGGAGAGTTGCGGAGGACTTCACCTCGCAAGCTTCAGCCTGAAGGGCCGGCGATCCGGCGTCCGGGAAGGCGCATGCGCCAGGTGGGGAGCGAGTGTGGCGGCGCGCGCATGTCCGCGCCGCGACCCGGATGGATCCTGGCGGTGCGCAGGCGTTCAACCCGTGAGGCCGGGACCGCGACAGCCGCCGTCACGCGTGTCCGGGGCGGGCTGGAGGCCTTCCAGTGGCCCGCGCGCGGCTTTCGTGGATTGTCAGTAGCGGGCCGGGGCAGCCGCGTCGACAGTAAGTCCGGTGACGCCGGTTATAGCCGAGACTACCCGCTGAATGTCCTTCACCTCCTCCGCACAGTCTCCCCGGATGGTAATCGACCCGCCGGAAGACGCCACCTCGACTTCCAGGTTGAGCGTGTATGGATCCTGTGCCAACGCCGCACGCACCTTACTGGCAAGAGCGAGATCGTCCATCGCCACCCGGCCCTCCGGTGAGAGTTCAAACCCTCCGCATTCGACGAGGGAAGCCACGGCATGGCAGGCATGTTCCAATCCCGTGCGCTCCAGGTTGATGACGAGGTCTAGAGAGAAGGCTCCCCCCAATCCACGCCGTACAGGAATTGCGTCCACCTGCGGCGGTCGCGATCCATGGCTTCGATGTGAGCGATCACCTCGGAGCGGCCGGGACGCAAGCGGTCCCGAGCCATGCGGATGCGGTAGTCCATGGGCGCGATAATCCGCAGGCGCAGGAGGCCGGGCGCTCCCTTGAGCAACAGGTGCCCGGCCAGCCCGTGGTAGATGGCGCGCCCGGTGCGGACGTCCCCGGTGAGGCCGGCCTGGATGAGCGCCAGGTAGATGTACCGGGTGTGATTGAATCGGCCGGGGAACGCCGGGGGAGATTCCAGGGCCGCGAGCAGGTCATATTCCGATACCCTGCGGGTTGCAGCCCTTTGCACCAGCATGGCGCGATCGATGCACCGGTAGCCCAGCTTCCTGCCCAGGCATTCCGCGATCGCCCTGCCGCCGCTGAACCTCCCCCGGGAAACGGTAATGATGGCCACGATCTTCAGGGCGTCCCGACGGGCGCCCGCGCTTCCGCCAGTTTCGGAGCCATGACGTCGACCAGTTCCTTGACCGCCGCGGCGCTCCTGTGCAGTGCGGCCAACTCCGCTTCCGTCAGTTGCGCTTCGAAGACCTTTTCGACGCCCCGCGCTCCCAGCTTTACCGGCACGCCCGCGAAGAGGTTGTGAATGCCGTATTCACCCTCGAGGTACACGGAGCACGGGAAGACCCGCTTGCGATCGTGCAGGATGGCTTCCACCATTTCGGCCACCGCCGCGGAAGGGGCATAGTAGGCGCTGCCGGTCTTGAGATGTTTCACGATCTCCGCACCGCCGTTGCGAGTCCGTGTGACGATCTGTTCGATGGTACCGGCATCCAGCAGGTCCGTGAGCGGCAGGCCCGCCACGCTGCTGTACCGTACGAGGGGCACCATCGTATCCCCATGCCCTCCCATTACGAATGCGGTGACATCCTCCGCCGAAACGTCGAGCGCTTCCGCGACGAACGTGCGAAAACGGGCCGTATCGAGAATCCCGGCCATGCCGATGACACGGCTCTTGGGGAAACCGCTCACCGTGTGAGCCACGTGGCACATGGCGTCCAGCGGATTGGTGACGACGATCAGGATGCAATCCGGGGAGTGTTTCACGGTCTGCTCCACGGTGCTCTTCACGATGTCGTAGTTGGCCCAGAGCAGGTCGTCGCGGCTCATGCCGGGTTTCCGCGCGAACCCCGCGGTCAAGACCACAATGTCGGAGTTCGCCGTGGGTGCGTAGTCGTTGCAGCCGGCTACCCTGACATCGGAGCCGGATACCGGCACGGCCTCCAGTATGTCCAGCCCTTTGCCTTGGGGTATGCCTTCCACAACGTCCACGACCACCACATCGGCCAAACCTCGATCCGCCAGGCGCACGGCACAACTGGCGCCGACGTTTCCCGCGCCTACAACCGTTACCTTTTTTCGCATATCGACCTCCTTGTTTCGTACACTACTGCCGGCAAATCTGTTCCAACCGGGCTCGAGCGAGCTGCATGTAGCGGTCCTCCCCGCAGGATTGAAAGACCGCGCAGGCCTCCTCCAGACAGGCCACCGCGACCCGAGAGGTTCCGCCCGGCGACGCCTGCGCCAGGCGGCAGTAGGCCTGGGCGCGGTTGTACTGGGTGATTCCGTAGGCCCGGTTGCGCTTGTCCCGGCACTGAATGCGGAGCGCACGGTCAAAGTGAAGAAGGGCGCGCCGCGCATTGCGGGCTATCGTCTTCTCGTCCGGATTCGGCAGCGACAGATACGCATTGCCGAGATTGTTTTGCAGGGCCGCACTCTGATCGGGGTGTGTAGCGGGGGCGTAGATCCTCAGCGCGCGCTGGTAGCACCGGATGCTCTTCCTGACATTGCCGCCGGCACCGCCGCCCGGGAGCCGGCGATAGGCGCTGCCGAGGTTTTCGAGCGTAGCCGCATACCTTTCCGGATCCTTTTCACGGGTTCGAACCCGCAGGGACTCTTCATAGCAAGAGACCGCCTCCCGCCAGCGATCCTCTCCGGTGAACTCGGCGAGATCGCACAGGGTGTTGCCGAGGTTGAAAAGGGTGCGCGCCCAGTCATCGGGCCTGGCACACTTTTCATAGATCCGGGCGGCCTCGCGAAAACACTCGACGGCGGTCCCGGCCGCGGCGGCCCGCGGTACGTCCCGCGAGCGGACGAGCGCGGTCCCCAGGGCATCGAGGATCGCCGCGCGAGCGATTGCCGCGTCCTTTCCGGCGAACCCCAGCGCGCGCCGCAGATAGGGAATGGCGAGGTCCGGGCAGATCAGGGGATGGCTGACACCGCAGGCTCCGCTGTAGCACAGGCCCAGCGAATAGTGGAGCGAGAGGTCGCCCGGCTGCGCGCGCACCGCGCATTCGAGCAGATCGATGGCCTCTTCGCAGTGCCTGCCGGCACAGGCCTGGCCGGCCCGCCCGACGAGCATGCCGGGAGACATTAGGACCAGTCCCCCCCGGGAAGTCCGGGCGCAACGGCGCTCATGGGCGCCGTTACGAGAATGCTACCGGGAGGTGACGGGCACCGGGAGCACCACGCTCCTGCCGACGAAATCCTGTTCGCGCGGAAGGCCCGGGGCATCCACAACATCACGTTTCTCCTTGTGACACCAGGCGCAACGGGTCATCTCCGGCTTATTCTTCTCCCGCGCCTTCTGTACGTGGCAGCCTATACAGAGACGGTGCATGGCCT
>Ga0316628_100003977_pt1 | contig 11502 bp, 10 predicted proteins | sample OWC_Aug_M2_C1_D5_FD_207648 | JGI IMG/M metagenome (GOLD analysis project Ga0316628, IMG submission 207648) | Wetland soil microbial communities from Old Woman Creek delta, Ohio, United States - OWC_Aug_M2_C1_D5_C | ecosystem: Environmental > Terrestrial > Soil > Wetlands | place: USA: Ohio... | reverse complement strand
GCATTCGGGGGCGCTCGAACGCTGGATGACCACGGCGCTTCTCGGTGATGCCGCCGGTGCGCTGTTCTGGCAGTTGCTCGATCAGCGGAGGCAGGACCCGGAAGGGTACGGCATTCACTGCGGCGAGGACCCACGCTGTACTGTCCTGCACCATATGTCGTCCCTGTTCGCGGAAAATGCAGCCCGCGGATCCCTGACCCCTCCGTCTGCGCTGCGGCTGCTCCCGTGTTATCCTGATCCCGCCAGCGGCCAGGTCATCCTGGTCTACGAGCTGCCGTGGGACGCGCGGGTGACACTGGAGGTGTACGATCTCCAGGGAGCGCCGGTGCGAACGGTGGTTGATGACCGGCTGCGTGCAGGCGTGCGCAAGGAGCTCTTCAGCGGCAACAGGGTGACCAACGGTGTGTACCTGTACCGGGTCAGTGCCATGGCTCTGGACGGGACCGAGCACCGACAGGCATCAGGAAAGTTCACGATCCTTCACCAGGCAGGAGCCGGATGATTCTTTGGCTACAGCGTAGCACAGTTCTTCTTCTCCTTCTTGCGTTTCTTTTTCCCGGGACCCTCTCCGGCCAGCCGTATCGCGTCGACACTCTTGCGCGGGCACCGCTGTCGCAATACCCGGTTGCCCTTGCGTTCGTCCCGGATTCGGAGGGGCGGTTCTTCGTTACGGAGAAGAGGAGCGGCCGCATCCGCCTGTTCGACCGGGGCCTGAGGCCGGAGCCATTTGCCATCGCGGCAGTGGACGACGAGGGAGAACAGGGGATGATGGGGATTGCGGTGCATCCGCACTATCCCGCGGAGCCGTACGTCTACGTTTTCTATACCCGCCTTCTCGACCGCTCGAACGTTGTCGTCAGGTACCGCGATTCAAGCGGAGTCGGCATCGAACCGAAGATCATCCAGATCATCCCCCGTCAGGACGACGGGACGTCCAACAACGGCGGCGCGCTCCATTTCGGCCCCGATGGAATGCTGTACGTCAGCGTCGGCGACTACGGCACAAATCCGGACGATGCGCAAGACATCATTTCCTCCCGCAACTATCGCGGGAAAATCCTCCGGTTGAATCCCGACGGATCGACACCGGCGGATGGTCCGATTCCCGGACGGCCGTTCTGGTCCTACGGTCACCGCAATCCGACCGGCTTCACGTTTGACGAGGCGACCGGTGTTCTGTACTGCGTGGAGGGAGGACTGGGGATACGGAACCAGGTGTTTGCCGTCCCGCGTGGCGCGAATCTGGGCTGGTCGGCTGATTACTCAGGAACCAGGGCGAGCGTGGCACCGGTCTATACTTTTCCCGCCGGCCCCCAGCCGGGCCTCACGAGCATCATCGTCTACCGCGGAAGGAGCTTTCCGCGGCTCACCGGAAAGGTTCTGCTCGGTGGATATGCGAACCCGACGATCTGGGCCGCATCACGTGGCGAACGAGGTGACACACTCGGCCTTGAACCGTTCTTCCGGTCGAACGTCGGGTACGCGGACATCCAGATGGCACCGGATGGCGGGATTGTCTTCACCAACGGTCCCTACCTGTCGAGCAGGATTCTGAAGCTCACGCCGGTCAGGCCGAGATTCCTTACCACACCGTCGCTTCTGGCAATCGAGCGTCTGGAGTACACCTACAGGCCCACCTTTTCCGGCACACCCCCCTCCCTCCGGCTTATCGATGGACCACCTGGCATGGTGGTGGACACATCGACCTGGACTCTCCGCTGGACCCCCGAGTGGTTTCCCGCGAGTCCGGGGCCGGTGGTGGTGCGTCTCCGTGCGGAGAACGGGGCTGGAGTTGCAGACCAACGGTTTCTGATCGAGGTTGTGAACGTGAACGATCCCCCCTCTGGATTTGCGCTTGTTGAACCCGCCGACCAGGCAGTCGGCACGTTTCTGGGCGAGGATCCGGCAATCACATTTCGGTGGCAGACCTCTGCAGATCCCGACGGCGACACGCTCCGGTACCGGTTTCAGATCGACTCGTCCGGGTCATTCGCGGGGCCCAGCATCTGTGACACCGTTGTGATGGTCGACTCTCTTCGTCTGGCTTTGCCAAGGCGGACAGGGGGGTACTACTGGCGGGTGGCGGCACTTGACGGTGTGAACATGACGCCGGCAGGGTCATCGCCGCGGCGTGTGTACATCAGCTACGTGCCGGCTTCTGTTGCACGGGCTGAACGCGACCGATCGCGCAGCCCGATTCTGGAGCAGAATTATCCAAACCCGTTCAATCCCTCAACAAGCATCAAGTACACGCTGCAGCGGCCCGGCTTCGTTCACCTGGCGGTGTACAATCTCCTGGGCCAGGAGGTGGCGATCCTGGTGGATGGTATTCAGGCACAGGGGACCTATGAGGCGGAATTCGCGAAGATCGACCTTCCCAGCGGGATCTATTTCTATCGTCTCCAGGCGCCCGGCGTGTTCGAGACGAAGAAGATGGTTATTGCGCGGTAGGGAGCAGGGTGCGGCGGCGGGACGCCCCGGGGGCGTCCCGCCTGAGAGCCGCCCGGAATGAACACTAGTCCTTCTTCTCGATCTTCTTCTCCATCTTTTCGGCCTTCTTCTCCATCTTCTCTGCGGCCTTTTCCTTTTTCTCTGCGGCTTTCGCCTTCGCCTTCGCGGCCTTCTCGTGTCCCGCCTGCTCCATCTTTTCGGCCTTCTTCTCCATCTGCTCCGACTTCTTCTCCATCTTCTGGGCCTTCTTCTCCATCTGCTCTGCCTTCTTTTCTGCCTTCACGCCCTTCTTGAGCTTCTTTCCTTCCTTCAGGGCAGCCTTTTCCTTTTTCACATCCGCTTTCTGGATGGCCTTCTCAGCTTTTTCCTGGCCAGCCTTCTCCATCTTCTCAGCCTTCTTCTCCATCTTCTCAGCGGCTTTTTCCTGGGCAACGGCCGCTGAGAACTGGGCACCGACGAACGCAACTGCGACGACGAGTGCCAGGATTCCGCACAGACGTCTCATGACAGTACTCCTTCCGTAGTGTGTTTGGGTGGCCGCAATCTATCAGAGGGGTGAAAGAAAAGCAACTCTCCGCAGCATGAAAATTCCTTCATGTGCCAGGTCAACGGCTACGTTTCACGGCCACGAGTGTGCGATCATCGGAATACACTGCGTCGCGGCCATAGGTCTGGACTTCCTGCAGAATCTGCAGGCAGATCTCCTTGGGTGACTTTGACTTATGGAGCCTGAGCAATTCGACCAGCCGTTGTTCGCCGAAGAGCTCCTGGCGTTCGTTCGAGGCTTCGGTGATGCCATCCGTGTAGAGGAGGAGGATATCCCCTTTGCGCATAATGGTGAAATCCGCTTTGTATTTTTCCCCGGGGAACGGTCCGAGAATCTGACCGGTTGCCCGGAGGCGGTCGGCCTCATCGGTGGCCGCGCGGAGGATGATCGGAGTGCTGTGTCCCGCATTGACGTAGAGAATCAGACCGTTGTCGGAGTTCAGGATCTCCGCGTACACCATGGAAACGAACTGCTCGGTGGAGAAAGCCCGGTTGACAAGCTGGTTTACCCTGCCGATTAGTGTGCTGATCTTCGTGTTGAAGCCGATTCCCATCCGCAGGGCGCCGGAGACGTAGAGGGCCTGTGCGGCGGCTGACAGCCCCTTGTTCGCAGCGTCGCCGATCACCACGCCCAGGCGGTCGCGGTCTTCCGGCGGTTGGAGGTAATCGAAGAAATCGCCGCCGACGATCCGGTCGGCGATGGAGACGCCGTAGAGATCGTACTGATAGAACCGGAGCTCGTGAGCCGGGAGGATGCTTCGCTGGATTTCCCGGGCCTTGTCGAGGTCGGCCTGCAGCATCTTGGCCTTCGATTCGTACTTCCGATTCCGGAGTGCGGTGGTCAGCGCGCTGCCAATGATATTCAGCGTGAAGGCCATGTGGTCTTTCAGATAGTCGGCGTTGATGGCGAACACGTACTGAAAGACCGGCTGCCCCTTCCATGAAAGCTTTTCACCTACACCGGTGGCTGAGTAGAGACGAATCCCCTTCTTCCGCAGATACCGGTTGGTCTCCGTGGCGACGAGAGTTCCTTTGCGCGGAAGCTGCAGGAAGATTGGATTGTCGGCAACGCGGAGACGAAAGTTGCGGTCGATCGTCTCGATGTCGCCGTACTGCCGCAGCAGACGATAGGTGCCGTTGACGGCATCGAATTTCCAGATGCGCCCCCCTTTGATGGGGATCTCCTCTCGACGAATGATGTTTTCCAGCACGTGGCCGAGCAGCTGTTCGTCGGAGGAGAACTTCTGCTCACTGAGCAACCTGATGGTGTTGTAGAGCTTGTGTTGATCCATACGGTGTCCTGAGGAAGAATCGGCTCCCGTCAATGATGAGTGGTCTTCTCCCCTGCGCGCACGGGAAGATGGAGATGATCCTCCTGGCGGGGAATCGCGCAGGAGTACATGCTGCTGTATGCGCAGTAGGGGTTGTACGCCTTGTTGAAATCGATCACGTATGTGTGGGCGGGATCGGGGAACTCAACTCCCACGTCCACGTACCGGCCCACATGGTACGTCTCGTTGCCGGTCGTGGCGTCGGTGAACCAGACGCTGAGCTGATCCCGGTAGAGGAGGTACCGTTGACCGTCATAGGGGGTGAACTTATAGACGTTCAGACGGCAGCGTACCGGCGTGCCGTCGGAGTCGGGGAGAACGAAGACGAAGTAGCCGTACTTCAAATTCCGCCGCTCCTCGCCGCGTGTTCCCAGGATGATAACGGTTTCGGGAGCGGCGTAGCGGTGCAGCAGGGAGGCGACCCGGAAGGCAGGGTTGACCGGGAACCACCGGATGCCCTCGTACGTGATCGTTGTGTCCCGCAGGAACGGTGAGCCGGGGTCTGTCGTGAAGAACTGCTCGACGGATGCCCGGTGCTCGAGGTTGTCGCGGAGGATGGCCGCACTGTCAGCCGCAGAGATCGGGGGAAGCGTAGGCCGCTCCGCACAGGAGGAGAGCAGAATGACGATCAGAATGCCGAGACGTGGTTTCATGACCCGTAGAACTCCATCAGTGACGCGATGACTCTGGACTGCTCCTCGTGCGTGAGCGAGGGATAGATCGGAAGGCGGAGGAGGCGCCCGCTGACCGATTCGGTCACGGGGAAGTCACCTTCATGGTACCCAAGGCTCCGTCCCACCGGGGAGAGATGGAGGGGAAGGTAATGGAATGTCGTGGCGATCCCGCGGGAGCGGAAGAATTCGATGGCCCGGTTCCGCGTCGGTGCGTCGTTCAGAAGGAGATGGTAGATGTGGTGGTTTGTCGCCGCTTCCGGCGGGACCGTGGGAAGAGTCAGCAGGCCCCGAGCGGCGAGGGGAGCGAACTCGTTGTTGTAGCGTTCGTAAATTGCCCGTCGCGCCGACTGAATCGTCGCGCGCTTTGCAAGCTGGCTCAGGAGTATTGCCCCCATGGTGTCGGGAGGGAGGAAGCTGCTTCCGACATCCACCCAGGTATATTTATCCACCAGCCCCTGCAGAAATTGTTTCCTGTTCGTCCCCTTTTCACGGATGATCTCGGCGCGGCGGAAGAATTCATCGTCGCTGGAGACAAAGGCACCCCCTTCGCCTGTCGAGTAATTCTTCGTTTCGTGAAAGCTGAGGCATCCGATATCGCCGAGGGTGCCCAGGGCGCGGCCCCGGTAGGATGCACCGACTCCCTGTGCCGCATCCTCGATGACGATGAGTCCATGCCGGCGGGCGATGTCCAGAATGCGGTCCATGGGAGGGGCCACGCCCGCGTAGACTACGGGGAGGATCGCGCGTGTGGAGGGTGTGATTCGCGCCTCGATCTCTGCCGGGTCGATCGTAAGCGTGTCGGGGAGAATGTCGGCAAACACAATCCGCCCGCCAGCGCGGAGAATACAGTTCGTCGTGGAGACAAACGTGAAGCTGGGGACGATCACTCCCTCGCCAGGCCGGAGCGCCAGAACCATCATTGCCAGTTCCAGCGCGTGCGTACACGAGGGGGTAAGGAGCACATGGGGTGTCCCGAGCATGGCGGCGAGCTGTTCCGAGGCCGCCCGGGTTCGATCGCCGTCCCCGACGATTGCGCCGCTGCGGAGTGCGCCGAGGAGCGCTTCCTCGTCGAGGTGATCGTACAGGGGCTTATGGAATGGGATGTTCATGGGGAATCAGTCTCTGATACAGCTCTTCCACGCGGGCCGCCATGATGGAGGCGTGGTAGCGTTCGTGAAACAGCGCCAGAGATTCCTCTCCCATAGCGTTGCGCATCGATGGGTTGCGGATGACCCGCAGCAGCGCGTCTGCGAGCGCGCGGGAGTCTCCCGGAGGAGTCAGAAATCCCGACTTCCCCTCCCGGACCATCGCGGCGATCCCTCCTACCGCGGTGCAAACAACGGGGAGACCTGTGCCGAGCGCCCTCAGGATGGCGATCGGGAACATCTCCGCGGCGAGTTCGAGCGAGGAATGACAGTAGATATCAAATCCCGGGTACAGTTTCTCGAGGTCGTCCTGGAACCCAAGGAAACGGACTGCGTGCTCGATGCCGAGCGTGTGCGCGCGGGCGTGGAGCGTGTCCTCCAGCTCACCGTCGCCGACGATCGGGAAGAGGACGTCAGGATTTTCCCGCACCACATGCGCAACGGCATCGAGGAGGACCGTATGGCCTTTGAAGGGAACGAGCCGTGCGACGTTGCCGACCACCACGGTGGAGTCGCGAACGTTCCAGGCGGATCGAACGGCCTGCCGTGCGCGCAGAGTCTGCTCCGCCGGTGCGATTTCGATCCCGATGGGAATGGCGGTGATCCGGGCGGGCGCAATGCCGTCCTCGTTGATCAGCACGGCGCGGCCGGCTTCAGCATCGGCGATAAAGTGGTCGGTTCCCCACCGGTTCCGGCACCAGTGAGTGATGTTGTGTTGAATCGAGTGCGTGCTGTGGACGCCCGCGACGTGCCGCGTTCGGGTGAAGGCAGCGGCGATGGCGGCGCAGGTACGGTCGTAGTTGGCATTGCTGTGGACGATGTCGATGGAGAGCCGGCGCAGGTGGGTGCGGAGCTGCCGCGCCATCGCGAACACGCGGGACATCCCCCGGTATTCGATGGGAATGGTCGGGATCCCGGCATCCTCGCACTTGGCGAGAAGGAGATGACCGGGGAGCGCGGAAACCCAGACCTGGTGCCCGCGCATGCCGAGCCGGCGGGCAAGGATGAGAACATAGTCCTCGCCGCCGGCAAAGATGTCGGTGGAGTTCGTCAGGAGAATGTTCAGAGAGTGCATCAGAGACCCAGCCGGTTCAACACGTGGTTGAGTTTCCCCCTCCAGCCGAGGCGGTAGCCGAAGCGCCCGGCGGTGCCGCGCCCCTCGTGCTGTACGAGGTCGTCCAGATGCACATCGATCAGATGAAGGCCCGATGATGCGGCGGCGATCATGTTGGTCAGGCAGGGCGCCCCGTGCCGCTCAAACGGGGGGAGCATGAAATAGTGCCGGCGTCGCATCAGCATGCAAAAGGGGCGGATGTACGGATGAGCCCCCGGACCGGGAGAAACATCGAAGCCGCGCGAATTCATGAAGATGCGCTTCCCTGCGGCATAGTTCAGGTCGTGCCGATGGAGCGCCTCCCCCAGCCTCTCCAGAATCCCCCCGCGCAGAAGCGTGCAGTCGGAATCCAGGAAGAAGACCTCCTCCGTGGTGAGCCGCCGCAAGGCCTGATCCATCGCAGGGCCGTGGTGAATGTTGCGCGGATTGCAGAGCAGGGTTGTCGTGGTCCGGGAAGCTTCCGCCAGGGCGCGGAGGAGCGATGGACTCTCGTCCTCGGAACCGTTTTCGATAAGCAGAAGCGGAACCTCAGGGTACCATCGGCGGAGGGACGAGACCGCACGCCGGGTCAGGTCGGGTGTTTGAAAGTTGATGAGAACTGCAGTGACCGACGGGGTGGACATCGTCCTTAACCGTTGCCATACACTTCGCCGACGCCGTACTTGCTGGCAGCCCAGAGGGTCAGGTTGGCGGTTATCGCGGCGATGGCGCGCTTCTCATCCTCGGCACGAACCACCAGGTCGTAGGTATCCGCCACAAAGCGGAGATTGCGGAGTATCCGCCGGAGATGGCGTGGGTTGACGGATCCATGCCAGTAGACGATCTGTTCCGTGATCATCTGGGCGTGGCGGCGGAAGAGCTCGCCGAGCGGAAAACCCCGGGTGGCACGGGGGGAACGGGGAGTGCAGATGGCGATCAAGTCGTTGAAGTATTCGTCCCAGTGCGACGCAAACGCGCGACTCTCGGCCTTGCGGAGGTACCGCGCGCGCTCGAGAGAGATCCGGGCCTTGGTACGGACACGGAAATGCGGGATGACCGGATGGAGGTCGTAGAGGTGTTTCATCAGCGTCGGATCGTCTTCATCCACCTCCTGATACACCCACCGGCGCTTGAGGGATCGCCAATCCTCGATCGCAACAACGGGAGCGCCCCGGCTGTCGATGACGATGAACTTTCCCCGCTCCGCCCCGACAACAGTGATCCAGTGATTCCATCCATCAACGCAGAGCAAACTGGGGTATCCCTTCTTGAGCGCCAGAAGCAGTTCCCGCTTTGCACGAAGGGCATCCTTCCGCCGCGCGAAAGTCATCTCGCAATCGTATGCTTTGGCGGCCCGGCCGAGTTTGATTTCGTCGGTGCCTGCCCACCAGTGCGTACCCGCGATCCGGGAAATCTGGTTCTCGTCAACGGTCTTTCCAAGCATGATCAGGGCGTACTTCAGGGCAAAAGGCCCACACTGCCACTTGTTTGGCTGGGGGTAGAGTCCCATCTGCCTTCGGAGTTAAGAAAACGGTCTCGAAATGCCTTCGCAGGCTGAAAATCAACCAAAGGTACTGAAAGGTGGATGGAATTCCAAGATGGGAATTCTCCTCAAATCCAGCCCTTTTTTGAGGTTTTCTTCTGCCGGAGATGAAGGGGGTATTCTTTTTCTGCGGCGGGCATCTCCGCTGGCAGGTCATTCGCCGGAGAGTGCGCCAGCCTCCCGGTACGACCGGACGGCGAAATAGATCCCTCCGCCAACTGCTGTGGCACAGAGGAGAACGCCAAGCAGGAAGACGCATCCGCCCAGCGGCTCTGCCCAGTCGAGGTGGCCGTGGAGAAGATAGTTCCAGTCGTGCCTGAGCCCGCTGGCAATAAGCTTCAGTTTCATGGCCGGGGCATCCTGGATGTAGGGGGAGACATTCACCATGCTCTCTCCGACCCAGAAGAGCGGATAGGCGGCATGCTGCCGCGTCTGGCGAAAGGTGACAACGGCCAGTGCCAGAGGAAGAAGGACCTGAAAGAGCGATCCTCCCAGGGCATGGAGATACTGCCCGAACAAACTGAAAAAAAGATGTCCCGCCTCGTGGATATAGAGATTGATTAGGTCGAGGAACCAGAGAAGCAGCGGCGGCGAGGAGGTCTGCGGTGCATAACTGGTGGCAATCCAGATGGTCAGGTAGGCCAGATAAAGGAGCACCAGACCTTTGACGGCAAGGAGTGTGGCTTTCATCGGAAAAGGCGAAGAAGCAGTTTCTTCGTCGTCTGATGGAGTGCGCGCCGCTCCCCGGTGTTCATCGTGCGCAACCGCCTGTAGGGCGCGGCCAACTTCCCGCGGGGGAGGGAGAGTTTTGTGCGATTGCGCTCAAGGAAGTCCCAGTAGAGAGTGTTGAACGGGCATGCTGCATCGCCCGTGGTGGTGCTTGCCCTGTATCGGCAGCGCGCACAGTAGTCAGAGATCCTGTTGATGGCACGTCCCCCGGAAACAGACGGCGCGGTGGTCACACAGCCGCCATCGGCGTACGTTCCCATCCCGATGACGTTGGGGAGCGTGACCCACTCCCAGGCATCGAGGAAGAGGGCCATGAACCAGTCGAAGAGTTCAAGGGGACGAATGCCTGCGAGCGTGGCGAAATTGCCGATGATGGTGGATCGGTAGCCATGGTGCAGGTATCCTGTGCGAATCGCCTGTGTGATTGCGTCGGCCAGGCAGGCGCAATCGGTGTTGCCGTCGCGGAAGAACGCCGGGAGACCGGCATGTGCCTCAAGGGTATTCAGCGTGCGGTACCCCGGCATGAACGTGTGGTAGATCCCGTAGAGGTACTCCCGCCATCCGAGGATCTGGCGCACGAAGATTTCCACGGAGCTCAACGGCGCGGCACCGGTGTGATAGGCGTGCTCGACCTTCTTCAGGAGATGGAGGGGAGCGAGCAGGCCGATGTTCAGAAACGGGGCGAGGAACGAATGGTACAGCAGTGGTTCGCCGGCCACCATCGTTTCCGCGGACGTTCCGAACCGCGGAAGTCGGTATGCAATGAAGTCGTCGAGGAGGGCGATCGCCTGGGCGTGCGTCACCGGCAGGTCGAAGCCGGTTCCGGTCCCCGGATGGTCGGGAAAAAGCGCATCGACGGTTCGAATGACCTCAGAGGTCATGCTGTCGGGGAGGAAGGAAAGGGGGCGTGGAACCGGCCGGTCCTGGGGCGGAGTTTGCCTTCCCGGAGTGAAGCTCCAGCGTCCGCCTGCGGGGGTGTTCTCATCCATCAGGAGACGAAACTGTCGCCGCAGGGAAGAGTAGTGCTTCTCCATCGGGAGGCGCTGGCGTTCGGAGTACCCGGCGGCAAACGCTGTCCTGTCGGTCAGAACGTTGGTGTTGCGCGTGGTGCGGAGCGGTATCCCGAACTCCCGCGCCAGCATCGAGGCCTCCCGTGCGCCGCTGAGCTCGGGGAGCTCCATCATGGTCATCTCTGCGGGAGAAAACTTCTGCAGGTGAAGACGGAGTGCCTCGCGAAACGAGCGGTGCGGATGGCTTCCATCGGGGAGGAGCCCGTAGTAATCGACGGGGATCTTCCGTTTACGAAGTTCCTCGGCAAAATGCCGCATGGCTGAGAAAAGGAGTATTAATTTCCGCCGGTGATAGGGACGGAGACGACTCTGTTCCTCCGATTCGATCATCAGCACTTGTGCGGGAGGAACCGGACCGGTGGGGCGGATGATCTCTGCGAGAGCGGAATTATCGCGGCCCAGCTGGTGGGCCTGGATCCAGATCGTCCTGGACATCGGTGCCTACGGGAGTCTTGCCGTTTCCCGGAAGAATTTGATCATGCCGGTGGACGGCGGTGACACGCCGAGCTGGCGCAGATACGTGACAATCTGGCCGCGGTGAAAGGTGCCGTGATCCACCAGATGCAGAAGGACCTGCGCGATCGTGTGCGTGTGGCTGGTTCCTGTGGCCGTGGTGATGGTGCAAGGCTCCTGCAGTCTTCTGTCGGTCAGGGTCCCAAGCCAGCGTGCGATGGCGAAGCCGGTCTCCTCCCAGGTTTCTTTGAGGTCCGCGATGGTGGGGAGTCCTCCTGGCATTGCCGGGGCCGGGGCTCCGGTCAGGCCCGCGGAGTAGATCTTCTCGGATGCAACAAGGTGAGTCAGAGTCCCCTGAATGCTCCCATGGCTGGCGTGCAGATCGCGCATGCACATCTCAGCGGGGAGGGGTGCCAGAACATCGAAGATTCTCTGTGTCGCCCAGGCATTGAACGCATAAAGGAGTT
>Ga0316628_100003976_pt1 | contig 11502 bp, 11 predicted proteins | sample OWC_Aug_M2_C1_D5_FD_207648 | JGI IMG/M metagenome (GOLD analysis project Ga0316628, IMG submission 207648) | Wetland soil microbial communities from Old Woman Creek delta, Ohio, United States - OWC_Aug_M2_C1_D5_C | ecosystem: Environmental > Terrestrial > Soil > Wetlands | place: USA: Ohio... | reverse complement strand
CTGCTCTTGACGCACGGCAACGGGCCCCAGGTCGGGCATGCGCTGCTGCGGGCCGAGCGCGCGCGCGGCGAGGCCTACGATCTGCCGCTCGAGGTCTGCGTCGCGCAGTCGCAGGGCGAGATCGGCCTGTTGATCGCGGACACGCTCGCGGCGCTGCTCGAGCGACGCGGCGCGCGGCGCGACGTCTGCGCGGTGGTGACGCGCGTGCTCGTCGACGCGGACGATCCGCGCATGCGCTCGCCGAGCAAGCCGATCGGCCCGTACTACGACGAGGCGCGCGCCACGGAGCTGCGGGCGAGCGGCTGGACGATCGAGGACGACGCGGGGCGTGGCTTCCGGCGCCGCGTGCCGTCTCCGTTGCCGTTGCGCGTGATCGAGGCAGCGCCCATACGCGCCTTGTTCGACGCAGGCGTCATCGTCGTGGCCGGCGGCGGCGGCGGCGTCCCGGTGTGCGACGTCGGGGGCGAGCTGCACGGCGTGGCCGCGGTCGTCGACAAGGATCACACCGCGGCGCTGCTCGCGGAGCTGATCGGCGCGCGAGACCTGTTGTTCCTGACGTCGGTGCCGTTCGCGTCGCTCGACCGCGGTACGCCGCGCGAGCGTCCCATTCGCGCGGTCAGCGTCGCGGAGCTCGAGCGGGCGCTCTCGGACAGGCACTTCGCGCCCGGGAGCATGCAGCCCAAGATCGAGGCGGCCTTGCGCTTCGTGCGCGGAGACCCTGCTCGCCGCGCCATCATCGCCGAGCCTCCCGCGGCGCTGGAAGCCCTCGCCGGCCGGGCGGGCACCGTCGTTACGGCCTGACCCGTTTTTAGGGCCGTCGTCCCTTGACCGGGGCGATCGCCTGTGGGACGCCAGCTCACCTACACGAGCGTACGTGAAGGAAGGAGCCGCCCATGCAATCGACCCACACCACCGGTTCGACGAACGACACGCGCCCTCAGGCGTCGCGCACGACGCTGGAAGACCTCGCACGCATGGATGACGCCGAGCTCGCGCGCCTCTACGCCGCCGGCGGCGTCCCCGATCACCTGCGCGCGCTGGATGGCGACCTGCGCGGGCGCATGCTCGCGGTGAAGCTGCTGGATCGTGGCCCGATCGCGCGCGCCATCGCGGCGTTCTCGGGCGGCCGCAGGTTCCCGTGGGCGGGCAAGAGCTTCACCTCCGACGACGCGAGCCACGGCAAGGGCATCAACCGCGTCCGGCTCTTTGGCCGGCACAGGCTGTTCCCGTTCGAGACGTCCATCGGCAAGTCGGTGATCGACGGCGCCCCCGCGGTGGTGCTCGACTACGACCTGGTCGACAACCCCGGGGCCATCCGCGCCGTCCACGACGAGGTGCGCGAGGTTTCGCCGGGGCTGTTCCTCGGCCCGGCGTGCATCAAGCGGCGCAGCGGGCCGCCGGTCGTCGCGCTCTGGTTCGCGCTCGACACCGCCCGTGTTCACTGAGGCGCGCCACGCGCTCATCACCGGCGCGGCGGGCGCGGTGGGCTCCGCCGTCGCCAGCGTGATCGCGGCGCGCGCGCCGGGCGCCGCGCTGTCGCTCGTGGACAAGGACGAGGCGGGCGTGCGCCGCGTCGCCGAGCGCGTGGGGAGCCGCGCCCGGGCCCTGTCGTGGGACCTCGGCAAGCCGGGCGATCTCGAGGCGCGCTGGCAGGAAGCGGTGCAGGGCGCGCCGGTGGACGTGCTGGTCAACTGCGCCGGCATCATGGAGCTGCGCACCTTCGCCGCGACGCCGTGGTCGCTCGGCTCGCTGCTGCTCGACGTCGACCTCGTCTCGCCGCTGCGCCTCATGTCGCTCGCGGTGCCGGCGATGCGCGAGCGCGGCCGCGGGCTCGTCGTGAACGTGGCGAGCATGGCGGGCCTCGTGCCGCTGCGGGGCTCGGCATACTACGGCGCGGCGAAGGCCGGGCTCGCGATGGCGTCGGAGATCTCGCGGCTCGAGCTCGCGCGCCACGGCGTGCACGTGCTCACCGTGTACCCCGGGCCGGTGGCGTCGGAGCTCGAGCGGCGAGCGCGCGCGCAGGTCGGGCGGAGCTGGACGGCGCGCGCCATCCCGACCGGCGACGCGCGCGAGCTCGCAGAGCGGATCGCGCGCGCTGCCGAGCGCGGCCAGTCGCGCGTGATCTACCCGTCCGTCTATGCCGGCGCCGCCGAGGTGCTCTCCGTCGCGCGGCGCTTCACCGAGCGATTCAGCCCGGCACCGCTCGAGTAGCGCGCCTCAGAAAGTGACGCTCACCAGCGGCACGCCGAAGCCCACGCGATCCGGGAGCCGCGGGAGCGCGCTCACCGATGGCGGTGGAGACGAGGCCGGCGGCTCGACGGTTTGCTCCACGGTTGACGACCCGTTCTCGCCGACCATCACCGCGCCGACGATGGTGAGCATCGCTCCGAGCGTCATGCTGGCCGCACCGCCGGCGAGCGCGCCGTCGCCGCCGCTCGAGGCGCATGGCGGTGAAAAGCAAAACATGGCCGAGAATGCCTGCTGCAAAAGGCCGATGAACGTCAGGACGCCTCCAGCCACGAACGACACCGACCCCAGAACGACGAGCACGATGCCGGTCGTGTGAGCGGTCTGGCCCGCCTTCTCCACCTGGAGCAAGACGTGGTCGCCGCCGTCGGCATCGAGCGCGAACAGGTGGGAGGGCCGGACCCCGTCGCCGCCGATGCGATACGAGCCACGCGGGACCCTCGACTCGCACGGCGCAGTGCAGACATCGACCCACGTCGGATTCCATAGCGATGGGTCGCGAGGCTCGAAGTCGCCCGCGTCGTATATGGCCCGCTGCAACACCGCACCTCTGGCGCCCACGAGCCGGACGGTCACTTCGTCGCCTGCGCGCGCCGGGAGCTGGAGCAGCAGAGCACTGAAGCCGAGCAAGGCGGCGGCGCATCGAGGCCCCATGACCACGACACTGTCCCGCCGAGGAGCGGCGAGCCATGGTCAATTGGTCGCAGCGCCCACGATCGGAATGGTCAATTCGTCGACGGCCTCAATACCCTTCGGCCTTGGAGATGATCTCGTTCATGATCTCGCGCGTCCCGCCGCCGATCGGGTACAGGCGCGCGTCTCGGAAAAGACGCTCGACGACGTACTCGCGCATGTAGCCGTAGCCGCCGTGGATCTGCACGGCCTGGTCGACGACGAACGAGAGCATGTCCGTGCCCGTGTTCTTCGCCATCGCCGCTAGCTGCGGCGCCGCGTCGCCTCGGACGAAGCGCGTCGCCACCTCGCCGGTGAGCGCGCGCGCGGCGGCGATGCGCGTCGCCATGTCGGCGAGCTTGTGGCGAATGACCTGAAACCCCGTCAGCGTCTTGCCGAACGCGCTCCGCTCGCGCGCGTAGGCGACCGACTCGCGGTAGGCCAGCTCGGCGATGGCGACGCACTGGCCGGCGAGGAAGAGCCGCTCGGTGACGAAGTTCGCCATGATGGCGTAGAAGCCCGAGTTCTCCTCGCCGATGAGGTTCGCTGCGGGCACGCGGCAGCTCTCGAACGACAGCTCGGCGGTGTCGCTCGCCCACCAGCCCGTCTTCTTCAGCTTCTTCGATACGGTGAAGCCCGGGGTGCCGCGCTCCACGACGATCATCGAGATGCCGCCGTGGGCCGGACCGCCGGTGCGCACCGCGACGGTGACGAGATCCGCACGGACGCCGGAGGTGATGAACGTCTTGGCCCCGTCGAGCACGTAGTGGTCGCCGTCGCGCACGGCGCGCGTCTTGAGGTTCGCGACGTCGGAGCCGCCGCCCGGCTCGGTGATGGCGAGCGCGGCGATCTTCTCCCCGGCGAGGGTGGGCTTCACGAAGCGGTCGATCTGCTCGGGCGTGCCGAAGCGCACGATCGGCGGCAGCGCGATGCCGTGGCTGCCGAGGCCGACGACTGTGCCGACCGACTTGCCGGCGAGGACGAGCTCCTCGCTCGCGCAGAGGACGTGGGTGATGTCACCGCCGGCGCCGCCGACGTTCTCGGGATAGCCGAGCGCATGAAGCCCAGCCTTCGCGAGCTCGGAGTAGAGCTCGCGCGGGAACTCCTCCCTTTCTTCCCAGGCGTGAGCGTTCGGGGCGATCGCGCGCTCGGCGAACTTGCGCGCCTGCGCGCGCAGCGCGGCGTGCTCTTCCGTTTCGAACAGGTAGGTCGGCATGCTGGGCCTGACGATCACAGGCCGCGGGCCTCGTGGCAAGCCCGACCGTCAGTGGGCCGCGGGCCGCTCGTTCACGTCGATGCGGGTGAACACGACGTGGCCGTCTTCCTCGTGCAGATAGCCGATCGGCCGCACGTGGATGCCGAAGCCGCCGCCGCCGACGCCGAGCCGGGCCGGCAAGAGCCTTCGAATGCGGTCCAGGAACCGTTGCGCTGCCGGCACGAAGACGCCCCCTCCGCCCGAGCCGACGTTGACGAACGCAACCGGGATGACGGTCTTGTTGTCGAGCTTCACCGGGGCGCCGAAGACGCTGGTCACGTTGCCCTCGCGCTCGAGCATGCGCGCGACGTCGGCCGCGGCTCTCGCGAAGTCGCCGCTGGGCCTGCCGATCGGGGGCTGGGGGAGGGTGGTCTTGGTGGGCGTGAGGTTCATGCCCGCCCCGAACGCAACGGCCGTTCCAGCGAGCGCGGGCCAAAACCCGGAAGCGGCCAGCGACGGCGCGCGGTGCTTGCGAGCCCCGCCGCACGGCTTGCGCCGTTCAGAAGTTCTTCTTCGGTCCGGGCGCGTTCGACAAGAGCGCGCGCATCGTCTTGTCGTCGAGCGCCATCCGCATCTCCTGCTCGAGGACGCTGCGCTCGGGGAGGCCGTTGCTCTTCTCGACGTGAGGCAGCGGCATCTCGCGGATCGCGGCGAGGAGCGCGGCGAGCGAGGCCGCGTCCTTGTGCTGCTCGCACGCCTCCGCGATGAGGCCGTGCAAGACGATGTAGCCCGTCTGCGCCATCGCCGCCTTGGGAGCCGGATCGTGGGTGTCCTCGACGCGCGACTGCCCGTCGCGCGCGAGCATGGACGCCGCGCGCAGGCCCGCGGCGTCGGGCGCCTGCTTGGCCATGTCCTCCAGCGTGGTGCGCACCTGCTCGCGCGCCACCGGCGGGAGCACGCGCAGCGCGTTGTCGGCGTCGACGCGGCGGTCTTCGGTGTAGACCCGGCTCTTGGACGCGACGGTCCACCACTTGCCGCGCGTGACGAGCTCCGCGGTGATCGTGGGCGCGGCGCTCGGCTGCGCGCTGGGGGCCGCGGCCTCGGCGGCGCCGTCGCTCGAGCCCTTGCAGGACACGAGGAGCATGGCGGCGGAGACGGCGAGGGAGAGCTTCATGGGGGCCGAGCCTAGCGCACTCCGCCCGAGATCGGACGCGCGCGGCTCAGTCGGGCTCGGGCTTCGGCGTCGACGGCGTGCTCGGCGGAAGCTGCGGCGGCTTGATGAGCTCCTGCGGCAGCGGCCCGGTGAGCGTGTTCAGGAACGTGACGATCGAGCGGACGTCCGCGTCGGAGAGCTCCTTGCCGAGCTGATGGCGGCCCATCAACCGCACCGCTTCGTCGAGCGTGCGTACCGAGCCGTCGTGGAAGTAGGGCGCCGTCTTCGCGACGTTGCGCAGGCTCGGCACCTTGAAGATCATCCGATCCGAGTCCTGCTTCGTGAGCTCGAAGCGCCCGAGATCGCGGGAGTCGCGCCAGGGCATCACCAGGCCGAGCCTCTGGAACATCCCGCCGCCCATGCCCGGACCGAAATGGCACGTCTGGCAGCCGCTCTCGACGAACTTGCGGAGCCCGGCGATCTCGTCGGGCCGCAGCGCGTTGCGATTGCCCTTGAGGAAGTCGTCCCACCGCGACGGCGTGAGGAGCTTGCGCTCGAACGCGCCGATCGCCTTGCCGGCGTTGTCGAGCGTCACCGGATCCTTGTCGTTCGGAAACGCCGACTTGAACGCGTCGACGTAGGCGGGGATCGAACGCATCGTGTCGACGATGCGCGCCTCGTTGGGCATCGCCATCTCCACCGGGTTCATCATCGGGCCGGTGGCCTGGGCTTCGACGTCCGGCGAGCGTCCGTCCCAGAATTGCCGGAAGTGGATCGCGGCGTTGTAGACGGTCGGCGCGTTGCGCGTGCCGTGCTGCCCCTTGTGCCCGGTCGAGGTGGGCTCGTTGTCGACCCCGTACTCGCTCAGCTTGTGGCACGACTCGCACGAGATGTCCTGGTTCTTCGAGAGTCGCGCGTCGAAGTAGAGCATGCGACCGAGCGTGACCTTCTCGGGCGTGATGGGATTCTTCGGCGTCTCCGCGGTCTCCGGGACGGGCTGAAACGGCGCGAGCAGCAGCGGATCGAAGCTGCCTGCGCCCGCATCGAGTGCGGCCGAGGTGATCGTGGTGGGCTCCGTGCGCTTGCTGCACGCGCCGAAGGCGAGCACGAGCGCGGCGAACAGCGCGAGCGACGAGGCGTTGCGAACGCGTGGTTTCATGCAGCAGCAGCAAGCAACACGCGTTCCGCCCGGGCGCGCGCGCGATGCATGCCGCCCGCACGTCGTGCAGGACCGGGGTGACAATCCCGTGCGCCTTGGGGCGGCGCGCGCTGTACCATCTCTGGCATGGGCCCGGACGACACCGACGGTTTCTGGACGAGGACCACCAGCCCCGACGGCGCGCACGTATGGATCGTGGACGCGCACGAGGCGAAGATGTCGCACTGGATCATCGCCGGCACGCTGCGCCGCGCGTCCCCGGAGGCCGAGCTCTTCGCGCCGCCGCACGACTGGAGCTTCGAGGCGCGCACGTGGACGTCCAACGACGTGCTCCGCCTCGTCGGTCGCCGCTACCCGGGAGGCCTGCCCGGCGTCGTCGTCACGCTCGACGTGCGCGCGGAGCGCGGGACCATCGAGACGCAGGACCTCGACGAGCTCCGGGCTCGCGGAGCCTACGGCTGGTTGAAGCCGGGCGTCGTGCCCGCGCCGCCGAGCGGACCGCAGCCCTTCGACGTGCTGCTCCGGTGGCTCGAGGCGTACCCGAAGGAGTAGGCGACGGAACTATCGCGCGTGCCGTACGTCAGAACGTTCATGCGCGCTGCCTTCGCGGGTTGGATCCTGGTGGCCGTCGGCTGCGGTAGCCCTGCGGCTTCCCCCAAGATCCAGGAGCAGCCGAGCGTCGCGGCTCTCCCGAGCGCCACCCACGCCGACGCCGGCGCGGCCACGACCCCGAGCCGGGCACGCGTCACCCTCCACGCCGGCGGCGGACCGCGATTTCTCGGCGAGAACGTCCTGGTCGACTATTGCCTCGAGAACACGAGCCCCGAGCCGTTCACGATCGACGTCGGCGGCGACTACCGCGGCTCGTCGCGCAGCCTGCGCTTCGCCGTGGAGGTGCGCGACGCGGCGGGCGCGGTCATGCCCGACCCCGATCCGAGGCCCTTCAACCTCGGCGGGCTGTCGTACTCGCCGACCCTCGAGCCCGGCGAGAAGTGGTGCCAGTCGCTGCCGCTCGCTCGCTACGCGCGCATCGATGTGTCTGGAAAGTACACGCTTCGCATCACGCACGACCTCGGCTGGCCGAAGGGCACTGCGCCGGCGGGGGAGGGGAGCATCGAGCTCTCGATGCCCGACGCGACGCAGGCGGAAGCGGTGATCGCCAGGATGGATGCGCTGCCGCGCGATCCGAACACGTCGGCCGGCAAGGTCTCCGTGCCGTACGCCGACTTCACGGCGCTCCGCTACGAGGTCTACGTCGCGCCGCTGTTGGCTCGAGCCCGGAAGGGCTCGGTGGATGCGCTCACGGGTCTGGCCGAAATTCCGACGCCGAGCGCGACGCGCGCGCTCGTGTCGCTGCTCGGCTCGGCGGACGCGAAGGTCGCGCGCGCAGCGGCGGACGGGCTGGCCATGCGACTGCCGGATCCGGCGCTCGGCGGGACGCTGGGTGCTCGCAACCCGTTCGCCAACGAGCTGCCCGAGCAGCGCAAGTACCTCTCGTCTCACGCGTGGCAGCCATCGTTCGCCTCTGACGTGCGCGCCGCGGGCCGCAAGCTGCTCGCGTCGACCGACGTGGGCGACGTGCAGCGCGGCGCGTTCATGCTCGAGGCCGTCGGGACGCCGGCCGACGCGGTCGATCTGACCGCGGCGCTCGGGCGCGCGATCGAGCGCACCAGGACCGAGCCGCGCGAGAAGGGCATCTATCCCGTTCCACGAGGCGCCTGTCAGGAGCTGCTGCGCGCGGCGACGATCCTGTTCGGTCGAGGCGCGGTCTTGCCCGCCGCGCCGAAGAACGCAGGCGAGCTCGGCATGTGGCTCGTCGCGCTCGGCAAGGGTTCGCGGCCGGCGGGCTGGGAGGCCGAGCTCGGCCGGGCCCTCCGCCACCCCATCGCGTACGTGCGCGAGCTCGCGCTCGACAATTCGCCCACACCGGCGCCCGCGAGCCTGCAGCCCGCGATCGCCGCCGACCTCGCGCACGCCGACGTGGACGTGCAGATCGCCGCGGTCCGGCTCGCCGAGCGCGCCAAGCTCACGCCGCTGGTCAAGGGCGTGCTGGGGGTCGTCGGGCGCGCGAAGGAGTCGATGCAGCTCGACATCGCGAGCAACGCGGCGATCGTGCTCGGCGCCCGCTACGATTGCGCGCTCCTGCTCGCCAGCCGCCTCGACGAGCCGGACATGCTCGCGCCCGTGCTCGGCCGGCTCGTCGCGCTGCTCGACGAGCACGGCTACGGTTCGTCCGGCACCCCGTCGCCGGCTCTGGGCGCCGAGCTCGCCAAGCGGTGGAAGGCCTTCATCCAGCAGCACAAGGCCGAGATCGACGCCGGAAAGACCATCCCCATCGACGCGACGCTGCCGAAGGATCTGCTCCCGCCGGAGTGGAAGCTCCACCGAGCCGACGGCACCGAGTGGCCGTAGGCGCGTGACCTACTCGACCTAGTCGATGCGCTCGATGCCGAGCGTGCGCGTCTTGCCGGCGAGCTTGACCTCGCACTCGTCGCCGACGCGCTTGCCGATGAGCGCGCGCCCGAGGGGAGCCTCCGGCGTGACGACCTGGACCGTGCCGTTCGCGAGGCGCGTGCCGCCGCCGTGGGGCGCGATGAAGAAGAGCCGCCGCTCCTCGTCCTCGCTTGCCTCGACGAGCGCGCCGAGCGCCGCGGGGGCGTCCTCGCCGAAGGCGCGCAGCGGCATCGCAGTGACGTCGGCCACCGCGGCACGCAGCTCGGTCGCGCGCAGCGCCTGGCCCCGCGCGAGGTACGACTGCTCGAGCGCGCGCGTGTCCTTGTCGTTCTCGGGTTTGGCCTCCTCGTGCGTCGCGGCGGCCTGCGTGGCCTTGTGCGCGCGCTCCACCGTCTCGAGCTCCTCGGTCAGCGCGAGGGCGAGCTCCTGCTTGAGCTGCTGCTTCGTCGGCTGGGCCACCGCCCGAATGTAACGCCGGCCGCCCCCGGACGTGCAAGGATCACCGTCGTGGTGATGACGTGAGCGTGGCGACCCGGCGGGTCCAGGTTCGGCCCTTCGACATCGACCTCAGCTTCGGCATCCAGCGCTTCGGCGCGTTCGACCCGACCGTGGGGCGCGAGCGCGGTCTTTTGCGCAAGGCCTTCGACACGGCGGACGGACCGTGCGTCGTCGAGATCCGCGCCGAGCAGGACGGCTTGACGCTCGGCGCCGAGGGCGCGAGTGCGAACGAGGCGCTGGCGGACTTCGCCTCCGCGCTCGCGCAGGACGACGGTCACGGCGCGTTCGCACCCGAGTCCCCGCTCCTCGCGCGGCTGCACCGCGCGAACCATGGCATGCGCCTCGTCCGCGTGCCTTGGCGCTTCGACCTCGCCGCCGTCGCCGTGCTTCAGCAGCGCGTGACCACGACCGAGGCGATGCAGCAGTGGGGCCGCATCGTCCGCAAGTACGGGCCGCGGGTCGGCGACGAGCTCCGCGCGTTTCCGTCGGCCGAGCGCGTCGCGCAGATGGCGTCGTGGCAGTTCGAGGAGCTCGGCATCGATCCGAAGCGCGCGAGGACGATGGTGGTCCTGGCGCGCGAGCTCGTGCGCCGCAAGACGCTCGCAGAGACCGATCTCGCGATCGTGCGTGCCAGGCTCGCCGCGGTGCGGGGCGTCGGGCCGTGGACGACCGACATGATCCTGGGCTTCGCCTACGGCGACCCCGACGCGCTGCCCCTCGGAGATCTCCACCTGCCGCATCTGATCACCTGGGCGCTGGCGCGCGAGAGGCCCGGCAGCGACGCGCGTATGGTGCAGCTCCTCGAGCCATACCGCGGCCACCGGTTCCGCGTGGTGCGGCTGCTCTGGGTGGGCGGCGTGAAGCGCCCGGGTTAGGATGCCGCCCATGGCGATCTTCCGCTCACGCCGCGTGGTTCGGCCGTCCGGGCTCGGCCCCGCGGCGATCCACGTCGAGGGAGGGAAGATCGCGCGCGTGGCGGCCTACGAGGACGTCCCGGGCGGCGCACCGCTGGAGGACTTCGGCGACGCCGTGGTGATGCCCGGCATCGTCGACTCGCACGTCCACGTGAACGAGCCGGGACGCACGGCGTGGGAAGGCTTCCATACCGCGACGCGGGCCGCGGCCGCCGGCGGCGTGACCACGATCGTCGACATGCCCCTCAACAGCGTCCCGGCGACCACCAGCGTCGCCGGGCTCGAGGCGAAGGCCGAGGCGATGCAGGGGCAGTGCGCCATCGACGTCGGGCTCTGGGGCGGAGCGATCCCCGGCAACGCTCGAGAGCTCGGCGCGCTGCTCGACGCCGGCGTGCTCGGCTTCAAGTGCTTCCTCGTCGACTCGGGCGTCCCGGAGTTCCCGCCGCTCTCCGAGCAAGGGCTCGCGCGCGCGCTCGAGGTGCTCGCCGGGCGCGACGCGCCCCTGCTCGTCCACGCCGAGCTTCCGGGGCCGCTCGACCGCGCGCTCGCCGCGCTGCCCCCGCCCGATCCGAAGAACGTCCGCAGCTACGTGCGCTACCTGCGCTCGCGCCCGCCCGAGGCGGAGGTCGAGGCCATCGCGCTGCTCTATCGGCTCTGCGAGAGGACTCACGCGCGCGCCCACGTCGTTCACCTCTCCGCCGCCGGCGGGCTCGAGCTGCTCGCGCGCGCCAAGGACGCGCACGTACCGCTCACCGCGGAGACCACGCCGCACTACCTGAAGCTCTTCGCCGAGGACGTCCCCGACGGGGCGACGGCGTTCAAGTGCGCGCCGCCGATCCGCGAGCGCGAGAACCGCGATCGGCTCTGGAAGGGGCTCGAGGACGGCCTCGTGGACGTCGTCGTGACCGATCACTCGCCCTGCACTCCGGAGCTCAAGAAGCTCGAGTTCGGCGACTTCGAGGCGGCGTGGGGCGGCATCGCGTCGCTGCAGTTCGGCCTGCCCGTCGTGTGGACGGAGGCGCGCGCGCGCGGCGTCGCGATCGAGCAGCTCTCGCGGTGGATGAGCGAGGGCCCGGCGCGCCTCGCGGGCCTCGCGCGCAAGGGCGCGATCGAAGCGGGCAAGGACGCCGACCTCGTCGTGTGGAACCCGGAGGCGAGCTTCGTGGTGAACAAAGAGTGTATTTTGCACAAGAACAAGGTGACCCCCTAC
>Ga0316628_100003975_pt1 | contig 11502 bp, 9 predicted proteins | sample OWC_Aug_M2_C1_D5_FD_207648 | JGI IMG/M metagenome (GOLD analysis project Ga0316628, IMG submission 207648) | Wetland soil microbial communities from Old Woman Creek delta, Ohio, United States - OWC_Aug_M2_C1_D5_C | ecosystem: Environmental > Terrestrial > Soil > Wetlands | place: USA: Ohio... | reverse complement strand
CGAGACCGGCGCCGGCCAGCACGGGGTGGCCACCGCCACCGCGTGTGCGCTCCTCGGCCTCTCCTGCGAGGTGTACCAGGGCGAGGAGGACGTGAAGCGCCAGGCGCTGAACGTCTTCCGGATGGAGCTCCTCGGCGCCACCGTGATCCCGGTGCGCGCGGGCTCGCGCACGCTCAAGGACGCCATCAACGAGGCGATGCGCGACTGGGTGACGAACGTCGACACCACCTACTACTGCATCGGCTCCACCATGGGCCCGCACCCCTATCCCACCCTGGTGCGCGACTTCCAGCGCGTGATCGGCCTCGAGGCGCGGCGGCAGATCCTGGAGCGGGAGGGGCGGCTGCCGGACGTGCTGATCGCCTGCGTGGGCGGCGGCTCGAACGCGATGGGTCTCTTCCACCCCTTCCTGGAGGACCGCGGGGTGCGGATGGTGGGGGTCGAGGCGGGGGGCGAGGGGCTCGAGTCCGGGCGGCACGGCGCCACCCTCACCGCCGGGGTGCCGGGCATCTTCCACGGCCAGCGCACGCTGGTGCTCTCCGACGACGACGGCCAGATCTTCCCCGCGCACTCGATCTCGGCGGGCCTCGACTATCCCGGCGTCGGGCCGGAGCACGCCTTCCTCCGCGACAGCGGCCGCGCGGAGTACGTGCCGGCCACCGACGCCGAGGCGCTCGACGCCTTTCAGTGGCTCTCGCGCAAGGAGGGCATCATCCCGGCCCTCGAGTCCGCGCACGCCATCGCGCATCTGCGCAAGCTCGCGCCTTCGCTCCCGCGCGACGCCATCGTGCTGGTGAACCTCTCCGGCCGCGGGGACAAGGACGCGCCGCAGGTGCGCGAGCTGCTGGCGGCGCGGGGCGGCGAGCGGCATTGAGGGAGCGGGCGATGGGAGCCGCCAAGGGACGTCTCGCCGCGCGCTTCGCGGAGCTGCGCGCGCGCTCGGAGAAGGCGCTCGTGCCCTTCGTCACCTGCGGCGACCCGGACCTCGAGACCACCGAGGCGATCCTGCTCGCGCTCGCGGAGTCGGGCGCCGATGCCATCGAGCTCGGAGTGCCGTTCTCCGACCCGATCGCCGAGGGCCCGACGATCCAGCGGGCGAGCGAGCGCGCGCTGCGGGCCGGCGCCACCCTGCGCCGCACGCTCGAGCTGGTGAAGAAGCTGCGGCCGAAGCTCGCGCTGCCCCTGGTCCTGATGGGCTACGCCAATCCGTTCTACGCCATGGGCGAGCGTCCCTTCGCCGAGGCGGCGGCGGAGGTGGGCGTCGACGGCGTGATCGTGGTGGACCTCCCGCCGGAGGAGGGCGAGCCCCTCTTCGCCGAGCTCGAGGCGCGGGGCGTGGACCCGATCCTGCTGGCCGCACCCACCACCACCGACGCGCGCCTGGCGCGGCTGGTGGCGCGCACTCGCGGCTTCCTCTACTACGTGTCGCTGACGGGTGTCACCGGCGCGCGGGCCCGCCTGGCCGCGGGGCTGCGCGAGCGCGTGACCCACGTGCGCTCGCTCTCGGACGTTCCCGTCTGCGTCGGCTTCGGCGTCTCCACGCCCGAGCAGGCGCGCGAGGTGGCCGGCTTCGCCGACGGCGTGGTGGTGGGGAGCGCGCTGGTGGACCGCGTGGAGCGGGCGGGCTCGCGCGAGGCGGCGGTGGACGCGGCGGCGCGCTTCGTGGCCGAGCTCAAGGCGGGGCTGCGCGGGGCCTAGTCAGCGCGCCGGATCCAGCAGGCCCTCGAGGCCCGAGGGCGCATGCGGCCCGATCACGAGCTGCTCCAGCACCCCGATGCCCTCGCGCCCCTCCATCCGCGCGCGGCAGAGGGCCTGGACGTGCAGGTAGCGCGGATCCATCGGCGCGCAGTCGGCGAGCTTCCAGGACTCTGCCGCCACCGCCTCCTCGCCCTTCCAGATGCCGTGTCCCCATTCCGGGTGGAGGTAGCCGAGCCCGAGCATCTGGAAGGTCAGGATCGGCTCGAGCCGCACGTGCTGGGGCGCCCGGCCGTGGGGGGTCAGCACGAGCTCCGCGCTCGCCGCGCGGCGGGTGCCCGGCGCCCAGCGCACCCGGTGCTCCACGCGCGCCAGGGGCTCGGCCTGCCCGAGCGGCGCTCCGGCGGCCGCCGTCGGCGACGCGACGTCGCGCACCCAGCTCCCGCTCGCGTGCCAGGGCCGTCCGTCCGCATCCTCGTTCACCGCGAAATGCGTGCAGACGTCGTCGAACTGGAGCGGCGCCCAGAGCCAGAAGAACTGCGGCGCCGGGCCGGGCGCGCCGGCCTCGCGCTCGCCCACCGACCGCACGCCCCAGGAGCGGTCGCGGCAGCCGAGGACGCGCGCGCGCTCCACCGCGACGCGGCTCCCGCCGACCGAGAGCGAGCCCTCCCAGCTCCCGAACTGCGTGAGGCGCGTCAGGTCCATCACCACGCGCCCACCGTCCCTGCGCTCGAAGCGCGGCTCCTCGAGCGCGGGCGAGCGGGCGTGGAAGAGGAGCTCGGCCTCGAGGCCGTGGGCGGGCGCGGCCACCCGCACGCGCAGCCGTCGCAGCGGCTCCACCACCTCCACCGCGATCGGGCCGACACGGAGCTCGGAGCGGTCGCCCGGGGCGAGGCGCGAGGCGTGGAGCGAGTGCTGCACGCCCTCGCGGATCACGCTGAACGAGGCGTCCATCACCCGCCGGTTCGGATACAGGCCGAGCGCCACGGCGAAGAAGAGCGAGCCGTCCTGCGTGTAGCCGTTGAAGAAGTAGCGATCGTAGAAGTTGCGATCGCCGGTTGCGGGGTGCGCCACCGGCTCCGAAGTCTGGTGGATGGGATAGTCGTCGAAGGGGGTCAGCACGGGGCCTCCGGTGGATGCTCAGCCGCGGGAGATCTCGGCGAGGAGCGAGGGCTTCAGCGGGGCGAGGTCGCGCAGCGCCTGGGCGGCGAGATGGCCGGCCAGCGCGCTCCGGGCCAGGACGGCGGCCTCGGCGGCCGCCGGCGGCAGCGACTCCAGGGTCTCGAAGGCGGCGACCAGCGCCGGTCCGAGGGCCTCCAGGCGCGCGGCGATCGGCGCGGTGGGCAGCGCGTCCAGGGCCCGCGACAGCGACTCCGCCGCGGCGGGCGCCGTCGGCCGCAGCGCCTCGGCGGCCCGCCGGAGCGCGGCCTCCGCGGAGGCCGCCTCCGCGGCGAGGCCGGCGCAGCGGGGCTCCACCCGATCGCGCAGGTTTCGCAGCACGTCCACCACGGCGTAGAGCTGGCTGCGGGCGAAGCGCGTTCCGAGCGCCGGCAGCACCGCCTCGAGCAGCGTCGCCACCGCGCCGTCCAGGAGCTCTTCGGGAGGGATCAGCATGCTCAGGCCCCCGGCAGCCAGCCGCGCAGCGCCGCCACGCCGGCCAGCAGGAAGGGAAGCTGGTGGTCGAAGATCGCCATCCGCAGGTCGCGGGTGCGCCCGTCGCGGAAGGCGCGGATTCCGGTCAGCATGATCGCCGCCATCTTCACCACCGCGAGGAGCTCGTAGTAGCGCAGCCGCTCCGGGTCCACGCTGCGGCCCGAGGCCTCGCTGTAGAGCTTCGCGAACTCCTCGGTCGGGAGGAGCGCCGAGGCGTAGGGCGTCCCCGCCCGCCAGAGCAGGCTCGTGCACCAGCCCACGTCCTCGAGGGGATCGCCGAGGTGCACCATCTCCCAGTCGAGGATGCCGCTCAGGTGCGCCTCGCCGCCCTCGCGGATCACCAGGAAGTTTCCGAGGCGGTAGTCGCCGTGCACCAGGGTGATCTCGTCCGTCGCCGGCGCGTGTCGCCGCAGCCAGGCCAGGGCCTCGGCCAGGACCGGCGGCACGGGCAGCCGACTGCGCGCCACGCGCTCGGACCAGCGCGCCACCTCGCGCAGCGCTGCCGCCCGTCCCGGCTCCGGCCGCTCCAGGAAGCCGAGATCGGGCCGCGCCAGCGAGACGGCGTGGAGCCGCGCCAGGGCGCGCGCGACCTCGGGCCCGAGGCTGCGACGCTCGCCCTCGTCGAAGGGGCCGCTGCCGTCGGGTCGCGCCGCGGGGATCGGCACCTCGCCGGGCAGGCGCTCCATCACGTAGAACGGGCGCGCGAGGACGGCGGGATCGCGCTCGAACCAGGGCGTCGGTGGCGAGGGCAGGGGATCGTCGGAGAGGGCGTGGAGCACCCGGAACTCGGGCTCGAGGTCGTAGGGCTCGAGCAGGCCCGCCTCCGGCTCGCGCTTGGCCACGTAGCCCCGCGTCTCGCGCCGTCCGCCGCGCGCGAGCTCCACCTCGAAGGAGAAGGTCTCCTGCGAGAAGCCCTCCGTGCTGCGCTCGAGCCTCGTCACGGCGAGGGACTCGGCCTCGGGCAGACGCGAGGCGAGGAAGCGCTCCAGGCGCTGCCGCAGCTCGTCGTCCGTCACGCCCGCGCGCCCTCCGCCGCCCCGACCAGCCGCTCCCAGAGCGCGCGCACCTGGCGCTCGGTCTCCTCGGGGCTGCCGGAGTTGTCGATCACCACGTCCGCCATGGCGCGCTTCTCCTCGATCGGGAGCTGTGCCCGCACGCGGCGCTCGGCCTCCTCTCGCGTGCAGCCGTCGCGCCTCACCTGGCGCTCGATCTGCTGCTCCTCGCGGGCGTAGACCAGCACCACGAGCTCGTAGGGAAGCTGCGCCGCGCTCCCGCTGCCGGCGCGGCGTCCCTCGAGGAGCAGCGGGACGTCCAGCACCGCCAGCGGCACGCCCGCCGCCCGGGCTGCGGCGAGACGTCGCATCATCTCCACGCCGACCCGCGGATGCACCAGGGCGTTCAGCCGGGCGCGCTCCGCGGGATCGCGGAAGACGCGCGCGCCGAGGGCCTCCCGGTCGAGGGAGCCGTCCGGGCGCAGCACCTCCGCTCCGAAGGCGGCGGCGATCTCCCGGAGGAGCGGGCTGCCCGGCGCCTGCAGCTCGTGCACGATCGCGTCGGCATCGATCAGCGTCGCGCCGAGGCCGAGCAGCAGCCTCGCGACGGTGCTCTTGCCGGTGCCGATCCCGCCGGTCAGGCCGATCACGCGCGTCACGCGGCGGAGCATGGAGGAGCCGCGGCGCCGGCTCAAGGGGCGTCAGGCGGCCCCGTCGTAGGCCCGCACGCAGTTCTTGCCCTCGGCCTTGGCGCGGTAGAGCGCGCGGTCGGCGCTGTGGAAGAACGCCTTGCGGTCGCCCTTGTACTGGGCGACGCCGACCGACACGGTGATGCGTGTGGGCCGCAGCGAGTCGTCGAGGATGAACGAGCTCTCGGCGACCGCCTCGCGCACCTTCTCCGCCAGGGTGACGGCACCGGGGAGATCGGTCCCGCCGGCCACGATCGCGAACTCCTCGCCGCCGTAGCGTGCCAGCAGGTCGCTCTCGCGGATCGAGCGGTTCATCACCGCGGCGATCCGCACCAGGAGCTCGTCGCCCGCCGCGTGACCCAGGCGGTCGTTCAGGCGCTTGAAGTCGTCGATGTCGGCCAGCAGGATCGCGAGCGGCTCGCCGGTGCGATTCACGCGCTTGATCTCGCGCGTCAGGTGGTCCTGGAAGAAGCGGTGGTTGTGGAGCTTGGTCAGGCCGTCGGTGATCGAGAGCTGGGCCAGCACCTCGTTGGCGCGCTGCAGGTCCTGGTTCTGCGTCACGAGCTGGGTGGTGACGGCCTGGATCTCCACCTGGTTCTTGCGCAGGCGGCGGGTCATGTCGTTGAAGGTGCGGGTCAGGAGGCCGATCTCGTCGTTGCTGCGCGACTCCCGGATCTCCACGTCGAGCTGGCCCTGCGAGATGCGGCGTGCCCCCGCCGAGAGGGCCTCGATCGGACGCACGATGGCGGCCGTCACGCGGTAGGCGATCAGGCCGAAGACGACCACGATCAGGAGATTGATCGCGAAGACGCGCGTCACGACGGCGAAGACCGGCGCGAAGGCGGTGGAGAAGGGCTCGCGGACCACCAGCACCGCATCGAGCGTGCGTGCCTCGCGCGTGCCGCCCACCCAGCGCAGCCCCGCCTCGTCGCTCCACTCGCGCGCTCCGGCCGATCCGACGCCGCGGAGCGCTTCCGGGGGGAGCCTGGTCTCGGCCAGCTCGGGCTCGGTGCTCGCGACGATCGATCCCTGGCGCGCCACGAGGAGGAGCTCGTCCTCGTCCTGCGAACGCGTCTGCGCGAGGATTCCCTGCAGCATCCGGCGTCGGGGCGTGGCGAGGAGGAAGCCCCGGGTCTCGCCGTGGAGCGGCACCACCAGCACGAGGCGGGCGTCGCCGTCGGCGGCCAGGGTCCAGACGTGCGGCTCCGCACCGCCGCGGACCGGGTCGGGCAGGACCGCGGGCCAGGGGGCCTGGGCGCCGGCCCGGGCCAGCAGCCGGCCGTCGGGCCCGGCGAAGGCCAGCGCATCGAGGTCCGTCTCCTCGTCGAGAAGCCCGCGCAGCGCCGCCTCGACGGCGTCGTGGCCCGAGGCTCCGCGTAGCGTCGGTGCCGCGTGGCCTGCCAGCTGCGTGCCCACCTCCTCGAGCCGGTCGCCGACACGCTCCTCGGCGTAGGCGAGGCTGTGGGGGTAGCGGGACTCGAAGCTCTTCCAGAGGAAGGCGCGCGTCGAGCTCACGGCGATCCAGCCCACCACGCTGGCCGTCAGCAGGGTGGCCGTGAACACGAAGAAGATGATCTTCGCAGCCAGGCCCGCGAGCGGTTGCCGGAGCTTGGGCGCGGGGTCGTCGGGCATTCGTGGAGTCAACTCCCGAGGGTTGCGGTATCGACCGGGCGGGGGCTCGGCTTGACGCCCGCCCTGCCAGGGGAATCGCTTGAGATTTCGAAAGGTTCGCTCGATGCCGGGGGGCCGGATGGGGCGCCCGGAGCCCGCCTGCCGGGTAACCCCCCGTCGGCGCGAGAAAAAGGCCGCGGGGAGGCTTGGCAGCGGGGAGCCGCCTCGGGTATCTTGCGCCAGCTTTTTCGAGGGGTTAGCGGGGCTCTCGCCGCCGGCCCCGCCCCCCGCTGTCGCACGCACGTCGCCCGTGGCCGCCTCGGGCGCGAAAGGCAGGATGAGCGAGCCTCGCCCCACGAGCCACGCGCCTGGCACCGACGCCGCGTCCGCGGAGCTCGATCGTCTGCGCGAGCGCATCGACGCCATCGACGACGCGATCCTCGAGCAGCTGAACCAGCGCGCGCGCCTCGGCCAGGCGGTGGGCGCGGTGAAGCGCGCGGCCGACGCGCCGATCTACTCCGCCTCCCGCGAGCGCGACCTGGTGGCGCGCCTCGCGGCGCGCAATCCCGGTCCCTTCCCGACTCCCGCCCTGCGCGCCGTCTTCCGCGAGATCATCTCCGCGGTGCGCTCGCTCGAAGGGCCGCTGCGCGTGGCCTACTTCGGGCCCGAGGGCACCTTCACGCATCTCGCAGCGCGCCAGCAGTTCGGCGGCCAGGCCGAGCTCGCGCCCTTCGCGTCGGTGCCGGAGGTGATCGTCGCGGTCGAGCGGGGGGCGGCGGAGCTCGGCGTGGTGCCGGTGGAGAACACCACCGAGGGCGTGGTGACCGAGACCCTCGACACCCTGGTCGAGGCCGGTGTCACGCTCTGCGGCGAGATCCAGCTCCGCATCTCCCAGCAGCTCCTCTCGCGCTCGGGGCGGCTCGAGGACGTGAAGCGCGTGGCCTCGCATCCGCAGCCGCTGGCCCAATGTCGCGGCTGGCTGGAGCGGACCCTGCCCGGCGTCGAGCGCGTGGTGACCGCCAGCACCGCCGCCGCGGCCCGGCTGGCCGCCGACGATCCCGGCGTGGCGGCCATCGGCTCGGCGGCTGCGGCCGAGGCCTACGGCCTCGAGGTGGTGGCGGCCGGGATCGAGGACCGGCGCGACAACACCACGCGCTTCCTGGTGCTCGGACGCGAGCCGGCGCCGCCGAGCGGCTCCGATCTCACTTCCGCCGTCTTCACGGTCGGCAAGCACGAGGCCGGCGCGCTGCACCGGCTGCTCGAGCCCTTCGCCGCCGAGGGCGTGAACCTGACCGCCATCCAGTCGCGTCCGATCAAGGGCAAGCCCTGGGAGTACCTGTTCTTCGTGGATCTCGAGGGCCACGCCAGCGAGGAGCGGGTGGCGCGCGCGCTCGCCGAGGCCGCCCGCCGCGCGCACTCCCACCGCGTGCTCGGCTCCTTCCCGCGCGCGAGCGCGCGGCCGGCGGAGCGTGGGGCGGCGCGATGAGCCTGCGCGACGTGGTGCGCCCCGAGATCGCGGCCCTCGAGCCCTACCAGCCCGGCAAGCCGATCGAGGAGCTCGAGCGCGAGCTCGGCATCGAGGGCGCGATCAAGCTCGCCTCGAACGAGAACCCGCTCGGGCCGTCGCCGAAGGCGCTCCAGGCGATGCGCGCCGCGCTCGGCGAGGTGAACCGCTATCCCGACGGCTCGAGCTTCGCCCTCCGACGCAAGCTCGCCCGACATCTCGGCGTGTCGGAAGCGCAGCTCGTCTTCGGCTGCGGCTCGGACGAGATCCTGGAGCTGCTGGCGAAGGCCTTCCTGCGCCCGGGGGACGAGGTGGTCTACGCCTGGCCCTCCTTCGCCATGTATCCGATCGTGGTGAAGGGCGCGGGGGCGAAGCCGGTCGAGGTGCCGCTCGACGGCGGCCTCGTGCACGACCTGCCCGCGATGGCCCGCGCGCTCGGCCCGCGCACCCGGATGGTCGTGGTCTGCAATCCGAACAACCCGACGGGGACGAGCGTCGGTGCAGAGGCCTTCGACCGCTTCGCGGCGGCGCTGCCGGCGGACGTGGTGCTCGCGGTGGACGAGGCCTACGTCGAGTACGCGACGCGGCCGGACTTCCCGGACGCGCTCGGCTGGGTGCGGCGTCGCCCCGGCACGATCGCGCTGCGCACGTTCAGCAAGATCTACGGCCTCGCCGGCCTGCGCGTCGGCTACGGGGTCGGCGACCCCGAGCTGGTCGGCTACCTCGAGCGCGCGCGGCATCCCTTCAACGTCGGCCTCCTGGCCCAGGTGGCGGCGGCCGCGGCGCTCGACGACGCCGCCCACGTGGAGGCCTCGCGCCGCGCGAACGCCGAGGGGATGGCGCTGTTGCGGCGGGAGCTCGCGAGCCTCGGCATCGAGACCTGGCCCTCGGACGCGAACTTCGTGCTCGCGCGCACCGGACGCGCCGCCTACGACGCACTGCTGCGTCAGGGAGTGATCGTGCGCCCGATGGGCGGCTTCGGCCTGCCCGAGCACGTGCGCATCACGGTGGGGCTGCCCGAGGAGAACGAGCGGCTGCTGAAGGCGCTGCGCCGCCTGCGGGAGAGCCACCCGTGAGCCCGCCCTTCGAGCGCGTGGCGGTGGTGGGCCTCGGCCTGGTCGGCGGATCGGTGGCGCTCGCCGCCTGCGCGCGGGGGGCGGCGCGCGCGGTGGTGGGAACCAGCCGCTCGCGCGACGCGGAGGACGCCGCGCTGGCGCGCGGGGCGGTGCACGCGGTGGCCGAGCTCGAGGCCGCGGTGCGGGGAGCCGAGCTGGTGGTGCTGGCGACGCCGGTCTCGGCCATGGCGGGAGTGCTGCGCCGGGCCGCACCGGCGCTGGCGCGCGGCGCGCTCGTCACCGACGTCGGCAGCGTGAAGGCGCCGCTCGCCGAGACCCTGCCCGGGCTGCTGCCGCCCGGCGTCTGCTACGTCGGCGCGCACCCCATGGCGGGAAGCCACCTGCGGGGTCTGGATCACGCCCGGGCGGACCTCTTCGAGGGCGCGACCTGCGTGGTGACGCCCACCGAGGACAGCCCGCCGGCCGCCGTGGCGCGGGTGGCGGAGTTCTGGAGCGCCCTCGGCGCGCGAGTGGTGCGCCGCAGCCCCGCGCAGCACGACGTCGAGGTGGCCTGGACGAGCCATCTGCCCCACGTGCTGGCCTTCGGTTACGCCGCCGCGCTGGCCGGGGCGCCGGGACGCGCCGGCGAGGTGGCGGGCAGCGGCTTCCGCGACTTCACCCGCATCGCGCACAGCGACGCCGAGCTCTGGAGCGAGATCCTGGTGGCCAACCGCAAGGCGCTGGCCGGCCCGCTCCACGCCTTCGCGGCGGCGCTCGGCGACCTCACGCGCACCCTCGAGGCCGGCGACGTCGACGCCCTGGAGCGCCAGCTCGCGGCGGCGCGCACGGCCCTCGGCCGCGCCGCCGGCGCGGCATCCATCGATTCCGACGCCCGATCCGGGGGCGCAATCCCGGAAATCCAGGCTGCCCGGAGCGGCGGCCATCCAAGGAGCGACGAAACACACTCATGACCGAGAGCAAGCCCAAGGCCGGCGGCTTCGCCGACCTCTTCCAGCAGAGCGTTCGACAGTTCAAGGAAGGAGAGGTGGTGCGCGGCACCGTCCTCTCCGTGGATCCCGACCACGTCCAGGTGGACATCGGGTTCAAGTCCGAGGGTCTCGTCCCGACCTGGGAGTTCATGGACGAGGACGGGAGCATCCTGGTCCGCACCGGCGACTTGGTGGACGTCCTGGTCGAGGAGGCCGAGGACGAGGAGGGCCGGATCGTCCTCTCCAAGGAGAAGGCGGACCGGCTCAAGATCTGGGACGACATCAGCAAGGCCTACGAGGCGGACGAGCCCGTGGAGGGCGCGATCGTCTCGCGGGTGAAGGGCGGCCTCGCCGTGGACATCGGCGTGAAGGCCTTCCTGCCAGGCTCCCAGGTGGACCTGCGTCCGGTCCGCAACCTGGAGTCGCTGCTCGGCCAGAAGCTCCAGTTCAAGATCATCAAGTTCAACAAGCGACGCGGGAACATCGTCCTCTCGCGGCGGGCGTTGCTGGAGAAGGAGCGCAAGAAGCTGCGCGAGACCACCCTGCAGACGCTGCAGGTGGGCCAGATCGTCGACGGCGTGATCAAGAACATCACGGACTACGGGGCCTTCATCGACCTCGGGGGCATCGACGGCCTGCTCCACGTGACGGACATGTCGTGGGGGCGGATCAACCACCCGAGCGAGATGTTCCAGGTGGGCGACGAGCTGAAGGTGAAGGTGCTGAAGTTCGACCCGGAGACCGAGCGCGTGTCGCTCGGCCTGAAGCAGCTCCAGCCCGATCCGTGGGTGGACGCCGGCTTCAAGTACCCGATCGGCAAGCGCATCCAGGGCAAGGTGGTGTCGCTCACGGACTACGGCGCCTTCGTCGAGCTCGAGCCCGGAATCGAGGGCCTGATCCACGTCTCCGAGATGTCGTGGACCAAGCGCGTGAAGCATCCCTCGAAGGTGGTCTCGATCGGCGACAGCGTCGAGGCCGTGGTGCTCGACGTCGACGACGCCAACCGCAAGATCTCGCTCGGCATGAAGCAGATCGAGCCCAACCCCTGGAGCGTGATCGAGGAGCGCTACCCGGTCGGCACCCGCGTGCGCGGGCAGGTCCGCAACATCACCAACTTCGGCATCTTCGTCGGGTTGGAGGAGGGGATCGACGGGCTGGTGCACGTCTCGGACGTGTCGTGGACCGAGCAGATCAAGCACCCGAGCGAGAAGTTCAAGAAGGGCGACGAGGTCGAGGCGGTCGTCCTCAAGATCGACAAGGAGAACGAGAAGTTCTCGCTCGGCATCAAACAGCTCCAGCCCAACCCGTGGGACG
>Ga0316628_100003974_pt1 | contig 11502 bp, 9 predicted proteins | sample OWC_Aug_M2_C1_D5_FD_207648 | JGI IMG/M metagenome (GOLD analysis project Ga0316628, IMG submission 207648) | Wetland soil microbial communities from Old Woman Creek delta, Ohio, United States - OWC_Aug_M2_C1_D5_C | ecosystem: Environmental > Terrestrial > Soil > Wetlands | place: USA: Ohio... | reverse complement strand
CGGCGCAGCCGCTCCAGCAGGCCGAGCCGCTCCTCGACCGCGCCGAGCCGCTCGGGATCGGCCTCGAGCCGGCTGGCGTAGCGCTCGAGCTCCGCCGCCACGTCCGCGAGCTCGGCGGCGACACCGCGCAGCCGCTCGCCCAGCGGAACGAGCTCCGGATCGAGCCGCGCCGCAGCCTCGAGTCGCCGCACGGCCTCCGCCACCCGGTCGCGGGCCGGCGCGCTCTCCGGATCCCCGCCCTCTCCCGCCAGGCCGGCGGCGGCCGCTGCCGCCTCGGCCGCGAGGCGCTCGGCGTGGGCCAGGCGCGAGCGCTCGGCCCCGAGCGCCGCGAGCTCGCCCGGCGCCGGCTTCGCCTCGTCGATCTCCCGCACCTGGAAGACCAGGAAGTCCTCGCGCCGCGCGCGCTCCTCCCGCGCCGCCTCGAGCTCCGCCAGCGCCTGGTCCAGCCGTCGCAGCTCGGCGTAGCCCGCGGCGACCGCGGAGCGCTGGGTGGCCAGACCGCCGAAGGCGTCGAGCAGCTCGCCGTGGCTCTCGGGACGCAGCAGCGCCTGCGAGCCATGCTGGCTCGAGATCTCGAGCCGGCCGGCGAAGAGCTCCGAGAGCGTCGAGACCGGGACCAGGCGTCCCGCCACCTGCGCGCGGCTGCGTCCGCCGGCGGCGAGGCTCCGCCGCACCACCAGCTCGTGCAGATCGGCGTCGAGGCCCCGCGCGCGGAGCTCCGCCTCGAGCGCCGGGAGGCCCTCGGTCCGGAACACCGCCTCCACCACCGCCTCGGCCGCGCCGCTGCGCACCGCGTCGCTCTCCGCGCGCGCGCCGGCCAGCAGCCCGAGCGCGCCCAGCACGATCGACTTTCCCGCCCCGGTCTCCCCGGTCAGCACGTTCAGCCCGGGACCGAACTCGAGCTCGGCGCGCTCGACCAGCGCCAGGTTCTCGATCCGCAGGGTCTCGATCACCTCGCCCCCCAGCGCAGCTTCTCGCGCAGGATCTCGAAGCGGTTGCGGAACGGCGACACCATGAGGCGTAGGAAGTGCTCGGAGCGGCGCACGAGCACGCGATCGTCCTCGCGCAGGGCGAGCCCCTCCTGCCCGTCCACCGTGAGCTGCACGTCGCCGCCCCGCGTGCGCACCGCGATCTCGATCTCGGCGGAGGCGGGGAGCACGATCGGGCGCTGGGTCAGGGCGTGGGGGCAGATCGGGGTCAGCACGAAGGCCTCGAGCTCGGGCATCAGGATCGGGCCGCCGGCCGAGAGCGAGTAGGCCGTGGAGCCGGTGGGCGTGGCCACGATCAGCCCGTCGGCGTGATAGGTGGTGACGGGGGCACCGCCGGCGCGGGTCTCGAGGTCGATCATGCGGGCCAGCGCGGCCTTGGTGAGGACGGCGTCGTTCAGCGCCAGGTAGCGGCCGAGCTCGCGACCCTCGCGCAGGGCGCGCACGTCGAGGCGCATCCGCGCCTCGACCCGGATCTCGCCGGCGAGGGCACGCTCGAGCGCGGCGAAGAGCTCGTCCAGCGCGATCTCGGTCAGGAAGCCGAGCGTGCCGAGGTTCACCCCGAGGATCGGCACCGGGCGGCTCCCCACCTGGCGCGCCACCGAGAGGAGCGTGCCGTCTCCGCCGAGCACCACCACCAGGTCGACCTGCCCGGCCAGGACGTCGCGGGGCGTCGCCGGCCGCTCGGCGACCGCGGCCGCCTCCTCGTCCAGCACCACGGGGAGGTCGCGCTCCGCGAGCCACTTCACGAGGCCGCGCAGGGTGGCGGCGGCCTGGGGCTGCTCGGGCTTCAAGCACACGCCGACGGCGCGGATGCGGGCGGGCGCCGCGGGCTCGGAACGGCTCATGCGCGCCTCGTCGGGGGGAGTGCCGGTCGATTAACACAGCCGGGCGGTCGCCTCAACCGCCCGGCTCTCGAAGGCTCCGCTCGCCTTCGGCGAGCTGCGCGCCGAGGCCACGCCTGCGGCGTGCCTCGGCTTGCTCGGCAAAGCTACGTTTCAGCGATGGCGGGCGACTCGCTCGATCTCTTCGATCCCACCCCCGCGCGGCGCGGCGCGCTTCCCGGGACGCCGCTCGCCGACCGCATGCGGCCGCGCCACCTGGACGAGCTGGTGGGGCAGGCCCATCTGGTGGCTCCGGGGGCTCCGCTCCGCGCGCTCGCGGAATCGGGGCGCCTGCCCTCGCTCGTGCTCTGGGGCCCCCCGGGCAGCGGCAAGACCACCCTGGCCCGGCTCCTCGCCGCCGCCACCGGCGCACGCTTCGTCGGCTACTCGGCCGTCACCGCTGGCGTGAAGGAGATCCGGGAGGCGGTGGAGCTCGCAGCGCGCGAGCGGGCCGGCGGACGCCGCACCGTGCTCTTCCTGGACGAGATCCACCGCTTCAACCGCGCCCAGCAGGACGCGCTGCTCCCTCACGTGGAGTCCGGCACGGTGACCCTGATCGGTGCCACCACGGAGAACCCTTCCTTCGAGGTGAACGCCGCGCTCCTCTCGCGCTGCCGCGTCTTCACCCTGCGGCCGCTGGCGCCGGAGGAGCTGGCGCGCCTCGTCGAGCGCGCCCTCGCCGATCCCGAGCGCGGCCTCGGCAGCTCGGGGCTCCGGCTCACCGAGGAGGCGGCGGGCCTGCTGGTCGAGCTCGCCGACGGCGACGCGCGCCGGGCGCTCGGGCTCCTCGAGAGCCTGGCCGGACTGCATCCGCAGCCCGCTGCGCCCCTCGGCCCGGAGGCCGTGCGCGAGGCGGCGGGCCGCCGCGTCCTCGCCCACGATCGCGACCGCGAGGCCCACTACGACGTGGTGTCGGCGCTGATCAAGAGCCTGCGCGCGAGCGATCCCGACGCTGCGCTCTACTGGCTCGCGCGCATGCTGGCCGCCGGGGAGGATCCGCTCTTCGTGGCCCGGCGCCTGGTGGTCTTCGCGGCGGAGGACGTCGGCAACGCGGAGCCGGCGGCCCTCGGCCTCGCCACGGCGGCCTTCCTGGCGGTGGAGCGCATCGGGATGCCGGAGGGCCGGATCCCGCTCGGCCAGGCCGTGACGTTCCTCGCCTGCGCGCCGAAGAGCAATGCCTCGTATCGCGGGATCGAGGAGGCGCTCGCCGCCGTGGAGCGCACCGGCACCCTCGCCGTGCCGCTCCATCTCCGCAATGCGCCGACCGCGCTGCTCCAGGCCCTCGGCTACGGGCGCGGCTACCGCTACCCCCACGACGAGCCCGAGGGATTCGTGCCGGACGCGAACCTCCCGCCGGAGCTCGGCCCGGCCCGCTTCTACGAGCCGAGGCCGAGCGGCGCCGAGGCGGCCATCGCCGAGCGGCTCGCCGCGTGGCGGGCCCGACGCGGGGGCTGAGCGGGACGCGCCTCAGCTTCCGCTCTCGGGCTCCGGCTCCGCGGCGCAGACCACGCGATTGCGACCGGCCTCCTTGGCGCGGTAGAGCGCGGCGTCGGCCTCCGCGATCAGGTCCTCGGGCGAGGCATGGCGCGACGTGCGGGAGGCGACCCCCAGGCTGATCGTCACCCGGATCTCCTCGCCGGCCAGGCCACGGAAGGCCGCCCCCTCGACGGCGCGCCGCCAGCGCTCGGACAGCACCTCGCCCCCGCGCGTCCCGTTCTGCGCCAGCAGGATCAGGAACTCCTCGCCGCCGTAGCGCCCGGCCACGTCGGTGGCGCGGAGCTGCGCGCGCAGCAGGTCGGCGACGCCGCGCAGCACCACGTCCCCCGCCACGTGGCCGTAGCGGTCGTTCACCTGCTTGAAGTGGTCGATGTCGGCCATCGCCACGGTGAGGGCGGTCCCGTAGCGCTGCGCGCGCAGGAACTCGAGCGCCAGCGCCTCGGTCACGTAGCGGCGGCTACGCAGTCCGGTGACGGAGTCCGTGGTGGAGAGCCGCGCGAGCTGGTGGTTCTTCTCGCGCAGCTCGTCCTGGAGCCGCTTCACCTTGAGATGCAGGCGCAGCCGCGCCACCAGCTCGGCCGGATGGAAGGGCTTCTCGATGGTGTCGGCGGCGCCGTCCTCGAGGAGCCGCACCTTGCGGTCGGTGCTGCAGGCGCCGGTCAGGAAGAGGAACGGGATCTGATGACCCTCGGCCCGGGACTCCTTCACCCGCAGCAGCTTCTCGCCGTCGAGGCCGGGCATCTCGAGGTCGCAGAGCACCACGTCCACGGACTCGGCCAGCAGGAGGCGGAGCCCCTGCAGGCCGTCGGTGGCCTCCACGATGCGGTCGAAGAGGCCGGAATCCTCCACGACCTTGCGAATCTCGGCCCGCTGCGGCGCCGAGTCCTCGATCAGCAGGATGGTCCCCATCCCGGGTCTCCCGTCGTTTCCTTATCGGCAGCCGGAGGCCTTTCTGGTGACGCGCGTCACGGCAGGAGCTCGGCACGCCCCGCGGGGTGCCCGGGGCCGGTGGGGGCCTGCGGGGCGCCGGGATGCCGGGCCGGGTGGCCCGCGCGGTAGGATGCCGGCCATGGCCACCGCCGCTGCGCCCCGGTCGACGCCTGGTCCCTGGCTGCACGGCCCCTGGAGCGACCTCCTCCTCGGCTGCGGCCTCGGCTACGCCGTGGTCTTCGGGATCCAGCTCTTCGCCTGGAACGCCCTGGTGTGGGCCGTGCCCCTCACCCTGGCGCCGATCCTGAGCGTCCTCTTCGGCACGCCCCACTACGGCGCCACCTTGCTCCGGGTCTACGCCCGCTGGCGGGACGTCCGTCACTACTTCGTGTTCTCGGTGATCGCCACGGGGCTCCTGGCCGCGGGGTTCGTGCAGGGGCTCTGGGACCCGCGCGTCGCCGCCCTCCTGGTCACCCTCTACGCCACCTGGAGCCCGTGGCACTACACCGGGCAGAACTACGGCGTCGCGCTGCTCTTCCTGGGCCGTCGGGGCGTCGCGGTGGATGCCACCACGAAGCGTCTCCTGCACCTCGGCTTCATGGCGAGCTACGTGCTGGTCTTCCTGACCCTGCACGGGGCGCGGGCCGGCGCGACCTACCAGCCGGTGCAGGCGAATGCCCCCCTGACCCTGCTGCAGCTCGGGATCCCCGCACGCATCGCGGGCCCGGCCTTCGACGCCACGCTCCTCGCCTACGCCGGGCTGCTGGTGGCGGCGATCGGGCGGCTCCTGCGCCGGGGATCCCTGGCGGCGCTCGCTCCCGCGCTGCTCCTCCTCGCGACGCAGGCGATCTGGTTCGCGATCCCGGTGACGGTTCAGCAGCTCGGCGGGCTGCCGGGCTTCGCGCCCTACTCCCCGGAGAACGGCGGCTACACCATGTTCTGGGTGGCCGCGGCGCACGCCGCCCAGTACCTGTGGGTGACCCGCTACTACGCCGCCCGCTCCCATGGGGCCGCGGGCGGCCTCCGGGTGGGCGGCTACTACGCGGTCGCGCTCGCGGCGGGCGCGGCGCTCTGGAGCGGCCTCCCCGCCCTGGTGGCGCACGGCGGGCTCGGGCCCACGATCGACGCCGCGGCCCTGACCGCGCTGGTGGCCGCCACCGTGAACCTCCATCACTTCGTGCTGGATGGCGCGATCTGGAAGCTCCGCGATCGCCGCATCGCCTCGGTGCTGCTGCGGCGGGTCGCCGAGACGTCGCCGGTCGAAGGCTCGTCCTCCTGGCATCGCGCAGCGCGGGTGCTCCAGGGTGGCGTCCTCGCCTTCGGCCTCGTGGCGGCTCTCGCGACCGCCCTCCAGCTCGTGCTCGGCGAGTACGCCGTGCGCCGGCCGCTGCGCGCGGGCGAGCTCGTGCAGGCGGAGCGGGGCACCCGGTGGCTGGGAGCGCTCGGCCGGGATGGCGCGGACCTCCACGACGAGATCGCGCGGGTCGCGCTCGAGCGCCGGCTCCTTCCCCTCGCGGAGAAGGAGCTGCGCGTCGCGGTCGAGCGGGGGCCCACCGCCAACACCTGGCGCGGGCTCGGCCGCGTCGCCGAGGAGCGGGGCGATTGGCGGGACGCGGCGCTGGACTACGAGCGCGCCGTGGCGCTCGATCCGAAGTCGGTCTTCGCGCTGGCGCGCGGGGGCTACGCCTGGCGCCGGGCCGGCGAGCCCGCGCGGGGGCAGGAGCTCCTGGAGCGCGCGGCTGCGCTCGACCCCGGCGACCGCATCCTGATGCGGCTCGTCGAGCTCGGCCGGAGCGCAGGCAGTGGCGGCGTCGAGGACGCGGCGGCTGCGTCGGAATCGAGCGCGCAGCCGGCACGGCTCGATCGGCAGTGAGGCTTCGCAGCGTCGGTCCGGATCGAGAACGGCCTCTCCGAGCCGACCTTCAGCGCTGCGGCGCCTCGCGGGGCCCGGCCATCCGGAGCTTCATGGCGATCTGATCGCGGAGGACGGTCGACGTCCAGCTGTACATGCTGTCGCCGGGCCGGGCCCCGATCGGTCGGGTGCACATGACCTCGCGCCGCCCCCAGAGCAGGAAGTACGGCTTCTGCACTTCCTGGGCGATTCCGATCTCGATCCCGACCTGCATGGAGTCGTCGGTGTGCGCTCCGCAGATGAAGATCACCTCGTCCACGTCCTCCATTCGGCGACGCACCCGCTCGCTCCAGGAATCGGTCGGCTCCGCGGGCTCGGAGCAGGCCCGGATCTCGAACCCCGAGGAGGATTTCAGCGACTCCTCGATCAGTCGCTGCTTCAGGTCCTGGTCGTGGCCGAGATCGAAGCTCATGAAGATGCGAATCGGGCCCATGGGGCCTCCACTGGCATTCGCCGCGCAGATCCCACACACGGGCGAAGCTGCGCGCGAGGGAGCGGGAGGAAGGCCTCCCGCTCCAAGGATCGCTGCCTGCCCGCTGGCTAGCGGCCGCGCGCGGGTCGCGCCTGGGCCTCGTTCACCCGGATGCTCCGGCCCCCGAGATCGGTCCCGTCGAGCGCGCGGATCGCGTCCTGCGCGGAGCTCGGCTCGCTCATCTCGACGAAGGCGAACCCTCGCGGCCGACCCGTCTCGCGATCGGTGATGACGGAGACCGACTCGACGCTGCCGTGGCGCTCGAAGACCCTGCGCAGCTCGTCTTCCGTGGTGGAGAAGGCCAGATTCCCGATGTAAAGCTTGTTGCTCAATTTCCATTCCTCGTCGCGTTCCTCCTCGAGAGGGGGACACGACCGGCGGGGGAGTCCGCTCCGGCCTGTCCGGACGCGCGAATCCCATCGCGATGAACCGCCCGCGCGTCGGCCCGAGGGCCGCAGTCTGCGAGCGGAAGGGGCGAAGTCGATGGGGTCAGAAACAGGCTGGTAAGGGCCGGAAGCTGGAACCGATCGGTAGGCCTCTTGAAACACAAGTTAGCACAGCCGCCAGGCGCCTCCAAGAAGGGCTCCCAGCGCTCGATCCGTCTGGCATGCTGGGGCCCTCGCATGGAGAAGGAGGAGGGGACGTGACGAAGCCCAAGCACACCACGTCGACCGTGATCCCGGGACTCCGCTACCACGACGCCCCCGCGGCCATCGAGTGGCTGTGCCGGGCCTTCGGCTTCGAGGAGCAGCTCGTCGTGCCCGGCGAAGCGGGGATCGTCGAGCACGCCCAGCTCCGCTTCGGCAACGGCATGATCATGCTCGGCTCCGCGGGCAAGCACGGCGGCGGCTACGACGAGCTGGTGAAGACGCCCCGCGAGACCGGCGGCGTCGCGACACAAGGCCTCTACGTGATCGTCGAGGATCCCGACGCGCACCACGAGCGCGCGGTGGCTGCGGGCGCCGAGATCGTCCTCGCGATCGAGGACAAGGACTACGGAGGACGCGGCTACACCTGCCGCGATCTCGAGGGGAACGTCTGGAGCTTCGGCGACTACGATCCCTGGGAGACGGCCTGACCCCCCCTCGCCCGTCCACGGGTGCGGCGCGGTCCGCCGCGGAGCTGGCCAGTCGCACTCGAGACGAGGGCTGCGCCCACCACGAAGACGATCCACGCCGTCGGCTCGGGTACGGCCGGCAGCTCGGCCGACCCGAACTCCGAAGCGAGGCGGTTTCCCAGGCCATCGGAGACCAGTCCTATGACGTCCACGTGCGACGCCTGTGCGTCGAGAACGCTCCACGCAAGGCTCGACAGCACGACCGTTCCGTTCTGGAGAGCGACGAGGGCGCTGGGGTCGAGCAGCGACGTTTCGAACAGCTCCACCGAATCGAGACCGGGCGAAACGCTGGCCACGGCTTCGGCGGGAATCGCTCCCAGCGCAGAGCCCAGCGTTGCCGCATCGAGCTGGAGTACCGCCGGGTCCCACGACAAGAACAGGTCGAAGCTGCCGATCACCGACTGGGGAGTCCCGCCCAGCCCTCCGGCTCGAAGGTCGAGAGCCAGGGTTCCGCCCGCCGAGAGGGTGGCCTGCGAGGGATCGAACTCGATCGTCACGGCACGGGCCGCCGCACTGCCGAGCCCGACCAGGCCTGCCACCACGAGCATCCAACCCCTTGCTCCTCGCCGCAACCTCCGCATCGCGTTCCCTCCTCTGCTACGTCTCCTGGACTGGACGAGCCTGGCGCCGACGACCCAGCCCATGTGCCTTTCGGCGCCGTAGCCAGAGCACGAGCGCTGCGGCCAAGGCCGGTTCGGCACCCAGCATCCCGCAGCGCGGCGGCTGCGAGGCGCAGACCGGATACGTGCAGCGAAGCGTGCACTGTCGGTCGTCCAGCGCCGTGATCATGCCGTCCTGATCGGGATCACGCGGATCATCCGGTCCATTGGCCGGAGTATTTCGAGCGTCCGCGATGAGCTGGATGTCCGCCCGATCCACGATGCCGTTGCCGTCCACCTCGCACAGCAGCGTCGGAAGCGAGATGGCCGTCAGCGTCCCGTCGTCCGAAGCGATGTACAGGGTGTCGTCGCCGACCGCGAGCCGACCGGCGCCGTCGAACGACCAGGCGCTCTGGTGCGATCGTAGATCGATGGCGTAGACATGAGTGGCCGTCGAGACGAAGGCGTGCGTATGGGTCACGACCACCGCGCCCTGGATCACCTCACCCGGCGGCGGAGTCCAGGACCAGTGGGGCTGGCCCGTCGCCTCGTCGAGCACCTGGAGCCCGCTCGGGCTGGCGGCGTAGATCTCACCCCGCGCGAGGGTCGGTTGCCCCTGGAACTGGCCGCTTCGCTGCCACCCGATGCTGCGCGCGATCAGATCAAAGCTGATGAGCCTTCCGTCGTGGATCGCGAGCACTTCTTGCCGCTCACCCAGCACGGGTGCGAGCTGCATGCTCCAGCCGTTCCACTGGAAGCCCGGGTCCGGGATCATGAACTTTTTGGCGCCCGTGGTCCGGTCGAAGACGTAGAGGCCCGGAGCGTATTCACCCACATAGGCGTAGGCCTGCGTCTGATCCACGGCCGGCGTCCACTCGTCGTACTGGGGAAGGCCCGCGAACCAGCGCGCCTGCCCCGAGAATGCATCGAAGGCGTACATCCCGCCGTAGTAGCCGCCATCGACGTACACCGAGCCCTGGAAGATGGTCGGGGCGTAGTAGCGTTCCCACTGAGCGTCGTGATGCGCCTGGAAGACGAGAGCGCCCGTATTCGCATCGTAGGCGCGCAGCCAGGTGTCGACGGCATGGTTGCACGTCTGGACGTAGACGTTGCCGTAGGCGTACGCCGGCGGATTGACCGAGAAGACGTTCCCGAAGCCCTTCGACCAGAGGGTGTGACCATCCAGGGCGTCGAGCGCGAAGAGCTGCGGAACGTCCTGGAAGTACACCTCGGCGGAGACGAATACCTTGCCGTCCGCGGCGGTCACGGGGCTCAGCCGGTGCCCCGCGAGCACAGTGTGCTGCCAGCGCAGGCTGAACCGTGTCGGATCGAGGGACGTCGGGATCGAGCCCGTGTGGCGAGGGTCGGCCTGGTACATCGGCCACGCCCCGCTCTGCGCGGCGCTCTCGACGCTGACGATCTGCACCGTCTTGTCGGCCGTGACCGTGATTCCGCGCTCTGTGTAGCTGGCGTGCAAGGTGAGAGCCTGGCCTTCGGTCTCGGGACCTCCGACGGCGACCAGGCCATTGGCGATGCTGGCGAGGTCATCCGGGGCGACACTCCAAGCGGCGAGATCGGTGACGGACTTCGAAGCGCCGTTGTCGAGGCTGGCCACCGCCAGGAACTGGACCGACGAGGAGGAGGCGACCTGCGCGGGACCCACGATCTCGAGCCCGACGGGCATCGGGACGGCGAGCGGGTGCGCAAAGTCCACGCGCCCGGCCTCGGTATACGAGAACGAGAGGCCGAGCGTGTCGGGTCCCCAGGTTCCGCTCGTGAGCTGATAGGTAGTCGTCGCCGGAACGATGGATCCCACGACGGCCGAGTAGAAGTTGAAGCGTGGAGGCGCGTAGCCCGTCGGATCGTTCGAGAGGAGCTTCACTCCGGTCTGCAAGACGGCGGTCGTGGAGCCGACCGTGGCTTCCAGGACGAGGGGCGCGGATGCGCCGAGCGAGCCCTGCGCCGAGTGATTGCCGGAGTCGAAGTCGGTCTGCCGATACAGCACGCCATCCGCCGGAGGGTTCAGGAAGTACCGTACCGTCGTTCCGTCGACCTCGACGTGATCGAGCGTCGCACGCCCCAGCTGAAAGGTTCCAGCACCGCTCTGCCAGCTCGAGCCGTCGCTGAGAAAGTAGGTATTCGCGCCAGCAACCACTTCGATCCCCGCACCGGGCTGGTAAAAGCCGAAGGCGGAATTCGTCGTCATGCTGTCGATGGTTGGGGTGGTGAGGCTGGAGCTCGGGAGCGGCGCTGCCGAGGCCGGGTCCGCCGCGCTCGCCGCGTTCGCCGGGCTCGCTGGACCAGAGTCAGTGGCTCTCCCGTCCGGGTCGAAGCTTCGCGTCTGAACGCCGTTCGGGTCCAACACCACGCCCGGAGTCGCGGTCTGCGCTCGCGCGACGGCGGCGATCGAGACGGCGGCGACGACGCATAGCGCGCAAGCCTTCGCCCTCATCGGCAGGCCTCCCGACGGACCTATTTATCACGTGTCACATTCTCAGATCACTCGTTTTCGGAATCGTGAACCTGGGCATGGTGCGTCTGCCTGTTCCGGGCTTCTCGCCGTCCGCGGAGGGGGCGTGGGGGAAAAGCCCCGCTCTCCCGGGTCTCGCGTCGCGTGCGCTCGAAGCCGATCGGCGACAGATTCCCGGGCGCCGAGTGGCGACGGCGCTCTTTGTCATGGCGTCGTCGCAGGCCTCGCCGCCGCTGCCGATCGATCGCCCGATGCCGGCCTCGCGCAAGCGCGCGCCCGAGGCGATCCAGAGCTGACGCACCTCCGCCCGCCGGGCTCCTGGCTCGCTCGCCGGTGCCGGAGCGGCCGGGCTCCGCTCCGAGCCGCCTGGCTTCCACCGAGGTTCTGCCCGGGTATACACTGGATCGGGGCGTCGGCTCGCTCGAGCCATGCCGGCTGTCGGAGGGAGGAGGAGCTGGGAAGGGGATCCCGATGCGCGCGATCTCGAGCTCGCTCGCGGGCGCGCTGATGCCCCGACCTCAACGCCCTCTTCTTCTGGGACAACACCGGTCAAGGGAGCGGCCCGATGGCGCTCTACGGCGTGGGGAAGGTGGGGCTCTTCGGCGGACCGCTCGCGAACCTCATCTCGACGACGC
>Ga0316628_100003973_pt1 | contig 11504 bp, 7 predicted proteins | sample OWC_Aug_M2_C1_D5_FD_207648 | JGI IMG/M metagenome (GOLD analysis project Ga0316628, IMG submission 207648) | Wetland soil microbial communities from Old Woman Creek delta, Ohio, United States - OWC_Aug_M2_C1_D5_C | ecosystem: Environmental > Terrestrial > Soil > Wetlands | place: USA: Ohio... | reverse complement strand
TGACCGGAAAGGACGCCCATCAGCACCGTAGCGCCAAAGCCCAGGCTGCTGAGAATCCAGGTGTAGTTCGTGCCGTCCCGAAAACGGCCGAGCAGCGCGTTGTCGATGTACATGGCCAGATTGCCGGCGGGTGTTAAGACGCCCGCCCCGAAGCCGGGTGCGGGCACGAAAGTCATCAGCGCCCAGAAAGCCACCAGGAGCGCGCCGGCGAGCACCGCCTGCCAGCGCACGGGCAATTCTACCAGGGCAATCGAGGCGATGAGGTATCCGGCGGCGATAGACTGGAGTGTATTGCTGTAGAGTTGCAGGTTGTTGAGGTCAAAGGCCAGGAGGTGTCCCTGCGCGACTATACCCAGCACCCACAGTACCGCGACGCGATAGATCACCTTGCCGTAGATGCTCTTCCGAGTGTCTCCGCGGGCGAGTCGCTTGCTGAACGAGAACGGCATCGCCACTCCCACGATGAAGAGGAAGAGGGGCATGATGAGGTCCCAGCCCACAAACCCTTCCCACGGCACGTGCTCGAATTGCCGATCGAGCCAAGGTGGCAGCGGGTTCGCGAACAGCCGGCAGAACTCCATCACAAAAGCCTGACCGCCGGCGATCCAGAACATGTCGAAGCCCCGCAGGGCGTCCACCGACATGATGCGTTGGGAGGGCGGAGCGGCGGGCGTCTCCGCCTTGGCGGATGCACTCTGCTCCACGCTCACGGTCCGTGCGATTTCGGATGTCGCTGTGCTCAATTCTGACCCTCCCGGCAGGTTGCCGTTCCGGACTGTCTTCGCCGCGCTTGGGCGCAGGGGAGTTTACACCTCGCAGCCTGCAATGGGAATCTCTCTGTGATATTCCCAGCCGGTTGGTCCCCATCCCGCGCGCTTCCGGTCCGACGCGCTCGAGGCCAGCTCTCTCCGCCGGCCTCGGATGACAATACCGCGTGCCTTCTCAAGCCTGAATTTGCTATTCTCTCGCTCCGCTCCATCGGAGCGCGGACTTCCAGCGATGAGGACCAGAATCACGCTCGCGGCTTTGGCGATTCTTGCGTTGCCGCTCGCCATCTCGATCCCGGCTTTCTGGCAAGATGCCGCGCACGCTACCCACCGAGACTGGGCGGTTTATGGTGGCGGCCCGGAGGGAATTCACTATTCAACACTCGACCAGATCAATCACTCGAACGTCCGCCAGTTGAAACTGGCCTGGCGGTTCGACAGTGGAGATGAATTCCCCGGGTCTGAAATGGAGTGCAATCCCATTGTTGTCGACGGAGTGCTCTATGCCACGACGCCCAAGCTGCGCGTCATCGCCCTCAATGCCGCTTCGGGCAGACTGCTCTGGAGCTTCAATCCCGTGGAGGGCGAGAAATTCACGGAGAGCGTACGCAACCGCGGCCTCACGGCTTGGGGTGAGGGAAGCGAAAAGCGGATTTTCGTTCCGGCGCGGCAGTACCTCTACGCGCTTGACGCCGGGACGGGAAAGCCCATCGCGAGTTTCGGCCAGGGCGGCCGAGTGGACTTGCGCGAAGGCCTTGGGCGCGACCCGGAGACGCTCTCCGTTTCCGCCACGTCGCCGGGAATTGTCTACAAAGATTTGATCATCATGGGGAGCATCGTCAGCGAAGATCTCCCCGCAGCTCCCGGTGACGTTCGCGCTTACGATGTTCGGACCGGCAAGCTCCGCTGGAGCTTTCACACCATCCCGCATCCCGGTGAATTCGGTTACGAGACCTGGCGGGAAGACGCCTGGAGATACATCGGCGGCGCCAACAACTGGTGCGGTATGGCGCTCGACGTGAAGCGCGGGCTGGTCTTCGTGCCCACGGGCTCGGCGGCCTTCGACTTCTACGGCGCCAACCGCCACGGCGACAATCTCTTTGCTAACTGCCTTCTGGCGCTGCGGGCTGACACGGGGGAGCGCGTCTGGCACTTTCAGTTTGTCAAGCATGACGTCTGGGATCGCGACCTTCCGGCCCCTCCGGCGCTCGTGACCGTCCGCCGCAACGGCGCTCTGATTGATGCCGTGGCCCAGATCACCAAATCGGGATTCGTCTTCGTCTTCGACCGCGAAACGGGCAAGCCGCTCTTCCCGATCGAGTATCGCAAGGTCCCGCCTTCGGACGTGGGCGGGGAAGAGCTCGCCACGACGCAACCGCTTCCCCTTGATCCCCCGCCTTTCGCGCGCCAGATGGTGACGGAGGATCTTGTCACCGATCGGACCCCGCAAGTGCACGCGGAAATCCTGGCTCGCTTGAAGAAACTCCGCAATGGTGGCCAGTTCACTCCGCCCAGCCGGGAGGGCACGGTGATCTTCCCGGGCTTCGATGGTGGCGGGGAATGGGGCGGCCCGGCGTTCGACCCGGAAGCGCATGTGCTCTACATCAATTCGAACGAGATGGCGTGGGTGTTGCGTCTGGTCGAGCGGCGCAAGGCGAATGGCCCCGCGACCTCGCGTGACCTCTATCTCCAGTACTGCGCGAGCTGTCACCGCGAGGACCGGCGCGGGACCCCAGCGGCGTTTCCATCGCTCCTTGGATTGGGCGAGAAGAAGGAACCGGCCGACATCGCAGAGGTGATTTCCCATGGTCGCGGGCGGATGCCGGCCTTCGGCGGGCTCGGCCAGATTTTTGTGGAGGCTCTCACCCGATACCTGATCACGGGCCAGTCGGCTGTCATGCAGAACGCCGCTCGCAGACCCTCGCCGATCGACCTCAAATACACCACCGACGGCTACAACAAGTTCCTCGACTCGGAAGGTTATCCGGTCGTTAAGCCCCCCTGGGGGACGCTGAACGCGCTTAACCTCGACACCGGCCAATACCTGTGGCGGATTCCGTTCGGTGAGCGGCCGGAGCTCGCCGCGAAGGGCGTGCCCACAACCGGCAGTGAGAACTACGGTGGAGCGGTGGTCACGGCGGGCGGGCTTTTGTTCATCTCCGCCACCACGCACGACAACAAGTTCCGCGCGTTCGATAAGGCCACGGGCAGATTGCTTTGGGAAACAACCCTCCCCGCCGCGGGCAACGCAACACCCGCCACTTACGAGGTCAATGGCCGGCAGTTCGTCGTTATTGCCGCCGGAGGAGGGAAGTGGGGCAACTACTCCGGCGGCTCGTACTTGGCCTTCGCACTGCCGCAGTAGTTTCCCCTCAAGGCCGACTCATCATCTCGCTTGTGGCTGAGGATCTTCCGTGAGCGACCTGCCGCGTGTCTGGGGAATGCCCAGGGCGATGAGTCCCGCAAGAAGAAAGGCCACACCGCTGATCCAAAACGCCGAGTTGAGGGAACGCCGTTCGGCGACCCATCCCATCAGCCAGGGTGCCGCGGCACTGAGAGCCCTTCCGAAGTTGTAAGTGAGCCCCATCGCCGAGGCTCGGAAGGAAGTGGGGAACAATTCCGCAGTAATAACGCCAAAGCCTGTGAAATGGCCCGTCCCGAAAAATGCCACGAGGGGCCCCAAGAGGAGGAGGCTCGCCGGCGCTTGAGCTCGCGCGTAGAGCGGCACCAGCGCAGCGGCAAGCAGCAGATAGGCGACGTAGGTTCGCTTTTGCCCCAGTGCGTCGCTGACAAACCCAAAGGTGACGTATCCAAGCCACATCCCGGCCTGCATGGCGACAATCCAAAGGGAGGAGGCGGCAATCGTCAGCCCGCGCCCACCTTGGGTGGTGGGCAGTGCCAGGTAAGGCGGAATCCAAGTAAACAGTCCCCACCAACCGAACAGGGCTGCGGCATTCATCAGCAACGTCACCAGGATGGAGCGGCGATAGCGCGACGTGATGCCCAGCGGGGCGAGCGTTGTCGAGTAGTCGGCGCGGGTGGCCACGTTCCCGCTCGTTGCCTGCGCAGCCCAAAGGGGGGACTCCTCCACGCCGCGGCGAATCCATAGCGTCACAAGCGCGGGGAGAAGGCCCACAAAGAACACCGCACGCCACCCCCAACGAGGGAGCACCAGCGCCGTCACCACAGCGGCCAGCGCGTACCCGATGGCGAAACCGCTCTGCATCAGGCCCAGCGCTTTGCCGCGATGTTCTGCGCGCCACGTTTCCGCCACCAGCGCCGCGCCGGTGGCCCATTCGCCGCCCATGCCCAGGCCGAGCAGGAACCGGAAGACGGCCAGTTCCGTGACCGTGCGCGAAAAACCGCAAGCCGCCGTGAAGACCGAGTAGACCAGGATACTCGCCATCAAGGCGCGACGCCGGCCGGCGCGGTCAGCGAGAACGCCAAAGAGAATCCCACCGGCCGCGGAGGCGATGAGCGTCAGGGAAGCCAGCAAGCCGGCCTGAGCCGGCTTGAGCTGGAGTTCGCGCAGAAGCTCCGTGATGACCATCGCGTAAAGCGTGACGTCCATGCCATCGAGCATCCAGCCCAGGGTGCTGGCGAGGAGCGTGCGGCGCTCGGCAGGGGAAGACGTCGCAAGAAATTGCCATGGAGCATGGGACATGAATTGCGGACTCGTGGCGGGCGCCCCAGTCATCCGAGGCCGGGGCAGGTCCGCCAGCCTGGAGTATAGCCCAAGGGGTGGGTGAACAGCGGGCAGGGGAATACGCATTGTTTCGCGGGCGGGATTGTGATATGGAGTAGTCCGCTTCCTGTAGTTTGTCCATGTGCATTTCTTGTACGGCAGGTTCGAATCGCACTGAGACGGATTGAATTCAGCCCGCGCGCGGGCGGATGACCGCCCGAATCAAGCGGATGAGGAGGATATTCAATGGCAGCCTGTGCGAAGTGTGGAGCGCCCCTTTTAGAGGGGGCTGGCTTTTGTGGCTCATGCGGCGCGCCCGTGGGCGCCCCGGCGGCCGAACCGCCGGCCGGCCCCGCGGGGGGCAGTGTGTCCACCGGCCCCGCCGCCAGTACGACGACGGGTGCCAGCGGTCTGACGCCGAACGTTGCCGGGGCGCTGGCCTACTTCACCATCATCCCGGCGATCATCTTTCTGGTCGTGGAGCCCTACAACAAGGACCGGTTCATCAAGTTCCATGCCTTCCAGTCCCTGTTCTTCAACCTGGCGTGGATCGTGCTGATGATCGGCATGATGATTGTGGGGTTTATTTTGGCTTTTATCCCCGTTGTCGGGTGGATTCTGGACCTGCTTCTGTGGCTGGCAATTGGCCTGGGGGGCTTCGCGTTGTGGATTTACACGATGTATCAAGCTTACAACGAGAAGAAATTCATGATCCCGGTCATCGGCAAGCTGGCTGAACAGCAGGCTTCCAAGTAGGAAGCGGAGACTGAGGGCGGCTTCCGTGGCCGCCCGCTTCAGCATTGGAGAGCGGCAGGTGCTGGCCTGCCGCTTTTTCCTTTGCATCCTGGCGTGCTCGGCCCGTTATTTTCCTTTCCTCTTGACAATTCCCCAACTCCAGCGCAATTTAACAGGTTTCTGTGTTGAAGGCTCCCTGCGCAGGGGAAAGGGACTTTCCCCCTTCGATAACTCTATGAAGGTCCGTGTTTGTTTCCACGATCAGTGTTTTGACGGCGCCTGTTCGGCGGCTGTCTTCACGCGCTTTTACAGGGAGTGCGTCAGCGCCCAGGCGGAGCTCTGTTACCGTGGGCTCGTGCACCGCGCCGGCCAGCTCTTCGATGAAGACTTTTTTGACGGCGATGAGAATGTCATTGTGGATTTCAAGTATTTGGCGAGCGAGCGATTGACCTGGTGGTTCGACCACCACCAGAGCGCCTTCCTTACGGACGCCGACGCGGAGCATTTCAAGCGCGACCAGAGCGGAAAGAAGTTTTACGGGCCGGAGTTCCGTTCCTGCACGAAGTTCATTGCCCACATCGGAACCACGAAGTTCGGTTTCCGCTGTCCCGACCTTGAGGAACTCATCTACTGGGCGGATATCATTGACGGTGCGCAGTACCCGGATCCCCAGACGGCGGTGGAGATGCGGCATCCCGCCATGCAGATCACCTTGGTGATTGAAGGGACACGGACCAAGGGATTCGTGGCAGGCCTCATCCCGGAGTTGGTCTCCAAGCCCTTGGCGGAGATTGCCGCGCTGCCGCACATCCGGGCGGCCTTCGAGCAATTCTACGCCCAGCATTTGAAGACAGTCGAAATCATCCGCCAGCGGGCCGAACTTCGTGACGGAGTCGTGTTCTTCGATATGTCGGACCAGGAGTCGGAGGGTTTCAACAAGTTCGTTCCTTACTACCTGTTTCCCGCCACGGTCTATAGCGTGGCCTTGAGCCGGTCCCGCGAGCGGACGAAGATCGCCGTGGGGAGCAACCCTTGGAATCTCACGCCCAAGGACGCGAATCTGGCCAGCATTTGCGAGCGTTATGGCGGAGGCGGACACGCCAAGGTGGCTGCCATCTCGCTGCCCCCCGACAATCTGCAACGCGCGCGGGACGTCGCCGGGCAGATCATCAGCGAGTTGCGCGCCAGCTTGAAATAGGCGGACTTGCATCTGGAGCGGGGCGCGCCGGCATCCACAGTGCTTGCCACTCGCCGCGCGGTGTGGTAAGACATTTAGGTTGCTGCATACATTCCACGGTAGTCTGCTGACGCCAGAGATATGGTCCGGGATGCAGCGTGTCGGGCACAGCTGATCCCGGAGAAAGCGGGGCGGACGGTATCCGGGTCGCGCCAAGGGTCGGCCGCCTCCACGCGTCAGGCGAGTGGGACGGGAGAGAGTGAGCACAGTGGGTGAAGCCACCGAGGCGGATCAGGCCGCCATCCATGTCAACGTCTTCGGGATGTCGGACGTAGGGCGGGTCCGCAAAAACAACGAGGACAATTTCGTCGTTTGCAACCTCTCGACGGGGGAAGTGAGCCTGACGCCCTCCTTGCGCAATCACCGCCTGGGCCCGCGAGGCACACTCTTCCTGGTGGCCGATGGCATGGGCGGGGAAGCTTCCGGCGAGGTGGCGAGCCAGATTTGCGCGACCACCGTTCCCAAGCGCCTTTACGAAAACCTGAAGTCGCTGGGTGGCGTGAGCGAAACGAACTTCGTCCTTCTGCTCCGCGAGGCCGTGGAGTTCGCCAACCAGATCATCTTTCAGAGGGCGCAATCCGAGCCGGGATTTCGGGGAATGGGGACAACCACGACCGCCGCGGCTTTGTTCGGTCCCCATGTCTTCGTGGCGCAGGTCGGGGACTCGCGCGCCTACGTGCTGCGCAACCAGCAGATGGTCCAACTCACCCGCGACCAGACCTATCTGAATTACCTCGCGGAGATTGGAGCGGAGGTTCCTGCCGATCCGGAAAAAGACAGCCGCCGGAGCATTCTCACCCAGGCCGTGGGGAGCAGCGAGTCGGTGGACGTGAAGGTTACTTACACCAAGGTTCGCGAGGGAGATTGTCTGTTGCTTTGCAGCGATGGGCTCTACAACATGGTGAAGCTCCCCAATCTGCAGAGTGTCCTGGTACAGCCGGGGCCCTTGGCGGCCAAATGCAAGACGCTCATCGAAAAAGCCAATGAGAATGGTGGCACGGACAATATCACGTTGATCGTCGCGGAGATTTCCGGCCCCGGCCTTCCTCCTCCGGCGGCGCAGCCGGGAGTCGAGTTGCGGGAATTCCGCGAGGAGGACTTCCAAGCAGGGGCGTGATTTCTTCGCCACGACCCCCCGGTTCTGTCCTGCTGGGGGTGGCCAGGTGCCCGCTGCGGTGAATTCCTTTACGAGCCCGGAACCTGCCAGAGAGGACAAGCCCAGCACATCCTCATTGAGGACGAATTTGACCTCCTCCCTTGGAGTCGCCACAGCATGAAATGTCCTGGATGCGGGGAGATGAATGAAGCGGGCTTTCGCTTCTGTCGAAGTTGTGGTGCTACCCTTCCCGAGCTCGAACCCCCCGCGGAGACTCCCTCCATTCCCAGGCCGGCCGTCGCCGGCGCGGCGACGATGCAGATGGCCTTCCGGTCGCCGGAGGTCCCCGTCTCACATCGACTGGTGGCCACGGCGGGCCTGCTGACCGGCCGCAACTTCACCATCGGCCCCAAGGGCCTGCTGATTGGGCGCGATCCTTCGACTTGCCAGGTGGTCATCGCGGACGATGAGGTGTCGCGCAGTCATGCCTGGGTGGGATTCGACCCCGAAGGCCGGTTGTTGGTGCAGGACCGTCGCTCAGCCAATGGCACCTTTGTTAATGAGGTGCGGGTTCAGGAGCGGGTCCTGCGGCCGACGGATGAACTCTCGATCGGTGCCGAGCATCGCCATGTCTTCCGAATCGAGGGCGCCGCCGAGCCGGCGGCAAAGGTTCCTATGACGCAGCACGTTCCCGCTGCTGTGGCGGGAACGGCCGTGATGCCCTCCCCGCCGCCTCCTTCCGTGGTTGCCGCGGCCCGGCCCGAAGGGAAGTCGGCGCCCGGCACCGTCGCACTCAAGCTCACGGAGGTGACGGCGAGGCCGCATGTCGACCTCATTGTGGACAAGTACGCGGTGAAGACCCTCGACGTTCCGGACGAAGGGTTGAACGTTGGCCGGGACGCGGACCGTTGTCAGGTGGTGATGGACCACCCTTCGGTTTCGGGCGTGCATGCGGAATTGCGGGTGAAAGACGGCAAGGTCATTCTGACCGATCACTCCACGAACGGCACCTTTGTGAACGGCTCACGGGTCCAGAAGGCGGAACTGATCGATGGCGACTACATCACTTTCGGACGATACGCGGGCAAGTCTCTCATCTTCCGATCCGGGCTGGAACCTCACCTGAAGGTTGAGAAAGTCGATCTTACCAAGGACCGGCTCACTATCGGGCGCGATGCCTCGAGCGACGTGGTGATCAACCATCCCGTGGTTTCAAAACACCACGCGGAGATTGTGAAGCAGGACGGCAAATTCGTCCTCACCGATCTTGGGTCGACGAACGGCACGTTCGTTAACGGCATCAAGGTGAAACGCCACCAGCTCCACGAGCTGGATCGCATCGTGATCGGTCCCTCGGAGCTGCACTTTTCTGGCGAGAGCCTGTCCCACGCGCCGGAGACGCAGGTGGTCCGGCTGGACGTCCAGGACGTGACTTTCCAAGTGACGGACCGCAACACCGGCAAACCGAAACGCCTGCTCGACGAGATTTCTCTGGTCGTCAAACCGCGGGAATTGATCGGCCTGCTGGGGCCGAGCGGGGCCGGCAAGTCCACGCTGATGAACGCGCTGAATGGTTTCGTCCCCCCCACGAGCGGCCAGGTTCTTTACAACGGCGCGGACCTCTACCAAAACCTGGACAGTCTCAAGACGACCATCGGTTTCGTGCCGCAGGAAGACATCATGCACAAGCAGCTCAGCGTACGCCGCTGCCTCTACTACGCGGCGAAGCTCCGGCTGCCCGAAGACCTTTCGTCGGATGAGGTCAACCGGCGCGTCGAGGAAATGCTCGACATTCTGAAGATCGACCCTCAGCGCTGGGACAATCCCGTGGCGACGCTGAGCGGCGGGCAGCGCAAGCGCGTCAGCATCGGGATCGAGCTGCTTCCCAAGCCCGGCGTCCTGTTCCTGGATGAGCCCACGGCGGGGCTGGACCCTCGCACCGAGACCCTGATGATGATGCTCTTCCGGCAGCTCGCCAACCAGGGCTCGACGATCGTCATCACCACGCACCTGCTGGCGTCCTTCGGCGTGCTGGACAGGGTGGTGGTCCTGGTGCAGGGGCGACTGGCGTTCTTTGGTCCCGGAAACAAGTTTCTGGATTACTTCCAGGCGAGCGCGCCCACCGATGTTTACGACGATCTGACGGATAACAACACCGACTCCTACGCGCAGGAACTCAAGAAGCGCTTCGTGGAATCGACGCTCTACGCGGAGCAGATCGCTGAACCGCTCAAACCCGCGGCGGCGGCCGCCAAACCGTCCGCAGTGGCCCCGGCGCCGGCGGCCACGGCGAAGGGCTTCAGTCTCCACCAGTTCAAGGTGCTGGTAAGTCGCAATTGGACGCTGAAGTTCAGTGACCGCGCCCAAACCATTCTGCTTTTCTTGCAGGCGCCGCTGGTGGCGTTACTCGTGGCGCTCATGGCGGGTGAGCCGAACCAGATTCAGACGATCTTCATGGCCATGTTCGCGGCCCTTTGGTTTGGCTGCTCGAACGCCGTGCGCGAGATCGTCGACGAGCAGACCATCTATCGCCGCGAACGGCAAACGGGGCTCAAGATACCCTCGTATATCTTCTCCAAACTCGCCGTGCTGGCTTTTGTGGCGCTGGTGCAGTGTGTCTCCGTCGTCGTGATTCTGCTCTTTGTAGGCCACGCGCTGGTTCTGGGCCCAAACGAGGTTTTGGGCGCGGTCGCGATCATGTTTCTGGTGGCCATCAACGGCACGCTGATCGGACTGGTGATTTCGAGCCTCGTCAGCACCCCGGAAAAGGCCCTCACGCTGTTTCCGCTGGTGCTGATTCCCGAGCTGTTGCTCTCCGGACTTTTCCTTCCGGTCAGGCCGATTCAAACCCTGATCCCCATTACCACGGAGCAACTCTTCGAGGGCAAGATGTTCGCGCAGCCCGAAGCAAAGGCGAAAGCCAGGGAGATGATGAAACCGCCGGCTGCGGGCGCTCCCGCCTCGGCGGCGCCGTCCCCGCAAGCCTCGACGGAAACCGCGGAGGCGGAGGACGTGGCCCGGCAGGGCGAAGCTGCCCATCAAGTCGTGGGGGCCATGGCACCTTCGCCCCAGGTCGCCGCGGCCTTCCACAAGTACACGCCCCAGCCCGTGGCCGGGATGCCTACGCCGGTGCGCTGGCTCTCCCTGCTGGCGGTCTCACGCTGGGGCATGGAGGCTCTCTCCGACCTCTGCATCCACGGCCGGCATTCCATCCAGGACTACGCCTACAAGATCATCAACACGGTTTCGATCACCATGCACCCGGACGACATCGAGAAGCTTGAGCGCGGTCTGGAAGCCCCGGCAGAGGCGTTCAGCGCCTCCGGGTCATTTCCTTTGCCCTCGGACTACTGGAAAGACCAGGGTCCCTACCTGGGTATCCTGACCGTGCACCTGCTGATCATGACCCTGGCCGTTCTACTGTTGTTGAAACGCAAAGATGTCGCCTAGCCTGGCGACCACGATTCGAAGGAGCTGCCATGGACAGTACAAACTCCGCGCTTCGGAACTTGCTCTTTTTTCTGATCGCACTGGTCATTATCGCCATTCTTTCCAATTTCTGGGTGGCGTCGCAAGTCGACAAGAACACCCAAGAGCTAGCCAGCCTCCGGCTGCTGATGCAGAAACAGATGATGGGAACCGCGCTCACCCAGGCTGAAGAGCTTCAGAAGCGCATGGACGCGCTCAACCAGAGTGCCGCGGGGATTGACGCGAAGATGAAGCAGGCCCAGGAGGAGATGGACGCCAAGCTGCGCAAAGCCCAGGACGATTTCGTGGCGCGCATGAACATCGAGCTGCCCAAGACGATGGACAACTACGTCAAATCCCGCGCGCCGCTGGTCCAAAAGCAGCTAGAACAACGCGGTGTCCAGGTGCCCAAACCTTGAGTGTTTCCCGCCTTGCTTAGCTGATCTTGAGTCCCACGCGGAAGATCTGCTCGCCCAGGAAAAACTCGTCACCGTTCTGAAGCTCAACTTCGGCCCG